>Ga0265296_1002825_pt1 | contig 16859 bp, 15 predicted proteins | sample MunlanPumphouse1_FD_189073 | JGI IMG/M metagenome (GOLD analysis project Ga0265296, IMG submission 189073) | Groundwater microbial communities from a municipal landfill in Southern Ontario, Canada - Pumphouse #1 | ecosystem: Environmental > Aquatic > Deep subsurface > Groundwater | place... | reverse complement strand
AGTTGATGACGTCGAAGGCGAACAGCCAGCTCAGGATCGCATTGGCGATGATGGCGAACAGCAGCAGCTGCAGCAGCGCGCCGATCAGAAAGAAGATGAAGCCGATGACGCCGGCGCCGATGCCCATGAGCGAATTCCTGTGAAACCTGTTCGCTTCTAGCGGCGCGGCCGCCGAACGCCAAGGTTTCGTCCGCGACCCGTTGACACTCCCCCGACGCCCCGCTTATCTCCGCCCCTGCCTGTCGGTCGGGGCCGTAGCTCAGTTGGTAGAGCGCGTCGTTCGCAATGACGAGGTCAGGGGTTCGACTCCCCTCGGCTCCACCAGGGCATTCCCCAGTATCGTATAAAAGACGATGTGCGCAGGGCCGCCCCGCGCGTCAGTTCTCGCGGTAGAAGTTGCAGTACCAGTCGACGAAATGGCCGACGCCGTCTTCGACCGGGGTCGAGGGGGCGTAATCGAGGGCTTTGAGGGTGTCGGCGACGTCGGCCTCGGTATTGGCCACGTCGCCGTCCTGCATCGGCATGAGGTTCAGCCTGGCCTTGCGGCCCAGTTTCTCCTCCAGCACCTCAATGTAGCGCATCAGGGCGACCGGGCGGCCGGCGCCGAGGTTCAGGATGCGCCAGGGGGCGACGCCGCTGGTGGCGGGATTGGGGGCGGCGGCGTCCCAGTTCGGGTCGACGGCGGCGGGGCGGTCCAGCGCCGCGATCACGCCGGTGACGATGTCGTCGACGTAGGTGAAGTCGCGCGACATCTGGCCCTGACCATAGACGTCGATGGGCTCGTCCTTGAGGATGGCGCGGGTGAATTTGAACAGGGCCATGTCCGGGCGGCCCCACGGTCCATAGACGGTGAAGAAGCGCAGGCCCGTGGCGGGGAAGCCGAACAGGTGGGCGTAGGAATGGGCCATGGCCTCATTGGCCAGCTTGGTCGCCGCATAGACGGTCAGCGGGTGGTCGGCCGGATCGCGCACCGAAAAGGGCAGGGCGGCGTTGGCGCCGAAGACCGAGCTGGTCGAGGCGAAGACGAGATTGGTCGCCTTCACCGCGCGGCAGCCCTCGAGGATGCTGAGGAAGCCGACGACGTTGGAATCGACATAGGTCTCGGGCGCTTCGAGGCTGTAGCGGACCCCGGCCTGGGCGGCGAGGTGGACGACGCGGCGCGGCGAATGCTCTGCGAACAGGGCGGCGACGCCGGCGCGGTCAGCGAGGTCGAGCGTATGGTGGCGATAGGCCGGATAGGCCTGAAGCTGGGCCAGACGGGCGTGTTTGAGCGCCGGGTCATAATAGGCGTTGAGGTTGTCCAGACCGATGACCGTCTCGCCGCGCTCCAGCAGCCGACGCGCGGTGTGGAAGCCGATGAAGCCGGCGGAGCCGGTGACGAGAACGGGATCGTGGGACATGAGGCTGCGATAAACGGTTGGACGCGGTTTCGCCAGCGGGCGGCGGTCAGGGCAGGGCCTCCGCCACGGCGGGCGTCGGTTCAACGAAACGGGCGGCGAGGCTGAGACCGCAGGCCAGGAACAGGCATGTCGCCGCCCCGATCAGGACCGGCCGGGTCGCGCCGACGGGCGGGCTGAGCGGGCGCAGGAACAGCAGGACCAGCAGGCCGATGAGGGCCAGGGCGCCGGGCAGGTCCATGCCGACGCCGAGGAAGACGAAATGGCCCAGGCCCATCAGCCAGGCGCCGCCGAGCATGCCCGCGACGGCAGGCGGGATCAGGCTGGCGGGGCGGATCAAGTCGGGACTGATCAGGGCGGCCAGCGCCGCTGCGGTCGCAGCTAGAAGGGCGGGCCAGACGAAGAGCAAGGCGGCTTCGGGGGCGACGCCTTGCACCATGCAGCCCAGCAGGAAGACGAGGGCGATCAGGCCGAGCCAGCCGCCCCAGCGGGAGGGCTCAGCTTGTTGAGGCCAGAGTGATAGGCCGACTGCTGCAAAGCCGATCATTACGGCCTGCGATCCACCGAGAAGCAGGATGAGTGCTGTCAGCCCTCCGAGAATCCCGGCGACTGTACGTGGCCTAGTGTGTCTTGCGCCCGTCAGGAACAGAAGGGCCAGGGCCAAGATGCTCAGGACGGCGCCCGCCTCCATCCACGGCAGGCGACGCAGCAGGACGTAATAGGTCTCGGATGACGTCGCGCGGCTGGCGGCCGGCCCGGCCAGCAGGCGCACGGCCTGGGCCAGCACCAGTCCGGCGGACAGGAACCACAGGCCGTCCAGCAGGCCGCGCCCGACCTGCGCGGCGGTCAGGCCAGTGGCCCGACGCGCGCGCCAGGCGGAGAAGCCGCCGAGCAGGGCGGTCAGGCCCAGCAGGCCCCAGCCCGTCGCCGCGGAATGGCTCAGCATCCAGCGGCCAAACACGTCGGCATAGACGGTGTTCGGTCCCTTGGCGGGCAGGGCGTGCGCGCGCAGCAGGGCGTCGGCGGCTTCCAGCGCTTGAGAGCCGAGGTGCTGCAAGGCCCCCTGATCGAGGTTGGCGGGGGTGGCGTCGGCGGAATGGTACTGGGCCGGGCGACCAATGAAGGCGAAGTTCAGCCCGCTGACGCCGCGATCCTTGGGAATGGTGAAGTCGGTGCCGTTGGGCATCTGTTCGTACATGAAGACGGCGAGCGAGGTGGCCGTGGTCCCGCCGTCGGCGCGGGCGGCGGCGCGGCGGAACAGGTCGACAGTGGGGCCGGCCTCGCGCCCGGTTTCGAACATGGCGGCGCGTCCGCCCCCGCCGCGTGCCTCCAGATTGACTACGGCGCCGATACGGTCGCGGAGAGGGTGGCCGCCGAAGAAGATGCGGGCGCCGTCCAGGCCCAGTTCCTCGGCGTCGGTCAGTAGGACCACCAGGTCGCGTTCAATCGGCCCGCGCGCCTGGATGGCGCGGACGGCCTCCAGCACAGCGCCGACGCCGGTGGAATTGTCGGCCGCGCCGGGCGAGCCGACCACGGTGTCATAGTGGGCCATCAGCATGACGGCAGGCTGGCTGCGGTCTTTTCCGGGCAGCACGCCGATCAGATTGATCGCCTGATTATTCGCGGCGTCGGGATCGCCGCCAGCCCTTTTCAGCCGCTGGATCGCGCCGGGCGACAGGGGGCCGGCCTGTTCCTGCGGCGCCAGGCCCAGCTGGGTCATGCGGGCGGTCAGATAGGCGCGGACGCGGGCGTGTTCGGCTGAGCCGACGGGGTGCGGGGCGCGGGCGATCTGTTCGATGTCGGTCATGGCCCGTGCGGCCGAGAAGGCGGCGGCGGGGGCGTCGGCGGGTCGGGGTTTCGGGACCTGGGTGGTCCAGACCGCCAGCAGGAAGGCGAGCGTCAGCGATCCGAACAGCAGGGCCAGCCGCATGTGAAAGATCCTCCCCGATCCGGGAGGCAGTAGGACCAAGCGGAGCCCGGATGGCAAGAGGGCGGCGACAGGTCTCCCCGCCGCCGCCCTCCGATGCGATCCGCCCTTGAGGCTTAGAAGCGCTTCGACAGCTCCACGCCGTACATGCGCGGTTCGTTGACGAAGGCCGTCAGGTTGTTGAAATCGATGGCGCCGAGGATGTTGGCCTCGTCCGTGATGTTGCGGACATAGGCGGCGGCTTCGAGGCCACGCCCCAGGTCGCGCCAGCCCGCGCGCAGACCGCCCTCGAACTGCGTGTCCTGATGGAACTCGACCGCTTCATAGAGGAAGAGGTTGAAGTCCTGGCGCAGGACCCAGTCGGTCGAGGCGAACAACTCCTGATCGTCGCCGATCGGGCGGACGTAGTTCAGCGTCAGATTGGCGGTGTATTCCGGCGCCTGGGGGAAGGGGTTGCCGTTGATGTTGGCCAAGCGCGCCGTTCCAACCGTCACCATCCGGTCCGTGACGGTGCAGTTTGCGAGCGCCGAGCAGACGCCGACCTGAAGGTCCTTGTCCTTAATCTCGGTATGGTTCCAGGCCAGGCCGCCGGCCAGGCTGAAGCCTGCGCCCAGGTAGACGTCGCCGTCTACTTCCAGGCCATAGCCCTCGCCCTTGTCGGCGTTCAGCAGTTGGTTGAAGTTTCCGGCGCCGCCGATGGCGGTGAACTGCGGATCGGAGACTTCGTAGAAGTAGGCCGTGGCGTTCAGGCGGGCCCGGCCCTCCCACAGACGCGCCTTGAAGCCGGCCTCATAGGACATGACGGTTTCCGAATCCGCCGTGGTCACGATGTCCGCCGAGGCGATGCGGCCCTGGATCGACGGGCCGCGATAGCCGTTGGCCACGCGGGCGAACAGGTTCAGGTCGTCGTTGACCTCGTACAGGGCGCTGACGTCCCAGCTGACCTGTTCGTCGCCAACCGACTTGGTGACGTTGTCCAGCGGCTTGGTCGTGGACGTGCCGCCCGCGGGGATGATGCGGCGGCCCCAGAAGTCGCGGCTGTCGTCGGTGTAGCGAACGCCGGCCGTCAGCTTTAGCGCGTCCGTGACCTGATAGCGGCCCTGACCGAAGATCGACCAGGAGTCCGACTTCTGGATGACGTCGGGAACCACCGTCGGCGCGATGCCGCCAACGCCGTTGAACGTGCCCGAGACCAGGTTGAAGCGCTCGTCCCAGTAGAAGGCGCCGACCTGCCAGCCGAAGCGGCCGTCGCCGTTCGAGGCCAGGCGCAGCTCATAGGTGTTCTGAACCAGGTCGCTGGACAGGGTGCCGGTCTCGACCGCGAACGGGGTCTTGTAACCGGCGCCGGCCGGAGCTCCGACCGAGACGCCGCCGTCGATGTCGCCGTTGCCGGCCGAGGAGCCCTGGTAGGAGCCGACCACGCCGGTCAGGGTGGCGGGGCCGAAGTCGTAGGCGACCTGCAGCGATTGCGAGGTGGTCTGCTGCTTCTGATAGTTGTTGCGGCCGCCGTCGTAATAGACCGTGTCGCGGTCGAAGCGGTCGTTCAGCTCGTTGGAGCCCTTGGACAGGATGTTGGCGCGGTTCATCGTGCCCGTGCCTTCGTAATCGCGGGCCTGCAGGGTCAGCAGGGTCGACAGGCGGTCGGTCGGGGTCCAGGCGACGTGGACGCGGCCGGCGAAGTCATCGAAGTTGCCGAGGTCCTTGCCGTCCTTCTTGGCGAAGGGGGCGTCATAGGCGTTGTTGACCCAGTCGTCGCGGTGGTTCCACAGGCCGGCGACGCGCACCGACAGGGTGTCCGAGGCGGGCAGGGTCACGCCGACTTCGGCGCGGGTCGAGCCATAGTTGCCATAGGCCAGCGAGCCGAAGCCGGTGAAGTCGTCGCCGGGCTTGACGGTGTCGATCTTGACCACGCCCGCCGGGGTGTTGCGACCGAACAGGGTGCCTTGTGGACCGCGCAGAACCTCGACCTGCTTCACGTCGAACAGGGGGAAGCCCTTCAGGTAGACGTTCTCCAGCACCACGTCGTCGAGCACGACCGAGACCGGCTGCGAGGCGTTGAAGTCGAAGTCCACGTTGCCGAGGCCGCGAATGTAGAAGCGCGGGGCGTAACGGCCGTTCGAGCTCTCGACCTGCAGGCTGGGGACGCGGCCGGACAGTTGCAGGATGTCGCCGCCGCCCGAGGAGAGGGTGTTCAGGGCTTCGGTGTTCATGGCCGTGACGGCGAAGGGCACTTCGCGGATGTTCTCGCTGCGACGCTGGGCCGTGACGACGATCTCGTCGATGGCGACGGCCTGTTCGGCGGGGGTAGCGGTTTGCGCCATGGCCGGGGCGGCGATGAGCAGGGCGAGACCGCTGGCGGAGGCGGCGAGGGCGGAGAGGCGAGGGGACATGGGGGGAGGGTCCTCGTTGAAACTGGCCGAGGGCCTAGGTTCACGGCGACGCTTTTTCCAGTCAGGAGAACGGATGTTCGATGAAGCTTTCGCGACAGGAACACGCTGCCCAAAAACCTGACGGTTTGAAGGACCTCGGGGCGCGTGCGGCATTGTGCAGGGCCATGTCCCATGCCAAACGGCAGGGCTGCGCCGCCTTTGGCGAGGACCCTCTCGACGCGCCGGGCGCGGCCTGACAGGGACCTGCGTATGTCGACCTCCAACCTTGATCGCCGCCGTCTGTTTCAGCTGATGGCCGTCGCCGCTGCGGCGCCGGGGCTAGCGGCGCTGTCGCCGGCGACTGGACCGCGGGTCTTGGGCCGGGTTCTGGCCATGTCGGACCTGCATTCGGCCTATGAGCGGACGGGCCAGCTGCTGGCGGCGTTGGAGGTCGAGGTTGCGGGCTCTGACGCGCCGCACCTGATCGCCATCGACGGCGACATCTTCGAGCATGGCAATGTCGTCTCGGTGCGATCCAGCGGGGCCATCGACTGGGCCTTCCTGGGCGAACTGCCGAAGCTGGCGCCCACGGTGGTCAACCTGGGCAACCACGACAATGACCTGACGCCGGACCTGCATGAGGTGGTGGCGCGGATGCGGTCGCTGGGGATCGTCGTCGTCAGCAACATCATCGACGCCCGCACCGGCCAGCCCTACGCCGAGGCCGCCGTGACCGTGCCTCTAGGCCAGCGGTCGCTGCGGATCGTCGGGGCGGGAACGGATTCGCTGAACACCTATCCCAAGACCAGCCGCGACTGGCTGTCGATCCCCGAGCCGGGCGACTGGGCGAAAGCAAATCTGACCCGCCTGCTGGACGGCGCCGATCTGATGCTGGTGATGAGCCATGCCGGGGTGGCCGGGGATCGTGCCATCTTGCCCCTGCTGCCCGACGGCGCCCTGATGATCGGCGGTCACAACCACCTGCTGTTTCAGCACGCGCAGGGGCGCAGCGCTTATGCCCATACCGGGTCGTGGAGCAACGCCTACACTACGGCGACCTTGTTCGAGGACGGACGGATCGACGTCGTCTCGACCGCGGTGGAGCGCGACGCCGCCCCGTCGCCGCGGCTCGCTGACCTGATCGCGACGACCCTGGCGACGCACCTGACCGCCGAAGAGAAGAGGGTGCTGGGCGTCAGCCCGCGCGCGCTGACCCCGGGCGAAACGGGCCGCGCCGTCGCCGCCGCCATGGCCGCTGCGGCGGGTGTGGAGGCGGGCTTCATCGGGCATACGACGCTGGGGACCGGCCTGCCGGCGGGGCCGGTGACGCGCTATGATTTCGACGCCGTGGTGCGCTTCGACGGCAAGCTGATGGTCGCCGAGGTTCCGGTCGCGCGGCTGGCGGACCTGATGGCGCGGGCCAATCAGGACCGGCCCATGCCGCTGGCCGAGCGCAGCGGCGACTTCGTCTATGGGGCGGCAGGGGATGTGGCTGGCCGTGCGAGCGTGCGTCTGGTCACGACCGACTGGTGCGCGATGAACCAGGGTGAGTATTTCGGCGTGACCGATCTGGTCTTCAGCCCGGTTCCAGACGTCGGGGTCAAGGCGGCGGCGGTTTCGGGGCTTTTGGGGGCTTAGGCCGCGCGACGCAGGGCCGAGGGCGCCTTCACATAGAGACCCTTGCGACCGGCGACCGGGCGGAAGGCGACGCTGTCGCCGTCGGGCCGTTCATCGACGCCGAGGAAGAGACAGCCGTCATCCACCAGTCGGCGCTCCAGCTGGTCCAGCACGCGGGCGCGGTGCGCCGGTTCCAGATCGCTGAGAAGGTTGCGGCAGAAGATGACGTCGAACGGGCGGTCGTCGGCGGGTTCGTCCAGCAGGTTGGCGCGCTCGAACCTGACCGTGCTGCGCAACTCGGGACGGGCGCGCCAGTGATCCTCGACCTGCTCGAACCAGCGCAGCATGGTCCGGGCCGAAAGGCCACGCTGAATTTCAAACGAGGTGTAGAGGCCGGAGTGGGCCTTTTCGATCGCCTGCCGCGACAGGTCTGTGGCGACGATCTCCACGTCGGCGCTGTTCTCCAGCGCGGCGATGGCCAGGGAATAGGCTTCCTGGCCGGTGGAGACGCCGGCGGACCACAGGCGAACCTTGCCGCCGGGACGCGCCGCCGTCAGGGCGGGCATCAGTTCACGGGAAAAGACGTCGAACACCGCGCGGTCGCGGCGGAACCAGGTCTCGCCGTTCAGCAGGGCCTCGATCACCGCCCAGCCCAGCGAGGCGATCGGCTTGTTCCACAGCGTCGCCAGCATGGCCTCGACGTTGTGATAGCCCTCGCGGCGCGCCACCGGCCCCAGGCGGTGCTCAGCCAGATGCATCCGGTCGCGGGTCAGCCGGAAGCCGGCGCGCGTGGCCAGCAGGGTCTGAAGGCGATCGAAGTCCTCGGGCGTCATGACGGCGACTGAATAGCTCCCACTTCGGCGAATTTGGAGTGCAGGATCTCGCCGTCGAACGGCTTCATAACATAGTCGTCGGCTCCTGCGGACAGGGCTTCGGCGATGCGGTCGGCGCGGGTCTCGACCGAACAGAACAGGACCTTGGGGGCGCGGCCCCCCGGCAGGTCGCGCAGGCGACGCAGGAAGCTCAGCCCGTCCATCACCGGCATCTGCCAGTCCAGCAGCACCACATGGGGCATGGCGCCCATGCAGTAGGTCAGGGCTTCGACGCCGTCGGCGGCTTCATCGACCTCGAAACCCAGGCCTTCGACGATGCGGCGCGCGACCTTGCGGATGATCCGGCTGTCATCGACGATCAAGCAGGTCTGGGGGTCCAAGGGCTTTATCTCGTTTGGCGCGAAATGACGTCAGGCTTCGCGTCATGATCGTTCAGGGGCGTTAACAGACGATGGCGGGCGGAGGCCTTATGCGGGCGTGCGTGCGATCAGGCCGACGCGGCCCTCTTCGCAGGCCAGATCCAGACGCCCGCCCGCCTCATCGACCGCCAGCCACAGCCAGTAGGGCTGTATCCACTGGCCGGCCAGACCCTCGGTCAGGCGCTCGCCCTTCAGTCCGGTCAGGGCCTCGGGCTTGAGCCGGGCGCGGGCGCCCTCGGCCGAGCCGACCAGCAGCAGGCGGCCGTCCTCGCGCCGAGCGGTGATGGTGGCGACGCCTCCGGTGGGCAGGGCGCCCAGGGTCATCCAGGCCAGGTTGATCAGGATGCGGGCCTGGGGCTTGGTGAAGGTCTCGGCGTCGTTGATGCGCCAGTCCAGGGTCGCGCGGCCGCCCTCGGACAGGTTGGCGACCAGGCCGCGCAACTCGGCCGAGACGAACTGCTCGCTGGTGGTGGCGGCGCCGAAGGCGACACGGGCGAAGTGGACGTGGGCGACCATCTTCCGGGCGCTCTGGCGGATCAGGCTCATGGCGTCGTCGCGCATGTCCTGGGCGGTGGGGTCTTCCAGCAGGTCCAGGCCGGACATGATGGCGCCCGCCGGGCTGATGAAGTCGTGGCACAGCTTGCCGGCGATGAAGGCGGCCAGCTCGGCCCTCGCTGCGGGCAGGTCGGCGGCAGCCGGTTCGGCTGCGGTCGGTTGTGCGGAGAAATCGGAAAGGGTCATCGCTCGGACGGTCTGCAATCAGGAATGGTTAAGGCTGACCTGATTTGCCGGTTCTTGAAACCGGGCGCATGGGCTATCGAAGCGGAGACATGACGCACGCTCTTGAGACCGACCTCGCTTCCGGCGCCCTCGCCGAGACCATCACCGACATCGCCGAGGAGGCTGCGCGTCTGATCCTGCCCTACTGGCGGGTCGGCACGGCGGTCGAGACCAAGTCCGACGCCAGCCCTGTGACTGAAGCGGACCGCGCCGCCGAGGCCCTGATCCTGCAACGGCTGGGCGAACGCTGGCCGGGGGTGCAGACCGTGGCCGAAGAGGCCGTGGCCGCCGACGGCGCGCCGACCTCGGTGGGCGAGTGGTTCTGGCTGATCGACCCGCTGGACGGCACCAAGGGCTTTGTTCAGGGCCGCGAGAGCTTCACCGTCAATATCGCCCTGATCCGCGGCGACGCGCCCGTCGCGGGCGTGGTGACGGCCCCGGCGTCGAGCGTCAGCTGGGCCTCGACGGCTCCAGGCAAGGGCGCGGCGCGCCGCGTCTTCGGCGAGGCCTGGCGCCCGATCAAGGTCCGTCCGCATCCGGCCGAGGGCATCGCCCTGCTCAGCCACAGCATGACCGATGAGGAGGCCGCTCGCCTGGCCGCGCGTCACGGCTGCAGCCAGTGGCAGGGCACGGACTCGTCGTTGAAATTCTGCCTGATCGCCGAGGGCCGCTTCGACGCCTATCCACGCACCGGCCCGACCAGCGAGTGGGACACGGCTGCGGGCCAGGCGGTGCTGGAGGCGGCGGGCGGTCGTGTTCTGGGCGCGGACGGCCAGCGGCTGGCCTATGGCAAGCCGGCCTTCCTCAACGGTCCCTTCGTGGCCATGGGCGGCTAGGATCTAGGCGACGGCGGACCCGACGCGGGCCATTTCGATCTGGGCCGACAGGCCGGGCGGCAGGTCGCGCTCGGGCACGCCGGCCAGCGCCTCCATCCGTTCCGGGTTGATCGCCTGCACCATGACGCTGGCGATGGCCGGGTCGGTCAGGGTGAAGGCCAGGCAGATCTCTTCGGCCTTCCAGTTCGGCGTCTGATGCAGGAAGGCGAAGGAGCCGGCGTTGACCAGGCCCTGCTCGACGGGCTTGGCTCCGAAACCGAACAGACCCTTCTTCTTGGGGGGCGCGCCCGCGCCTGCGGCCTTGCGCTCGGTCGACAGGCTTTCGGGGAAGTAGTCGTAGGTGAAGATGGCCATGTCGCGTTCGCGCGCGGCCCGCATTCGCGACCGGATGCGCCACTCCACATTGGCGTGGAAAGGCGTGTAGAGGACGTCGAAGGCCCCCGTCGAGACATAGACATCCATGACCGGAGAGTCGCCCGACACGCCCAGCAGCCTGATGTGACCGGCCTTGCGCAGGGCCTTGAGCGCGATCAGCGACGCCTGCGGCAGTTCGTCGTCGGCGGGCTCGTCCAGCACGGCCACGTCGAACCAGCCCAGACCCGAGGCGTGCAGCGCCCGGTCGATCGAACCGCTGAGGCCGTCCGCCGAGAAGTCGCGGAAGCCCTTCCTGCGGCCGTCGCCGAGACCCAGGGTGACGCCGACGCAGACCAGCCGCCGCTCGACATGGCCCAGGGCCTCGCCGACGATCTCGGCCAGAACCGGGTCGGCGTTCTCGAGGTGGTAGCTGTTCACCCCCGCCTCGAGCGCGGTGAAGATCAGTTCGCTGAGGGCGGTGCGGCCGCGCCCCAGGGCGTCGGGCCCCAGGCTCAGGGTCAGATTGGAAACCGCCGCGCCCGTGGCGCCGAACGGGCGATACCGCATGCTCAGCCGGCCTCGGCGGGGGCGGAAGTCTCCAGCGCCAGGGCGTGCAGTTCGCCGCCCATCTGGCCCTTCAGCGCGCCATAGACCAACTGATGCTGGCGCACGCGCGGCAGGCCCTTGAAGGCGGTGGAGACGATCCGCGCGCGATAGTGGTCGCCGTCGCCGGCCAGGTCCTCGATGGCGATGTCCGCATCGGGGAAGGCCTCGACCAGGTGGGCGCGCAGGACATCGGCGGACATGGGCATGAAGCTACTCTCGAAACCGGCGGATCGGATCTGAACTGTAAAACCTAGAGAGGTCTGCGCCGTCTGTCAGCCCGCAACCGCGCGCGGGCGTTCAAACAGGGTGACGGCCGAGCCCTTGTAGTCAGTCTCGGCGTAGGGGCGGTAGCCGACCCGCTGGGCCAGCTTCACCGAGGGGGCGTTTTCGGGCGAAATCATGCAGACTGTGCGCGGCTCCAGCCGATAGGCGTCGGTCCAGGCCAGTGCGGCCTGAAGCGCCTCGTACGCCATGCCCAGGCCCTGGAAGGCAGTGGCGACGCCCCATCCCAGCTCGGGCGCATCGAAGGGCGGCGTCATCTCGCGGCGATAGTCCAGCACCCCGACGCTGCCGACATAGGCGCCGCTGTCGGTCTCGCGGATGGTCCAGTTGCCGTAGCCCTTGGCCTGCCAGTGGCCGAGGTCGCGCAGCAGTCGGAACCAGACCTCTTCCTCCGACAGACCGCGTCCCATGATGTGGCGGGTGAAGTCGGCGTCGGCCCACAGGCCGATCAGGTCATCCATGTCGCTGACGGCGACGGGGGTCAGGGTCAGGCGGGCGGTGGTCAGAATGGTCACATCAAACCCAGTTGCTTGAAGCTGGCTACGCCTTCACGGCCGACGATGAGGTGGTCGTGGACCTGAAGGCTGAGCGCGCGTGCGGCCTCGATCACCTGCTTGGTCATGTCGATGTCGGCGCGGCTGGGGGTCGGGTCGCCCGAGGGGTGGTTGTGGACGATGATCATGGCGCTGGCCGACAGCTCCAGCGCCCGGCGCACCACTTCGCGCGGATAGACGGGGGCGTGGTCGACCGTGCCCCGGTTCTGGATCTCGTCGAGGATCAGCTGGTTCTTCTTGTCGAGATAGAGGACGCGGAACTGCTCGCGCGGTTCGTGCTGAAGGCTGAGGCGGACATAGGCCAGAAGGGCGGTCCACGACGTGATGACGGTGCGCTTGTTCGCTTCTTCCTTGGTTACGCGTCGCGAGACCTCGTGCAGGGCGGCCAGGTCCAGGGCGGTCTCGGCGCCGACGCCCTTGGAGCGACCGCGCGAGTCCTCGGCGCGGACGGTCATCAGGTCCTCGACCGAGGCGGCCAGGACGGCGGCCAGCGAGCCGAAGCGGCTCAGCAGGGCCTTGGCGATGGGCTTGACGTCGCCCTGCGGCTGGCTGCGGAACAGGAACAGCTCGAGCAACTCATAGTCAGGCAGGTGGTGGATGCCGGCGCCGCGCGCGCGTTCACGCAGCCTCTCACGATGACCGGCGTGGTGCGGCCTGGCCTGCTTTGGAATTGCTCCCGTGACGCCGTCGGACACGATGCCCCCATCCGCTCATCCCCGCGGAGGCGGGGACCCAGTCCTGTGACCGGACGCTAACTTGTCCGGCGCAGGGATCAAGCGCTGGATTGCGGGGCGATAGCTCTGGGTCCCCGCCTCTGCGGGGACGAGCGGGGTCTAGAATTTCGGACGGAACAGGCCCTTCGGCGAGGCCGAGAAGATTTCCAGGCCGTCTTCTGTCACCCCGATGGTGTGCTCGCACTGGGCCGACAGGGACTTGTCGCGGGTCACGGCGGTCCAGCCGTCGGACAGCACCTTCACCGCCGGCTTGCCCAGGTTCACCATCGGCTCGACGGTGAAGAACATGCCCGGCTTGAGCACCGCGCCCTCGCCGCGACGGCCATAGTGCAGGACGTTGGGGCTGTCATGGAAGACCCGGCCGATGCCGTGGCCGCAGAAGTCGCGCACCACGCTCATGCGCTGGGCCTCGACGTATTTCTGGATGGCGAAGCCGATGTCGCCGAAGGTGTTGCCCGGCTTGACCTGGGCCAGCCCCAGTTCCAGCGAGTCATAGGTGACGTCGATCAGCTTTTTCGACCGGGCGTTGATCTCGCCGACCGGGAACATGCGGCTCGAGTCGCCGTGCCAGCCGTCGACGATGACCGTGTGGTCGATGTTGACGATGTCGCCTTCCTTCAGAACCTTGTCGCCGGGAATCCCGTGGCAGACGACGTGGTTGATCGAGGTGCAGATCGTCTTGGTGTAGCCCTTGTAGCCGAGGCAGGCGGGGACGCCGCCGCGCGCCAGGGTGAAGTCGCGCACCAGATCATCCAGTTCGCCGGTGGTGACGCCGGGCTTCACGTGCTCGCCGATCATGTCCAATGCTTCGGCGACCAGGCGACCGGCCTTGCGCATGCCCTCGAAGGCGTCCGCGTCGTGAATGCGGATTTCGTGGCTGCGGACGAAGGCGTCGTTATCCAGGTCGGGGGTCTCGTACATGATCTGCTTTCGGGCGCGCCGCGAAGACTGGGGGGAGCGGCTGTGTGCTGGGCTTGGGATGTCAGATGGCCAACCTAGCACAAAACCTCAACCCCGTCAGGCGGCGCCGATGACGCGGCGCGGCGCGCTCCCTATGTGGGAGGCATGAACGCTCAAGCTGCTCCGACCGCCGCTGTCCTGATCATCGGCGACGAAATCCTGTCTGGCCGGACCAAGGACACGAACCTGAACACCATCGCCCGCTTTCTGGCGGCCCTGGGGATCGACCTGATGGAGGCGCGCACCGTCGGCGACCGTCAGGATCAGATCGTCGGGGCGCTGAACGCCCTGCGCGCGACCTGCGACTATGTCTTCACGACGGGCGGCATCGGCCCGACCCATGACGATATCACCGCCGACGCCGTGGGCGCCGCCTTCGGCGTGGCGGTGGCCGAGCATCCCGAGGCCCTGGCCATCCTGGAGCGGCGCTACGGGCCGGGCGAGTTCAACGCGGCGCGGCGGCGGATGGCGCGCATTCCCGAGGGCGGCAGCCTGATCGCCAATCCGGTGACGGACGCGCCCGGCTTCCAGGTCGGCAATGTCTTCGTCATGGCCGGCGTGCCCAAGATCATGGAGGCCATGTTGCAGGACGTGGCGCCGCGCCTGCGCACCGGGGCGATGGTCCATGCCCGGACGATCCGCGTCCTCGGCGTCGGCGAGGGCGCGATCGCCGAGGTTCTGCGGGCCGCCGCAGACGCGCGTCGCGACCTGTCGTTCGGCAGCTATCCGTTCGGGTTCGGCGGCGAGGGGGCGGTCGGAACCCAGCTGGTGATCCGTGGTCGCGACGAGGTCGAAGTTGACGCTGCGGAACACGATCTTTGCCGAGAACTGCGTTCTTTGGGTATTGATATTGCCGTAACGTAAGCTCACCAAGGTGTGAAATTGTGCGACTTCCCCGCCACGGTTTCGCCGATTTGCGGTCCGACAGGGGCCTTGGAGGCAACGCTTTCGCGACACTGTCGCTGTGACTGCTAGCGTCGCCTTCCTCCCCGAACAACGACCCGTCGCATCAGTAAGGACGGGCGGACTGACATAGGTGAAACCGAATGACTCCCAGGAACATGGCCCGCCTCAGCGGCCTCGCTGTCCTCATGGCCTCCGTGGCCGCGCCGGCCTTCGCCGGCTCCTTCTATCTGCAAGAACAATCGGTGCGCGGCGCTGGTCGCGCCTTCTCGGGCGAAGCGGCGGATCGCGGCGTCGGCTCGATGTGGTGGAACCCCGCCGCCATCGCCCGCAGCGGCCGTGAAGTTTCGGTCGGGATGCACGGCATCAAGATCGATTCCGAGGTCAAGAACAACGGCTCCTACGTCACCTATCCGGGCGGCGCCAATGCGCCGGTGACCAATCCGCGCAACACCAATGTCGATCCGATCGAAAGCGGCCTGGTGCCCAACTTCGCCTTCGCCACCCCGGTCGGCGACCGCTTCGCCGTCGGCGTGTCGGTGGCCGCGCCCTACAACTTCACGACCAAGTACGAGCAGGCCTCCTTCACCCGCTACGACGCCCTCACCTCGGAACTGCGCTCGGCCAACGCCGGCCTGACCGTCGCCTATCAGGTCAACGACTGGCTGGACATCGGCGCGGGCCTGGATGCGCAATACGTCAAGGCCAAGCTGACCTCGGCCCTGCCCAACCTGTCGCCCCTGCTGCCGGACGGCTCCAACACCCTGGAAGGCGACGGCTGGGACTATGGCTGGAACGTCGGCGCCCAGGTGCACAAGGGATCGTGGGATTTCGGCCTGAGCTACCGCTCCAAGATCGAGCATGAGCTGGAAGGCGACATCGCCATTTCGGGTCTGCTGGGTCCGCTGGCGGGCAGCAATGTCGCCACCGCCGGCAAGGCCAGCTTCAACACGCCCTGGTTCGCCTCGGCCTCGGTGCGCTATGCGGTCAACGACAAGCTGACGCTGAACGCCCAGGTCAACCGCATCGGCTGGAGCGAGTTCCAGGCCATCGACGTCGAATACGCCGGCGGCGGTGACTCGATCCATCAGAACTACAAGGACGTGACCACGGGCGCTATCGGCCTGGACTACGCCCTCAGCGACAAGACCACCCTGCGCGCCGGCGTCGGCTATGATCCGACCCCGACCCGCGACAGCCTGCGCACGGCCCGCATCCCCGACGCCGACCGCCTGTTGTTCTCGGTCGGCGGCTCGACCGAGGTGACGCCCGGCGTGACCTTCGACGCCGGTCTGACCTACATCGCCTTCAGCGACAGCGACATTTTCGACGACCGCACCTTCTACGGCGGCACGCCGGCGGCCACGACCTCGCACCTGCGCGGTACGGCCGAGGGCTCGGCCTTGGTCGCCTCGCTGGGGGCGCGCTGGGCCTTCTGATCCCGGCGACAGCCTGACTGGAATGCGGCGGCTCCCTTGCGGGGGCCGCCGTTTTTCATGGGCGGGATTGCACGGCGCCGCGAAAAAAACAGTGCAATTGGTGCAATGGGCGGCGGGGGAGGGAGCGCCGGTTTCGGCGGAAAGGTCTGTGCGGCGGGGCGTCTGGGCGGTCATGCGCCAAGTCTAGGCGAAGGGCGAGGTAGGGCTGGCGAAAGGGCGTGGAATGACCGTAGGGCGTTGTTTTCGTGGGAGGGGCGATGCGAGGTGTGGAGGGTATGACGCTTCTTATTTCCCTGCAGGCGGAGCCAATGGGGGCGGCTCGATAGTTGACGTCTGTGCCGCCCCCTCCACCGCTACGCGGTCCGCCTCCCCATGGAATGGGGAGGAAAGAGAAGGCGGGAGAAGGTGAAATGAAAAACGCCGGGCTCTCATGGAGAGCCCGGCGTTTCTGACGTGTCGATGATCCGAGGGATCAGCCCTGGGCGCTGTAGCCCTTGCCGCCGTTCGACGGGCGGCGGCTGCGGCGCTTCAGTTCGCCGACGGCCTTGGGTTCGGCGGCAGGAGCCGAGCGCGGCGAGGACTTGGGACGTTCGCCGGCCATGGGGTCGTAGGCGGCGACCGGACGTTCGACGTGGGCGCGACCCTGAGCGGGCTTGCGCAGGCGATGCGGCTGACCGCCGCCCTCCGGCTTGACGCCGTCGCGACGCGGGTTGCGGTTGCGGCCTTCGCCGCCGCCGCGTCCGCCACGTCCGCCGCGCTCTTCACGGTCGGGCAGGGTGGCCTTGGAGTTGACGCCGGCGGCCATGATCGAGGCGTCGAGCATGCCCAGGGCCTTGTCGTTACGACGGT
>Ga0265296_1002823_pt1 | contig 16868 bp, 19 predicted proteins | sample MunlanPumphouse1_FD_189073 | JGI IMG/M metagenome (GOLD analysis project Ga0265296, IMG submission 189073) | Groundwater microbial communities from a municipal landfill in Southern Ontario, Canada - Pumphouse #1 | ecosystem: Environmental > Aquatic > Deep subsurface > Groundwater | place... | reverse complement strand
CCAATAATTGGCTTTATATTTTTAGCTTTAGCAGTTTTATAAAATTCGACAGTACCAGCAAGAGTCCGGTGATCAGTTTTAGCAATAGCCTTCATGCCGGTTTTTTCTACAAAATCCACCAGCGGAGCCAATTTGGTCAAACCATCTAATAGCGAATATTGCGTATGATTGTGCAGGTGAACGTAATCTTGGGGGGTCAGTTTGGTTGTTTGTTTGGCCATCTAATAAAGTATCCCTTCAAGCATCTATTATAAAAACGCTGGGGCTATTTTACCCAGCGTTTTATGGTGTAAAAATTACCGTTAGAGCTATTCACTCTTTTTTATAAAATCTAGCAGGTGATTCTTGGCATCGGTGGCCTCTTTGATGGCCGATTTTAAATCGGGGTCTTCGGCATCACCAGCCCTAATAGCACTCAGCACTTCTTTGGCCTTTTGCTTGCTATCTTTAGCTTTTTCGATTAGGTCGTCAAGTTTTACCTTGCTACTGTCGCTAAAGTTCTTGGCCTGTTGTTTAGCCTTAACGATAGCTTCATCAAGTTCGCCAAATAGCGTTTTTAATTGTTTCTCGGCTTCTCGTAAAGCCTTAACACTAACTTTTGCAATATCTCCACGGGTTTCTTTGCCGCTTTTTGGAGCAGTTAAAATACCAGTTACATAACCAGCCAACAAACCGATCGCCGTTCCAATTGCTAGTTTTTTGCCATTTTTACCCATCTCTTGCCTCTCTTTCTCCTCTATTTAGAGGATTTCTTATGCTTTAACAATTCGGTGATAGTTTTAAAAATCGCTACGGGTGCCGCTACTTTGGTCATACGATAACTAAAATCCTCAATATTGTCTGCTACGTTTTCGACACTAGAGGCAACTTTTTTTGCCTGATTTAAAATTTGTATTACAAAAGCTAGGGCAATTATGCCAAGTACTAAAAATATTGCTAAAAAGATCGATAAAATGATTACTAAAATTTGATATGCATCCATGGTTTAATTATATAATCAATTTTGTTTTAGTCTAGTATCCAAATATTTACGCAAACCCGGGCCAAGCTTGGGATTGGCCAAAGCATGGTCAATAACAGCCTGCAAATAACGAGCCTTGTCGCCAGCGTCATGGTACACACCATCTACAAACTTGCCATACACTGGTTTCTGTTGGGCTAGCTGGTTAATGGCATCAGCCAAAATTATCTCGCCACCCACACCTGCCTCTAGGTCATTTACAAATGGCAACACATCGGGTGTTAGCAAATAGCCGCTTACCGCCGCATAGTTAGATGGAGCTTTTTCTGGCCCCGGCTTTTCAACAAGCTGTTTTATTTTAAATACCTTGTCTGCAAGCTGATCGGCAATGTCGGCAATGCCATATTTTTTTGTATCTTTGGGCTCGACTTCGATCAAGGATATTACCGAACTGGCTGTCTTTTCATAAACCTCCATGAGCTGTTTGGCATGAGGTACTTCGCACCTAAAAAAATCGTCGGCAAAAAACATAAAAAACGGTTCGTCGTTAAGCAAATGCGAGGCATTTTTAAGCGGCAAGGCGTTACCTTTGGGCGAACCTTTTTGGCGCAAATAAATAAAGTTAGCCATTTCGGCGATATCTTTAATCTGTTGAGCTAACTCAAATTTTTCCCTGGCAATAAGTTCGTTTTCGAGCTCGTCGCTGCGATCAAAATGGTCTTCGATTGCTCGTTTAGTGCTACCTGTAACTATAATAATATCGGTGACCCCAGAGGCTACTAATTGTTCGACAATAATTTGGATAACCGGTCGGTCGATAATAGGCAGCATCTCTTTGGGCATAGCTTTGGTTTGGGGCAAAAATCGTGTGCCTAAACCAGCAGCAGCTATAACCGCCTTTGTTGGCATCTTGACAGAACCCATTCTAAACTCCCATCTGTTTTTTTATTAAATCTTGGACGATTTGCGGGTTAGCCCGTCCGCCGCTAGCTTTCATCACTTGGCCCACTAAAAAGCCAATGGCTTTGAGTTCACCATTTTTAATATCTTCGGTCGCCTTAGGGTTTTCGCTAATTATCTGTTCAACAATAACAATTAAATCTGTTGCATCAGATACCTGAATAAGCTTGCTCTTTTCGGCTATAGTCTGTGGGCTAGTATTTTTTTGGATTACTTCACCAAGGATAGATTTAGCAGCCGACGAACTCAGTGTACTACCGTCAACCATGGCGGCTAGTTCGACTAATTTATCAATTGCAGTCTTAACTTGTTGCCATTTAAGTGCATTATTTTGATACAGTCTTTGTAATTCTCCCAAACACCAATTAGCAATAGTTTTAGCTGTTTTTTCATTATGACTATCGGCGATATATAAAATAATCTCGGCAAGTTCTGGCTCATCTAACACAGTATTGATTTGCGAACTATCTAAGCCAAAGGTAGCAAATTGGCTACGCAAAGCCTCGGGCAAAAGTGGCATGTCTTGAGCAATTAGAGCAACCAAGTCTTGGCTGATTGTAATGGGTGGGATATCTGGGTCAGGCATGTAGCGATAATCGTGAGCGTCTTCTTTGCCCCGTTGAGAAGTTGTTTTTTGCTTGGCCTCGTCCCAGCCGCGAGTTTCTTGTACTATACTTTTACCTTTTTCTAGTAGCTCAATTTGCCGATTAATTTCGTATTCTACAGCCTTTTCGACACTCTTAAAGCTATTAAGGTTTTTTGTTTCGGAACGAGTGCCAAGTTCTTTTGGATTGCTACTAACACTAACATTCACATCAAAGCGCATGTTGCCGTGGTATAAATCCACATCTGATACGTTGGCATATTTCATTAACAAATAAAGTTCGTGCACATAGCTCCGAGCTTCGGCTGGGCTATGCATATCCGCTTCGGACACAATTTCGAGTAGCGGGGTACCGCATCTATTTAAGTCTACTAGCGAATAATCTGCACCGGCTGGATGGATGTTTTTTCCAGCATCTTCTTCTAGATGAGCGCGTGTAATTCTTACTGTTTTAAGGCTTCCGTCCAGCATCGGAAATTCCACCACACCAGGCCCAACAATTGGTCGGTCGAGCTGTGATATTTGATAACCCTTAGGCAAATCCGGATAAAAATAATGCTTGCGGTCAAAATGGCTGACTTCGGCGATTTTGGCTCTAAGAGCCAAACCGGCCTTTATGCTTAGGCGTACGGCTTCTTGATTCAACACCGGCAAAGTACCTGGCAATCCAACACACAACGGCGATATCAAACTGTTGGGGGCAGCTTGGCGGGCATCGTTACCAACTCCGGCGAATAGCTTGGTCTTGGTTTTAAGCTGCACATGGCACTCAATACCAATGGTAGGATAATACTTGCCCTTTATTAGGTATTGCTCATCCATTACATTACTCGCAAATCTTTAAATGCCTGATAGTAGCCTTTTAGGGCATTTTGAATTTCTTTATCAGAAGGTTCGTGCAGAGACTCGTGGACTATTTTGTTTCGTAATCTATGAGCACCCCATACCGAATTGCGGTCTCTAAGATGTTGCTTGGCCGATACTAGTCGCTCGGCCATGGTATTGCCAGAAAAACCTATAGAACGGAGCGCCTCGTCGAGTAATCTATCGGCATTTATAATACTCATCGGTTTGGTTTTTTGCTCTTTAGCCAGTTCTATAATATCGCCCCACTCGTTCTGAAAATACTGTTTATCGACTCCTTTGGGTACTGGCCGGCCAACTAAATTTATAAATACCAAAATAATAATCGCAAATATAATAGCAGTGATAATTAAAGTTATACTCATTAATTCAGCTCCTCGATCTTTTTAGATAAAGCCAGCAAAAGCCGGTCATTGTGCTGTGGCGCCATTAACTGCATACCAACAGGCATGTTTTTACTTGTGCCAACTGGCAGGCTTATGGCAGGTATGCCAACCAGATTCGCAGCTACCGTCATAATATCTGCCAGGTACATACTTAGGGGGTTGTCGACATTTTGGCCTATCTTAAAGGCAGTAGTTGGGGCAGTGGGGCCCAACAAAAAGTCAACTTTTTTAAATACCGAGTTAAATTCGTTAATTAATTTAGTTCGTACCGTTTGGGCCTTACGATAATAAGCATCATAGTAGCCACTGCTTAAAACATAGGTGCCAATTAAGATACGTCGTTTATTTTCGGCCTCAAAGCCATGTTCGCGTGATAGTTCGTAAGATTCATATAAATCTTTTGCCCCGGCAGAGCTTAGGCCGTAGCGCTGTCCGTCGTAACGGCTCAAATTACTACCGACTTCGGCTGGCACAATAACGTAATAACAAGCTAGAGCCAGATCTACCGATGGCAAACTAACTTCTACAATCTCGGCGCCAGCTTGTTTGAGTGCTTCGATCTTATTTTTTATAATTTTCCCCACTCCATCATCTAGACCTTTGCCAAAATATTCTTTTATAACCCCAATTTTTGCCCCTTTTAGGCTGGTTTTGAGGTTAGTGTAGCTAGTATTATCCCGCTCAATAGTCGTACCATCAAATTGATCCCTACCGCTCATAATATCTAGCACCAAAGCGGCATCTTCTACGTTTTTGGTCAATGGCCCTATCACATCGGTAGAGCTAGCCATCGCCACAACACCATAGCGCGAAACCAAACCATAGGTTGGCTTATAGCCCACTACACCGCAATAACTAGCCGGCAAGCGAATAGAACCACCGGTATCGGTGCCAAGCGCAAACGGTGCCAATTCTAGGGCCGCCGCGGCACCCGAACCGCCAGACGACCCACCGGGTACTTTTGTTTTGTCATGAGGGTTAAGGGTGGGGCCAAAAGCACTGTTTTCGGTACTACTACCATGAGCAAAAGCGTCTAAGTTGGCCTTGGCAACTAAAATTGCTCCTTCTGCCTCTAGCTTTTCGATAGCTGTTGCTTGGTAAGGGGCGACAAAATCCTCTAACATGTGGCTAGCAGCCGTAGTCGGTGAACCATGAGCCAAAAAGTTATCTTTGGCAATAAATGGCACACCCGCCAAACGCCCAGCCTGTTTACCAGATTTAACCTGTGCGTCAATCTGGCTGGCATGTTCTAAGGCAAGTTTTTTATTTACGGATAATATCGAATGATACTCCTTATTTTTCTCTATAAGATCCAAACTTTTTTGAATCAAACTTACAGCGCTCAACTGGCCAGCATTTACCTTTTTGGCTAAAGTTTCAATCGGCTCCCACTGGGTTATTTGTGATTTGAGTTTGTGATTCATATTTAATACTTACTACTTTATACTTAATACTTCTTAAAGAATCCTTTTAACTTTAAATTGGTTGTCTTTTGCGGCTGGTGCGTTTTTAAGCAAATCTCTTGGCTCCACTCTATAGTCCATGATTTCATCGGGCCTAAAAACATTCATCAGACCAGTTACCTGGCTGGTTGGATGCAAACCCTTAACATCAACTTTTTGCAATATTTCGACATAGTCTAAAATCGAATTCAGTTCGGTTTGCATTTGCCCAACTTCTTTGGTGGTTAATTTTAGACGGCATAGCTTAGCCAGCTTCTCAACTTCTGCTTTGGTAATTTTTGCCATTACTAATTAGTATATCGCGACCTCTTGACGGTGCACAAGTTTGATTTAGTTATAACTTGGCTTTAATTTCGGCAACTAGGTCGCGTAAGTCAGCCGCTTTTTCGAACTCTAAATTAGCGGCCGCCAGCTCCATTTGAGCCGTTAGGTCTTTAATAATAGTAGTATATTCATCTTTTGGTATGCGCTTTAAATTCAACCTAGCGGTTTTGGCTTCTTTACTTTCGGCACCGGTGATTTCACGCAACGATTCATCGATATTTTTTGTAATACTCTTAGGTGTTATTTTGTGAAACTTATTGTATTTTTGCTGGATTTCACGGCGGCGGTTTGTCTCGCTAATAGCTTTTTGCATACTTAGCGTTTGGTGATCGGCATACATAATTACCCTACCCTCTAAATGGCGAGCAGCACGGCCGATAGTCTGTACCAAGGCCGGCTCGCTACGCAAAAAGCCTTCTTTGTCGGCATCTAAAATTGCTACTAGGCTAACTTCTGGCAAATCTAAACCTTCTCGCAATAAATTAATACCAACCAGCACATCATAAACACCCAATCGTAAATCCCGCAAAATGTCGGTTCTCTCTAGTGTATCGATATCACTATGCAAATATTGAACTTTAATGTTTAAATCTGTCAGATATTCTGTAAGGTCTTCGGCCATACGCTTAGTAAGTGTGGTGACCAATACTCGCTGATGTTTTTTAACCCTTTGCCTAATCTCTTCTAATAAATCGTCTATCTGGCCATCAATAGGACGTACCTCTATCACCGGGTCAAGCAAGCCAGTTGGCCTAATAACCTGCTCGATGGGCTTGGGGCTATGGCTTAGTTCGTAATCGGCCGGTGTTGCCGACAAATAAATTACCTGATTAATGTGCTTTTCGAACTCGCTAAATGTCAATGGCCGATTATCCAGGGCACTGGGCAGCCTAAAGCCATGCTCTACCAAAACATCCTTGCGAGCCCGATCGCCATTATACATACCACGCACCTGTGGAATTGTCATGTGGCTTTCGTCTATCATAAGCAAATAATCATCCGGAAAATAATCTAATAATGTGGCCGGCTGCTCGCCAGGTTCGCGATTGGTTAAATAGCGACTATAATTCTCGATACCCTTAACAAACCCGGTTTCTTCGAGCATTTCTAGGTCAAACCTGGTGCGTTGTTCTATCCGCTGAGCCTCTAGAAATAAGCCATTGGCTTTAAAAAATCCTAAGCGTTCATCCAATTCCTGGCGAATATGTTCCAGGGCACCCTGCAACTTCTCGCGCGGCGTGACATAGTGGCTGCCTGGGAAGATTTTTATCTTATCAAGTTTGGCTTCGAGCTCGCCGGTTAGGGGGTTAATACGAGCAATAGCCTCAACTTCGTCTCCAAAAAAACTAATACGATATGCCGCTTCTTCGCCAGCTGGCATCACATCTACCGTATCACCACGAACCCTAAAAGTACCGCGGCCAAAAGCCATATCGTTGCGATGATATTGAATATCAGTTAATTGGCGTAAAAATTTATCACGTATTCTTCGCTCGCCTTTTTTTGCTTCAATTGCCATGTCTCCATAATCTTCTACCGAACCGATACCATAAATACAGCTTACGCTGGCCACAATTAGAACATCTCGTCGGCTCAACAACGAGCTGGTAGCCGCATGACGCAAGCGATCGATCTCTTCGTTAATGGCGCTATCTTTTTCTATATAAGTATCGGTGCGTGGTATATAGGCCTCTGGTTGGTAATAGTCAAAATAGCTGACAAAATAATGCACAGCATTGTTAGGGAAGAAGTTTTTATACTCGTTATAAAGCTGGGCAGCCAAAGTTTTATTATGTGCCAAAACCAGCGTGGGCTTTTGTACTTGGTTAATTACATTAGCCATAGTAAAAGTCTTGCCAGAACCCGTCACCCCCCTTAAAACTTGCTGCTTCTGGCCCGCACCTAATCCATCCACCAGATTTTTTATAGCCTGGGGCTGATCACCTGTAGGTTTGTACGGAGTAACTAGCTCAAATTTTGACACGCTTATATTATAGAGTAACCAATGGCCGTTAACTACTAATCACAAAAAAGATTAGGTTAACCGGCGCGAGTTGGTGGATCGCTCATAAACCAATGTTTTATGCTATCTTTAACATCAACGCCTTGGTTATGCTTATCTAGCATTTTTATTATCTTTTCAATTAAACTTTCAGGATTGCTGTCAAACACCACCATATGGTGATGAGTTTGGCCAATTTTATTCATTAAATCTTCGATCAAATCGGCCGTACCACCGCTTTTTGTCAAGACTCCGCAAGGCATATTAAGCTCGATAGCCGTTGCAAACTCGTGCAGGCTGCCAAAACGACCACCAACCGTCACAAGAGCATCGCTAGACTGCACTAAATAAACATCGCGCCCGGCATAATTAAGCCCGGTAAAATTAATATAATCAAACATGCCTATAGGTAGGCGATATTTATTAATATGTTCACGCAGACTCGAAGCCGGCGAAAAACCAATACTCATACCACCAGCCAAATGTGCTGCTCGAGCTGCATAAAAAGGCAGACCCACAGTAGCGCCGGTAGTTAAAATATGGCCCGATTTGGCAACCGCCACACCCAAACGTTCGGCTAGCCTAAAAGATTGATCAACGGTTTCTCCGGCTGCTGCGCCCGATACACATATTGAATATTTCATATTTTTAATTTTCTCCTGTTGGTTTTAATTTTCTCGGGGCTGATCAGGTGGAGGTTAAGTTGTTGCAATAGCTGGCTTTCTAAGGCCTGTTCACCCATATACCTTATGAACAATTCGTTCCACAAACTTTCTCTAAAATGATAATAGTTACGTCTATCATACGAACAGTGGTTATATAAGCTTATAGCGTTATCCATTAAATTTAGTGTCACAGGTATATCCTCGTCAACAATCCCTATATAGTCCAGATCTCGCCACCAGCCTAACTCTGGGTCTAGTTCGTACAAAATCTCCTCGGCCTTGCGCCAATGCAAATCTTCGGGCTGAACATGTGGCTCGAATATTTCTGGATGTTTTGAAACGTCATCTAGCTTGCCGTAATAGCGTTGAATAATGCGCCAGTGTATTTCGCTGCCGGCGATATTAGCAACCGGTTTGGCATCGCCCATAAGCACATCTTTTATTAATTCACCAAAATGAGCTTGCACCTGATGTAACTTTAAATAGCTGCTGTATAGTTTTATCTCATTAATATAATGAATAATAAGCGGGATTAGTGTGATTGCCCTACCTGGTCGATAAGCCTTGGAATCGGGTAAAATAGCAATTACACCAAGCTCTTTTAGGTGAGTTAAGTTATGTTTTTTGAGTTTAATAAATTGCCGGGACGACTGCTCCCAGCGATCTGGCATAGCTACTAATTCGATCTCGCGCAATTCAAAATCACTAGCCGAAATAGTTTTGTATTGTGCTAAAAATCTGGTTAGCCACGCCGGGCTTTCGGCAAAACGTAAACCGGCAAAAATCTCTAGAACATTCTCGGTTTTTAGCATACTTTCGATACTTTTATAGCCCATTACAGACATAACATTTTTAGGTGGCAGGGCTCGCAACAAATCTTTTGCTACACTTTTTTTGAGCAACCAGCATTTTTGATGCAAATATGGTTGCAATAATTTTATCGCGCCCCGGTTTAGCTCATCGCTAGCTGGCTCCATGCCCATACCGGCAATTTGCAAAAGCTTAGCGTCGTCTCTTTTTAGTTTATTTTGCAATACCACATAAAGCTCCTCGCCAGTGGTATCGGCTGGGTCAAAATTAAGCTGGCTAATTTTTAGACGCACACTGTTTATGATTTCGGTAGAGAGTTTTATGTCAATAGCCTGCCGACCCGTTAGATTTTCGAGTTGTTTTATAGCCATGCCAAATAACGGTTCTTTGGCTCCAAGTAAATTTGAGATTAATCGCGACATAATATTCTTTTTAATCTTAGCATAAGCATTTTTAAAGTTCGCTGACGATTAATGGCATATCATGGATTTTAGCGTGGCGGTGTAAAATACCGGCTTTGGCGCCAATTTGGCCAACTACGCTAGTAGAGTTAGCGCTGGCAAAAGTTACTGCTTGTTCAAGTGTTTCGCCGCAAGCGATCATAGCAATAAAACCAGACGCAAAGGCATCGCCAGCACCAGATCTATCAATTACCGGCACGTCTTCGTACATACCTGCTTTAACAATGTGCCATCTATCGGCTGCTACTGCGCCCTTGGGGCCATCAGTGCCGACCACATAATGAACGTCTTTGTTAGCGGCCCTAACTAGTTCTTCGAGCGTATTACCACCATACAACATGGCTAGCTCTTCTTTGTTGGCCACCAGAATCTTCACTTTTGGCAAAAAACTTTTAAATTTATGAGCTTGGCTAAGCTCATCCTTGCCGGGGATCATAGCAATATTAATATTTTTGTTTTCGGCATAGCTAAAAACATCTTTTAGCGCTTCAAAGTTACCAGCCATAGATGTCAAAAATAACCAGTCAGCCTCCACATCATGAAAATCTTTTAGGCCGAATTCCATATGAGCGCTCGCTCCTCGGTAAGTTAAAATTGTACGCTCACCACTAGGCGCCAACAGCAAACAAGAATAGCCAGTCGCGAAATCTTTAACTTTCTCTACCAAACTGGTATCTACTAATTCTTTGTGTAAATCGTCAATTATAGCTCTGCCCGGTAAATCTTGGCCAATCTTGCCCATAAATAAAGAGTGCATGCCTTGGCGGGCAAAAGTTACGGCAGCATTAGTAGCACCGCCACCGGTACTAAATGTCACCGCCTCTATATCGTTTTTAGAACCAAGTTGAAACTCTTCTACGCTATGGTTGTGTTCACGCTTAGGGGTAAACAACTTTCCCTGTAAAAAGACATCCTGTACAGCCGCACCAATAGACAATATTTTAATATGTTCGCGAGCTTTGTGTTTGTCCATAAAACCTAAACCACCCTGGCTTTGCCGATTGAATTATAGTTTTTGAGTTTGCTTTCTACCACTTCTTGTACTGCACCATATACGGTTGGCATAAGTTTTACTACAGCATATTCGTCGGGGTTTTCTTTTAAAACACGTTCCAGTGTAGTTCTAAAAGCTTTGCGTATATCGCTATTAACATTAATTTTAGTAACACCAATTTTGACTGCTTCTTCAAAATAATGCCCGGGGGTATCACTGCCACCGTGCAAACTAATATAGCAATCCAGCGATTTTCTTATTTTAGCCAGTAAATCTAGATCTAGTATTTTGGGTACCGGATAACTGCCGTGCAAATTGCCAACCGCTGCAGCATAAGTATCTATGCCGGTTTTTTCTACAAAATGTTTTGCGCCGTCTGGGGTGCTAAATGTTTTTTTGATTTCGTTGTAGTCAAAAGCTTCTTTAAAAACATTAGAACCACCGCCAAAATAATGCTCCTCGCCCTCTACTAGGGCACCGGTAAATTTGGCGTATTCCACAATATCTTTGGTGGCTTTGGCAATTTCGGCATCACTAGCATTTTTATTGGCTTGGCTATAGTCGATATGGATAAATTCATAGCCGGCATCAATACCCGCTTTTGCGTCTTCGACACTTGGGCTGTGGTCGAGATTTATATACATTTCTATCTGGAATTCGGCCCGATAGTTATCAACCATATCGCGAATATTTTCTAGACCCATAGCATCGGCTTCGTTTTTACTCACCTCTACCATAACTGGCGCCTGTAATTTTTGAGCCGCTTTGCTGACGGCAATTAGAGTTTCTTGGTTATCAATATTAAAGGCACCAATAGCATAATGCCCCTGGCGAGCTCGCTCGTAAGATTCGCGCGCCAAAATGCAATTTTTACGTATTTGATTAATAGATAGTCCCACCACGACTCCTTATTGTTTACCTATGCTAGTTAAAAGATGATGAGCTTCTAGGGCAATATGTTTAGCATCAAGCCCAAAATGCTCTATTAGCTCTGGCCCCTGACCGCTTTCGCCAAACCTGTCGCGCATACCCATACGCCGCATAATAGTAGGCTGGTGTTCACCTAGCAGTTCGGCAATAGCACCGCCTAAACCACCATTAATTTGAGCCTCTTCGACAGTAATAACTGCCCCAGTTTTTTTAGCGCTATTGAGTATTGTAATAGCATCCAGAGGCTTGATGGTTGGTACATGTATAACTTCGGCATCGATACCATCCTTAAAGAGCATATCGGCTGCGGCTAGCGCCTGATAGGTGAGTGGCCCGGTAGAACAAATGGTAATATCGCGGCCTTGGCTAAAAACATAAGCCTTGCCGATTTCAAATGGTGTTTTTTCGGTTGTGATTATTGGTGTATTTTCGCGCGATAATCTTAAATAAGCCGGCCTTTTATCTTGAGCAATCGCCAAAGTGGCTTTTTTAGCCTCAATATTGTCAACCGGCACGATCACCACCATATTTGGCAACACTCTAGTAAGGGCAATATCCTCGAGCATCTGGTGGGTTGCGCCATCTGGGCCAGTATATAAACCGGCATGCGAGCCGATTATTTTAACCGGCTGATTATTCAAACATACAGTGGTTTTTATTTGCTCCCAGTTGCGCCCCGGATTAAAGGCTGCATAAGACGCCGCAAAGGGGATCTTGCCCATTGCCGCCAAACCCGAAGCAACTGTTACTAGGTTTTGCTCGGCAATACCGATCTCGAAAAATCTATCCGGAAAAGCTTCTTTAAATAGGTGTACCTGGACGCTTTCGGTTAAATCGGCACAAAGAGCCACAATATTTGGGTCGGCTTGACCGGCCGCCACCAAACCTTCGCCAAAACCTTTACGCGTAGCCGCTTTGGCTACATCTGTCGACGTGTAATCGTTTAGATGCATCTCACTCATGCTCTGCCTTAATTCGCCCCTGCAGGGTTCTTAGTTCTCGCAAAGCCTTCATGGCTTGATCGTGATCGGGCGGCATACCATGCCAATGAAAGTCGTATTCCATAAAGTCAACACCCTTGCCAGGGATGGTGTGAGCAATAATCAGGCTTGGTTTTTCAACAATTGCCCTAGCCATAGCGCAAGCATCGATAATCGCCTCTATATCGTTGCCATTAATTTCGATCACATGCCAACCAAAAGCTTCCCACTTAGCTCGCAGATCTTCTAGTGGCACAACGGTTTCGGTCGGACCATCGATCTGGATATTGTTACGATCAATAATGCCTACCAAATTATGCAGATTATATTTGGGTGCTAACATAGCCGCCTCCCAAATATTGCCTTCGTCCAGTTCGCCGTCACCCATAATACAATACACAAATCGATGCGGCTGGCTATTAAGCCTTAAGCCCAGAGCCATACCAATAGCCTGGCTCAGACCACAACCCAGCGGGCCGCTAGTAGTCTCTAGCCCGGGTAACTTAGTTCTTTCGGGGTGGCCTTGTAACCTCGAACCAAGTTGCCGCAAGGTTTCGAGTTCTTTGCGATCAAAATAACCGGCCTCGGCCATGGCTGCATATTGGGCAGGCACACAGTGACCGTTACTTAAAAGTACCAAGTCGCGCTCGCGCCAATGCGGTTTTTTGGGATCATGACGCATAACACTAAAATAAAGCGCCGTAAAAACGTCTGCCAACCCCATTGAGCCGGCCGGATGACCGCTGCCAGCCCGTTCTAACATGCTAATAATGTCTTTGCGTAACTTGCAGGCTATTTGTTCTAACTCTTCTAGCGAATACTGTTTCATTTTTGTTATCTTATGATAAGGTTGCTTTTATTTTAGCATAAGCGTCGCTCGAATCAGAGGCATTTTGGATAAAACCCCCGACATTTAATACATCAACGCCCAAGCTGGCCAATTTTGCAGCGTTCTGGTCGTTAATGCCACCATCCCAGCCAATTTCTAGATGCGGGTTCACCTCTTTGGCGGTATTAATTTTAGATGCTAAATTTAAATCTGCTTGGCCGCCAAAATGCCCTAAATCGCCACTAAAAATCAACAGGTGCTGGACGTGCGGCAAAATATAGGTGACGTCTGTAATGGTGGTTGGTTGCAACACGGCAAGGCCTGTTTGTATACCATGTTCTCTTAAATCGGCAGCAAATTTTGGCACATCACAGGTGCTTTCGGCATGCACAATCACCATATTAGGCCTAAGAACTATTAGTTGTTTTAGATATTGTTGTGGCGCTTGATACATCATGTGGATATCTGCCACCATCGGTTCGGGCCACCAAATTTTGTCTAGCGACATACCTTCACCCAAAGCAAATTTATTATCTTTTAGATCAATCTGGATACGTTTGGCAAAATCTTCGACTTTCTGTATCTGATTTTTATATTCCGTCTCGTTAGACGCCAAGATGGTGGGACAGACAATACTCATGCTTTAACTATAGCAAACATAACTGCAAAGATTACTAGTATTATATGATTAGGTTATACTAGTTAATACATAAACGGAATAAACCTATATGAAAAACAACGTATCTGCCATTAACAACAACCAACCGCCAGCCAAAAAGCATCATGCCCTATTGTGGATTTTAGGTATTTTTGGCCTAATGATAGTTGGCGTGGTGGCCTTGCTTACATTTTTTGGGTTTATGCCTGGGCTATCTGGTTTATTTGGCACCAACAAGGCAAAAAACCTCAATGTCAGCTACTCCCAGGCCGACTTGGCAAGTTTTAAACAAAAAACTGGGGTTAATTTTTTGAGTAGCAATGTGGCCCCAGCTAGCAGCAAAGATCCAGCCACAAAAACCTATTTTAGCAACCCTAAAGCTATAGACGTTTGGTTGACTCAGCAAGAAGTCACTGCCGCTCTTAATAACATAGGTGTCGACAAGGGTCCGATTAAAAATATTCAGGTAAGTTTTGCCGGCAACAATATTGCGCTTTCTGGCAATATTGATGGATCGGTAATGTCTCAGGCCATGGATAGCGCCAATAGTGCTAGCACCAACCAAAAAAGCTTATTTAGCGACCTGGGTTTTATGAAGTATTTTGGCAACTTGCCAATTTACTTGCAGGCTAGTGTGACTGTTAATAATAACCAGGCTAGTTTAAAAATTTTATCTGCAAAAGTTGGGAATTTTGGATTGCCAGTAAGTGTAGCTAATGACGCCATTGGCAGTTCTAACCTTAAAATCTCAGCCTCCGACGAGCTAAATATTCAAACTGCCGAGGTGACCAACAACCAATTGCACTTTGTCGGTACATTACCCACCAATATGTATATCCAGCCAAACTAACTCTTAGTTAATAGAGTTAACACTGTTGCTAATCTAAAAAATCAAACCCTGTGGTAATAGTCGTTTTGTGATTCAAATAAAAAAAGACTCGCCTTGGGTTTCCGTCGGAGGGGCAGGGCGTGTTATCGCCCCACCCCTCCGGTGGCCGAGAGTCAGGTGAGGTAGTACCCCTCTTGCGAGCGGTTGTTCTCGATCTCGGTCTCGTTGAGCATCGAGTAGAGGGCACTCACCACCTTACAAATGGCTTCGTCCTCCCAGCTCTCTAAGCCCGAGGCGGCAACAATGATGCTACTGTTGACAACACTGCCCCACCACTTAATGTCACCCGGCTGCAGCAGCTCCGGATGGAGCAGCAGCACTTCGCGACTATTCATGCCGGTTCGCGCCGACAGACGTGCCTTGGCGCGAGCGATCTCGTCGTATTGATACTCCCACTTATTGACTCTTCCCATCGAGATCTGCGCCAAGTGCATAAGGCCGGGATCTTCGTCGATCTTGATGAGCACACAGACGTACAGGTCGGTTTTGCCAAGTCGATCGAGAACTCGATCGATGGTCGGCAAGGCCAGCCGTAGGGCTTCTTCTGCCCTGCGCTTCTCGGCATCGCGGGGTTTTATCCAGCACGTACCCTTACCAGGCATCTGTCACCTCTTTGTTCGAAGGCTGTACTCTGACTATAGCCGGCTTTATTATAACATAATTATCATACTAGTCCAGATCCTCATCTTGCTGGTGCTTGCAATAATAATCTAATGAATTCATAATTTTTACATATTTGGAGAAAAAATGGAAAACAACAAATCGGCACACTCATTAGGGGAAAAATTTAGACAAGAGCACGAAGAATGCGTGGCAAAGCAAATGGGTAAATTGGTGAGCAAATTATTAAAAAAAGCGGCGAAAGAAAGAAAAAGGGGCGGCCAAAGTGCCAGTATAACTATTGCCACCGGAATAAGTAGCACAAAACTGACAGGCGAGGTTTTTGAAAAAGCCAGAGGCTACCTGGCCACCGAAGACTTAAATCCAACACTGAAAAAATATATAGCTCCTTTAAAGAGCGGTGAATCAACAGATCATTATGAGCTCGGGATTGACTGGTCTACAGAATCAGAATAGATTTTATGTCTAAAAATTAAAGGTTGTCGAGTTCTTGGTTGCGGCGCAAAAAGCGAGCGGCTTTGGCAAATGGTGTATTTAGCCAAGCCTCTAAAATCACGTAAACTTTCTGGCGGTTTTGTTCTTTTAGCAACTCTGCCGGTAGGGCTAAAACATTGCTGTCTTCGTCGTTGCGAATAGATTTAGCGGCCTCAAGGCTATAGCCAATACCCGCCCTAATACCCTTGTAGCGGTTAGCAGCCATCGCCATACCTTGCCCGCTACCGCAAACTAATATCGCCCTTGGGTCGTCATCTTGAGATGCCTGGAGCTTCTGCACCGCCCTAGAGGCAAAAACCGGAAAATCGTCATCCGGGTCAAAATGATCATCTCCAACATCTTGAACATCGTAGCCGGCTTGTTTTAAATAATCAATTACAACTTGCTTTACACCGTACCCTTTGTGGTCTGCAGCAACAAATATTTGCACTTTTTGAGCCTTTCTTTTTAAGATATATGAGTTTCTTCTGGCTGGGCGAGCTGGTTTTCGCCTTGGCTGTGCAGTATTTTACCCACATCGGCCACAACCTCGACCAATCGGTTACTATAGCCCCATTCGTTATCGTACCAGGCTACTATTTTAACTAAATTATCACCGATTACATCTGTTAGGCTTAAATCAACAATAGCCGAATGGCTGTTACCCAAAAAATCCTTACTAACCAGTTCTGCTTCACTCACAGACAAAATCCCCTGATAATATGCATCAGCGGCGGCTTTTTTAAATATCTCATTTATCGCGTCCTTGCTGGTTGCTTTGTTCACCTTGATAACAAAGTCGGCCAACGATACTATGCTGCTTGGCACGCGAACCGAAAACGCCTCGAAGTTACCAATTAGGCCGGGGAGCACTCTGGTTACCGAAATACTGGCACCGGTAGATGAAGGTACAATGTTTTCTGGTGCCGCACGAGCCTCGCGTAAGTTTTTAGCTGGCGCATCAAGCAAACGTTGGCTGTTTGTATAGCTGTG
>Ga0265296_1002822_pt1 | contig 16872 bp, 10 predicted proteins | sample MunlanPumphouse1_FD_189073 | JGI IMG/M metagenome (GOLD analysis project Ga0265296, IMG submission 189073) | Groundwater microbial communities from a municipal landfill in Southern Ontario, Canada - Pumphouse #1 | ecosystem: Environmental > Aquatic > Deep subsurface > Groundwater | place... | reverse complement strand
CGTTGATGTCGTGGGTGTAGGCATATTCCTCGATCCGTTGCGTCGCGGCATCGTAGAAGTCTCGCTCGGTATCGGACATTTCCCAGCGCGGAGCCTGGGGACGGCGCTCCACGCGAAACTCTGCGACATCACGCCGGCGCGTGCGGTTGATGAGCGAACCCAGCAGCGACATTTCCTCGATGCGGGCTGCCACTGCCACCCGATTGGCCGGCGTATCCTCCATTCCCTGCGCGAGTTCATGGCGCAGGCGCTTGAGGCGGCCCCCTGTCTTGAGCACCTGACCTTCCGGCAGCTCATCCACCAGCTTGATGAGGTCACCCATCGAGGTCCGCGGATCGCGGGCCGCTTCCCAGGCCGCGATCATCGGAGCGTTCTCGGCCTGCAAGACGTCGAAAAGCCACTCACGCTCGAACGTTTCCGGATCGATCAGCTTGAGGATCGCGCGAAGGTCGTTTGCTCGCAGATTGATCGGTGTAGCCGAGAGGAAAACCGAGTAGTCGGACGCCTCGCTCACCATCTGCCCGAGCTTGTGATTGAGCGTTTCGGTGTTGCGGAGGTGATGCGCCTCGTCGAACACAGCGAGGTCGAACAGTTCTTCCTCGGCATCGGCCATGTAGCGTGCAAGCTCTGCTCGCGGCCCCTTGGCGGGTTCATCGGGATTGTTCCAGTTTTTGGGTGGCCGGATTGCCGAGATCGAAGCTATCGCAGCGAAACCCTCGCGTCGGACCTGGTCGTCCTTGATCCGGTCCAACAGGTCAGCCGCGTCGCAGATGCGGGCGTCGACATTGAATTTCGAGCGGAGCTCTTCGCGCCACTTCTCCGTCAGCGGCTTGGGGCAGACGATAAGCAACCTGCGGCTATCGAACCGTGCCACGAGCTCGGTCCAGATAAGGCCTGCCTCGATGGTCTTACCAAGGCCCACCTCGTCGGCGATCAGCACGCCTCGCGACGGCGAATTGAGAAGTTTCAGGACGGGCTTGAACTGGTAGGCATGGAACTCGGTGTTGGTCGCGCCGATGCTATAGATGATATCGGCAAGCTTGCCGGTCATGCGCATGTGCGTCAGCGCTCGCCGGAGGTCATCGGGCCCGGAGAGCTTACCGGTTGTAAAATCGGTCAAAGCATCGGCAGTCTCTGGCACTTCCTCGAGCTCGATCAGCGGCACCGTTCGCCGGCCAGCAGGCAATTCGATTTCGATGAAGGTGCGTCCGGCCCTTTCCAATGGGGGCTTCGCTGTGATCACGCCGATGGACGACGGATCACCTTTGAGCCGAACGCGGGTACCAGGTTCCAAAGTCTTCCCCCAAGCTAGGAGTGGCAGATCTGTTCGAAGCACACCTTGGCGGTCAAGTCTGACTGCCCAGTAAATCATCAGAATTTAAGTCGATGATGGCGATGTGCAGCAGTAATGATTGCTCCGTCATCGCCGACTACGAGGTAAGCATCGAGTGCCTTTTCCAGCTTGAGGAACGCCGATTTGCCCATGTCCTTGAGCATCCGGGACCGGCTTTGCCGGGTGAGATAGCAAACCTCCGCGCCAGATGACGGCGATACTCTCCGTAGGCCATCAGGGCATCAACGGCCTGATGAGAAATCGCACGCTGCTGCATGCGGGCTTCGGCGTGGTGCGTAAACATCTGATCGTCCTTTCCCATGATGATGATTTGTGTCTAAATCACGGGGATGACAGAAACTGTCATGGGGGCCATCTATGTCATTTTCCAAGGCGGTGGATCTCTTGCGTCTCGCGATGATGGCCACGTCCCGACAGGGGATTTGTCTTAGTGATGTGGAAGCAGAATTCGGCGGTGTCCGGCGGACGGCACAGCGCATGATCGCGGCTCTCGCAGAGGCGTTTCCTGCGACTGAACACTATGTGGGTGACGACGGCCGGCACTATTGGCGCCTGCCGTCTCGGGCGGTCGCGCCACTCCTTACCCCATCTGCAGAAGAGCTTGTAAGCCTCAAGTCGGCGATCAGCGAACTCGAGCGGGTCGACATGAACGGCGAGGCTATCCAGCTGCGTAGCCTTGAGCGCAAAGTCCGGGCTCTAATTCCCAGCGATCGAACGCTTCGTCTGGCAACCGATGAGGAAGCTCTGCTCGAAGCCATGGGCTTTGCGGCCCGGCCTGGCCCCCGTCCATCGATGAACGAGGCTGTGGATCTCGCCATTTCGGAGGCAATCAAGGGGCCGTTCGAGCTCAAAATTCACTATCAAGGCAGAGGTGATGCGAAGCCAAGCTGGCGAACGATCGAGCCGCTTGGCCTGCTCTTGGGCTCTCGCCGCTATCTCGTCGGCATCGACACGGCCAAGCGTGATGGCCGCTATCGTCATTACCGGGTCGAAGACATCACGGATGCCCAGGTGCAGGCTGGGATCTTCACCTATCCGGACGAATTCGATCTTGGGGACTACGCAACCCGTGCCTTCGGATCATATCACCATGAGGCCGAGTACGGGGAAGTGATCTGGAAATTTTCGCCCGAAGCCGCGGATCGGGCGGCAAGGTTCCAGTTCCACCCGAGCCAGGAGATCGAGCGCCTGGATGATGGATCTATGCTAGTGCGCTTCAAGGCATCTGGGCATCTTGAAATGAGTTGGCATCTCTACGCTTGGGGCGACAGCGTCGAGGTCCTCAACCCTCCGGGTTTGGCCGACATGGTGCATCCTTACCGGAGGTCCGATTTTGCAGCGCTGCCCTGATGCCCCAATCCGACAACCACATGTAAGCCTCTGACGCGCAACATCTAGCCATATTGAATATTTTTGAATATTTTACCTCAGGGTAACGCGCGGGGTTAAAAGATGCCCGAGGAAATTCTGACCGTTCGGGAGGTGGCCGAGTTTTTAAAGGTCACAGAACGGACGATTTATCGGCTCGCGACGGAGGGACAAATCCCTTCGTTTAAGGTTGGAGGATCTTGGCGCTTCCAGCGCTCTGACCTCATTCTGTGGATGAATGAGCAGGCGAAGGCGCAAACTGATCGTGGCGGCCAGCCGCACGGGGAGAAAGACTGAACATGTTGGGCCTGACGCTAAGAGAAGAATTCCGGAGCAAGCGCCTCAAAGGCACCGCGATCGAACTCTCCAACGATTCCAATACTGGCGCGACCCAAATCGCTGCTCAGGAATTCCTCAATATCACATACCCGACTCACGATTTGCTGAAGGGCATTGAGGCGGTGGGCCCGGGCCAAGGACGCCCAGTGGTCGTTATTGGTGAGCGCGGGCTTGGTAAATCGCACTTGATGGCCGCGCTTTTCCACGCGGTGAATGATGCTTCGTCGACTGGCGCCTGGTTGAATTCCTGGGCAACCACGCTGGGGGATCCTAAGATCGCCAATATCGCTTTGCGCGATGGGATGCTGGTGATTGGCGAAAGCCTTCACCGCCAGCGATACAAGTTTTTGTGGGATCTGCTGTTTGATCGCCATCCTCACGGAACTTACATCAAGGGCAAGTGGGAAGGCATGGGTGCGGCAAAGACCGATATCCCTTCCGACAAGCTGATTATGGAAATGCTCGAAGCCGCACCGACGATGCTGCTTCTGGACGAATTCCAGACTTGGTACGATGGGCTCACTAATACCAAGCAATACCCATGGAAGAATTGGGCATTCAATTTCATTCAGATTCTGTCTGAAATTGCCAAGGATCGGCCCGATCTTTTAGTTCTGGTGATCTCCGTCCGCAACGGCGGTAGCGACGCATACCAGCAAGTTCATCGCGTCAACCCGGTAGCCATTGACTTCAAGGCTGGCGGCAACGCAGAGCGGATCCAGCAGGATCGCCGGCGAATGCTGTTGCATCGCCTGTTCGATAACCGCTTGCAGATTGCAAATGGAACGATTGAAGCGCTGGTTGCGCAGCATGTCGCAGAATACTTCCGGCTGCAGGATATCCCACCGTCGGAGCAAGACCGCAAACGCACTGAATTCACTGAGGCCTGGCCATTCGCACCCCACCTCTTGCGGCTGCTTGAAGAGCAAGTCCTGATTGCAACCGATGCGCAAGAAACGCGCGATATGATCCGGATTTTGGCAAATCTTTACAAGAGCCGCGGGGAAGCTTCGCCAGTTCTCACGGCCGCAGATTTCCGCCTAGATGACGACGCCTCCGGCATCGGAGCTCTGCTGGATTCGGTTTCGAATGAGCATCACCGGACCCTTCGGGCTAAGGCCCAGCAGAACATCATTTCCGTGACTGAAGCTGTCACCAACCACGCCGGCCTTGCTCCCCACCTGCAAGAGATTGTCGGGGCATTGTGGCTGCGATCCATTGCGGTTGGCAATTTGGCCGGTGCGGAGCCTTCAACGCTGCAGGTCGATATCACGCGCGATAAGGCGGTCGATGACAACGCGTTTCAGGTGGAACTGTCGACCATCGTCGAGAACAGCTTTAACATCCACCAAGACGGTCCTCGACTTGTTTTCCGCGAGGAGGAGAACCCTCGCGCCAAATTGATGGCCTGTGCACGGAACGACAAGCTGTTCACCGACGGGTCCGATCAAGCCCAGCTGTCCAAACAAGTGCGCTATGTAATTGGCGGCACGGACGAGGTTGCCAAGCTCTTCCGCGTTATCGCACTACCGAAGTCGTGGCAGACCGATCCGTGGTCGACTCTCGATGAAGCGGAGCAGCCGGATCGATGGGATGACCGCCTACCGATATTGGTGCTTCCTGAAGAGCCCGACAATATTGCCCCGGCGCTGGGGCGTTGGTTAAAGGATCACCTGCAGAAGCGGCGCAACACAATCCGATTTCTGCTCCCGCGCTCCGGCTCGCTGAACGCCTATCAGGATCGCGACCTCCTAATTTTAGCACGGGCCGAAATGAAGGCGCAGGAATGGAGCGGCCAGAGCCCCGAATACAAAAAGTTGCAAGCCGAATACCAAGGCGCGCTGCGCGACTTGCTGAAAAAGCGCTTCGATCGCTTCGCTGTTCTGCATCGTTGGAATTTTGCGGATCCGAGCCAATGCTCGTTCAACGTCGAGAGCCTGAAAAAGCAAGGAGCCCAGATACCTGAGGGCATTGAAGAGGCTTTGATCAACGATCTGTTCGTCCCTGAAGATTTCGAAGATCTGGTCCTGGAGGCTGCGGCCGACAATTCGGCCGTGGGCAAACTGCTTCGTGAATTGCAGGAACCCCGGCCTGCAGGTCAGGATTGCATCCCGTGGCTCGGCGAAACGGCCATGAAGGAACGCATCCTTCGTCTATGCGCAAAGGGCAAGATCGCCATCAATCTGCGCGGCATGGAGTATCTGCAAACACAGCCGGGCGAAGATGAAGACACAGCGTGGAAGCGCCTGCGTCCCAAGCTATCTTACACCGGTCGCCAGCTCGACGAGGTGTTCCTCATGGCACCTTCGGCAGTGCCAACAACGGGTGGCAGTACGCCCGTTACACCAACGCCACCGGGCGGCGGTGATGCTGGCGGTCTGTTCGGTGGTGCCACACCGACGCCGCCCAATCCATTTGGTGGCGGCACCGGCGCAGGTGGTGAGACGCAACCAACTCCAGGAGGTGTCTTCGGCGGCACCCCGGCAACCCCCGGCGCTAAACCTCGAATTCCTCTCAACAATCCCGCCACCTCACCGCTCAATCTGATTGGCAAACTTGAAGGTTGGGGTATCGGCCCGGCCACCAAGGTTGCCGAGGTGGCGATAAAAGTGTCGGCAGCCAACGGTGCCCAACTCAAGGAGCTGCTTAAGAAGCTGCCCGATGGCATGACATTCGAGATCAGCCTCGAGAAGGAGGACGATTGATGGCGCTAGATGCAGCGGTTCTCGGGAGCTTGGCCAAAGGTTCCGACAAAGATGCGTGGCGCGTCATCATCGATAAGACTGTCGAGATCGCCTCAAAGCCATTGGCGGCTGGCAATGCGCCGAGCGAGGTCATCAAGCGCGACCGGGACATCGGGGTACTCGATCACTTCCTGTCATCCAGCGCTTGGGATCTTTGGCGAAGCTTCGGCTCCACCGTGGAGCGTAATTCAGATCGCCTCGTGCGCTGGTGGTCAGAGCCATACAGCGCGAAAGCGGTGCTGATATTAGATGGCCTCTCACTTCGCGAACTGCCCTGGTTGCTTCAAGGCGCCAAAGAGCGAGGCTTCACTCTGCACGAGGTCTCCGCGAACGCCTCCGAACTGCCCGGCGAAACCAATGAATTTGCGAAGGCACTTGGGTTCGGAAGTCGAAGTCAGCTGCAAAACAACGGCGGCGGGCTTTCGCATAGGCTCCAGCCAACCGCCACCGAATGCGTCGACATGCCTTGGAAAGACTGTGAAGGCTTGATCGACGGCTCAAAAAACTGGGTTTTCTGGCACCATTGGCCGGACAGCAAAGTCCATGATGGTGCTGTCGCCGGTCAGGGACTTGATACACTGATCCGTGATGCCACCGATCAGCTCAACAGCGACGATTTCTGGGCATTCGTTGAACGTCTGGCCACGGGTCGTCGGTTGGTCATCACGTCAGACCATGGCTATGCAGCGACCGGCTACTTCCCTGATGCAGAGGGGGAAGTTGGACAATTTCTGAAGTCGACGTTTGCCAGCAGGCGAAGTTCAAAGGGAACCGGCGAAACGGGCCCCTTTGTTCCTCCAGTCGCGCTTCAGATACACAGCCCACACGGCGAACACCGTCTGGCGGTGGGCCGCTGGAAGTGGAAGAGCCAGGGCGGCTACCCCACTTTGACGCACGGCGGCCTCTCGCTGCTTGAGGTGCTCTCTCCCTTCGTCGAGATTACAAAGTAAGGACTGCGCCACATGGCATCGAAAAAAGAATTGCTGGCGCAGGAAGTCGCGAAGGCCGTCGGCGCAGGCAAGGCTGTCGCGCTTGAGACGGTGGATTTCAATGACCCGAACCGTCCGAAGACATGCCTGGAAGTGGATTTCCCGATCCTGCCAGTCAATCAGATAGCGATCGTTGAAGGGAACGCGGCCAAACCGATCTACCAAATGTCAAAATGGTGGGCTCGGCGCCGGTCAAGCGTCTTCCGTTCAATGCTAATTGCAGCTGCCACCAAGGCACCAGAGGACAAGGCACACGCCGCAAAGCTGGTGTGGGAGAACTATTATGCCAATCACCAGAAGAAGGGTGCGTTCAAAAACCTGAAGGTGGCGGACATCTTTATGGGCGGCGGGACCACGCTGGTTGAAGGCTCCCGCCTCGGCATGCAGATGATCGGCAACGACCTGAACCCAGTCGCCTGGTTTGTGGTCAAACAAGAGCTCGCTGACGTCGATCTGAACGAGGTCAAAGCACTCCTTGCAGACATCGAAACTCAGGTTAAGCCTCAGATTATGCCGTTCGTGGCATGTGATGGTCCTGACGGCGAGAAGGGCAAGTGGACCCATCTGCCATCTAAGCAGGTTATGTCACCTGATTTCGACCCTCTGACCCTCACCCAGAGCGAGCGGCTAGAATATAGCTACGACGGACCTGAAGTAATTTACACCTTTTGGGCCAAGCATGGCCCCTGCCAGGTGACAGGCTGCGGGCATCGCACTCCGATAATGTCGAGCAACGTGATTGCTATAAAAAGCATCAGCGTAAAACATTGGCAACACGTTTGCCGCAAATGTAGCACTGCTTTTCATGTCGAAGCTGAAGATGTTCGAATGGCTCCCGATGTACCTCTTTATGTGGCTGATACGGAAGAAGCCTTCACGGTTCTAGACCGCCGTAAGGGCGTGATCTGCCCTTCATGCGGCGAGAATGAACTCGTCAATCTAGGCAAAGGCACCAACAAGAAAGTCGAGTTGAGCCTCCTGATGCACCCCGATTGGCTGGAGGGAAGCTCATCACGGAATGCCCAAGGGCAGACGTATGGGGGGACGGCACAGGATGATGCCACGTCCACTGCAAGCTGGGACCAGGAACGTGCATCCCGAATCCGCCTTCTCGAAGTGCGGGGCAAACTCCCTGACGAGGTCACTTGTCCGGACACAGGGCTTGTCTTCGCGGCAGGCAAAGGGGGAGGAACCGTCCCCAAAAAGGCACACTTCACATGCGGGGCGTGCGGCACGGTTCAGAGCGTCCTCGAGACCGTAAGGGCGAGCAAGAAAACGGGACCAATGGCAGGCTACGCCATTCATGGCTACTCTCCCTCGAGAGACGAAGCCGGGGCAGCCTACAACGGGAGGTTCTTCGCACAGTTCGACGAGCGGATTGCGCGTCAATACGACGCCGCTGTGGCCGAGTGGGAAAGCCGGAAAAACTCCGATCTGGCCGGCTATTGGCCGGAATCGGAGGTGCCCTTTGGCTTCATGACCGCATTGAACAATGGCGACATCAGGATCGGCCACGGCTACACGCACTGGTCGCATATGTTCAATCCGCGTCAGTTGCTGTGCCTCTCCCAACTTCTAAAAGGAATTATGACGATCGGGGACTATGCCAACAGCACTCGCGAGGCATTACTCGGTGCTTTCCAGCAGAGCGTTCGTTATCAAAATATGTTTTGTTTTTGGGACATCAATTACGACAAGATGGTCCCTCACATGAGTAACAATAACTACCACCCAAAGACAAACATCGTCGAAGGGTCTTGCTTTGGGGTCATGGGAAGCGGGCGATGGTCCGCTTGCGCTTCCGGGGTGGTTGAGGGCATCGAATGGAGAAATGCCCCCTACGATCTCGTAAGCCCGCAGCACGTCGATCAGCTATCAGGCGTCAACGGTGCGAAGCATCCCAGCGTCAAAGCGTATATTTCCGACCCTGCTGACACACCCGTCGAGATAACCGCGGTTTCGAGCACCGAACTCACCCACGTCCCCGACGCATCGGTAGATCTCGTCGTCACCGACCCCCCCTTTGGCGGATTGTTGCATTATTCAGAACTTGCAGATTTCTTTTATGTCTGGCTACGGCTTCCGCTCAAAAATTTTTATCCTTTACAGTTTAAACCAGACTATACTCCAAAATCTCTAGAAGCAGTTTCCAACAAAGCTCGGGAACCGGAAGACCCGGACGGATTCTACAAGCGCTTGCTCACACAATGCTGGGCTGAGGCAAATCGTATACTCAAGCCGGGCGGCCTACTCACCTTCACATTTCATCATAGCGCCGATGAACCGTGGGTCGCTGTCTTGGAATCCCTATTTGAATCTGGTTATTATCTCGAATCGACATATCCGATACGTTCGGATGAAACCAAAGGCGAGGGTGCCAAGCCCGGTACTTTTGGATCGCAGACGATCGAATATGACATCATTCACGTCTGCAGGAAACGTACCGAAGAGCCCAAATCCGTGAGCTGGGGCCGCATGCGCCGGGAAGTGATGGCCGACGTTCGCCAGCTCCAAGCCTTACTCGAAAACCACGCGAAGGAGGGGCTTCCAGCGGCCGACCTTCAGGTCATCCGTCGAGGCAAGGCTCTGGAGTATTTCTCGCGCCACTACGGCAAAGTTTACGTCGACGAGGGACGGACTATCTCGGTCAAAGACGCTCTTGTCGGCATCAACCAGCTCATTGATGAGGATGCAGATAAGGGTAGGGAACCGCCCCCCGTCAACGCGGAGCCGATTACGCGCCAGTTCCTCCGCACGTTCGGCACCGCCACCGAGATGAAACGAGATCAGCTCCAGAAATTCCTCAAGGGCTCAATCACGACACCTGATGAATTCGAACAGCGTGGCTGGTGCTCGGAAAAGAGCAAGGTTTTCACCCGCGTCAACCCGCTCGACTTTGCCCGTGACTGGTCAGGGAGGCATAAGCGCCGGCTGACATCAGACCTAGACCAAGCGTTGGTGCTGATTGGGTCCTGCTTCGATGGCAGCGGTATCAACGCGTCCGACACATTGAAGAATGAAAACTTCAAACCCCACGTGGCGCTGAAGCCGCTGTTGGAGTGGCTGCAACGGAATGGTCCGGACCAAGCTAGCCGCAATGCGGCATCACGTGCGTTGACGATCTACAATTCCTGGGCCGCATCTCAGGCAACCAAGCCTCAGCAGGGCTCGTTGTTCGAGGAGTATGATCTATGAAGCATACTCACGATACCGTCTGGCAGCGGCGCGGCACCAGCTGGATTTGGGATGAAGAAGCCCGCAATCAGGTCTGTATGGCCAACGAGGTGTGGAGCCTGCGTCAGTTCCTACAGTCGGCAAGGAGCTGGCCCGAAGACTTGCCTAGCAACCAGAACAACACCCTGGTCGTTGCAGGATTGGAAGGTAGCCTTGATCTGCTGGCACCTGGTGATGCGGAGGCATGGCTGGGCGAAACAGTCAAAGATGCGATTCTCTCATTCCAGGCACATTATGAAAGTGAGGCCGCGCTGATTTTTTGGCTGCCTTCTGGTCACGGGCGGATCAAATTTCACCCGGCCACAGACTCCGTCGAATGGCGCTGCGCTGCACCCCATACCGATAGCCTATTGGCCTTCGGTCGAATTCTATGGGGTGAAGCCAACGAGTACCCGCAGGAAATCCTGCTGCGTGAAGGTGCCAAGCCCGCAGGCCTCTTCCATCTGCGAATTACCTGAGGCCTACGCGTGGTTTCATCACCCCAATTGCAGCCCGGCGAACGGATTACGCATCCAGAATTTGGCCAAGGCGTTGTCCTCGACGCTGCTCGTGACGGCTACCTCCGCGCGTTTTTCAGTGTCGGCGAGCGCCGCGTGCCAGTTACTGCGGTACGGCTCGAGCTCTCCCGCACCGAGCGTATTCTTCGGTCGGTTGAAGGCACCGACGATCGGGCACGCAAAGCTTGGCTCTCCTACGAGGCGCACGTCCTACCGCTGATGGAAAGCGCATCGGCGCTGACGTCGGCCCGCATCGACCTTTTGCCGCACCAGGTGGTCCTGACACACCGGATTGCGACGGCTTCACCCCGCAGATTTCTGATTGCTGACGAGGTCGGTCTGGGCAAAACGATCGAGACCGCGCTGGTCCTCAGAGAACTTGCCAGCCGCGGAGAACTCAACCGCGCCCTGATGGTGGTGCCGGCCGGATTGGTGAACAATTGGCATCGTGAACTCAACGAGATCTTCAATCTCGACTTTGAGGTTTTCGGGTCTGAGGGCGACATCACAGACCGCAAGACGAATGCATTCGCCAAGCACGACCTGCTGATTGCCAGCATCGACACATTGAAGCGGCCAAATCGGATCAAGCGCCTTCTGGAAGCACCGCGTTGGGATCTAGTGGTATTCGATGAAGCCCACCACCTGACGGCCTATCGAACAGGCGGTAAGGTCAGAAAGACCGAAAACTACAAACTGGCGGAGGCTCTGAAGGGCCACACCCGGGACCTCCTTCTCCTCTCCGCAACCCCGCATCAGGGCAACCACTTCCAGTTCTGGATGCTCATCCAGCTGCTAAATCCGACGCTGTTTGGCGGTCCAGAGGAGATGGTCGAGCATAGGCACCGGCTAAATACAGTGATGTACCGCCGGACCAAGGCGGACGCCTGCAAGCCCGACGGTGAGCCGCTGTTCGCCAGGCGCTGGGTCCACACCGAGTCCTTCCTGATGCAGGAAGAAGAGCGCCGCTTTTACGAGAAGTTGCGGGAATATCTGGAGGACGGATTCGATCTGGCCAAGCGCCAGGGAAGCCAGGGGCGAGCCCTGGGGTTCTTGATGGCGATTTTCCAGAAAATCGCTGCTTCGAGCTTCGCCGCCGTCCGTCGGACTTTGAAGCGACGATTGCTGATGCTGATCCTCAAGGAAGCCCTCCTCCGGGACCGCGAGCTTGATATCGAGGGGCGCGAGCGCCTTTACGATGAGGCCCGCGAACTGATCCATCTCGAGTGGAACCTGGGCCGCGACCCGATTGGGCGCAGCGAGGTCGATCGGGTGATGGCCGACCTCAAGTACCGACTGGCGAGAAAGCTCGACGACGACGCCTTAGAAATGGCTTCTGATCCTTATGGCAGCGAGTTCGCCGCGTCACACGTCGAGGATATCGCCTCTTCCGTCGTGGATCTTCACCTGCCGGAAGAGCGGCTGCGCATCGGCGACCTCCTCGACGCGTTCCCGCAACCACGCGAGACGAAGGTCCAGAAACTGTTGGATGGGCTAGGAACGCTGTGGCGCCAGAATCCTGGCGAGAAGGTGGTCATCTTTGCGACCTACCTTGGCACTGTCGACTTGATCGCCCGTGAGATCGAGCAAGTCTATCCGGGCCAAGGCGTCGCTGTGCTTCGCGGTGGCGATCACGGCGCCAAGACAGCGGCTGAGCGCCGCTTCCGTATGAAGGACGGACCCCGTGTTCTGGTCTGCACCGCCGCCGGGCGTGAAGGGATCAATCTCCAGTTTGCCCGTGTCCTGTTCAATTTCGACCTCCCCTGGAACCCGATGGATATGGAGCAGCGGATCGGGCGCATCCATCGCTACGGCCAAGCACATACTGCGCAGGTCTATAATCTGGTTCTTTCCGACACGATCGAGGGGCGGATATTCCTGCTCTTGGACGACAAGCTCACCGAGATCGCCAGAACACTGGGCAAGGTCGATGATCAGGGCAATGTCGCCGAGGATCTAAGAGCCCAGATTTTGGGGCAACTATCCGAACGATTGAACTATGACCGTGTGTATCAGGAGGCCCTGTCGGACCCCAACCTGCAGCGAACAACTGTCGAGCTCGAGGCAGCACTGTCAAATGCCCGAGAGGCTCGGGAGGTCGTATTTGATCTGTTCCAGGATCTCGATGGCTTCAGCCTCGACGAATATCAGCCATTTTCTGACGTCTCGACCGGCATGGAGAGGATCATCCAGTTCATGTCGTCTTCCCTTTCAGACAGACATCAGCGGCTCACGAAGGTGGATGAACAAACATACGATCTAACGGCCGTTGATGGGTTACGCAAAGCGCGCTTCACGCTCGATCGTGATGTTGCCACGAGCCAGGAAGGCATCGAATTGCTCGGTTTGGACCACCCGTTGGTACAGGAAGAGCTGGGCCGTTGGAGAGGTTTGCCGCCGGAGCAATTGGGCCTTTCCGTATTCCGTGACGATGTCAGTCACACACTCCTGTCATTCTGGATTGTTGAGTCGGCAGTTGGGACTGGCGAGCGGCGCACAACTGTTCAGACGATTGCGGTGCAGCCAGACGGCACACGGGTGCCTGCTATTGAAAGGCAGTCGGTCCTGTATCTACAATCACCAGCAGCCCAACCATTCCTGACCGCTGAAGAACGGCTTGAGCTCTTCGCAAATGTGGTCGAGCCCACATTGCAACGCGAACTTAAGCACAAGGGGCTGGCAACCGGTGATGGAAGCTATTCTGCGGAGTTGATTGGGTACGTCGAAATCTGCGGCAAGTAGTCGACGACCAGCAAAATCTATCCACCGAATGCCTTCAGGTATTCCTCAACCCTATCGAGCGTCCGCCGCCGTGGCCGGCGTCCCAAACGTAGGTCCAACACAAAGCGCGGATCTCCGACCGCTCGCCGCCCGAAGCGGGTGGCGGACATGTGGGTCTCCTTGAGATGACGCTCGATGCGTTCCAGCAGCTTCATGGCCTACCTCGAATCAGATTTGGCTTGTGTTCATGTTATGTTCTTATTAGGAGGGCTCCATCGAGTCTAGGATGAATTCCTACACGCCAACCTGGACCGCCCCTTGAGAGGCGCCGCCGATGGAGAATGTCAGAGAAGAGCTGGATCGCCTGATCCGGCAGAGAAACGTGGGCTATTCCGCGATTTCGCGGCTGCTCAATCGTAACCCCGCATATATTCAGCAGTTCATCAAACGCGGCTCACCGCGCAAGCTTGACGACGAAGACCGGCGCATTCTTGCCCGCTTCTTCGGGGTCGACGAGCAGGTGCTTGGCGGCCCCGCGCTCCCCATACGCGATGGCTTGGTCGAGGTGCCGATCCTCAATGTCGATGCTTCAGCCGGATTTGGCGCCATCGCTGAAAGCGAGACGGCCCAAACCCGGTTCGGCTTTGACGAGCGGTGGCTGGGCAAGCTGACCCGGGCCAAGAGCGCAAGCCTGTCGATCATCCATGTTCAAGGGGAATCGATGGAGCCGACTTTGCGAGACGGCGACGAAGTGCTCGTCGATGCGTCTGACCAGGGATCGCGTCTGCGCGATGGCATCTATGTGCTGCGCGCCGACGACGCGCTCGTGGTGAAACGCGTGACCATCCAGCCAGGTGGGCGGCAGATCACGATCTCGAGCGACAATTCGGCGTATCCGACCTGGACCGACGTTGACCGCTCGACGATCCATGTCGTCGGCCGGGTTATCTGGTTCGGGCGTTCGGTCTGATCTGCCGGGCGTCAGACCCCTGCAAATCGCTCACGATGCCGAGCTACGAAGTCGGGCCGCGGGTGCAGACCTCGGTCACGCGGCAGGCGGATTTGCTGCCCTGCCGGCGGGAAGAGTTGCAAGAGCTCTGAAGGCACCTTGTTGTGCGACACCAGCAGGCAGAGATTGTCATCGAAGGTGATGAGGTGGCGATCAAACAGCCAATGGGCCGTCGCTGACAGAGCGACGCCGTTCTGGACGATGTCCGGCCCACCGTCGGCAACCGACCAGATGTGCGCGGCCTGGGCTTCGGCCTTGCCGCCGCCATTGACGATCCTGAGGCCGGTGACTGCGCAGGTGCTCTCGTAAGCGTCGAGGACATGATTGCGGAAGTTTGCGTCCCGGATCTTGCGGTTCACGAGCATCTGCTCGACCCGCCGCTCCGCAAAATGATCGTCGAGCAGCAGATTGGTTTCCGGGTCGATGCGCGGCGCGTCGAGTTCGAGCCGAATCCGGTTGGCGGGATCGAGGGTCTCGGCGAGCCCCGCATTGACGATCGCCACGAAATCCTCGTCTTCCAGCCCGCGGACCGACTTGCCGCGCAGGCTTCGTCCGGCATCGCCCGGCCGTACCATCTCGCGCAGGAATCGTTCGGCAAAGCGGCCGCTGCCGTCGCGGTAAGGCACAGGCTGATCGAACTCGAGATAGTCGCGGACCCGTGCGTAGAAGTGGCTGGGATCGCTCGGGTCGGCGTCGATGCGCTCGACGAAGGCCGCGGCGATATAGGCCATTCGCCCGCCAGAGACCCGCGTTTCGCGGTAAACGATCCAGTCCCTCGCAAGCTCTCGCGCAACCGACAGGTAATTGCTCGGAAAGTGATACCGCTCGGTGATCGCGTCGTCGTACCGCGAATTGCCGCTGATCTCGAAAACGCCCTTCACAGTCCCGCCTGTAGTTCAAGTAGATAAGCACCAGGTTGCCTGGAGAACGCTCCGCCGTCCAGGCTCGAAAGCGAAGACATCAAATGCCGATCTCGAAGGGCTTTGTGCGCTCTTTGGTCAGTTCGGGCGGCTTCTTCGAATGATCTTCCTTGGTCGTGGCGCCAGCGGCCAGGCCCTTCGCGGCTGCCTCGCGGAGCCGCTCGGTCACTTCCAGTGCTGAGGTCTTTTCGCCGGTGTTGTGGGCCACGGCCTTTCCAAGCTTGTCGGCGCTGTCGACCACAAGGGTCAGGTGATCCCGCAGGCGGGTGACGGTGACCAGGAAGGTCTGTTGGTTGGCCAGATTGCGTTCACGGCTGTCCATGACTGCAATACCTCGATCCGACGTCAGCCCCTGGGCCATATGGGCATTGAGCGCGTAGGCGAGGTCAAGTCGCCTCAGCATCGGGTCCCCGCGCTCGAGTTCATGCCGCAGGCCAGATGACGTTACCAGCGTGACCCGCGCGCCCTCGACGACTTCGATCCGCGCCTGGTCGGCATTGAACAGGCCCCGTCGATGATCGTTCTCGGTCCAGCGAATCCGATCGCCGTCATGGACAGAAAGGCGCTTCTCCTCGAACAGCGCGAGCCGATTGTCCCTCTCACCGGGGCGGATGCGGCTCGGGCGCAGCGTTCGCATTTTGCCCTTGGCATCGCGGAGCCGGACCTCGCGGGATTTGTCGTCGATGCTCTCGATCTTGTATTCGCCGCGCGGGAGACGCTGCTGCTTGTCCGGGCTGCGAACGTCGAGAACCATGCCTGGGCGGTAGGCCGAAAGGTATCGGAGTTCCTCTCTGGTCGCATTGACCCGCGACAGCACAGTCAGGTCCAGCGGGGTCTTGCCGAGCTCGCCATTGGCCTTGAGCCCGCGTTGCACGGCGTCATTGACCGCGCTGCGCAAGAGCCGGCCAGAGGCATAGATCGCGGTCCCGTCGCGGTCCTGTGGCGCCAGCGCGAGCCATTGTTCGGCAGCGACCAATGCGCTGTCGCCCGCTGTCTCAATCGTCGAGCCTTTGAGATGACCGAGGGCGGTATGGACATCGCCCAATTGAGCAGCGGCCTGGGCGAGCCGCAGCTGCGGGTCCCGGCCGCGCAGGTTGGTGGTCATGTCCGCACGCGCGATGCCCGCCCTCTGGACGAGATCGAAGGGTTTGCCCGCATCCACCGCGCCGAGCTGGCGCGTGTCGCCTACAAGGACAAGCCGCCGGACGCCGGCAAGGTTGGCCAGTGTGACCAAGCGCTCCTTGTCGTGGTTCGAGACCATCGAAGCTTCGTCGAGGACCAGGACCCGGTCGCCCAGCTCTTCCTTCGCCTCAGCCTGAAGGCCGGTATTGCCGAGGTCTTCCAAGAGCGGCGCCCAGCTCTTGAGTAGCCGAGCCAAAGTCATCGACGTGATGCCGGTATCGCGCTCCAGCATCTGCACCAGGGTGTTCTGAACCGCGAGCCCGATAATCTCCTTGCCTTCCTCACCGAGGATCTGCGCGACGGGCTTCAGGACACTGCTCTTACCGCCACCTGCTACACCCTGGATGGCGATCGTCCGGTGGGTCGATGCCAGGATCAGGCGCGCAGCCCCTTCCTGGCCGGCGTTGAGGTCGATACCGTGATTGAGGGCAGCGACGGCCTTGACCCGTGCGCCTGCTTCATTGCTGTCGAGAAGGGGAGCAACAGCGTCCCTGCCGGCTTCGACTGCGGCGAGA
>Ga0265296_1002821_pt1 | contig 16881 bp, 18 predicted proteins | sample MunlanPumphouse1_FD_189073 | JGI IMG/M metagenome (GOLD analysis project Ga0265296, IMG submission 189073) | Groundwater microbial communities from a municipal landfill in Southern Ontario, Canada - Pumphouse #1 | ecosystem: Environmental > Aquatic > Deep subsurface > Groundwater | place... | reverse complement strand
AAGAGCACACGTACGGCACCCAGGGGCTACCATCCACGAAAGGAAGATTTTCTTTCTCATCGAAAGAACAATGCCATTTACCTTTGATGAATTCTTCTTTTGCGTATTCGTACATTACAGAAGCGCCTTGAGCTCCTGCGTAGTACGCCTTGTTGACGCGGTATACGCCAAGACAATCATCAGAAGTCACCCTCTTGGTGACACCAAACAGCTTAACTTTATAAGTCTTGCCCGGCACCAATTGATGACTCACTTTGGCGAAGTTCTTATCGGTTATATCGTTATTATAACCGTAAAACTCTTTTTTGTGTTCCGCCCCGAACAAATTCAGCCTGTTGGCATGGGCGTAATTCGTAGGAATCGTTAACTTGAACTCCTTCATGAGCGGAAAACGAGAATCTACTCCTACGCCTTCGCACTGAATGAAGTTAACCACTTTCCTGGCAAGCTCGTTATCCTTAGAACCGATAACCTTCTGCGCAATATCATCAGTCAAGCCCGCTGCTTCAATTTTAAGAAGAAACTCATGCTCCTTATGTACGGATAAAATCCTTTTTTCTTCATGGCCAACGATTTTCATCACATACCTCCAATTTTTTATTCTCTCCTCTATCTAAATGAGGCGAGTATTTAAAAAGCTAAATTTAACTTTCTAAATACTCGCTTTATTTAGTTGATTTTTTTAAGATCTATTTTAATATATAGCATATTTTAAAATTTTTGTAAAGAGCGTAAATACCAGATTCAAACTATTAATACAACAATGAAAAAGCGGCTATAAGCCGCTTTTTGTTTAATACTCTTCTTTTTCTGCCTCGGCCTTGGTTTTCTGAATTCTATCCGCCGGATGGTTTACTGGAGAATAAATTGTATAAAGTTTAAGCGCGACACTGCCGGTGTTTTTAAAATTGTGTTTTACGCCGGCATCAACAAAAACTAAATCCCCTTCTTTTATCGGCGACGCTTCGCCTTCAATCACCGCTTCTCCGCTTCCCTCAATAAAAATTAAAGCTTGATCAATGGTTTCGTGAATTTCCTCGCCGATATCTTCGCCGGGCAACAAACTCATTAAAACCACCTGCGAATGTTTTCCCGTATTCACGACTTGCCGAAAATTCTCGTTTTGTTTGGCAAGCTCAACAATATTTTTATGAAATGTCATTTAGTTTTCGCGAATAATGCTAATAACAGTATTCGCATTATTTTAAATTATATTCGCATTATTAGCGATTACTCTTGCGACCTTTTTAAATAAGTGGGTGCCTAACGGGAATCGAACCCGTGTCGAGAGTACCACAAACTCCAGTGTTACCATTACACCATAGGCACCATGGTGCGCGGGAGAGGATTTGAACCTCCAAGCCCTTGCGGGCGCTACCACCTCAAGGTAGTGCGTCTGCCAGTTTCGCCACCCGCGCATAAAATTTTACGCCGCCACGCCGATTTTCTGCCGCGAAACTTTCTTGGAAACTTTTCTCAAGAAATAAAGTTTGGAACGATGAACTTTTTTAGGAGAACTTAAAATTTCAACTTTAGCGATTATCGGAGAATTTATCGGATAAACCTTTTCAACCGCAACATCGCCAAGCGTAGCGCGCACGGTAAAAGTGGCGCCGGTTTCTTTGCCGTGTTTTCTGGCAAGCACCACGCCCTTAAAATTACTGATTCTTTCTTTGTCCTTTTCCTTAATTCTTTCCGAAACTCTCACAACCGCTCCGGGTTTAATTTGTTCTAAAATTTCTTTATCCATTGTATTGCTAAATTTACTCTAAATAAATTATTTAGTCAATAAAAATATCAAATTCGCATTATTTGCCTAAAATTCGCATTATCCGCGAATACTATTATTTTCCCATTCTTCTTTCAACACCTCTGAATTTTTTAATCGTTTTTTTAAATTCCTCTGCTGAAAAATCAGGCCATAAAGTTTCAGTGGAATAAATTTGAGCGTTTGCCACATCCCACATCATAAAACCGTCAGACCAATGAAACCAATTAGGAATTTCGCCGGTGCGAATAATCAAATCAACCGGCGGCAAATTTTTCGTCCAAAGATTGTTTTTAACCAATTTTTCGTTATTAGATTTTGATATTTTTCCTATCGCCTCCGTCATCTCATCAACGCCACTGTAGGCCAATAAAAAATTCAAATGCAAATTTTTATATTCTTTCGTGGCGTTAATGGCTTTTTTAATCGCCGACTTTGTTTTTTCCGGAAAAAATTCTTCCCACCGGCCCAATACATTAATTTTCACTTTATTTTTATGAATTTCTTTATCCTTAATTATATTTTTAAAATGCCTTTCAAATAATTTAAACAAAAAAATATTTTCTGTTTTTGACCGCTTAATAATATTATTCAAAGAACATCCCCAAAAAGTAATATATGGAATTTTTTCTTCAAGAGCCGTTTTTAATATTTTTTCCGCTGTTTTCGCTCCTTCGCGATGCCCAAAAAAAGACTGTAATTCTTTTTTCTCCGCCCATCTTCTGTTGCCGTCCGGAATAATGGCTATATGTTTTAACAGATTCATAAAATTACTTTTTGATGTTTAATTGTGTTTCCTCTAATCTCTTTATCATTTTTACCACATTAAAAAGTCCGATTTTCTCCGCTTTTGGGATGCCCATTTTTACCAAATCAATTTTTGAAAGCTTAGATAAAACAAAATGTTTTGTATGTTTGGATTTTTCTAATCCGGAATATTGAAGCGCGTTAGGAAACTTATCAGGATGCGCAGTTTCAAAAATCACAATTTTTTGTTTTCTATCCACAATCCTTTTTGTCCGAGCTCTTTGAGCCGCTATATATCCGGTAATACCATGCGGTTCAAGCACAATTTTTTCTTTTTTATAAACATGTTGCATCATGGCATAAATTTCTTCATCAGTTTCAACATCTTCCGCCCAAATAAATTCACGCAAAAATTCAAGCATCTTTTCACTTACCCCGTATTTTAAAAGAGGAATGCTTTTAAGCGAAGAAATATTTTTTATATCTGCTTTCATCCGATTAAAATCAATTTTCTTTTTCTCGCCTGTTTTTAAAGACGCGAAATGAAGTAATCTTTCTAAATTACTTGGATCTAAAATATCCATAGATGGTGCGGAAGATGAAGTAAACGGCCTATGACGAATTACTCCATCACCCACAATGTTCGCTAAAATATTATTTGTATTTGTGCCGAGAATAAATTTCTCAATCGGAAGACCAATTTCTTTCGCGTAAATACCGGCCATTAAATGTCCCGCATTCCCCGTTGGCACGGAAAACACTACCTTTTCTCCGATTTTTATCTCTTTATTTCTTACAAGCGCCCCATAAGAAATGAAATATTGTGTCATCTGCGGGATAAGCCGCCAAATATTTATTGAATTTGCGCTGGATAAACTCAAACTTGAAACAATATCTAATACATCATTAACATCCTTATTATTTAATAAAATTTTCAATTTTATTTTTACGTCTTTTATAAAATCTTTTTTAGCTTTTTTATTAAGTTTTGAAATTCCGCGCGCCATTAATAAAAGCTTTACGATATCTTGGCAATTGTCAAAATTTCCCTTTATTGGAATAACTTGTTCATTTTTATATTTATGATGCGCTTCCACCATTTGCTTTTTTTGGATAGAGCTTACGCCAAACGCGGGGTAAAGAACGGTTACAGTAATGTTTTTTGACTCGCCAAAAGCATCTGCAATGGCAACTCCGGTATCTCCAGAAGTCGCGACCACAATATTTATTTTCTTATTATAAACTTCTGCATATCTATTCATGAGTTTTCCAAATATTCGCGCGGCGACATCTTTAAAACTCGCTGTCGGTCCTCTATCTATGCGAAGCACAAAATTATTATCCTTCAATTTTTCTAAGGGTATCTTAAAGTCTAAAGCGTTTAAAATATCATCTTTCAAATCCTTATCGGAAATTTCTGAAGCTGGCGTAAAAAGACGAATAATTAAAAAAGCGAAGTCAGCGGGTTTTGATTTCGCCCACCAATTTTTATTTGAAAAAACTTTAGAAGAAATTTTGGGAAAACAAATAGGCACTAAGAGTCCGCCGTCTTTCGCCAAACCTTCAACGACGCTTTGCCAAAAAGGTATTTTTAATTTTGCGTTCCTTGTGCTTATAAACTCAATATTTTTATAATTCATAAAATTATTTTTGGACCTAGGCGGAATCGAACCGCCGTCCCGGCAATGCGAATGCCGTGTTCTGCCACTAAACCATAGGCCCGTCGGGGTGCCGAGAATCGAACTCGGGTCTCACAATTTTGCTTTGCAAAATTCCAGTGAGCACTTCGCGCTCCCGTTCAGTAATTTAATCGGGGCGCCGGGAATTGAACCCGGTTCTCACGCACCCGAAGCGCGTATACTACCGGTGTACTACGCCCCGATTAAATTACTGAACCCCAAAACACGTATACTGCCTCTGTACTACACCCCGATAAATTATTTCACATAATACTTTCTTTTTATTTCTTCTTCAATGCCTGATTCAAATTCGTCTTTTTTCTCCCGCGCTTTTTTTGCCAAATTTTCAAGCTCGCTGTCTGATAATTTCCCCAAATTCTGAATTCTAAATTCTAAATTCTCTTTTGTATTTTTTTTTGGCTCATCAATCACTTCGTCCAATAAAATACTTAAAATTCTGCCGATTATCGGCCCCGGTTCAATTTTTAAAATCTTCATTACGTCTTCGCCGTTAACTTTCAACATCTTCGGCGAAATCGGGTCGCGCTTCACTTTTTCAATCATAAAAAGCAAATGCCTTAATTTATACGGCACGGCTTTGGGCACGCCGGAACCGATTCTATCCGCTTCCCGCACTTTGATTAAATCATCAACGTTTTCCGCTCCCACTCGGCTTAAAAATCTTCGCACGCCCGACTCCGTCACTTCGCCAACGTTGTAATAAAAAAGATGATAGCGAACCAAATGAATCACCTTTTCCGCGATATTTTTGGGAAAACGCAAATCATCCACAATCTTCGCGGTTATTTTGGCGCCGACTACTTCGTGATTATAAAAAGTGCAATCCGGCCCATCTCCGGCTTTCGTATTCGGCTTGCCAATATCGTGCAGTAAGCTCGCCAACCGAATTTCCAAATCGTAATTTTTCTTAACCGCGTAATCCAAAGCCCGCAGATTATGTTCCCAAATCGTATAAATATGATGTTTATTTTGGCCATTATTTATCCCCTGCCGCAATTCCGGAACGATAAATTTCAGCAAACCGGTTTCCTCAAGCAGTTCGATTCCCTTTTTCGCCAATGGCGACATTATTATTTTTATAAATTCATCGCGGATTCTTTCTTTGGCAATCATTTCAATAAGCCCGGCTTCTTTTTTGAGCGCCGTGAAAGTTTTTTCTTCTATTTTAAAATCAAGCTGAACTGAAAATCTTATCGCTCTCATTAAGCGTAAAGCATCTTCATTAAATCTTTTTTCCGGCTCTCCCACCGCGCGAATAAATTTATTTTTAATGTCGGGTTGCCCATTAAACGGATCAACAATGTCAATTTTCAATTTTAAATTTTCAATTTTCAATGCCATTGCATTAACCGTAAAATCGCGTCTGGCCAAATCTTCTTCAACTGTTTTGGCAAATTTCACTTCGTCCGGATGACGCTTATCCGTATATTTTCCCTCCAATCTAAAAGTGGTAATTTCAATTATTTTCAACCGTTCGTCGTCGGAATCGGTTTTAACGGCAACAGTGCCGAATTTATTTTCATAAATATTATTTGGAAAAATTTTTTGGATTTCTTCCGGCTTGGCGTCGGTTGTGATATCCCAATCTTTCGGCTCTCTATTCATTAAAAGATCGCGAACGCAACCGCCGACAAGATAAGTCTGATAACCGTTAGCCGCCAATCTATCAGCCACTAGAATAATTTCTTTTGGAATACTTGCCCTGAATTTTATTGAAGGGTTGAATTTCATAATTTTTAATTATAAACTAAAAACTGGTAAACTAAAAATCATATGCGTTTCATGCCCTTGTCCCCTTAGCTCAGCGGATAGAGCGCTTGGCTTCGAACCAAGAGGTCGGGGGTTCAAATCCCTCAGGGGACACAAAAAAAAATAAGCATCCCTAGCTCAACTGGCAGAGCAGATCCCTCTTAAGGATAAGGTTCCGGGTTCGACTCCCGGGGGATGCACAAAAACCGTTTTATGATATAATGGTTTGATTGCGGGGTTAGTATAGTGGTAATATACCTCCTTGCCATGGAGGAGACGCGAGTTCGATTCCCGTACCCCGCTCCAGAATCAGACTTTCAATTAAATCTGTAACATTTTATCTCTTTTTACGTTATCTATGATAGATGGTGAAGAAAAAATAATAATCAAGAATGCCATCAGTGGCGAGGCTTCGGCTTTTGGCCTGCTTTACGATAGGTACCAACCGCAAATATACCGGTTTATTTATCTTAAAGTCAGCCATCGTGAGGAAGCCGAAGACCTCTGCCATCAAGTTTTTCTAACCGCTTGGCAGAATATCGGGAATTATAAACATCGCGGATTCCCCTTTTCAGCATGGCTTTATTCCATTTCCAAAAATAAAGTCATTGATTATTACCGAGCCAATAAAATATCCATAAATATTGAAAATATACAGATAGAAGACAATAAAAACCGCAGTGAAAAAATATTAGATGAAAAAATAAATTTGGAAAACGTTAAGGAAGCGATTAAAAAACTCGCCGAGAAAGAACAAGACATAATTATAATGCGATTTATTGAAGGATTCTCTTCGAAAGAAACGGCTAAAATTCTGAAAAAAAGCGAAATTTCAATCAGAGTGGCTCAAAACAGAGCAATCAAAAAATTAAAAAAATTATTAGAGAATGAACAAAGATTTATTTAAAATTTTAAAAGAACTGAAAAGCATCCAGCCGGATGATAATTATACAAAGCAATCAAAAATGCTTATTTTATCGTCTCCGCAATTACAAACCACAGATTATAAATTACAAACTTTTTGGGCATGGTTCAATTTTAAACATTCGGCAATACTCGCCACTAGTATTGCGATTTTCATTTTCATAATTTTATGGACAGTATCTTACCTTCCAGGTAATAAAAACAGCCTTGTTGCCGAAGCGAATGAAATCAACGCTTCCATTCAGGTTAAACTTGATGAAATCGGATATCATTTAGATAGCCAAAAAATAGATTTTTCAATGGCGACAAATATCCAAAATCTGCTTAAAATAACCACTGACGAACTTATCCAAGCCCAGGAAGAATTAAAAAACAATCCTGAGAAACTAAAAGAATCCGTTGAAAGGATAAAGAAAGCCGAACAAGACATATCTAGAATAAACTCCCTACTCAAAGGACAAGAAAGCCAATAAAAAATCCCGCCAATTACGACGGGATTTTTTTATTAAAAATTGTTTCTATTATTTAACCGCTTCTTTCAAAGCTTTCGCGGCTCTGAATTTCGGCTTAATAGAAGCGGCAATTTGAATTTTTTCTCCGGTTTTAGGATTAACTCCCATTCTCGCCGCTCTTTTAACGGTTTTAAATACTCCGAATCCGGCAATCGCCACCTCATCTCCCTTTGCCATCGCTTTGGTAATAGTGTCAAAAATAGCGTCAACAACCGCGGCCGCATCTTTTTTCACTTCAATTTTACCGGCCTCCATCACTATTTCAATAAAATCTTGTTTCTTCATATATATAGTGTTCGCCAATATACTAATTTTAAATAATATACTAATTACTTAATTCGTATATTTGCGTTTGATTTGTATATTCGTGACTACTCATCGACCTTTGATTAAGATTATATTTAATAATACAAAATCAACAATAAAAATCAAGCGTTTTCACGTTTCCTTATCTGGCGTATTCCGCCGCCCTTGTTTCTCTGACAACATTCACTTTTATTTCTCCGGGATATTTCAATTCGGATTCAATTTTATCGGCAATATTTTTGGCTAATTGCAAAACTCCAAAATCGTCAATTTTTTCCGGAACGACAAAAACTCTTATTTCCCTGCCGGCGGAAAGAGCATAAGCGCTTTTAACGCCTTCAAATCCGGTTGCGATTTTTTCCAATTCTTCCAAACGCTTAAGATAATTTTCAAGTGTATCCCTGCGCGCTCCCGGCCTTGAAGCCGACAATGCGTCTACTGCCGCCACGATATAAGATTCCGGGGTTGAAAAAGGATATTCCTCGTGGTGCGCCTCCATCGCCTTGATTATCTCTTCCTTAATCCCGAATTTTTTTAAAATTCTCTGCCCCACTTCAACATGTTTTCCTCCAACTTCCTGGTCAATCGCCTTACCAATATCATGAAGCAAGCCTCCCGTCTTAGCGATTTCAACATTAAGCCCCAATTCTTCGGCAATCATTCCCGCTAAATGAGCGCATTCAATTGAATGATTTAAAACATTTTGGCCGTAACTGGTGCGGAAATAAAGCCTTCCCAGCAACTGAATTATTTCCTTGGGTAAATTATAAATTCCAACTTCATAAGCCGCTTCTTCGCCTTTTTCCATCATTCTTTTTGAAATTTCCTGCTTTGCTTCTTCAACTTTTTCTTCAATCTTCGCCGGCTGAATTCTACCGTCTTTTACAAGTTTTTCCAACGCCAATCTGGCAATTTCCCGCCTTGCCGGGTCAAAAGAAGAAATAATTATCGCTCCCGGAGTTTCGTCAATTATAAATTCCACACCCGTTTCGCGTTCTAAAGCGCGGATATTCCTTCCCTCGCGGCCGATAATCTTACCTTTTATTTCCTCGTCTTCAAGATTGAAAATACTCGTTGTCACTTCGGCAACATGCGAACGGGAAAGACGCTGCATCGCGACTGTCATAATTTCAACGCTCTTGCGTTCAACTTCTTCTTTTCTCTCTCTGACTAATTTTTGAACAGCGATAACCAAATCGTCTTTATATTTTTCTTTTATATTCTCTAAAAGTTTTTCTTTCGCTTCCGCTTCACTAAGTTTGGCGATTTTCTCAAACTCCAAAGAAAGTTTTTCCCTTGTATCAGTAATTTGAATCTTGGCGACTTTTATTTTTTCAACATCTTCTTTAATCTGATTTTCCTGAACACGGATATCATTCCACTGCTTTTCCAAAGATTCTTCTCTTTTCAAAAGGCGTTCTTCAACGCGATTAAATTGGAATTTTCTCTCTTTCTCTTCTTTTTTCGCCTCTTCATTAAAATCAACCGCCTTTTTTTGAGCTTCAATAATTATTTCTTTTGACTTAAATTCCGCCTCTTCAAGGCGTTTCTTAATTATCTGCTCAATTGAACCTTCTTTTTTAGCAGAAAGATATTTTCTAACGAAGTAGCCGGCCACAAAGCCAACCAAAGTTAAAATTACCCAAAAAATTGGATTTTGAATCATAATAAAAAAATCTACGAATTACGAATTTAATACGAATATACGAATTAATATTTTCCATATGGTCGTAATTTTCCCGCATTTCGCAGTTATAATTGTTTTTATAATTTATAATCATTTGCGACAAATCAATTATAAGGTTAAAATAAATTAAAGTAAAGTCTATGAAACAAACTGTCGCTTTAATTATATTGGACGGCTGGGGAATCGGAAAAAACGACCAATCCAACCCACTATTTGCCGCCAATCTTCAAAATATCAATTATATTAAAGCCAATTTCCCATTGGCTTGTTTGCAAGCATCCGGAATCGCTTCGGGAATCCCCTGGGGAGAAGAAGGAAACAGCGAAGTTGGACACCTCACCATTGGCGCCGGAAAAGTAATTTATCAAAATTATCCCATGATTACCATGTCAGTGCGGAATAAAACTTTTTTTCAAAATGAAATTATTAAGGAATTATTCAACCACGCGAAAAAAAATAATTCCGCGGTTAATTTAATAGGCCTCTTGTCGGATGGCAACGTCCATGCGTCGCTGGAACACCTTGAAGCCCTAATCCAATTCGCTGAAAAAGAAAAACCAGCCGCCGTAAATCTGCATCTAATCACCGATGGCCGCGACAGTTCGCCAACCGCATCTCCGGGATTAATTAAACGGCTTAATGAAATAATATCTTATTTTCCGGCCGCGAATTGCCGCATAGCCAGCGTTGCCGGCCGTTATTACGCCATGGACCGCGATAAACATTGGGATAGAACCCAAATATACTACAAAGCAATCACCGAAGAAAATACGGCCGTCGTAAACGGCGCTGAAAATTATATCCAAGAAAACTATGGTAAAAATATAACCGACGAATATCTATTGCCGGCGGCCATTGTGCCAAATTCTTTCATAAAGGACAAAGACTCTGTTTTCTTTTTTAATTTCCGCGAAGACCGAATGCGGCAAATAGTTGAATCTTTTATCAATAAAAATTTTAAAGATTTCTCCGTTAAAAATTTTTCGGATTTATATGTCGCAGCAATGGTAAATTACGATGACCGCTTTAATACTCCTGTTGCTTTTTTAAAAGAAATAGTTGCCAATCCATTAAGCAAAGTCTTATCCGATAACGGCAAGATTCAATTTAAAATAGCAGAAACCGAAAAATACGCCCATATCACCTATTTTTTTAACGGCGAAAACGAAACGCCTTTTAATAATGAATATCGCGTTTTAATTCCTTCGCGAGGAGACATACGCCACGACGAACACCCGGAAATGATGGCATCGGAAATCACCCAGCGCCTCATCTCCGCCATTGAAGAACAAAGCTATGATTTTATATTAGCGAATTACGCCAATGCCGATATTATCGCTCATACCGGCAATTATGATGCGGCTCTTAAAGCCGTTTTAACCATTGATGAACAAATCGGAAAAGTTATGGCAACCGCTTTTGAGCATAACGCAATTTTAATAATCACGTCTGACCACGGCAACGTTGAAGTGATGTTTGACCCAAGAACCGGCGCGATAGAAACAAAACATGACACCAGCCCCGTGCCTATTTATCTTATTGCCAAACAATTTAAACTTTCCCAACCAAAATCTCAAACGGAAATTTCAAAATCGGAAAAAGCAAACGCCGGCGTGCTTGCCGACATCGCTCCGACTATTCTGGAATTAATGCAAATTCCAAAGCCAAAAGAAATGAACGGCCAAAGTTTATTGAGTTATCTGATATCTTAATTTCTTTTCACTAATTCCACCACTTTATCTATCTTCGCGGGAGCAGTTATTGTAACCAGCCCCGCATTGTTTTCTGACGGTAAAAAATCCCGGCCGACAATTTCACCACTATTCATCCAAATAATTTCCAAATCCAAATGCGTTTCTTTATTCCAAAAAGTCGGCTTACTTCCCTGACTGAAAAAGAAAACCATTCCGTCAACGCCTTTTAATTCCGTTATCCCTGAAAGACCTTTAGCCTTTTCCAAAGCCGTCCGTGCCGTATATAAAACATAATCCCCGCCATCAATGTTTAAAATTATTTTTTCGGCGTCATTGGCTAAATCCGCCTTGCCGATAAAAAACAAAATAAAACCCGCGAAAATACCCAATATAATCAAAAAAATATGTTTGAATTTTTTCATATTACATTTTTTCTGGCGCTTCAATCCCCAATAAATTAAGCCCTGTTTTTAACGTTTTAGCTACTGTTTTAATTAAGGCAAGACGCGCTTCTTTAATTCTTTTTTCCGCTTTTAATACGGGCAATAATTGATAAAAAGAGTTTGCCAATTTAGCCAATTCAAATAAATAATCTGTTAAATAATTAGGAGAATAATTTATGGTTATTCTTTCAATAACCGATGGAAATTCTTCTAATTTTAAAATTAAATCCATTTCAATTTTTTCATTCAAATATTTTGGGTCATATTTTTTAAAATTAGTTTTTCTTAAAATACTTTTTAAACGCGCATATGAATATTGAAGATACGGACCAGAATTTCCTTCAAAATTAAGCATTTTATCCCAATTAAACGCTATGTCTGATTGCCTGTTTTGCGATAAGTCATTGTATTTAACCGCTCCAATACCGATAATTTTCGCCACTTTTTCTTTCTCTCTTGAATCTAAATTAGGATTTTTTTCTTTAACTATTTTTTTTGCCCTATCAATCGCCTCTTTTAATAAACTCTCCAAAGAAATATGCTTACCTGCGCGCGTTGACAATTTTTTCATATCCTCGCCAAGGATAAGGCCAAATTTTACATGCGCCAGTTCTTGATTTTTAATAATGCCGATTTTTTTTACCGCATCAAATAATTGGCTTAAATGAAAAGTTTGTTCGTTGCCAACAACATATAAAATAGAATCGGCCCTAAATTTATCTACGCGATATTTAACCGTTGCAATGTCTGTTGTCGCATATAAATATGCTCCATCTGATTTTTGGATAATAAAAGGGGGATTATCTTTTTTAATAAAAATAACAATGGCGCCCTCGCTTTTAACGGCGACTTTTTTTCTTAACGCCTCTGAAACAATATTTCCAAGCATTGGATTATAAAAACTCTCTCCCAATTGATAATCAAATTTTATGCCAAGCAAATTAAAAACGTTTTTCAATTCTTTAAATGTTATGTTATGAAATTTTCTCCATATTTTTAAATTTTCCCTATTTCCACTTTGAAGTTTTTTTATTTCTTCTTTAGCAATATTTTCTAAACTGGAATCATTTTTTATTCTTGCTGTATAATCCACATATAATTCCATTAAATCTTCTAAAGAGACATCTTTTAATTTTTTATTTTTTGACTTTTCTTTATATGCCGCGATTAAAACTCCAAACTGTTTACCCCAATCTCCTAAATGATTATCACCTATCACCTTATATCCGTTAAATTTTAAAATATTATATAATGCCTGACCGATTATAGTTGAACGTAAATGCCCAACGCTCATTGGCTTTGCAATATTTATTCCACAATAATCAATTACAACGGTTTTTTTAATTTTATTTTTGTTCCCCCCCCATTTTCCGCCAAATTTTAAAATCTCTTTTAATTCATCTTGTAAAACTTTTTCCGTTAGCCAAAAGTTTATAAATCCCGGCGACACGATTTCTATTCTCTTAAAAAAATTTGGCTTAATACCCAATACTTTATACTTAATACTTTCAGCGATTTCCATCGGATTTTTTTTTAATTCTTTCGCCAATTTTAAAGCCACACTCGTTGAATAATGCCCAAAATTATCGTTTTCCGGAGTAAAAACTTCTATTTTTACTGAGGATTGAATAACTTTCCCAAGATAATTTTCAATTTTTGTTTTAATCATCAATATCAATTATACTTTAATATATGATTATTTCCACCAATAAACGCGCATATTTTGATTACCAAATTCTGGAAAACTACGAAGCCGGAATGGAATTAAAAGGTTTTGAAGTCAAAGCCATAATAACCGGAAGGGTAAACCTTGCGGGCTCTTATATTGTTATCCGCAACAACCAAGCATGGCTGCTTAACGCCGATATTCCTCCTTATCAGCCGGCAAACACACCGTCGGATTATGATTCAAAAAGAACGCGGAGATTACTTTTAAAAAAATCTGAAATTATAAATCTTATCGGTCGTGTCCAAGAAAAAGGCTTGACTTTGATGCCCCTGAAAGTATATACTAAAAATCGTAAAATAAAGATTGAAATCGGATTGGCAAAGAGTAAAAAGAAAGCGGATAAAAGAGAATTGATAAAGAAAAGGGACATTGAACGGGAGATCAGCAGAAATTATAGAAATTAAGAAAAAGATGGGAATGATCCGGATTCGATGGCAGTACTTTTATAAAATGGCAAGTTGAGGATGATTTTTTACCTCATTAATCATGAAATCAACAAATTTAACTGCCAACACAAAATTGGCTCCCGCGTTCGCTTTTGCGTAATGCGGCATCGCTTGGCTGAAGTTTGATAAGCCGTAAGCGGTGTTATACATTAAACTATATTTAATCTTCCGGCGGGGTTAAACGAAATTAAGCCGGAAAAGGATTAAAAATGTTTCGCCTGATTTATAATTTTTAATTCATAATTTTAATCAGGACAAACTTGTAGAAATTTTATAAAAACATCGCCAGACGAGGGTTCAACTCCCTCCATTTCCACTAATTATTATTCAATACAAAATAAACAATCAAATAAAAGCGCCTGAGCTGAGAGTTGTTGATGAAACCGGAGAAAATCTTGGCGTTATGCCGCTTGAAGCGGCATTAAAATTAGCCATGGAAAAAGGATTAGATTTGATAGAAATTGCGCCAATGGTCAAACCGCCGGTCGCCAGAATAATCAGTTTTGACAAATTCCGATACCAAAAAGAAAAAGAATTGAAAAAACAAAAAGCGACGCAAAAAACAAGCGAACTGAAACAAATCCAGATAACCGCTAAATCCGCGAAAAACGACCTGGAAACAAGAGTAAAGAGAATAAACGAATTTCTGGAAGAAGAAAACAAAGTGGAGATAATGCTGGTATTAAAAGGAAGGGAAAAATATAACAGAGAATGGGCGCGCTATAAATTAAATGAATTTTTAAAAATGATAACTGTGGAATATAAAACCACAATGGAACCGAGATTTATAGGAAAAGGAATGGTAATGCAAATAATGAAAAAATAATGAAGAAAAAAGTTTCTAAAAGATTAAAAATAACGAAAACCGGAAAAGTTTTAAGGCGGACAATGGGCCAGTGCCATTTTCGCGCCAAAAAAAGAACAACACAGATTAAAAGAAGGCAAAAAATGAAAGGAGTTAAAATTAAAATGAAAATCTTAAATAATCTATAAAATGACTAGAGTCAAACGCGGCAAAACCGCAACAAAAAAACGTAAAAAGATATTAAAATACACCAAAGGATTCCGCTGGGGTAGAAAATCAAAAGAAAGAGCCGCTAAAGAGGCCTTACTTCACGCTTGGACACACGCTTTTATGGGTAGAAAGAAAAAGAAACGCGAATATCGCGCCTTATGGCAAACGCAAATAAATGCCGGCGCGCGCGCTTCGGGACTGACTTATTCAAAATTAATTTCCGCCTTAAAAAAACAAAATATCCTCTTAGATAGAAAAATTTTGGCTGACTTAGCTAAAAATGAACCGCAGATCTTTGAGAAAATAATTGAAAAAATAAAATAAAAAAGAACGGTTTCAACCGTTCTTTTTTATTTACACCTTTCTTCTAAAAAATTCATTAGCCTGCGTTAAAATTCTTTGACTCTCCTTGTGTTTTGATAAAACTTTCATCGCCTCGCGATAAGTAAACCAGCTAAAACCTTCGTGTGGCTGACCTTCCTTCGTTTCGGAAATTTTAATGGCTTTTCTTTTTGTTTCCGCTAAATAAAAAATTACTGTTTTAAAAACCCTTTGGGGTTTGTTTTCAATTTTTTCACTATTCCGCTTAGCGGGACGCCAAAAAGTGAATTTTTCGTAGGCTTTAAAAAATTGATCGAATTTCAAATCGCTTCTATTTAATCCGGTTTCTTCCCTTATCTCTCTAACCGCCGTCTGAAAACTTTTTTCTTCAGCTTCTATTTTCCCTTTGGGAAAATTCCAATATCCACCGCCATGATAAAGCAGTAAAAACTTGATTCCCTCTTTTGTTTTTCTATATATAATTATTCCCGCAGAAATTTCCTTCATTTATTTAGTCTGTTATTTCTTGCCATGTATCTTGAGTAGCTTTGCCATTGGCGTCAAATGAAACAATAACCTGAATTTTTACTCTTTTGAACCCTACTCTGCCCGTTGAAACGATTTTTTTAGTGCTCGCGGTATCATCGGAAATCACAACATCAGCGTCCGCGTCCCCCACTGTAATCGTATAATTCGCGCAAGCACCGCTGCAACTGCGATTACGGACAAGTTTCTCAAAACCGTCAGCTGCGCCGGTTTCGGCGGCTGCCAAGGCCTTTTTGTTTTCCAATTCGCCGTAACTGGATAAATTCTCAATAAAACTGGTGGAGGAAATTCCCACTCCGACAAGCAAAATAACCATCGCTATGACTATGATGGCCGGCAAAGCCGCAACGCCTTTATTGAATTTTAAATTTATTATGGTGACCAATTAATTATAACATCATTGATTTGTGGCGTAGCGTTGCCGCCATTTGAACAATCTCCGGAACAAAGAATCGCTTTATATTTAAAATATCTTTTATTATTATGTTGGCTATAACACCTTACTTCTTTTGATTCTTCGGCTATCGACATCACGCCGTCCCAATAAAAAGAAGATTCATCGCAAGCCGGTTCAGGACCGCGATATATCCAAGGACCGGTTGAAGTTGCGGCAGTCGCTAATTGAAACCTGATTTTTGTCCCAATAGAAGTTGACCCTTTTAAAATTATTTTATTATAAGTGACGCCATTCGCCGCTCCGGTGTCAAAAACCGGAGAAATTATTTCTCCTATTGCTGGATATGTTCCGCCGCAACTCTGTGGAACATACCTATGCGTCAAATTGGCTTTTACTCCAAGGCCAGAAATAATAATACCAGATGGAATGACATTAAAAGTGTAATTATATGTTCCAGCTGAAGAAGGATTTATTTTATTTGTGTCGTCTTTGTAAATAATTTCAAAAGGTGTTGGAGATATAACACTTGGCATTGTGAATATTTTTGATGTTGCTGGATCGCTGTTGATTTCAAATTCAAGAGAGCCGCCACCAGTATATACTCCGGAGATTGTGAAATAAAGGGATTTTACCGGATTGGTTATTGTTGAGATATTGTCTCCGATATAAATTGAAAATTGATTATTAGTAGCAGTGGAGATTTGAATATCAGACGAGGAGATAAAGAATTCTGTGGTTTTGACTTTTTCATTAATTGAAGAACCATCTGGACAACTCTGTGGAACATACCTATGCGTCAAATTGGCTTTTACTCCAAGGCCAGAAATAATAATACCAGATGGAATGACATTAAAAGTGTAATTATATGTTCCAGCTGAAGAAGGATTTATTTTATTT
>Ga0265296_1002820_pt1 | contig 16882 bp, 10 predicted proteins | sample MunlanPumphouse1_FD_189073 | JGI IMG/M metagenome (GOLD analysis project Ga0265296, IMG submission 189073) | Groundwater microbial communities from a municipal landfill in Southern Ontario, Canada - Pumphouse #1 | ecosystem: Environmental > Aquatic > Deep subsurface > Groundwater | place... | reverse complement strand
GATGCGCGAGTTGAAGCACAACTACACGATCGTCATCGTCACTCACAATATGCAGCAAGCCGCGCGTGTCTCCGACGACACCGGCTTCATGCTGCTCGGCGAGCTCATCGAGTTCAACCGAACGGAGGAACTCTTTGCCGCGCCGAGGGACAAACGTACGGAAGACTACATCACCGGAAGATACGGCTAGGAGGATTGATGGAACGCTATTTCGATATCGAGCTCGACGAGCTGAAACATCGCATCATCGATATGGGAACGCTCGCCGAGAAAGCCATCTACAAATCGGTCGAGGCGCTCAAGTCCCGGAACGCGGATCTCGCGAGGAGCGTCATCGACGACGACCGCAACATCGACAAGCTGGAGCTCCTCGTCGACGAGAAATGCATCGATCTGATCGCCCGCTATCAGCCCATGGCGAAGGATCTCCGATTCATAACGACGGGAATGAAGATAAACGCCGAGCTGGAGCGGATCGCCGATCTCGCCGTCGACATAGCCCAGCGGACTCTCGAGCTCGTGGACAAGCCGCTCCTGAAGCCCCTCGTGGATATACCGAAGCTGACCACCGTGGCTCTGAGCATGATCCAGACGGCGATCGAATCCTTCGTGAAGGAAGATATCGAACTGGCCAAGAAAGTCGTCCTCTCGGACCCGCAGGCGGATAGCCTGAGAAACGCGATCCAGCAGGAGCTGATCGACGATTACATGGTGAAGGACGGTTCCACCGCCCCGCGGGCCGTTCAGCTTCTCCTCATCGCGCGCTTCCTCGAGCGCATCTGCGACCATACGACGAATATCGCGGAGAACGTGATCTACATGGTCCAGGCGGAAGTCGTGAAGCATCATCCCGAGAAGCTCACGGAGGGGTGACGAGGCTCAAGCCGTGGGGCCCTCTCATTCTTCTTCCACAATTCTTATGTTCGCTGCGGCAAGGCGCGCCGTCGAGAAAGCCGCCTGGAGGTTGTAGCCGCCGGTGTTACCGTCGACATCGAGTATCTCGCCGCAGAAGTAGAGCCCGCGCACTTTCTTCGATTCCATCGTGCGCGGATCGACCTCCTTCAGGTCGATTCCGCCGCGCGTGACGACCGCTTCGTCTATGGGCCTCGGGCGTTTCGCCGTCAACCGGAAATCCGCGAGCAATCCCGCCAGCCGCTTTCTCTCGGTGGTCGTGATCCGGCCGCACTGCTTCTCTTCGGATATCCCTCCCGCATTCAGGAGAATCGGGACGAGCGACTTCGGCACGAGCCCTTTCATGACCGTGCCTATCAGTTTCTTGCTTGAGCCGGCGAACTCGCGGATGAGGAACTCCTCCAGTCCGGCCCTATCGAGCGCCGGCTTCAGATTGATGGAGACGGCGACCGGCTCCTTCATGTCGAGATGCTCGACAATGATCCCGCTGAGCGAGAGAATGACCGGGCCCGAAATTCCATAATGGGTGAAGATCAGATCTCCCGATTCCGAAGCGATTCTCTTCCGGCCGCTCAACACGGTCACGGTGACGCCGGCCAGGGATAATCCCTGCAGATCTTTCGGGAACGCTTCCACTGTTTCGACGGGAACGAGCGCGGGGCGCGGCGGGACGATCTCGTGGCCGAGCGCCTTCGCCATGGAGTAGCCGTCTCCAGTCGAGCCCGTGGCGGGATACGAAAGCCCGCCCGTCGCGAGTATGACGTTCCTCGTCTTGATGATCGTCTCGCGGTCCTTGATTGCGACGCCGGAGACCTCTCTCGACGCGGCGTCGACGACGATTCTCTCCGCGCGAGCGTTCAACCTCACGGCGACGGCGTGCTTCTTCATATATCGTTCCAGCGCCCCGACGACGCTTTCAGCTTTGTCGCTCGCCGGAAATATCCTCCCGCCCCGTTCCTCCTTCGTCGCCACGCCGTGCTCATTGAAGAACGCGATCAGATCATGATTCGAAAACGCGGCAAAGGCCCGATACAGGAATTTTCCGTTCACGCCGAAGCTGCGTATGAACTCATCCCTCTCGTCGGTGTTGGTCAGGTTGCATCGGCCGTCCCCCGTGATGCCGAGCTTCTTTCCGAGGCGCGCGTTTCGTTCGAGGAGGAGGACGCGCGCGCCGCTCTCGGCCGCGCTCCCCGCCGCGAGCATGCCCGCGGCTCCGCCGCCGATAACGACGACGTCAAACATCCCGTGCGCGCCGTTCTTCCTGTTATCCATTCGCTGGCTCCATCTACTTGGCCGTCAACAGCACGATCCCGCCCGTCGTGAAAAGCATGCCTATCAGCTCCCGCGCTCCGAGCGTCTCGCCGCCGAGCCACACGCCCATGATGACTCCGAAGAGAGGCGAGGTGAATGCGATGGGCATGACGCGCCCGAGCGGCGCCCCCTTGAGCGCCGCATAGAAGCACAGCATCCCGACCGCTCCCGCGAGCACCCCTCCCCCGAGCGCCATCATCACGAGAGGCTTCGTGCCGGCCTGCGGGAGAGCCTTCCACTGCGGGAGACTCACGGCGCCGAGGATCATGAACGCGATGGCCGTGCGCAGGGTGATCCCCATCTGGGCGGAGAGGTTGCCCGCCTGAAGGCCTTTCTTCTCGAAATATCCGCCGATGCCCCAGGCCGCGGCGGCCACGAGCGCGAGAAGCTGCGGTTTCATGTTCGCTCCTTTGAATTCGACTTCCAAACGACGCGCGATGAACTGCTTCCCGAGGCAGCATACCATACAAGAGGATGTCTTGACATGCCCTCGAAATTCCTTTAAAAAATGGGGGTTCGCGGGACCGCAAATCTACGGTTCGAAGGGAGAGTCCGCGTGAGCCGCAATAGCCCGAGCGGGACCGGAAGGTTCATCCGGCACACACTGAGCGCCATTGCTCTGCTCTGTTTCATATCCGGCAATCTTTTCGCGGAGGGCAAACCCCGGAGCGCATTCGACTGGGGATATCGCCTTCGCCTTCGCCAGGAATACAGCGCCAACCTCTCCGATTTCTCGAACGCTGTCACCGACGACAACAATTATATCCGCGTGCGATCGCAGTTCTGGGGCTCATGGGCGCCGAGCGCGCAGTGGAAACTCTACGCGATGCTCAACAACGAGCACCGGCACTGGTACAAATCGAACAAGGGACTCGAGCACCAGGAGTTCGATATCCACGAGCTGCTTGTTGAAAATCTCTACATCGAAGGCAAGAATCTCGGCGGCACTCCCTTCGGCTTCATCGCCGGAAGACAGAACCTTCTCTACGGCGAAGGCTTCATCTGCTGGGACGGGGGGCCGCTCGACGGCTCGCGCACGGGATATTTCAACGCTCTGCTTTTCACCGCTGCGTTCGGCAAGCGCCGGCTGGATGCGCACATTCTTTCCGATCCCGAGCGAGATCGGTATCTGACCCCCCTCAACAATCAGAAGCAATCGCTGATCGAATGGGACGAGACGGGCGCCGGTCTCTACTACACGGACGAGTCGTTCGACGGCCGCAAGCTCGAAGCGTATTATTTCTACAAGAACGAGAACGACGAGGACGGCGCGTATCCCGAAAGCGATATCCATACGATCGGGGCGCGCGCATCGGGGAAGGGCTTTGGGCGCCTCACCTTCGCCGTCGAGGGGGCCGTGCAGGCCGGCGACCGCGGCCCGCAGAAACGTCTCGGGTACGGCGGCTACCTGCACGGGAAATATGCGCTGCCGGTCGAGCGCGTGCCGATCGCGCTGGGCGCGGGGAGCTTCTATCTCTCCGGAGACAATCCCGGAAGCAAGGACACATATGAAGGATGGAATCCTGTTCATTCCCGCTGGCCGAAATGGAGCGACCTCTATATCTATTCGCTCGCGAAGGAGCGCGGCTCGGCGTTCTGGGAGAACTTCGCCTCGATGTGGTTCGGTTTCGAGGTCAAGCCGCTCGACCGCATCACGCTCGAAGAGCGGCTCTACCTGATGTGGGCGGCCGAGGCGCCTCCTCCTGATGCGGGCAAATCGCTCTTCGGCACGGGGAGCTACCGCGGGACCCTGTCGTTCGTGAAGCTCTCCGGGACATTGAATAAGTTTCTCTCGGCATACATTCTCTGGGAAGCGCTCCTCCCCGGGGATTACTATTTCTCCGGGAGCGATACGGCTCACTTTCTGCGCTGGGAGATTATGTTCAAGTACTAGCGGGAACCGCTCGGGGCGCGCGACGCCCCCGCGGCCCGCGTCGAAAGGCGCTTGCGTATGGGACCGTTCAACTTTCCGTGGATGACGTTCATGGCGTTCGTCGTGACCGGCGCGAGCGTCGTCGTTGCGCTTATCTGGGCGCTCCGCGAGCGCGGAAGCGACCGGCGGCCGTAGACGGGCGAACAAGGGGGAAACCGTGACACTGCTTCAGGCGTGCATCGCCGTTCTGTTCATGTACGTCGCGATCCTGATGGGGGTCGGCCTCTGGAGCGCCCGCAGGACGCAATCTGCCGGCGACTTCATCCTCGGGGGCCGCACGATCGGGCCGTGGGTCACGGCGCTCTCGTACATCGCCGTTTATTTCAGCTCGGTGCTCATCATCGGCGGCGGCGCCTTCGGATATAAGTTCGGCATGGCGACGGTCTGGATCGGCGCGATCAACGTGCTCGTCGGCTGCACGCTCTGCTGGATCGTTCTCGGCAAGCGCGTACGCGAGATGACCGAGCGCTACGGCGTGAGGACGATGTCGGGATTCTTCGCGCGGCGTTTCAACTCCCCCGCGGCGGGCATCTACTCTGCCGCCGTCGTCTTCCTCTTTCTCATTATCTACAACGTGAGCGTCGTGAAAGGCATGGCGAACTCGTTCGAGGTGCTCATGGATCTCCCCTATTGGGGAGGCGTGCTCATCTCGGGGCTCGTGATCATTTTTTACGTCGTGCTCGGCGGCTACATGGCGGTCGTGTGGACGAGCTTCATCCAGGCGTGGGTGATGATCGTCTCGCTCCTCCTCCTCATGTTCAAGACCTTCGAGGCGGTCGGCGGTCTCGGCGCGGGAATGCAGAAGCTCGCCGCGATCGGGCCGCAGTACGTGCATACACCGGGGGTGTGGGGTTGGGCGGGGCTCTTCAGCTTCTCGCTCGTCGTGAGCCTCGGCGTCTGGGGCATGCCGCAGATGATCATCCGCTTCTACAGCATCAAGGATACAAAAACGCTCCGCCTCGGCACCGTGATCGTCACGCTCGGCGCGACGATCGCCGTCATCCCCTACCTCGTCGGCGCGCTCACCCGCGTGCTCATTCCCGGCCTTGAGAATCCCGATCTCGCGATCCCGAAGCTCGTTGCGATGGTGCTCTCGCCGTGGCAGGCGGCTTTGCTCCTCGCGGGAGTCGTCGCGGCCGGCATGTCGACCTTCGCCGGCGTTCTCATCATCATGTCGAGCTCGCTCATCACCGATGTCTACGAGCACGGCCTCAAGCGCAAGCTGACCGGCCCGCAGGAGGTTTTCGCAAATCGGGTCGTGAGCGCCGCCGTCGGCCTCATATCGCTCGTGATCGCTTTGCGGCCGCCGGCTCTCATCCTCGTGCTCACCGGCTTCGCGTGGGCCGTCATCGCGAGCACGAATTTATGGCCGCTTATCTTCGGTCTCTACTGGAAAGGCGCGAGCAAGGCGGGAGTCGTCGCATCGATGGTGGCGGGCTCTGTCACCGCGCTTTTATGGACATGGCTCAAGAAGCCGTTCGGGATAGACGGTTTCATCGCGGGTTCACTCGCGAGTCTCGCGACGCTTCTCGTGATAACGGCGGCGGCGCGGCGGACCCCGCGGACTCGCCGCGCCTGATCATCGGACCCGAATCTCGTCACAGGAGGTCACCGGCATGCGCGGACGTCTTGTCATCCTCATCGCGTCGCTCGTTTCGCTCGCGGCGGCCGCGCCGGCTTTCGCCGCGGCGCCTGCAACGCCGGCAGCGGCTCCCGCCGCGGCGGCAACCGTAAAATCCCCCGCCGAATATCTTGGTTTCGAGATCGGCGCCGATCGCAAGCTCGCCGACTACGAACAGACGGTTACCTACTTCGAGATGCTCGACGAAGCCTCGCCGTGGGTCACGGTCAAGAAGATCGGCACGACGACGCTCGGAAAGCCGATGATCGCGATTATTCTCTCCGCGCCCGCGAATCTCGAGAAGCTCGATCATTACGTGGATCTCTCGCGGCGCCTCGCCGATCCGCGGAACCTCGCGGCGGCGGAAGCGGACGCGCTGATCAAGGAGGCAAAGATCATCACGATGATCACGGCGAGCCTCCACGCGACCGAGGTCGGGGCGATGCAGATGTCGCTCGAGCTCGCATACAACGCCGCCTCGGGGAAGAACGCGCGCCTCTCGAAGGCGCTCGAGCAAACGATCCTCTTCATCGTCCCGATGAATCCCGACGGCATGCAGATGGTCGCCGACTGGTACCGGAAATGGCTCGGCACCGAATATGAGGGGGGCTCCATGCCCTGGCTCTACCACCACTACGCCGGCCACGACAACAACCGCGACTGGTTCATGCTGAACCTCGCCGAGACCCGGGCAGTCTTCGATCTATTTTTCCGGAGCGCGGTCCCGCAGGCCGTTCTCGATATGCATCAGATGTGGAGCACGGGCGCGCGCCTCTTTCTCCCTCCCTACTATCCGCCTGCCAACAAGAACGTCGATCCGATCGTGTACCGCGCGAATAATCTCGTCGGGGCATCGATGCAGCTCGAGTGTGAGGAGCGCGGCCTTTCGGGCGTTATATCGAACGCCTATTTCGACGCGTACTGGGAGGGCTCGTCGAACGGCCTCGCCTGGTGGCACAACCAGATCGGTCTCCTCAGCGAGGCCGCGAGCGTGAATGTCGCAAGCCCCATATACATCGAGCCCGGAGAGCTGCGCGGCGACGACGCGGGGTTCCCGCGGTACGAAATGGGAATCAATTTCCCGAACCCGTGGCCGGGCGGCTGGTGGCGGCTTCGCGACATCGTCGACTATGATCTCGCCGCGGCGGAATCGTTCGTCGAGACGTGCGCGGAGAACCGCGAGCGTTTCCTCGATAACTATTACCGCATGGGCCTGAAAGCGGTCGAGCGCGGGAAGACCGAAAAGCCGTTCGCCTATATTATCCCCGCGCCGCAGCGCGACCCCGTGACGGCGGTGCGCCTCGTCGAGGCGCTCATGCTCGGCGGGGTCGAGGTGCACCGGGCCTCGAAGGATTTCACGGCCGGCGACAGACTCTACCGCGCGGGTTCCTTCGTCGTCAGGCTCGATCAGCCGTACGGAAGGTATGCGAAAGACCTCCTCGAGAAGCAGGAATACCCTGACACCCGTTCGAGCGACAAGGCACCGATCGAGAAACCGTACGACGTCACGGGCTGGACGATGCCGCTCCAGATGGGAGTCGGCTGCGACGAGATCGACGAGCGTTTCGAAACATCCCTCGAGCTTCTCGCCGAATATCCTTACCCCGCGGGGAGCTTTGCGGACGGCGCCTGGGGCTACGCGCTCCGCCCCGAGATCAACGCATCCTACCTTGCGGCGAACGAGCTGCTCGCCGCGGGGCTCATCGTGCGCCGCCTCGGCGAGGCCGGGGTGTTTCCGGCGGGAACGTTCATCGTGCAGGGCCAGAAGGGGCTCGCCGCCGCTGCCTCCGTGATCGCGACGCGGGCGCACGTCGATTTCATCCCGCTTGCGGCAGCGCCCGCCGGCTCGACGCACGAGCTTCGCGCCGCGAAGACCGCTCTCTTCAAGCCATGGATCGCGAGCATGGACGAGGGCTGGACGCGCTTTCTGTTCGACTCGTTCAAGGTCTCCTACGCCAACGTCTCGAACAAGGACGTGACGGAGAACCGGATCAAGGATTTCGACATCCTCGTCATTCCGGACATCAAGCCTTCCATCATCAAGGAAGGCAAGATGGACGACCGGGAAGATGCGCGGCCGCAGCGTCCCCTTCCACCCGAGTACAAGGGGGGCATCGACAAAAAGGGCGTCGAGAACGTGAAAAAGTTCGTCGAGGGTGGAGGCACGCTCATCTGCTTCGGGAGCTCGTGCGGTTTCGCGATCGAGACGCTGGAGCTTCCCGTGCGAAACGTTCTCGACAAGGTCTCCGACGACGATTTCTTCTGTCCGGGGGCGATATTGAAGGTCTCGTTCAAGACCGGCCAGCCGATCACGTACGGCATGCCCGAGAACGGGCATCTCTTCTTCGCGAACAGCCTCGCCTTCGCGACCTCGGTGCCCTACGGGAAATTCGACCGCACGGTGCTCGCGAGCTACACGGAGAAGGAGCCTCTCGCGAGCGGGCTTCTCATCGGCGGAGAACGCCTCTACCGCAACGCGGCGCTCGTCGAATACAAGGTGGGCGCGGGGCGTGTTGTGCTCTTCGGGTTCAACCCGCAGTACCGCTGCCAGACGGCGGGGACGTACAAGTTGCTCCTTAACGCGATTCTCGAAGCACGCCGGTGAGGCCCGGGACCGGCGGCAGAAACATCACGAAGAGACGCTCTGGCGGACCGGCGCGTTATTCCCGGGGGCGCCGGGGTCACTCCCTGATACCAGTTCCCTTTTTATAATCCTTATTGTACCCGCTCTCGCCGAACGGCTGCACTCTCTCGATCCAGCTCTGTTCGAGCAACGAAAGCTCGTCTTCGAGATTGAAGATCGGGTCGTCCTTCAGCTTCAGAACCTCGAGCACCTCGAACACGAAGGCATCCGGTCCGAGCCGATCCCAATCCTCCTGCATCTTCCTGTTCCAGTGCCGCCCGATCGATAGCAGGAAGCGATGCTTGTTCAAGGGGCCGTGCAGGTTCTTGCTGCTGCCGAGCAACACCTTGCCGTTGACCGTGTTCTTCACCTGGAAGATGCCTGCCTCTCTCGGCGCCTCCTTGTACTGTTTCTTGATCTCCGAGCGCGTGCCCACCGGTCTGACCTCACTTTCGATGCGGCGATACTTCTCTCCCTTTCGCGTCATATATCCCTGGTCGACGAGCATACGGCGGATCGTGCAGTAATCCGGAAAGAGCGGCGCAATGCGCTCGTTGACCTCGTGCTCCGCGTACTCTTTCCCCGAATCGAAGTTCACGAGGAATTCCTCGAGTATTATCGTCCGCTTTCGCCACTGCTTCGGGATCTGGACGAGCCCTCCGTTACGGAAAAAGGTGCGCACGACCTTCTCCCGATACCGCCGCATGCGCTTTTCCTCGGGGCTGTCGTCGCCGGGCGGCATCGTGACGAAATCCTTCAGACTCATCCGGAGGAGATCCGCGCGCAGCTCGTAGACGACGTAATACTGCGCCTTGCTCTTCGTGACGAGCCCCGCCTCTTCGAGCCTGCGCAAATGGAAGGAAATCGTGGACGGGGCGAGCCGAAGACGCTCCGCGAGCTCCTCCGCGCAATGAGGCTTCTCGAGGAGGGCGTTCACCATGAGGATTCTCGACTTGTCCGCGAGGGCTTTCAGGGCGTTCACGCGCTCCTCGAGGTCCGTCCCGCGGCGCTTCTTATCCGTTTCGATGCCCATGCAATCAAAATACGAGCCGTGAGCGGGTCCGTCAAGCTGTTTCTATATGTATCGAAGTGATTTGATCAATCCTCTCCGCCCGCCTCCGCCTCCAGATCCTTCATGCGCAAATCGAAAGGCGCTTTTCGCGCCTCGTACTTCAGATTCACGGCTTCGAGCAGCTTGAAGCTGGTCTCGATCTCTTTCCTGCGGGCATGGATCTTCTGCGACAGATCCGCGATGGCGCCGCCGTCGCAGCTCTCCGAAGCCGATTCCATCTCTCCATAGAGGCGTTCGAGATCCGTCTCGGCGTTTACAATCGTGCCCTCCAGTTCGGCGATCCGCTTTTCAAGAGGCTTCAGCGCCGCTCCCCTTTCGCGCGCGATCCCGGCGCGCATTTTTCTCAGCTCCTTGCGGCCCGCTCTCTTCCCGCTCGCGTTTTCACCCGCTTCGTCCGCCGCCGCACCCTTCTCTTCATCCCACCCGCGGTCATCCAGAAATCTCTGATAGCTTCCCTCGAAGGCCTTGGCCCCGCCCCCCTGGAACACGATCAGTCTCTGCGCCAGCCCGTGCAGGAGCATTTCGTTGTGCGTCACCATCACGACGGCTCCCTGGAAATCGTCGATCGCCTCGAGCAGCGCATCGCACGATTCCATGTCGAGATGGTTCGTCGGCTCGTCGAGGAGGAGCAGGTTCACCGGCGTCGCGATGATCCTGCCGAGCATCAGCCTGTTCTTCTCCCCCCCCGACAGAACCTTCACCTTCTTCAGCGCGTCGTCCCCTTCGAACATCATCATGCCGGCGATATTCCTCGCCCGCTGCTGATCGATATCGGGGTTCGCGTTCTGTATCTCCTCCAGCACGGTCTTCTCCTCGACGAGAGAGGCGGCATTCGTTTGAGCGTAATAGGCGATGACGCACGTCGAGTTGCGTTGTATCCGGCCGGATTGAGGCTCGAGCTGCCCCGCGAGAGTTCTGAGAAGCGTCGTTTTACCCTTGCCGTTCTTCCCGACGACGCAGACCCGGTCATACGGCCCGACCGAGAACGAAAGATCAGAAAAGAGGGGGCTCTCCGGCTCGTACCCGAACGCCAGCCCATTCGCGTGCATGACCGGCTTGCCGTTGAAGGGCTTCGACCGGAATGAAAAGTCGAGATTCTTGGTCTGCTCCAACTTCTCGAGCTTCGTCTGTTTTTCGAGCGTCTTGATCCTCGATTGAACGCGGCTCGCGAGCGTCGCCTTGGCCCGAAAACGCCGTATGAACGCCTCGGTCCTCTTCCTCTTCTTTTCGTCGTTGAGCCTGGTCTTCTCGTACATTTCCTCGTCCATGGCGAACCGGGCGTAGAGCTTGCCGGTATCCCCCTGGATCTTGCGCAGGCTTTTCATGTAGATCCCCATTACGTGCGTGGCGACGTTATCCATGAAGCTTCTGTCGTGCGTGATCAGCATGAGCTCGCCGCGCCAGCCGCGCAGATACTGCGTGAGCCAGCGGATCGACGTGATATCGAGATAGTTGTTGGGCTCGTCGAGGAGAAGCAGGTTGACCTCACGAACGAGGACCTTCGCCAGATTCAATCGCACCTGGAATCCGCCGGAAAGCTGCGACGGGTGCTTGGCCAGATCCTCCTCCGTGAAACCGAGCCCCGCAAGAATCTTCTCCACCTTCCACCGGTGATCCTTCTCGGCCGCCGGGAGCCCCCTCACGCCTTCCTCCAGCACCGAGCCCTCGGTGAAATCAGGCTCCTGCAGGACGTAGCCGATGGAATAGCTCTTCGGGATCGATATCACGCCCGAATCGGGCTCCTCCGCCCCCGCGATGAGGCGGAACAGGGTCGTCTTTCCATGCCCGTTTCTCCCGACCAGGCCGACGCGCTCTCCCGCGTTGAGCCTGAAGCCGGCGTTTCTGAACAGCTCCTGGGCGCCATAGCTCTTCGATATGTTGTCGACGATGATCATTGCTGCCTTCCGGGCCGACGTATGCGTTCCGTATCCCGTGAATATAACTTGCCGGGCATCGCACTTCAACACCGCGAATGGGCCGGGCTTCGTACCGGCCGCCGCGAGCCGGGCTGAATCAGCGAATGATATTTTATATTATTTTATAATTATTTTTAATTGACCATACTGCTCGATTCGGCCGGTTTTTTTCTTCAACCAGGAGGGACGTTATCTATGAAACGTTCTGCCATCGCATCTGTAGCGGTTCTCATCCTGCTCCTGGCAGATGCATCCTTCGCCGGAGCCCCCCTCACAGGGGCGTACCAGTCGACCGATCTCGGCGGACCGGTCTATGTCGGCCGCTACACTGAAGGCTGGGCCTCGGGCGGCGGCGCGATGCAGGCCGGAACGACCCTCAACGCAGCGTCATGGGACGGCCTGGCGCTCGCGTCCCAGTGGCACTACTGGTGCGCTACCGAGGCATGGAACGCCTATCTGTTGGTCAACACCGTCAACGCCAGCGGCAACGGCAATCGCACCTACATGAAGACCTTCGACGGCGGGTACATCTGGCTCAGCGGATCAGGCCCGTGGGCGAACGGCGATCCCGACTACCCCGGCGCGATCGTGGACTACAAGGAATTCGAGACGATCACCTACTCGAACTGGGTTCCGATCGCCGCTGTCACGAACGTTCAGGCGATCGCCAGTTTCGACGCATATCCGGGCAGCTGTATGACCTTCTACATCGGCAACGGCTCTCGCGTATCCACGACCGATCTCGGGCAGCCCGCGCCGGCCAACTATCCCGGCTTCCTGGATCCGAGCTGCAATCCCACGTACTCCCTGGGAGCGTGCTGGGACTTCTTCAGCGTGACGCTTTCGATCACCGATTGCTCGGTGGGAACAGAAAGAGCCACCTGGGGCGGCATCAAGTCCATGTTCAACGAATAGCCGCTTCGATTTTTCGATTCGGACAATATGAAAAACCCGGTCGGCGACCGCGTTTTTCATATATGCGCCGATGAATTTTCTTTATTGATCCGCCCGATTTGCTTATAATTGTAGTATCAACACTTCACTATACCCTCGGGAGGTGCGGGCATGCTTCGTCGCAAGCGTTTCTCGGTTTCCCTCATCGTTTTCGTTTTCGTCGCGCTCACTCTGGCGCTCATGTTCTCCTGCAGCGACCAACCAACGGCAATCGAAAAAGACTCCGGGGGCGGCCTCACCGGCAGCGGAACATTCGATCCCGGCGCGAGCGGCAGCTTTCTCCTCGGCGAGGTATCGGACAGCTCGATAGCGCCGGGGACTCTCGAGATCTGGGCGATGAACGTCGCATTCAACGAGACGACGGGACTGGCGACCTTCGACGTGCAGCTCCTGAACCGCACTCAACGCACCATCGCCCCTCCGATACGTTTCGTCATTACGAATATCGGGCCGCCCGATATCGCCGTGATCGATTTCGACGGGGTTTCGCGGGACGGATTTCCCTTCTACGATTTCAGCGCGAAGCTCGGTGGGAACAATGTTTTCGAACCCGGCGAGCGGACCGATCTCGTCACGATGAGGTTCCACACGGTCACGGCGCGCTCGTTTGCGATCGGCTTCCGCATCGATATCGGACCGCCGGACGGCACGGGAATCATCGGAGGCGTCGTCTTTTTCGACAGCAACGGGAACGGCGTCAGGGATCGCTGCGGCCGATGCAACGAGCCCGGCATCCCCGGGATCACCGTCGCTCTCGAAAGGACGCTCGGAGACGGCGACAAGGTGACGCTCCTCGCCCGGACCGACTCGAGCGGCGTGTACAGATTTGCCGGGCTCAGGGAAGGGGTCCACAAGGTGTTCGTCGGCGCGCCGGAGGATGTGTGGAAGGTCACTTCGGCGAACCCGCTTCTCGTCACGCTCGTCAAGGGATCTGACGGAAAGGTCCAGGATTTCATCGGAGCGGATTTCGGTCTCTTCCCCCTGCGCCCCAAGACGATTCTCTTCGGACCGATCGTAACCGGCTTATTTTCGCCCTGGGGAACGGAAATCGATTCGGCGTTCGTCAATCCGCCGTCGCTCCTCCCCGTAGTCTTTAAGTATTATCTCACCGTGGACGGGTGCCGGGGTATGCCCAGCGTGCTCGATTCGGCCGAGGCATGGATCAACGGCGAAATGGTCTTCGAGTATGTGCGCACGGGGCCGATCAGCACGCCCTGTCTCGCGCCGCAAACCATAGAGATCCGCGACGGCCTCGTGAAAGAGGGCAGGAATACCATTCGCCTCTCTCTGGACGGCGACGAGTGGGCCGCACTCAATTGGGTGGTGTTCAAGAAGCCGTGATCGAACGATCTCGATGGAGCCGCGCCCGCAAGGACGCGGCTCCATCTGCGTAGAGCCCGGGGCTATCTGAGTAAAATCATCTTCTTGATCTGGGTGAAATCGCCGGCGATCAGGCGGTAGAAATACACGCCGGAAGCGACGGGTGTCCCTCTTTCGTTTTTCCCGTTCCAAACCGCTTTGTAGGCCCCCTGCATCTTGACCTCGCTGACCAGGGTCCTGATCTTCCGTCCGTTGACATCGTATATCGCGATCTCCACTGGGCTCGTCCTTGCGACGGAGTAATCGATCGTCGTCGACGGATTGAACGGATTCGGGTAGTTCTGCCCGAGCGTGAACGCAATCGCCGGAAGATCGCCGACGCCAGTCGTCACGCGTATGGAGAACAGACCGTCGCTCGCATCCTCCCCGATCAGCAACCCGGGATCGTACGCGACGACTTTGATCAGGCACGAATCGGACGCGATCTCCGGAGCGATCCACCGGTACAACGAGTCGTTCGGCTCGCCGTGCGCGACGAGAATGAAATCCGTTCCGGCGTTTTCAGAGTAGAAGATGCTTACCGAATCCACCTGCCTGTTGTCCTCGGCCGTCCATTGAATATCCACCGTATCGCCGGGCGCGAAGGATTCCCCACCGGCCGGGTACACGACCGCGACCGTCGGCGGGATGAGGTCCGGGCCCGCGGCGCACGCGCCGGCCTCGTTCGAATACCCGCTCGCGTGACCGGAGTTGTCGACGACGCAGACGCGGTAGTACTTGCATCCTCCGACCGGGTGGTGCAGGAAGGAATTGACCGAAGCGTCGACCATTCCCGCGAAGTTCAAAATATCGGGCAGGAAGCCGGCGGCGGTGTCCGAATAGACCGCGTAATAATCCAATCCTGCCGGGAGCACGCCCTCCCATGAGATCTCTATCGTCGTATCGTTCACGGCGGCGGCGACGAGATTCCGGACATAGCCGGGGGCGGCGAATACCGGCCCCGGACCTCCGAAGGCGCCCTGATCCGCGATCGATCCGTCGGGATCGTTTCCGGAGGGATCGCCGGCGTCGATACTCCCTGAATGAACGCCGAGGTAGTAATCCATGGCCGACGTATCCGCATACGCCGGATTCCTGCTCGCGTTGGTCGTGTCGGGCAGAAGCGTCACGACGTTCCCGGACGTGTTGCCGTAACAGTTGTTGTACTGAAACGTGATGTTGGTTTCTGCAACAGCCTGGAATCCGTTGGGGCTGCCGTAGGTGACGATGTTGTTTCTCACATCCAGAGGCGCCGCCACCGTCCCCACAAAAGCGTTTCCTCCCGCGAATCCCGAGGTGTTGCGGTCGATCGTGTTGTTTGTCCAGTCTCCCCAGCAGCTGTCGGCGTACACGCCCCCGGCGATCGCGTAGGTCCTGTTCTCGGCGACGAGGGAATTCACCATATCGAACTGCGCGGCCCTGTGATAGATGCCGCCGCCCATCGAGGAGGCGACGTTGTCCGTGACATACGTATTATGCATCGACAGGGACGAATGATCGCCGCAGATCCCGCCGCCGTTGAGTATCGCTCCGTTCGAATAGATGGAATCGCCGGACGTCGAGAGGGGGGATAGTTTGGCGTAGATTCCCCCTCCCTCCTGATAGCCCGTGTTGGACGAGATGATATTGCCGGCCATCGTGACGTTGGATTGCCGCGCGTAAATTCCACCGCCGTTCCTCGTGCCCATGTAATCGGCGTTCGGCTGAGCTCCGGATATCGTGTTCCCCGTGATCGCGGCCGTCGCCTGATAGAGATATATTCCGCCGCCGCTCTGGGCGACACAGCCGGAGATCACGTTTCCGGCAATCGTGACGGAGCCGTTCCAGACGGCTATCCCGCCTCCACCGCTGAATCCCGTGACGTCCGTGTACCCGCATCCGATTATCATATTATTCTTGATCACCGCCGGAGTGCCGTTCACGAGTATTCCGCCTCCATAGATCCCGAAATCGGGCAGAAGCAGCTCAGTCCCGGTGCCGCCCGTGATGGTGAATCCCTCGATGCCGGGCGATCCAGAGGTAATCGACAGAAAAGAGACCACGCTTCCATATGACTGAATCGTAGTGACGTTGGTCTGAGGATCCCTTGCGGAGAATCCTGCATTCCACCCGCCCTGAAGATAAACGGGCTTATCGATGACAATCGCCGACGCATAGGTGGCCGCCGCGACCAGGATCGAATCGCCGGAAACCGCGGCGTCGATCGCGTCTTGGATATCATGCGCGGCCCACGCCGGTATGGAATAGGGATATACGTTGCCCCCCGCTGGAGACACGTATCGGTACGGACCCTTGATCGTGAAATCGCCGTCCATGATGTCGGAACTGACGATTGCCCCGTCAACGTAGGCCGAGATTTTCAGGCGTGCGGTCGCTACCGGAAGATTCGGCACCGTCCAGCCGTATGTCGTGACGCCGACGAGGCCGGTCGCGACGGTGTAGCCGAAGCTCGCGCCGCTATCGAGGCTCAGGTAGATCCCGACCGAATCGGGAGCGCCCGCGACCGTCCACGTAATCGAGTATGAATCTCCGACGTCCAGCATCGCCCCGGGGGCGGGAGTGACGATCGCGATCGGCATCGGATTAACGAGAAAGGACATCGACGATCCGGTTCCGCTCACGCCGGCGATGTCCAGGCCGAGCGGCACGTTGGTGTAACTCAGGTTGTTGGGCGTCGTCGACGCGTTGAAATCGGTTGCATTTCCCAACCGGAAATAGTCGGAGTCTTCACCACTGTTCAGATTGAGCGCGAGATGCTGCGTTCCGCTCGCTTCCTCCAGATCAACCAGGCAATGCGTTTGGTCGTTGTTGTTGGACATGGCCTCGTCCACGTGCCAGATCAGTATTCCCCTCTGGGTGCCGGGAAGCCCGGAATCGAATCCGACCCCCTGGCGGTTTTCGACCAGGAAATACTGGGTGCTCGCAAAGGGACCCCTTAGCTTGTAGCTCTGCGCGGCAGTCTCCGCCTGGGAAAGCGTGAAGAACCCGGTGCCGGTGATGAGCGTCGGCGTCACCCAACCGAGGTCGCTCTTGCACCAGGCGCTCATGTGCGCCGGTTTGGTTCCGTAGCTGCCGTTCCAGGAGCCTCCCGCCATCAGACAGAATTTTCCTACCCCCTGGCTGTCGTAACCGTAATCGTACAGATCGGGCAGCCCGATGAAGTGCCCCGTTTCATGGCATA
>Ga0265296_1002819_pt1 | contig 16883 bp, 10 predicted proteins | sample MunlanPumphouse1_FD_189073 | JGI IMG/M metagenome (GOLD analysis project Ga0265296, IMG submission 189073) | Groundwater microbial communities from a municipal landfill in Southern Ontario, Canada - Pumphouse #1 | ecosystem: Environmental > Aquatic > Deep subsurface > Groundwater | place... | reverse complement strand
TTCAGGCGCCCTATGGGGCCGGGACCATGCAACTGCGCGACCGCGGCTGCGACCGTGGGCGGTCCCGCGGCCTTGCGCTTCTCTGCGTGTGGGTGCTGGACGTACTCGAAGATGCCGGACATGGGTTCCCTCCACCGTAGACGGAGCCGTGGGACTGTCGAAGTTCCATCTGGGGTTCGCCCTCTGGGCTCAGGAAGCCTGCTCCGGGCTGATCGGCAAATAGCCCTGGGCTCTCCCGCAGAACTGGCAACTCCAGATTGGAGTCCAACCTCATGGGCTGCGCTGCGCGGGGCTCATCGGTGCGCTGTCATAGGCGAAGCCCAAGCGCACCCAGTCGGAGATTCTTGAGTGGCGCCAACCCGCTTCTTGAAGATTGGCTAGACTCCAAGCAACGGCCAAGGAGGAGGCGTGCAGCCAGGCATCCGCTGCCTCACCGCGCAGTTCTACACACTCGACCAGCTCGGCGAGCGCCGAGACGGCAGACTCGTGCGGGGCGACGGTCGGGGCTTCGTCCTAACTGCCGCCGGCGAGACGCACTGCAGCTACGAGGACGGCGTCATCGTCGCAGCTCACAGACACCCCGCCCAAGCCCTGCTGGCTGGTCTGTATCCCTGGGTCCCGGGCGCGCCGCAGTCGGCCCAAGACAAGCTCAGCATCGGGGAACTCGCGGTGGCCGAGACCAACGCCGCCGGGCGAAGCCACGAGGTGTGCTGGAGAGCCTACGACCGCGCGCTCTTTGCGGCCACAGACGCCGGGCTCGCCAAGGCCGTGCCCGCTGGGCAATCGTCGGGGCAGGTCCGAGACTGGCGGCAGATACTCTGGTTGTGGCGCTTCCGTGAGCTGGGTGACCGTCTCAACCGGCGCCCCGAGGGGGGCCTTACGCTCGTCCACTACGGCCTGGAGGCCATCACCGATCGACACATCGTCTTGTTTCCCGTGATCGATGACCGCGTACCAGGCATCGTGCCGAGCAGATGGCGCTCCCATGCAGAGAGGCTGATGGAGGCGAGCCGAGCGAGAGCATTCTGTTCCGCAGCCCAGAAGCCGATCTGAGCCTCTAGATGCCACGCCCACAGCCTCAGGCGCAGTAGTCGACCAGAGCTCGGCTCGGTCGTGAAGGGCACACAAACTCGACAAAGTCGCTGAGCAAGCCTTTCCTTCGCATCACCGCACAGCGGCGTGAATCGAGATAAACGCACCCCTCAGGCCGACCTTGCGCTTGAAAACCATGAGTTGCTGGCGAAGGACGATCAGTTCGAGTTCGAGCTCGCGCTCTCGATCCCCACCGGGCGAAGGGACTCGCAGCAAGAGCCGCAGCAGGAGGTAGAGAAGGGAGAAGAGCACGACTCGGCGATGCTACATCGGCGCTGCTCAAAGGGCGAATTGGAATAGACGTACCCTTCACCGTGGGCTCCGATGAGCCTGGTTTGGCCTTGCCGTCCGCAGCGGGCCCGAAATGGCACCGAACAGCATCAACGCCGCCAACCCTCCCTGTTCTCCTGCTAGACTGCGGTACGGACTCCACGGCACTCCAAGGGGGCTCGGACATGGGCGACACAGCTGATCACGCGGCCTACACGGCGGCACACATTGACGACATCCCGTTCGAACCGGGCGCATCGCCGGACACCGAGTGGAAGCCGGTTCGGCGCTTCTTCGGCATCGGCTCGTTCGGCACCAACGTCGCCCGCGCCACCAAGGCCGGCGACATGTTGACGCACGATCACGACGAGGCGGAGGCGCGCCACGAGGAGCTCTTTCTCATCGTCTCGGGGCACGCGACCTATCGCGTGGACGGCGAGGAGATCGACGCGCCGGCGGGCACGTTCCTGTACGTGCCCGACCCGGCTGTGGTGCGCGGCGCGGTCGCACGCGAGGCCGGCACCACCATGCTGGTCGTCGGCGCCGAGCCCGGCTGCGTGTTTACGCCGTCCGAGTGGGACACTGGGCCGCTGCCGGACTGAGGCGCGGCCGCGTCCAGAGACGCGATCGACGGCCGCGCCGCGACGGCCCGATGGGAGCCAGAAGGGGGTGCAGATCTGCCGCACCGTGAGGCTCAACGAGTGGAGTGGCGCGAAGTCACCCGACGCCTGGGCTGGGCGACGTGGGAGGACTATGGCCGCATCGATGCTCGGTGCTGCAGCTGGCTGCCCGCTCGCGCAAGCGACGGCGCCTCGATCTGACGCCGACTGGCCCGCCCATCCCGAGAAGCAGGCTGGACGTGCGCGATGGTGGGAGGACGGTCGTCTGCAGCCGCCACCCTAACGCTCGACTGTAACCTCAGTCTTGTCGGCGGGAGCAGCGGTCTGAGCCTCAAGCGGAGGGCGTCTGCCGGCCCATCCGTTTCGGCCTCAGCAACTCAGCGACTTGGAAGGCGACGTCGAGCGACTGCATCGCGTTGAGCCTCGGATCGCACAGCGTCGAGTAGCAGGTCGTGAGATCGCTCTCGGATACGGGCTCGGCCCCGCCAACACACTCGGTGACGTTGTCGCCGGTGAACTCGAGATGAACGCCCCCTGGCCAGACGCCCTCGGCGCGGCACACGTCGAAGAAGCCTCGCAGCTCTCGCATGATGTCATCGAAGCGCCGGGTCTTGATACCTTCGGGCGTCCGCAGCCCGTTGCCATGCATCGGATCGCACACCCAGACCACAGGGTGTCCTGAGTCACGAACGCCTCGGACCAGCGGCGGCAGGAGGCTCTCGACCCGATCAGCCCCAAGCCGGGCGACGAGCGTCAGTCGGCCGGCGTCACGGTCGGGGTCAAGCCGCTCGCAGAGCGCGACGACCTCCTCCGGGGTGGCCTCAGGCCCGAGCTTGCAGGCCAGCGGATTGCGGACCCCGGAGAAGAACTCGACGTGCGCGCCCTGCGGGCTCCGCGTGCGGTCACCGATCCACAGCAGATGCGCCGAGCAATCGTACCAGTCGCCGGTCAGGCTGTCGCGCCGCGTGAGACACTCCTCATACGGCAGGATCAGGCCTTCGTGACTCGTCCAGAGATCGACCTCATGCAGCCGATGTTCGCGCTCCAGGTCGATCCCACAGGCCGCCATGAAGCGCAGAGCATCATCGATGCCGCGAGCGATCCTTTCGTAGCGGCGCCCCTCGGACGAGTGGGCCACGAACTCCTGGTTCCAGAGATGGACCTGCGTCAGGTCGGCAAAGCCGCCCTTGGTGAAAGCGCGCAGGAGATTGAGCCTCGCGGCCGACTGATGGTAGGCCTGCAGCAGCCGCGAGGGGTCGGCGGCTCTGGCGCCGGCCTCCGGGAGATCATCGTTCACCATGTGCCCGCGGAACGACGGCAGTACCAGATCGCCGACGCGCTCGGTGGGGCTGGAGCGCGGCTTGGCGAACTGGCCCGCCACGCGGCCGAGCTTCACGACCGGCAGTGCGGCGCCATAGGTGAGCACCGTCGCCATCTGCAGCATGATCTTGAGGTTGTCACGGATGCGCGGAGCGGAGAGGTCGCGGAACGACTCGGCGCAGTCGCCGACGTGGAGAAGGAAGGCGCGTCCCAAAGCGACGTCGGCCAGGGCAGCGCGCAGATGGCGAGTCTCGCCAGCGAACACCAGGGGCGGCAGCGCAGTGAGCTCCGCGAGGGCCTTCTCGAGCGATTCCGCGTCAGGCCAGTCGGGCTGCTGCGCTGTCGTGCGTGAGCGCCAGGAGCCTGGGGTCCATTGGTCACTCGCTGCCGCGCTACCGCTCACCCTCGAGCGCATGGTCCGCGACGGTATCCTTGTGCGCGCATGACAATCAGCTCCTCATCGCTTCGCGTCTGTGTGACGCTGCCTGATCCCACTCATTGGCGTGCCCTTCATAATAGCGCGAGAGCCACGCCTCACGGGTACGCCGACCCTCGATAGAAGCTCGAAGAGCCGCGCGCAGGCAAACGACTTCGCCCGAGAGCTGCTGGAGGTGTGAGGGTCGTGTCCGTCGATCAGAAGCGCCAGACGAGCAGGGTCCTTCTGATGACAGCCGACGAGATGCCGCCGACATGCCGCAGCGTTGGCGCAGCTAGCCTGCTGGAGGTCTTGTTGTCGTGTCCCGCGGCCGGAAGACAGCTGCACGCAGGCACATCCCTCGGCCCGCCGCCGCGAAGCCGGCGTAGGTTCGGGCGCTCTGCGACGCCAGGCGCGAAGGCGCCGCCGCAGCGCCGACGTTATCCCCGAAACACCTCCGCCGCGTGCCAGTCGAGCAGCTCCGGGTTCGGCTGGTCGAGCAGCGCAGGCGGCACCGTGATGGCGCGGCCGGCGAAGCGCTCGTACTCGCGGCCGTTGTGGAAGTCGTCGGCGAGATCGTGGCTAACGCGGAAGCGGTAGTCGGGCGTGACGGTGACGTAACCGGCGTCATAGAGGCGGTGGATGTCGGCACGGAGCAGCAGGCCGTTGGGGAGCGCGTGCGCGCCGCCGTCCGCGTAGGGCCGCACGTGCGCGGCCTCGAGCGCGGGCAGCGAGTGCTCGCCCGAGACGGCGCAGGCGCCGTAGGCGCTCGTGACGGCGATGCGGAAGGTGCCCTGGCCGAGGCGTGGCTGCACGGTCTGCGGCGCGCCGTAGCGGCGGAGCTCATCTGCGAGCGGCTCCGCCTCGCGCCTGAGCCGCGCCGCGCGCTCCAGGCACTCGGCGAGGATGCGCTGCCCGTCGCCGCGCGAGATGTCGATGGTCTTGCCGCCTTGGATGCGCGGGCGCCAGTCGGCGTGGTCGGCGACCCAGTCGTCGCGGGCGAAGAACACCGGCTGCGAGATCATGATGCAGCCGACCTCGTAGTCCTGATGGCGGGCAAGGAGGACGCTCCCCGTACGGCGGCGGATCGCCTCGATGCGCGCCGTCATCTCGGCGAAGGTGTCGGTGCCGTTCAGGTCGCCGAAGGACTCCCACGCCAGCCACACGGGCGCGCGCTCGTAGCGCGCGAAGAAGCCGAAGCCGGCGATGGCCTTGTGGGGCGCGCCGAGACGGAAGAAGAACGGCGCGCCCGGCGGGATCGCCTTGAAGCCGTGCGGCGAGGGCTTCCAGAAGTCGACCTCGTCGGGCGGTTCGTTGCGGTGCAGGAAGTGCGAGAACCAGCCGAAGTCGGTGTTGGCGATGAAGGCGAGGGTGGCGACAGAGGGCACTAGTTCGGTGTCCTTGGGGTGCCATGGCTATTCTCATCGAGCCGGTAGTACAGTGATGTGAATAGCAGCGACTCGGGAGGTGTCGTCATGGCGGAGAAGGGCTCCAGCAAGTCGAAGCAGCCGACGAAGAAAGAGCTCAGCAAGGCAGGCAAGGCGCTGCGAAACCCGCGTACGCCTGAGAAGAAGGAGAGTGAGGCTGCGAAGACACTGGCGAAGGGGCGCAAGAAGAAGTAGCCACCAGTCGCGACGGCGTCCATTCGAGTAGGCGATTGCACCAGCTATACGTGGCGACGCGCATGTCGTTCGGACGGATGTCTAGCATCCGCGAAGTCGGCCGCAGTCAGTCATCGACCATCGCGGTCGGCGGTGCCGTCAGAGTCTTCCGTTCGGCTTCAACTGCTTCTTGCTTCTTCGTCAGTTCGGTGCGGAATGTCTCAAGCGCTCCAATGTCTGCGACCATCTCGGCATGTGTGACTGAACCCAACTCGCGGCCCGGTCCAGTGTCATGCGCATCCGTTCGATCGGAGCACTTCGCCATCGCCCGCGTCACCGCCAAGTAGTCATCACGATCAAACGTGACATAGCGGAGTTGTTGGGGCTGAACCGACTTCCTGAACCGCTGAATCACGGACTTGAAAACGAGCTCCTCGACGGCCTGCTCCCACGCAGCTCGAAGCTTGCTGTAGAACTCCTCTTCGATCTTGGCGCAAGCGTCCAGTCGCCCTTCCTTCTCAGCACGATTCCAGTCAGTCGCGAGGTTCTTGAGGACACCCAGACGGCTCCTCACTGACCCAGCGGCCCACGGCAGCTCGCTCTCGCATACGCCAATACTGTCGCCGCGACGAAAGATAGTCTGGATGTGCAGCGGAATGCGCTTCAATGTGGCTTCGTCGTTGAGAGCCAGCAGGAAGACGACGTCGTGGGTGAAGATGACAACTTGGCGATTGCGCGCCTCTGCCGCAAGCCTCTCGGCGATTCTCATCCGCCAGTCCTGGTCAAGCGAGCATACTGGGTCGTCGAACACCAAACCCGACATCGTGGGGTGGACCGCAACTTCAGCTAGGAACGAGGCGATAGCCACGACGCATTGCTCGCCCTCGCTTAGCACCTGCGACAAGTTGGCGGGGGAGTTCGCGGCACCGGACAACTCCAGCTGATGGTAGGTCACTCCCTCTCTAATCTTCTTGCGAAGGTCGAAGTGCAGATGCGTCAGGCCAAGCGTCACCAACTCGCTGGTGAGCGCTCCACGAAGCTCCTCGGTCACTGCCTGCTCCATAAGCTTGCCTTGACGTTCGCTGATTGCTCTTGGATTCGTCTGGTCGCGACATTCACGAAGGCGGAGGTACCGTAGGACCATTGGCCGGTGCTTCTCCAACTCCTCACGCCCAGCCAGTTCAGCCACGACCGACTCGATCCTCGCAGTCTCCTCGGGTCGAGAATCCGCGATGAGGCGGCTGGCCTCCTCACGCAGTGCAACTTCCGCCGCTAGGATGGCCGATGCTGTAGAGGGCAACGGCAGAGGTATGTCGTTCCAGATGCCATCTTCCGTGGCCTTGAGAATCGCTTCCGATCGCTTCTGCAGCACCACGAGGTGCGCCTTCACTCGCGCGCAGAGTTGCCCGTCCAGCTCCTTCAGTTCACCGAGGAGGCTCGGGTTGGCTTCTTGCGGAGAGAAATCGAAGCCCGCGAGACGGTCCACGGCAGCCTTGAGTGCAGTAGCGGATTCCTCTGCCTCCTTCGCCGTGGCCTCATTGACGAACCGGCCGAATCTCTGCAGTCGCTCCTTCGCCTCATCGGCGAGGAGTTGCTGGCAGAGTACGCACCGACTTGCATCCGCGACGAACGGAAACGGCTCATCCGGATAAGCGTCCGCGAGTGAGAAGTCTCTTGCCGCCTTGAACAGTCGCTTCCATGCTTCTGAACCAGTGCCCCTGACCTCTTCGTCTCGAAACGCTTCTTGAGACGCAAGGGTCGCGGCGACGCTCGCGGTCACCGCATCAGTCGACAGCTGCTTCAACACGTTGATTTGCTGTCGCGACACTGCGTCGTGAAGCGACCGCACAAGTGCTCGAAGGTGTCCGAGGCGCTCCGCTTGGTTCGTCAGCGAGGTGGCTTTGGCTGCCGGATCGCTGGCTTTCAGTTGACCCAGTTGCGTCCTGAGCCTCCCGAGTTCCTCTGTCTCCGCCTCGTCCAGCGCACCTATGCGCTCTACCTCTTGGACCGTTGCGCCTCCATCAAGGTTGGCCACGAGTCTCCCCACCGCGGTGTTGCCATCCGCATCCGTGAGCGGCGCAAGTGCGGTCAGACAAGCCGCCACATCCCGGTCAATCTCGGTCTTCAGCTTGCCGCACAGAGTTGCCAGCTCCGGGAGAACATCGAGCCCGTAGGGGACGAAGACGACGCCGTTCTCATCATCCACGTACAAGCGCGCACACTTGGAGTCGAAGACGGCGATGCTCCTGAGCGGATCGGGTGGTTCCTCTCCGCTCACCCACCGCTCCGAACTCTCGATACCGTTCACAAGCAATTCGAAAGAAGCCGTCGCCGGGTCAGCAGCCTGGGACTCGGCGAACACGTCGGGTAGGACTGTCTCCTTCACTTCACGCGCTCGACATGCGCGCTTCAGGACTCGCGAGTACCCCGACTTCCCTGCCGCGTTCTGGCCATAGAAGACTGACAGCCCTTGGTGGGCGAACAGCAGGGCCTGATCAGGCGCCAGCGCGTTGACATTTCTCAGGTCGTGCATCTTCGTGAGCACGACTGTCTCAGGCTCTGAGGCAGGCCCAGGAGTGTCCTCAGGCTTCAGCGGCATCGCTGGCGCAACGGGACTCTCATCCGCGACCTGATGTTCGGACTTGAGAAGCCGATACACCTGATCCAGGTCAACTTGTGTCAGGGCGCCGTGCTGGACGATTCTCCGGACCGCATCCTGTTGCCAGGCACGCCGGGTTGCGGCCCACTGCCGGATTTCCTCAAAGACGTTCACGGGCTGAAACGACCTTCTGACCCTGCGCCGTAAACTTTCAGCACCTCATCCCCGTAGTGGTTGATGACTTTCACGCCAATCTTGCCGGTCGTCGGCGGGTCAAAGGGACGACTCACGGTGCTGTAGAGGGTTGACCAGGCGGCCTCGTCGATCTCGGCCTTGAGGGCGCGCTGGAGCTTCTTGTAGGGCTCGTCGGCGCCGGTGAAGTAGGCGTGGCGCACGAAGAAGCTCTCCTCGTTGTAGTCGGTGTCGATGAACCAGCAGGCGATCTCGTCGGTGGTGTCGCTGCGGATCTCGCCGGTGGTGGGGTCGTAGACGTCGAGGCCGCGGAGCTCCACCTGCAGCTTGCCGCCGGGGAGGGTACGCAGCTCGAGGTCGGGCTCGCCGAAGACCATGAAGAGGTTGCCGGCGCCGGTGCTCTTGAGGAGCTTCTGGTCGGCGGTGTCCATGGCGAGGTCGGGGTTCATGCGCGTGATGAGGATGATGAGGTTGGGCCACTGCCGGGTCTCTTCGTTGACGTAGGGGCCGAAGGCGAAGGCGCAGACGACGAGCATCGGGAAGCCCTCGCCCTTGCGCGCCTCCTTGGCGGCCTCCTTGACCCACTCGGCGTCGACGGTGCCGTACTCGGGGCCGATGGAGATGGCGGCGCGGAGGGGCTTGCCGGCGGCGTCGGTGTACTCGCCAATGGCCTGGACGTAGGTGCCGGCGTAGGGCTCGATGCGCTCGAAGACGAGGCGCTCGCCCTTGTAGGTGTTCTGCACGCCGGCCTTGCGCAGGTTGTCGAGGATGATGGTGACGAAGTCGGCGGCGTCGCGGGCCGGCGGGGCTGCGCTGGCCGGCCCATCCACGCCGCCCGAGTCCCTGCCCGCCAACACCCGATGCGGCGACAGGCTTTCGACAGTGAAGGGCCCGGTCACCCGAATGCGCGAGGGGTCCTCGTAGGGCTGGTCGTAGAGCAGCTCGGTGTCAGCGTGACGGCGGATGGCGGCGTCGATCTCGGCGCGCGACATGCCCTCGCGGATGTCGGGGTTGTTGGCGATCGACTTCAGCGTGATGTGCGGCACGCGCTTGTAGACGAAACCTTTGCGCACGTCACCTGAGTGCACCGAGGACGCCGGCGGAATCCCGGTCAGCTCGGCCTCGCGCTTTGCGCCCTCAGGTGAGTCCGCGAGCGCGTAGTAAGGGAAGCGCGCGCCCATGAGGCGGGTGCGCGCGAGAGCGAGCGCGACGCGACTCGTGTCAATGGTGATCCAGCGCCGCCCATTCTCTTCGGCGACCGCCGACGTGGTTCCGCTGCCACACGTCGGGTCGAGCACAAGGTCGCCTGGATCGGTCGCCATCAGCATGCAGCGTGCGATGACCTTGGTGTTGGTCTGGACGACGAAGACCTTGGGATCGGTGAACTGGCCTGTGCCCGTATCGGTCCAGAGGTTGGTGTGCGACTTGAATCCGAAATCGTCGTCCATCCGCACGTATCGAAGGCTGTCACTGGAGACGTGAAGTCGTCCGGCAACCCCCAGGCGCTCCATGCCCTCCGGCCACTGGGCCTTCCAGTGCGAACTCACGCCAGGCAGATACGTCTTACCGAGGTATTCAAACGGCTGCGGTTCGGATGCTGGGCCCTGCGACTGGAGGTTGTCGGGCGTGTAGACGTGAGCACCTTCGGGAAGCAGATCCTCCCCTCGCTCTTCAGCCGCCGTCATGCCGCGCATGGTACCGTCAGCAAGCGCAAGCCACCGGTAACCCTGACGGTCGACGGCCTCGTACCAGGCCGTCCGCACCTTCACCGAGTCGCGCGCCTTCGCGTACCACAGGATGTAATCGCCGGCACGCGCCAGCTCGCGCGACTCGAAGCCGCTGGTCGTGACGAACGTGATGAGGCTCACGAAGTTCTCGCTCCCAAACACCTCGTCCATCACCGCCCGCACGAGGTGCACGTTCTCGTCACCGATCTGCACGAAGATGCTGCCGCTCTCACTGAGCAGCTCGCGCGCGACCGTCAGGCGGTCGCGCAGGTAAGCGAGGTACGAGTGGATGCCCAGCTCCCAGGTGTCGCGGAACGCCTTGATCTGCTCGGGCTGGCGGGTGGCGTCTTCGGCCTTGCCGTCCTTGACGTCGCGCTTGCGCGTGCTCACCTGCCAGTTGCTGCCGAACTTGATGCCGTAGGGCGGGTCCATGTAGATCATCTGGACCTTGCCTTTGAGGCCCTCCTTCTCGGCCAGCGAGGTCATCACCAGCAGCGAGTCGCCGAGGATCATGCGGTTGGCCCAGTTCTGCTCGTGGCGGTAGAACTCGACGAGCTCCTGGAACTCGATGCCGTCGTAGTCGTTGAAAAGCGTCATCTCGGGCTCGGGCTCGCCCTTGCGCGCCGTGTCGCGCAGGTTTTCGATGATCGCCTGCGGCAGGATCTTCTCCTGGATGTAGATGGGGACGACCGGCACCTCGAGGGGCTGCCGGTCCTGCTCGTCCTTGCCCTTCCAGACGAGCTGCGGGTCGAGCGACGGGTCGCGGGGGTAGAGCATCTGGCTGGGCGCGGATTCGTCACCCTCCACGAAGCCGCGCAGCTCGTTGGTGGGGATGTTGGCGCGCTTGTCGTCGTGCCGGTAGGTCTCGACGGGCTTGGGACCGGTGGGCTTCTTGGCTCGGGGCATCAGACTGTCGCCTCCATTACTCCCCCTTCCGACTCATCACTTCGCGTGTCGCCGCAAGCTCGGCGATCATCGCCTGCGCCTCTTCCTGGAACTCCGTCGCCGTCAACGCGCCACAGCTCATCGTGCGCACGGTGTTGAGGCTCACTGACTTGTAGCCGTGCGCCAGCAGAGCGGCGTTCGGCAGCAGGAAGAACTCCCACTGGCTGAGGTCGAGAGCATCCCACTTCGTCGGGTCGGGGTTCGTCTGCATGCAGAAGACGTACAGGTCCGCGTTGTACGTGGGATCTTCCGCGTACTGCGTCTGTGCGGCGTCGACGAACGCCCTGGTGCGCAGGTTCGTGAACTCGATTCTGGTGGGCTTCGCCGCCGGCGCATCGGGAGCCTCAGGCGGAGTCCACGAATGGACGTATGCCGATGCCTTGACCTCGATGCGCACGCCTTCGGGCGTAGTGATGTCCCACGCCTGCCACGGCGGGCGGGGTCCGGTGAAAGAGAGCTTCAGAAGCTTGGCGACCATCCACTCCGCGAACACCCCGCGATTCACGTTGTCCATGAGATCGCTATAGGCCCACTGCCAGAAGTTCAGCATGCTGGCATCGGGAAGAGCGGCCTCCGCCCCACCGAGCGTCTCGCCGCCTGAGTAGCCGGGCGTCGTGTGCTTCATGGCGAGACCTCAGCTGCCGATTCTGCGAGGTGCGCCCGGATCGTGTCCTTCGCGTCCCACGGATCGCTGATCTCGAGGAAGGCCCAGCGGCCGAACCTGCCGTCGTTGTTCACGGCCGGCACCCAGAGGCTCCGCGCCGTCTCCACCTTGGCGGCTTTCTGCGGCTTCGCCTCGCCCGAGACCTCGATGATCAGGTTGAGCGGCGGCGCGCCGACAGGCGCTCGCAGCCGCACGATGAAGTCAGGGATGTAGCTATGCGCCTCGCCCTCGTAGGTGTACGGGATGAAGAACCCCAGATTGTGGTTCTTCACGTAGCTCTCCACCTCCGGCATGTCCTCCAGCACCTGCGCCATCTTCTGCTCCCACGAGTCGGTGTCGCAGACCACGTGCGAGATGTGGCACTTCTCGGGGTCGGTCACCATCACCGGCCGTGTCGTGTCGAAGTCCACGTAGCTCGTGGAGCCCACCGTGTCATATGGCTGCAGGATCGGCAGCAGCTTCTGCTCGCCGGGCGTCGAGTCGACGATGGCCCGGTAGATCTTGTCGGCGGCGGTGTGCGCGTACTCCACGAGCAGCAGGAGTTGCGGGAAGCAGGCGTCCTTGCAGGTGAGGCACTGGCGGCGCCACGTGCTCGCGGCAGCGAGGATCTGCGGGAAGAGCCAGGGCTTGCTGGCGCCCACCCCGGCGGCATCGTCGACGCGGAAGTACTTCTCGTAGACCAGCTTGGCGAGCAGGAAGTCGACCTCCTGGTCGCGCCGCGCCTTGAGCTGGTCGAGGGTGTGCACTTCCTTGAGCCCGATGAGCGGCTCCACCTCGACCTTGGTCGGCACGTCGGCGGTGGAGAGCGACATGCCGGCGCTCTCGTCGAACTCCACGCGCAGGGTCTCGCCGGCGAGCTCGTAGCGGTAGCCGGTGAGGCGCGGGAAGGTGAGCTCGTGGGCGACGCGGTCGGGCAGCGCCCGCACGCGCGTCGCCTTTTTCGGCAGCACCGGCGTAGTGATCAGCGGACCCACGGGGATGAACGAGAACGGCACCCCGTACACCTCGGCGTACTCGGCCGGGAACATGTCGTTCTCGTCGGTCACGTAGGTGGTGCGCCGCAGCGCCCGTCCCACGACCTGCTCGCAGAGGAGTTGCGTCGAGAAGGCGCGGATGCCGAGAACGTGCGTCACCGTGTTGGCGTCCCAGCCCTCGGTGAGCATTGAGACCGAGACGACGCACTTGATCTGCTCGCCCAGGCGCCCGGGCTTGCCGACCGTGTTCATGACCTCGCGCAGCAGGTCCTCGTCGGTGATGGCCTCGGGGTCGCGTTCGGGGAAGCGCTGGCGGTACTCGGCCTTGAACTCCTCGATCTCGCGGGCCACGTCCTTCTTGAACTCGGGGCTGAGCTGCTCGCCCGATTCGAGCTGCGCGGAGTCGATGAGGATGGTATTGGGGCGGTCGGTCCACTGGCCGTGCTCCACGTTGCTGAACAGCTTGAGGCTGCCGGGGGCGACCACGCGCAAGGCATTGTCACCTTCGCCGCTTACCTGCTCCCACCCGGCGATCCAGTCGAAGACGAGCTTCGAGACGTTGGTGTTGTTGCACACCACGATGAACACCGGTGGGGTGAGCAACGCGCCCTCGCCGGCTGAGTCGGCGGCGCTCTGCCAGGCGTCGTAGTACTTCTGGTAGTTGCCGTAGAGGCTGAGAAGCGCCGCCTCCAGCTCCTTGGGCAGTTTGGGCATGCCGCCGGCGACGTCGTCGGTCTTGCGGCCCTTCTTGGGCAGGCTGTCGCGCACGTGTGGCCACAGGTGCCGGTACATCGGGATCTGCGAGGTCATGGCGTCGTCGGCCACCGGCACGCGCGGCACCTTGACGATGCCGCACTCGATGGCGTCGACCAGCGAGAAGTCGCTCACCACCCACGGGAACAACGTGCCCTCGGCGTAACCCGAGCCGCGCAGGAAGAACGGCGTCGCCGAGAGGTCATAGATGGCGCGCAGGCCGACCTTGCGCTTGATCGCCTCGAGGCCGCTGATCCAGACGCGCGCCTCCTCGTCGCGCTTCTGGGCCTCTTTGCGCTCGTCGCCCTTCAGCGCGGCTCCGTCACCCTCTTCCCCATCCTCCGTCGGCTTGCCGCGGTAGCAGTGGTGCGCCTCGTCGTTGATCACCACAATGTTGCGCTTATTGCCGAACTCTCGGCAGACGCGGCGCACCATCTGGTCGGGGGTCTCGGTGAAGGGGCTCTGCGCGGCCGGGTCGCGGCCGGCAAGAATGCGTTTGGTCAGCTTGCCGGCCGAGACCTTCTCGTGGAGCAGGAAGGCGTGGAAGTTGGTGATCACGATCTTGGCGCGGCCCAGCCGCTCCATCAGCTCGGGCGGCACCACGTCGAGCGCGCGGTAGTAGTTCCCGCCGTCGTTCGGCAGCAGCACGCGCAGGCGGTCGCGGATGGTGATGCCCGGCGCCACGATGAGAAACGAATCGCTGAAGCGGGCGTCCTGCGGCGCCTCGACCTTGTTGAGCGCGTGCCAGGCGATGAGCATGGCCATCAGCACGGTCTTGCCGCTGCCGGTGGCCATCTTGAGGGCCATGCGATCGAGCCCGGGGTTGGTGGCCTCGTTGGCCTCGCGCAGCTTGTTCGTCAGGTACTGCTTGCCCGACCGGGCGACGCACTCGCTGAGGTAGATCGCCGTCTCAACGGCCTCGATCTGGCAGAAGAAGAGGCGTCGGTCGCGCCCGCGCCGCTGCCAGTACTCGAGCAGGCGGCGGGTGGTGCGCGTCACGCCCGCGTAGTCGCGTGCGCGCCAGACGCCGACGGCGGTGCGCACCTCGTTGATGTAATCGTTCTCGCGTCGGCGGTCGTCGGTCCACTCGGTGCCGAGCTCGAGCTGCTTGCCCTTCTTCTTGGGCTGCGCCACGGGGATGAAGTAGGCGCTGGGGCGGCGCGCCGCGACGATCTCGTCGGTGATGCCGTCGTCGGTGAACTTGAAGTGCTTGCCCGGCTCGAGGAACGCCGAGTTGATGACCGGGTTGTCGATGACGAGCTGACGCACGCCGCACCCTCCACGGTCCCGTTGGCCCCGCGCCAAGACTGGCGCTCTCGGAGTGTATCGGACGAAGGTGACGGAGAGCGAGGACAGGCGGCCGTCCGGGCCGAGAGCAGCTGCGCGAGTGTCTATACTGAGCCGGGGACATGGCGGCACCAGAGTGGTGCTCTCGCCGCGACCATCCCGTGCTTTCGGTGCCCTCATCCGACTCGCTGGAGGTCTTCACCAGAGCGATGGTGTTGTGACCATAGGCGAGCGTGAGGAGGCGCGATGCCGGGCCACGTGAGAAAGCGCGGGAAAGGCAGCTGGGAGTACATCGCCGACGTCGGCATGGCAGCGGCCGAGCGCTGTACGGGCTGCGGCAAGAGGTTGTGGACGGAGCGGCGGCCGCTGGACGTCTGCCCCAAGTGCGGCGGCCGCCTGGTCGAGACCGAGGAGCGCCGGCGCCAGACGAAGAGCGGTTTCCCGACGAGCAAGGAAGCCCACGCAGCAGTGAACAAGATCCTCGTCTCGGTCGAGGAGAAGACCTACGCGCCGCCCACCAAGCTCAGCCTGCGCGAGTACCTCAAGAGCGAGTGGCTGCCGGCGATCGAGGCGACGGTGCGGCCCTCGACCTTCCGCAGCTACAAGCAGCACGTCGAGTGCCACATCTGTCCGCACATTGGGAGCGTGCAGCTGCAGAAGCTCTCCGGCTGCCAGATCAACGCCCTCTACGCGAAGCTCGCCCTCTCAGGCAAGAAGGATGGCAAGAGCGGCCTCTCCCCGCTCACCATCCGTCACGTGCACGCGGTCCTGCACCGGGCGCTCAAAGACGCAGTGCGCTGGGAGCGGCTCATGCGTAACCCGATCGCCGCCGCCGATCCGCCAAGCCTCAGGGGTGATGGCACCAAGGAGCTCAAGACCTGGAGCGCCGCGCAGCTGAAGGCGTTCCTTGATGCGATCAGAGAAGAGCGCCTGTCCCCCCTTTGGCATCTGCTCGCCATGACTGGGCTGCGGCGAGGGGAGGCCTTGGGACTCAGGTGGGTAGATGTCGACCTCGAGGCCGGGAGGCTCGCCGTGCGACGGGCGCTGATCCCAAACGGCGCCGTCGTCGTGGTCAGCGAACCGAAGACCGCGCGGGGGCGGCGCACAGTGGCCCTCGACCCCGAGACCGTGGAGGCGCTCAAGCGTCAGGCGGCACGGCAGCTTGAAGACCAGGCGAGCAAAGAGAGGTGGAGAGACACCGGACTCGTGTTCACCAAGGAAGATGGTGAGGCCTGGCACCCTGAAGTGATCACGCGCTTCTTCCAGCAGGCAGTGAAGCGCTCGAAACTGCCGCGGATCCGGCTGCATGACCTCAGGCACACGCACGCCACTCTGGCACTGCGCGCCGGAATCCATCCGAAGGTCGTCTCAGAGCGCCTCGGTCACGCGACCATCTCGATCACGCTCGACACCTACTCGCATGCGATTCCGGCGATGCAGGAGGAGGCGGCGGTGCGGATTGCGGAGCTGGTATTCGCGAGGTCGTGAGATCGATCAGGCGTCTTCCTCGATGCAGCCCCTACACCGAGACACCGACCAAGCAAACATGCGCTTCGAATCGCAGCGTTCACCCAAGCCTGCCATTTGCACATTCAGATCAGCAACTTGGCGACAGCATGGAGGTCCGACTCGAGCGCGCCGAGGATGTTGGCCTGCACCATGGGGAATTGCGAGGGGTCGATCGCATCTGGCGACGACACGCCCGCGAACTTCGAGAAGACCGCGGCATGAGCTCTTCTCTGTGACGCAACCTTCCCAGCTCGACCGTGATCGACGTCGTGCTGAATCATGGTGCGCAGATCGTTGACGTGCACGAACGAAGTCGGAAGGTCGATCAGACGTTGCCCGATGCTCTCGCGGAAGATGAAGTACAGATTGTCAACGAGCGCCTTGTACTCCTCAAGCGAGGCTGCGGGCTTGCCCAGGGAACCGAGTGCCGCCACCGTCTTGTTGGTGAGCTTGAAAAGGTCCTGCCCATTCTTTGCGGCGTATCGATCGTTTGAAGTAGCAATCAGGTCGCGGATTGACGCGGCGAGGCGGTCGATATCGGCATTCACGGCGTTCGCAAGCTCAGCTGACTGGCTTAGTGGAGAGTAGAAGTCCGGGCGTTCGCGGAGGAGCTTGCTGAGGAGTACAGCTTGCCGCGTACGCGCACCGGACTTGATGTTCGCGTTGACCGTGCGTTGGAACGACAGGTAGTCGGGGTCCGTGGCCTGCTGGCCCAGCTCAACCTGGCGGCCAAGTTCAGCAAAGAAGTAGTCGACAAACTCGCGCAGCGACTTCGTCTGCTCGTGCCTCATCCCAGCGCTCATGAGGTGGCAAACGAGCGTGACAACCGACTGGATGACGGTCCGATTCCGAAAGTGCCCGAAGGAGGCTGGAAAGTTGGCATGGAGTAAGTCGAGGGCAGCGATGATTCGCTTG
>Ga0265296_1002818_pt1 | contig 16886 bp, 9 predicted proteins | sample MunlanPumphouse1_FD_189073 | JGI IMG/M metagenome (GOLD analysis project Ga0265296, IMG submission 189073) | Groundwater microbial communities from a municipal landfill in Southern Ontario, Canada - Pumphouse #1 | ecosystem: Environmental > Aquatic > Deep subsurface > Groundwater | place: Canada... | reverse complement strand
GGCTGACCATTCTCGCCAAGAAAAAAGTTGTTGGCGTCAGTGCTATCTATTAATTCTGAAGCGTCGTAAGTTATAGTAGTTACGCCATCAGCCTTGGTCCAAGCCGCGCCGTTCCATTTGGCGAAATTAGTTTGCCCGGTTTTATAAAAAGCGAAATTCGGTCTTTTAATGGAATCCAAAATCATTTTAAAATTGTAGACTGGGGGAACGCATGACTTGGTACCACAACTAGTCGTGCCATAAAAAACGGTTTCTGTGCCATTATCCGAACCATTCATCTGCTTCCAAGCCGCGCCGTTCCAATAAGTTAAATGAACATATGAATGTCTAGTTCTAGGTATTGTGCCGGTAATCGTACTATAAACCCAACTTAAAATCGGTTGACTAGGAGTATTAATTGCCAGACTCGGCTTGGCATTATCTGCGTTATCAAAATATTCAATACCAGGCGTTGTGTTATCAGCATAAGTCCAGGCTGTGCCATTCCAGCGCGTGAAACCCGCTTGATTAACATTATTCGTCCAGGCGATCATCGGTCGATTGTTATTGTCAAAAACAATTATTGGATAATCTGGAGAACTGGCGCCATTAGCTTGGCTGATATTTTCCAAGCCAGAAGTCGCGCCATTCGCGTAAGTCCAAGTCCCGTTATTCAAACAAGTCAGATAAATATCCTGATAACTGTCAGCATCAATATAACCGGAAAAAGCCACGCAAGGACGGTTGTTAGCGTCTATGGCGAAATCGAGATACCAACCCCAATCAGACGGAGAACCGCTGATTTTTTGGGCTGTGGTCCAGCTCGTGCCGTTAAAATACGCGAAATAAACATTTTGATGCATCAGGTCTTCCTCTACTCTCACGAAAGCCACATGAGGACGATTCTGGCTGTCAAATAATAATTTATATTCTGTGATTTGATAAGTGTTAGTTGCCAATATTTGATCATAGCCGGTGGTGCCATCGGCCTTAACCCAATTAGTGCCGTTCCAACGCGTGAAAAGTAGATTATAAGTACCAGCCTCATTCAAAAGAAACAAAATTGCCGGGTGATTTTGCTTATCCAGAACCATTGAAGAGGCATAATCTCCGTCAGGCAAAGAAAGCGCGGTTTGTAAATTTTGGCCATCAAGAGTATATGATCCGCTAGTTCGCAAAGGCCAGGTCCAATAACTGCTGGTACTGCTTAAAACCAATCCTGCGCCACTACCCATTGCGTTATTACTGCTACCCACATCGGTGCTTCGTAGCGTCGGCGTTTCAAAATTATCAGTAAATGATTCTTGAGCAGAAGTTATAACGGTCGCGGTAGCGTAGGTATAATCGATGGCGACTTGAGTGACAACCGGAGACTTGGTTTCATCGTCAGTAGTTAAAGAAACTTTCCAGCGCAGATCGCTGCCAGCGTTGATAAAGGTATATTCAACGCCCGAAGTAACCTCTTCCCAGTTACTGCCGCCGTCAGCTGAAAGATAAAACAATAAATTAGTGACGGCCAAACCATTAAGATTATAGGCAGCTGTTAAAGTCGCCTTGGTAATATTTTTAGTTACGGAATCATTGGCGTTGATCTTGTTGGAAACCACTACTCCCGAAGAACGGTAACGATTGGCCACAGTTTCAGCTGTGCCGCAGAAATAGTGGAAACCCATATCCACAGTACCGGTATCAGGCGTGTTGTTAGACAAAGTGCACCAGTTGCCATCGGTTAAATAAGCGACGCTTGAATCATTAGTGCCGGCATCAATAGCCGGACTATCAGCGGATAAATAATACAGGCCGTTATCGCCAGGCGCGAATTTGGGGTCTTGGCTTATGATCGAATTGGCGTCAAAACCATAGCCCTGCCAAGTGGAAAAATCAACGCTGTTGTTGGAATAATTCACGGCGCCGGCCCCGTGGTTATAAGCAAACAAATAAGAATTAGGAAAGGGATTATAATATAAATTATAATCGGCGCTGGTGATCCCACCTAAGGAATAATCAATGAAATAATGCAAGAGATCGTTAACGCCATAATTGCCCATGGTGTAAAAAATATTGTTTTTTATCACATGTTCCGTGATACCGTCATGCTGAGTGCGAATGGCCGTCCCTCTGGCGTATTTAAGAAAAGTATTATTCAGAATCGTGGCATAATCCGTGCCTCGCGCCAGATATAAGTTGTGCCCGCCGCCGCTGATATATAAATTGTTAAGGTGTTTATTGTATGAACAGTTAAGTTCCTCGGAAGTATGAAGAATGCCATACCTTATGTTATTTTTATAAACATTGTGGTTGCAAGTTTTATCATAAAAAGGGCCCATTCCCAAAATAGGGCCATCGGGATAATTGCGAAAAATAAAGCCATCAAAAGTCACGTATTGCATTGAAGCATAACCGAAACCGTATAGGGCCGATCCTTCGCCGTCAAAAATAACTTGGTAGCGATCAGTGGGGTATGCCTGAATAGTGATCGGCGCGGCTTCCGTGCCCACGATGCTCGTGAAATAAGAACTTACATAATAAGTTCCTTTTTTCACATAAATCGTATCGCCCGGCTGAACTACTGCCAATGCCCTAGCCACGGTTAAAAGAGGCGCGGCTTCTGTGCCTGGATTGGCGTCCAATCCATTTTTCGCCACAAAAATATTTTTTGACTTTAATGACAATTGATGAGCGCTAGTATCCCAAATCGCCGTGGTATTCGTACTGTCTTTATATACTGTCGTAGTAAAATCTTCTTGGCCCTGATCTTGATATTGATAATTTACGTTTTTACTCAGAACCATCGCGCCGCTATCAACGCGCAAATTGCTAACCCGGGTTATGCCCGCGTAATCGCTTAGAGTATTGGTATAAACGCCTGTGGTGTTATTTTGGCTAACGCCGGCCAAAACGAAATTAGGCAAGCATAAAAGCAGGCAAAATACATAAATAATCTTTTGTTTGCGTGTGGTCATAATAATATATAAAATAGCGTATTAATTTTATAATTTCGTATTACTCGGATGTTCATATATCCGATTTTAATATACTCGCTCCGCCTGCCCCGGTTAGAGATTTAGAATGAATGTACTCAGGAGATTTGACAAGAGCCGTAAAGCGGCTTCGCCTTAGATATTATCTGGAAAAATTATCTCGACTGAATCTCTAACGGGGTGAATGAAATTGGGGCGCTCGGAGTCAAATCAAAAGAAGACTTTTGATTGACGTCCTCGCTACCAATTATACTTGCTTCGCTTCGTGAAATTGGCTCGCTACGGAATCAGACAAAAATTCTTTTGTCTGTTCCTCCGCTCACCAATTATAGCATATTTAAAAAGAAAATCATCGTCAATTGTGCCCACAAATACTAAATAACCAAAATAACAGCGTTAATCAACCAAAAAATAATAGATAGATCGTTTTTAAAATAAGGCGCGTCTACTAGGCCGTGCGCTAGAATTACGATCATTGCGCTAGTCGTGGCTGCGATCAACCAAAGCGCCGGAATATTTTGCTTCTCCTTTTTAATTTTATCTCTGGCGCGCGCGAAGAAACTATAAATAATTAAAATAAAAATTATTAAGCCCGATAGCCCCAACTCCGACCAAAAATTTAAAACAATATTGTGCGGATAAAGATAAATTTCTACATAATTTATTTTATGGTAAGGCGGCATTATTTTTTGATAACCGGCCAAGCCCGCGCCGAAAATAGAATGATCCTTGAGCATATTAAAAGATTCGCGCCACATTCCTAAACGCACTTGAGAAGAAAAATCTTTAAAGGCAATTTTGGGATACAAATAATTTTTGACGCCGGGAATAAAAGAATATAACCCGACCAGAATCAAAACAAAAATTAAAAACGCCAAAATGGTTTTTTTGCGCCAAGCCGAATATAAAACGCCAAAAGAAAAACCGCCAACGATTATTCCCAGTATGGCGCCCTCGGATCGGGCAAAGATAATCGCCAAAACCGAAGAAATAATCACTGATATTAAAAATGTTTTTTCAAATTTTGAAATGGCTGATCGCCAATAACCAACAGCGACCATTATAAGCGGCGCTAAATATAAACCCAGGGCGTTGGGATAAGAAAACAAACCCGTTGATCTTAAAACTCGGCCGCTTGGCCAGACCTCCAAACTATAAACACCTTGGCCCGTGATTTTTTGGTAAATCGCGTATACGGAAAGATAAAAAGCCGATCCCAACAAACTATAAATAAATAATTTTCTCTGACTGCGATCTTGAAAATAAAACAGAAACAAAAAAAAGAGAATAATCGGTTCGACAAAATAAGCTTTCCAAATTCCCAGCGCCGCAATTTTATTCGGAGAAACAAAAATCGCCAAACTGGCGCATAAAAGCCAGGCTAACGCCAAATATCGCCAATGCCGCGGCGCGCTAAAATAGACATTTTTTAAGTTAAATTGTTCGCGGATTAATGTAGCCAAGAAAAACAACAAAATCATTCCCTCTAAAAAAGTGGTCGGGATCGCGAAAACATTGAATCTTATCTGATAACTCGGCAATAAAAACAAAATTAAAGCCAAGGCGATATTCGGCTTTTTCAAGGCTAAAATAAAATAAATTATTAATAGTGAAATAATAACCCAGATCATTTTAATTTCAACAAACTATGGATTAATTTTTTATCCACGCCGCCTATCAAATAGACAACAACGGCATAAACCAAAATACCAAGAATAATTAACAAGAATAGATTTAGTCCGTGGAACAGATAAATTATCAAGGCCATAAAACAACTGGCCAAAAAACTTAAATAAACAACTCGCCATTTTAATTTTATTTTCGCGGTACGCGCGACAATTAAATAGGCAGAAGCAAAAATAATCAATTCCGATATTAAAGTGATAATGGCCGCGGCCCAATAAGAATAAAGGGGAATAAATATAAAATAAGCAATCAAAGCAACAACGGCCGTAAATAAATAAAACCAAAGCATTAAGCGTTGTTTGCGAATGGCAAAGAGCGTATGCGTAAAAAGCTGGCTGACGAAAATAATGCCGGCAGCAAAAATAATAATTTTTAAGATGCGTCCGGCTGCCAAAAATTCCGGCCCGGCGACAAAAATCATTAATCTGTCAGCCAAAACATAAGTTCCGAGCGCCATCGGAATGGATACTAAAACCAAAAAATCAAAAGCTTTCTGCAAATAACGCTCGAAATTTTCTCGATTGCCTTCCAGCCAAGATTTGGACAAAAAAGGAACAATCAAGCCTATAAACATTAAAGGAAAGGTCATTAATATTTCCAAAACGCGATAACTGGCGCCGTAAAAACCCACGTCTGACGCCGAATAGTAAAGAGATAAAATTAAAGTGTCAGCCTTAAAATAAATTAAATTTAAGGCGATGGCTAAACCGATAGGCCAAGCCTGTCGTAAAACATCTTTCCAGATAGCAACGTCGAAAGCCAATTTTATTTTTTGTTCTTTTTCAAAAAAGGCGACCAAAAATAAAACTAGTAAATTAATCAAAGCGACTATTGCTAATAGCCACATTAAAGCATAAAATCCGAGATTATTTTTAACAATAAAAAATAAGCCCGCCACTAATATAGTCCTATTAGTGATCTCCGCTATGACCGGCCAGCGCATTTGCAATAATTTTTGAAAATGGGCGGTAAAGATTTGAATCATCGTGTTGCCAAAAAAGGCAATCGCCGAAATCGCAATAGCTAATTTTACAATCAACGGATAGGGAAATAAAAATCCGACAAAAATCGCCAACCCATAAAACAAAATGGCCGAAAATATCCTGATCGTAAAAATATTATTGAATATCTTTGTTTCTTTTTCCGGTTCACCCTTGGGTATCTGCAAAACTAAATTATAAAGACCGAAGTCGACTAAAATTCCGGCGATCTGCATAAAAGCTATGGCAATTGTGTAATAACCAAATTGCGCAGGCCCTAAATAACGCGTCATCAAAAAAATCGCCCACACCCCTAAAAACAGGCTCGCTAAGCGACCGACGACCTGAACTGTTGTTTGTTTGGCGATCTGTCGACTTAAAGACATAAAGATTTGAGTTAAAACTAAATCCGTCCATCGACTCGCCTCGCTATAGCTCCGGCGAAGCGGACGGATAGAATTATGAATACAAAAGATATTTTATCATCCAATGAAAAATTAAAAAAGGGGGTATTGTTCCCCCTTTTTGATGTGGTAGATCCGTCAATCAGAGCAAGGAATAAATAAGAACGAGTAAGAATACAAAATTCATCAGTGCGATAAAAATAATCGCTTCGCCTAATAGAACCATGGCGAATATGACTATTTTCTTGGCCTTGGACTTGCCGTGTTTTTCAGCTATCAACTTAGCCGAGTAGATCATTCCGAAAAACACAGCGACCAAGAATAAAAACCACAACATTTTTCCTCCTTTCTAAAGAACGATTTTAAAAATTGCTTATTTTTATGGTAACTGGTCTCTTTAAAAAATGCAATCGAGGAATTATCTCTCGGTTATAAACAGGAATTAAGTTAAAATCTTATATAAGTCGCTAAACCCCGTTAGAGATTTAAAATTAAATATGGTGATAGTCGGATGGGAGCCGTAAGGCGCTATCGCTCGAGATATTCTCTAAAAAAATGCTTCAGCTGAAGCTCTAACGGGGTAAATGTTTTTGCTAATAAACACTTTGACCGTAATTCTCTGGCGCCTTCAAAACCCTTGAGATAAAAACCGATGTGTTTTCTGAAACGGACGATGCCAGTCTGGCCGTATTTTTGTTTAAAAAATTCGGCGTGCTTAATTAACATTTTAATTTTATCTTTTTCGTTAATTTGCGTTTTTATTTTTCCTTCCTGAAACAATTCTTTTGTTTGTTTAAACACCCAGGGATTGCCCAACGCGCCTCGGCCAATCATCACGCCAGTGGCCTTGGTGATTTCTAAAACTTCTTTAGCTTTTTCGGCAGTGAAAATATCGCCGTTGGCTAAAACCGGAATATTTATATTATCAACTACTTCGGCAATGGGTAAAAAATCCACTGCGCCCGCATAACCCTGCGCTTTGGTGCGGCCGTGAATAGTTATTAAATCAGCGCCGCTCTTTTCAATGGCTTTAACAAAATCAATCAACCCGCTGGCCGTTTCCCATCCTAAGCGCATTTTTACCGACAAGGGGGTTTCTTTGATTAATTTTTTCACCTCTTGAACTATTTTAGTTGCCAATTTTTTATTTTTCATTAAAGCCGCGCCAGCTCCATTGACCACGATTTTTTTCATGGGGCATCCCATGTTGATATCAATGCCATCGGGTGAAAATTTTTCTTTGATTATTAAAGCTGCTTCGGCGATAATTTCTGGGTTATGACCAAAAACCTGCAAAATAACAGGCCTTTCTTCGGCATTAATTCCACACTTTTCCATAGCCTTAACATTTCCTCTAATAATTGCTTCACTGGAGACCATTTCTCTAAATACAACATCAGCGCCAAAACGGCGATTAAGCCCGCCGTAAATTGAATCGCTGATATCTGCCATTGGCGCCGAAGCGATAATCGGATATTTCATTTTTACCCAAGAAAATTTCATATTTTAATATCATAAAAACTTATTTCATCTTAATAAAAATAAAAAAAATGTCTAATTTATTTTCTCGCTAAAAATTTTGGCGCGAAGACTATTTTCCGCAGTAAATTATTTCCATTTTTTATTTTTTCTTATAAAAAATTAAAATTAAAGAAATAATTTTCGCAAATTTAACGTCTCGTCAAAAGTTATCCACATTTTTTCTATGGATTTTTTTTTAAAAAATGCTAAAATATAATTAAGTCGTTAATTTATTTAATGCTTAATGAATTTCTCGATAATTTTATCTGGAAATTCTAAAAGAGTCTTAAAATGAAAAAAGCAAAAAAGATCGTAAAAAAAGCAAAAAAGATCGTAAAGAAAGCAAAAAAAGTTTCTAGACGAAAATAGTTTTTTGAAAGATTAAGAAAAAGTCCGCCCTAGGGCGGACTTTTTCTGTTTATGAATAATATAAAGGATATTAAACCCTGTGTTATCTGTGCTCGCTCGGAAATAAAAATTTCATTTTCATTCCACTCGTTCGCTTGATAATAAAGAGTATTAAACTCTGTGTTTTGTCTTCGCTCGGAGAAAATATAAAACTATCGTTTTCTCATTTTGCTCCTCGCTCGACAAAATAAAATTAAAATAATTTTTCTTGACTAATTTTTTTGGCTTTATCAGAGCCGTTTAGAACGCTTATTCTACCATAAACCCCGTCGTATCCCGGCGACCTCGTGACTTTCTCGTGGCGCGCGTTTAAAATGCCTCTGACAATTTCTGTCGAGGTTATTTTTTTTAATTTATCTTCTTCTAAATCCAATAAAATATGGAATTCGCTGCCGCCGTTTTTTATTAACGAGAGATATTCAATATCAACTATTTTGCTGATTTTGGTTTTGTTCAAAGCCTCGGCAATGATCTCTTTCAGGGGGACGATGTATTTATAGGGAATGGCTTTGGCCGGCCTAAAACCATGCGCGCGATCAGCCAAGTCGTTAACGCGATGCAAAACGCCCAAGACCAATTCTTTTTTGCAAACCGGACAGATGTTTTTATGCTTTAAACTTTCTTCGGGCGTAAAGACAATGCCGCAAGATCGATGTCCGTCAAAATGATACTTTCCTTCCTCCGGAAAAAATTCAATAGTGTATTCAAAACCTTTTCTGGTTTTAATCGCCTGATAAATATTTTTATAATTCAGTTCCGTTAAATTAAAAACATTGGCTTCTCGTCCCAAATTTTCCGGGCTATGCGCGTCGGAGTTGGAAATTAAGGCTATATTATCTAATTTAGACAATTGCCAATTCATTAAAGGATCAGAGGAAAGTCCAGTTTCGATGGCAAAAATTTTCGGCGTTAATTCTTCAAAACATTCTTCTAATGAATCAAAGCCTGACATTGAACCGAAAATCGCGTACCACGGCGTCCAAGCATGAGCCGGTATAACCATCGCTTCAGGGGAAATATCCAAAATAATTTTTGCTAATTCTTTGGCGTCTATGCCCAGAATCGGACGACCGTCTGATTCTAAATTGTATTTACCCTCCAATCTTTTGTTAATTTTTTTTGCGGTTTCCAAGCCCGGCGCGATTATTAAAAGATGAAGCCGACGCGCTTTGTCATTTTTTTTATAAACACAAGAAATTTCACTGGTTATGATGAAATGCGTTTTGGCGTCCTTATCGCCATTTTTCGATTTCAAAAAATATAATCCGTTGCCTTCGGAAACCAATTTTTTTTCTAAATCCTTGAACCATTGCGGGTGCGTAAAATCTCCTGTGCCCAAAATTTGAATACCTTTTATTTTCGCCCATTCGTTTAATTTCTCCAAATTCATATTTTTGGAGGTGGCGCGCGAATATTTGGAATGGATATGGAAATCGGCGACGTAGTTCATGAAAATAAAGGGTATTAACCCTGTGTTATCTGCGCTTGCTTGGAAATGAAAATTTTATTTTCATTTCGCTCGCTCGCTTGATAATAAATTACTAATTAATAATTATATTATTATAACAAAAAACCAGAAAAAATCTAATCAATTTTATCAATGAATATGATTCTTAAGCGACGCATAATACTTAAAATTGTAAAAAATTGGCAAGGAAATTGATATAATAGAAAATGCGGCACAAAATTATCGCGCCGCACTTTTACATTATTCAGCTTTTTTGATGTCTTTGATGTCATCTTCAGAAACATCGTTATATTCTGTAGGCAGTTCTACGATCTCGGCATTATATACCATGACCTTCGTTATGACACGACCATCCTTCAATATAATGTCTATGACCTGATAGCCCATCCCCGATTCTGGCATCAACAAAAGCTTTTTTAGAAGTCTTTTCTTCTTTAAGGTTAATTTCACCTTCCCATCCTCCTTTTTACTTTTTTTATGTTTAAAGAACTTATTGCTTGCCCTGTTAAATAATTTCGTTTTCAACGAAATTCCCGCCTCGCGGGATTTAACAGGGTGAATTATTAAAATACTAACAAAAATTTATCATTTTGTCAAATGAAACTTCTTATAACAAAAAAGATTGGAAAATCCAATCTTTTTTTATTTCTTATAAATAAAAATCCCGGCACTGGTCTACTCTCATCCGACTTATGACGGACTACCATCAACGCTGGAAGGCTTAACTTCTGAGTTCGAAATGGGATCAGGTGTGGCCCTTCCGCTCAAAGCACCGGGAAATTTAAATAAATAATGAATTACAAATTAACAATTACGAATTAGGAATTTAAAAATTCCAGATTCTAGATTCTATTTTTAGAATACCAGATCTACTTAGCGGGGCAAATAAGAAATTCGACCGATTAATACTCCTCGGCTCAAGCCATTACTGGCCGTACACCTAGAGCTTAACAATCCCGTCATCTACGGGTGGTCTCAACGAAACTTAATCTTGGAGACGGTTTCACGCTTATATGCTTTCAGCGTTTATCCGTGCCGAACGCGGCTACCCAGCAATGCTCCTGACGGAACAGCTGGCACACCGGAGGTTCGTTCTTCCCGGTCCTCTCGTACTAGGGAAGAGCCTCCTCAAGTTTCGGGCGTCCATGGTAGATAGGAGACCGAACTGTCTCACGACGTTCTGAACCCAGCTCACGTATCGCTATTAATCGGCGAACAGCCGAACCCTTGGGAGCTTCTTCACCCCCAGGATGCGATGAGCCGACATCGAGGTGCCAAACCTCGCCGTCGCTATGGACGCTCGGGCGAGATCAGCCTGTTATCCCCAGAGTAGCTTTTATCCGTTGATCTTCATTGCTCCTATGAGCAAATGTCGGTTCACTAAGTTAAAGTTTCCTTTCTGCGCGACTTGTAGGTCTTGCAGTTAAGCCGGCTTATGCCTTTACACGTCCAGCGCGGTTTCCATCCGCGCCAAGCCGACCTTAATAAACGCCTCCGTTACATTTTAGGAGGCAACCGCCCCAGTTAAACTACCCGCCAGACACTGTTCCCCGGCCATTACGCCGGAGTAAGAATTAAGAAAAAATCAGGGTGGTGTCTCATTGGCGATCCGACTTACGTCGGATCTCCCACCTACACTGAACAGATCTGTTCCTAATCCAATATCAAGTTGTAGTAAAGCTTCATGGGGTCTTTTCGTCTAACCATGGATAGAGAGCATCTTCACTCCCACTGCAATTTCGCCGAGTCCTTCGTTGAGACAGTTTTCAACTCGTTATGCCATTCGTGCAGGTCGGAACTTACCCGACAAGGGATTACGCTACCTTAGGACGGTTATAGTTACCGCCGGCGTTCATCAGCGCTTCGATTCAAAGCTACGCTGTCTTGCGACAGATCACCTCTCCTCTTAACGTTCTGACACTGGCCAGGCATCAGCCCCTATACCTCAGCTTGCGCTTTGAGCAGGGACCTGTGTTTTTGGTAAACAGTCGGTTGAAAGACTTTAGCTGCGGCCCAATTCTTTTTGATATAATCTCAAAAATCAGGCAGTTTTTATTCCGAAGTTACAAACGCTTTTTTGCCTAGTTCCTTAACGAAGGTTCTCTCGTACACCTTAGCACTCTTATGCCCACCCACCTGTGTCGGTTTACGGTACGATCACAATTAACTTAACCATAGAGGTTTTTCTTGGTTCTCTCGACCCCTGAATCGCCCCTTGCGAGGCTTTCATTCATAGCAAGCATTTATCTGCCGGATTTACCTAGCAAATCAACTCGCTATTTAGACATGTATAGTCAGAACATGCTCAAAGTAAGAAAAAACGTCACCCCATCAGATGTTAATTGTGGGAGCCGAATATTAACGGCTTGTCCATCAGCTTTCCCTTTCGGTACGACCTTAGGATCGCCTAACCCTGGGTTGATCATCGTTGCCCAGGAAACCTTGGGTTTTCGGTGGATCGGATTCTCACCGATCTTTTTGCTACTTATACCCGCATTCTCACTTCTGTGCACTCCACCAAGCCTTACGGTATGGCTTCAACACGCACAGAACGCTCCTCTACCACTTCGATTAAACATCGAAGTCCTCATCTTCGGCGCTACGTTTAGCCCCAATAAATTTTCGGCGCGAAACAACTTGACCAGTGAGCTATTACGCTTTCTTTAAAGGATGGCTGCTTCTAAGCCAACCTCCTGGTTGTCGCAGTCGCGACACTACCTTTAACACTTAACGTAGACTTAGGGGCCTTAGATTGAGATCTGGGCTGTACCCCTTTTGACGAATGGAGCTTAGCCCCCACCGTCTGACTCCTGTTATTTAACCGGATCGACATTCGGAGTTTGGTTGAATTAAGTAGATTGCTCCACCTTAATCCATTCAGTGCTCTACCGTCGACGGCCATAACAAGGCTAGTCCTAAAACTATTTCGAGGAGAACCAGCTATCCCCCAGTTCGATTAGCTTTTCACTCCCACTCACAGATCATCCCAAAGTGTTGCACAGCTTATGGGTTCGGGCCTCCACTGCGATATTCTCACAGCTTCACCCTGTCCATGAGTAGATCACCGGGCTTCGGGTCTTACGCGGACTGCTAAAACGGGCTATTCACCCTCGCTTTCACTACGCCTTCTCCCGATACTCGGGATTAGACTTGCAGTACACATAAACTCGCGGGTTCATTCTTCAATAGGAACGCCGTCATTCCGATAAATCGGAACTCCGACTCCTTGTTAGCATATGGTTTCAGATACTATTTCATCGCCCTCACCGGGCTGCTTTTCACCTTTCCCTCACGGTACTTGTTCACTATCGATCATCGAAAGTATTTAGTCTTTGGTAATAGTCCACCTAGATTCACACAAGATTTCACGGGTCCTGTGCTACTCGGGTACACTGACTAACAAAATTATAAGCTTGTTTAATTTACGAGACTTTCACTCTCTATGGTCGGCCTTTCCAGGTCGTTCAACTACAAACTTTAATTCTGTCTTATTATAATAGGTAATAAAACGTCATTGCCCCACGACTCTTCATAAAACATTTTGGCCCTATAGCCTTTTGTTTTGTATCGTCTCGCCCGAAGGCGGACAATACAAAGTTTAGATTTCATAAAGTTTAGACTCTTGTCTAATTTCCATGCTTAAAGCGATAAAAATTAGATGTTCCCTTTTCGCTCGCCACTACTAAGGGAATCGCTTAGTGCTTTTTATTCCTCTGGGTACTGAGATGTTTCACTTCCCCAGGTGCCCTTCTCGATTCATCATCGAGACAATCATGCTCCACATGATTAGGTTTTCCCATTCGGAGATCCGCGGATCACAAGTTGCTTGCCACTTCCCCGCGGCTTATCGCAGGCTGCTACGTCCTTCATCGGCTTTCGATGTCAAGGCATCCACCATACGCTCTAAAAATTCTAATTTGCCCCACTAAATAGACCTATAATTAATCTATTCGTGGTTTCTAATAATGCTCTCCACTAACTAATTAAATTGTTAAAGATCTTTCTACAAAACAAAAGACCACTTACAACAAGCGGTCTTCGCGTCAACAAAAAACTGGTAGTCAGAATTTAACCGCTTGATTTTTTTATTGTATAAAGTCTTTTGATTTGCATTAAATTATACATTGATTAATGTAGTACACGAACTATAAATATTTTCCGAAAATTTGTCAAGTGTGGATAACTTTGAAGAATTAGTAAGTAGAAAGTAGAATAATGAATTAAAAAACTCGGCAAAAACGAACCAATCTTCTTTAACAAAATATTTATCAAAACTAGTCTAATAATTTATCAATAAATTTGTCAGCCATAAATTAATCTTTTTTTCTGGTAACTCTCAACCTCTCTGCTGCGGTTAAAAGTTTCTTGCGCAAACGAATACTTTTGGGCGTAACTTCTAAATATTCGTCATCAGCCATTATTTCCAGCCCCCGTTCTATGGTCAACGGTACAGGTTGGATAATCTGAATAGCCATATCAGACGTAGAAGATCGCATATTAGTCATATGCTTTCCCTTAATGGGGTTAACACATAAGTCGTAACCTTTAGCGGTGCTGCCTATTACTTGACCATCATAGACTTCTACATTAGGCCCTATATATAGAACCCCTCGCTCCTGTAGATTGGCGAGAGAATACGAAAGAGTCTTGCCAGTTTCACCAGAAACCATGGATCCGGTTCCTCTTTTTTCAATTTCACCCACCCATGGTTTGAAACCGACGAACTCACTGCATAAAATTCCTTCCCCTCGAGTATCAACGATAAATTCATTACGATATCCCAAAAGACCGCGAGTAGGAATTTCGTAAATCAGCCTGGTGTGATTTTGCTCCTGATGCATTTTTATTAATTGGCCTTTTCTTTTTGCCATTTTTTCCATAACCAAACCCGAGCAATCCTGGCCAACATCTATGGTCACTTCTTCAAAAGGTTCGCATTTAATGCCGTCTATTTCTTTAATAACTACTTTCGGCTGCGAAACCTGAATTTCAAAATTCTCTCGACGCATGTTCTCAAGCAAGATGGCTATATGTAATTCTCCGCGGCCATAGACTTTATAACAGTCCAGTGAAGAAAAATCAATTTTTAATCCGACATTCACTTCGAGTTCTCTTTTTAAGCGTTCCTTAATATGAATATTGGTAACAAACTTGCCTTCGCGGCCGGCAAAAGGAGAATTATTTACCAAAAAATCCAAGGAAATTGTTGGTTCGTCAATTTTAATTTCTGGCAATAACTCCTGGTTTTCTTGGCTAACAACCGTATCTCCGACATAAAGATCTGGCAAACCGGCCAACCCTACAATATCTCCCGCCAAAACTTCCGGCACTTCTTTTCTGTTTAAACCCTCAAAAGTAAAAAGTTTTGTTATATTGCCTGGAATAATCTTTCCTGAATGTTTTTTAATAAATACTTTTTCGCCAACACTAATTTTACCTTGATAAACCCGGCCAATACCTAATCTTCCCAGATAATTATCATAAGCCAGATTAAACGGTTGAAAAGCGAAGGGCAAGCTTATATCTCCCTTGGCCGGAGAAACTTTTTCCAAAATTATATCCAAAAGGGGAGTAAGACTATTTGATTCTTCTTCTAGTTTCATTTTGGCAATCCCATTTTTGGCGATGGCATAAACCGTAGTAAAATTAAGTTGTTCGTAATTCGCGCCCAAATTCATGAAAAGCTCTAAAACTTTTTCGTGGACCCATTCCGGTCTAGCCGCCGACTGATCAATTTTATTAATCACGACGATTGGCTTAAGGCCAAGTTCCAATGACTTTCTCAAGACAAATTTGGTTTGAGGCATCGGACCGTCCTGGGCGTCAACCACCAGAAGCACCGAATCAATGGAACGCAAAACCCTTTCAACCTCCGATCCGAAATCGGCGTGGCCAGGGGTGTCAACAATGTTTATTTTTGTTCCTCGATAAAAAACTGAAGTATTTTTTGAATAAATCGTAATACCTCGTTCCATTTCAAGAACGTTGGAATCCATGCTCACGCTATCATCTTTTACCATACCGGTTTGACGCATTAAGGCGTCAGTCAAACAAGTCTTGCCGTGATCAACGTGGGCAATAATAGCAATATTTCTTATTTGGTTCATAAATTTAATTATCAATAAAGGGTATTAAGCCCTGTGTTTGTTTCGCTCGCTCGGAAAAGCAAATTTATTTGCTTTTCCGCCTGCCAATGCCTTGAGCCGACTTAAATTAAAAATCTTTAGTTAGAGATGCCATATTGCTGTCATAAATAAAATAGTTCAGTGATGACGCGGCATCGGGCGAATGGCGGGCAGGTCTCTCGCTCGCCCCGTTAGAAGTTTGTCGAAATTTGAATCAGCGCCTGACATTTTTAACTCAAAAAACAATTTTTTATTTTTAAATTATGTCCGGTCAAACTTTCTAACGGGGCTTGCTCACAAATAATTTACTGACAACGGAAAATTTTTAATCTAATCACCATATTAATGTCTATCTATCTCTTGTTTTTGTCAAACCAGCAAGCAAAAAAAATAAAAGCCCGGCAGTAGGTTCACTGCCGGGGAAAACTGTGATGAGCGAAAATTATGATGGCGTTTTTTTGTTGAGCTCGCTGCGCGCTAAAATACAGAGCTCTCTTGCCCGAGCCGGCTGATATCCTTGAGCGACGAGATTTTTGGTCACAACAGAAATTTTGAAAAAATCGAGATGCGCCCCGACCTCTTGCACCATCAACTTGATGAGCTCGAATTCCTCCTCGTCAACCTCGACGGGGGTTCGCCCGTCCATCAAAAGAATAATTTGCTTCGCCATTGTATCCTCCTTTGTTTATGTTCAATTTTGAACTTTTATTATAGCAGGTTTTTCTGATTTTGTCAAATTAAAATAATCAAAAAGGCCAGCCACCAGCCGACTCTTTTACAAAAAATATAATTTTATTGCTCTCTTAGCTAAATAATTTCTGAACTTTCTATTACTTCTTTATGCCCAGCATTTCGTCCATTTCTTCCTCGGATTTCGGAATTTTGATGTTCATTTTTTTTAATTCTTCAACAAGAAGACGCCTGTCTACAAAAAACGACTCTTTCGCCATTGTTTCGGAGATTCTTCTGATGGTTTCTAGATTGAGTTGAGACGATATTTTTCTTAAAACACGATCTTGTTTATTGGTATTGTCAGTAAGCGACCCTAAATAAGGATATAATATATTTTCTATTATGACTTTAGCCAAGAGTTCATCGCTGATCTCCTTTTTGAACACCCGCCTTCTGTCGGCCTCAGCCAAAGACGAGAAGACTTGCGGTGTTTCATTAAATTCACGAGAAACATTTAAGCCTTCTCTTTTTAAGTCTTGAAAAAGAGGAGTATGGCCACTACCCAAACTAATTAAAACTTTGAGTTTATCTTTTTGACGATACTCAGGATGATTTTCTAAAAATTCTTTAATTTTATTTTTTAGATTTTCTTCTATCTTTTC
>Ga0265296_1002817_pt1 | contig 16888 bp, 14 predicted proteins | sample MunlanPumphouse1_FD_189073 | JGI IMG/M metagenome (GOLD analysis project Ga0265296, IMG submission 189073) | Groundwater microbial communities from a municipal landfill in Southern Ontario, Canada - Pumphouse #1 | ecosystem: Environmental > Aquatic > Deep subsurface > Groundwater | place... | reverse complement strand
CAGGTCGTCGTCGGTGGGCGGCGTATAGGCCCCCCGCTCGCGGCCGGCGTTGGGGTTGCCTCGGTGATCGTCGTCGTAGGACATGGGTCGCGCTTTCTGGATCGGCCCCGCGCGAATCGGCGCCGGGAAGTATCAGTCTAGCCCGCCCGTGGCCTCTTTCGAATCACAGATCAAGCGCCAGGTCGAGGCTGAACAATTTGCCTTGGACTTCAATGGCGTAGCGGTCGGTCATTCCGGCGATATAGTCGCACACCGCCCGCGCCCGCTTGACCGGATCATCGGACAGGGCCGAGGCCGACCATTCGGGCGGCATGACCTCGGGCTCTTCCATGAACAGGTGGAACAGTTGCGACAGGACGCGACGCGCCTGGCTGCGGGTGCGATTGACCCGGTAGTGGCGATACATCCGCTCGAACAGGAAGCGGCGCAGCACGCCCAGGTCGGCCAGCATCTGCGGTGAGAATTGCACCATCATCTGCGGGGCCAGGCGAACATCCTCGACGGTGACGATGCGGTGCGCGGCCAGCCGACGCTCGGTCTCGGCCAGGACGTCGTCGACCATGATGCCGATCATGCGGCGCACGGCCTCCAGACGCACCATGCGGTCATCCAGCGCGGGCCAGTCGCGACGCACCTCGGCCAGGCACGGCCCGATCAGCGGCACGTCGGCGAGATCGGCCAGGGTGAACAGGCCTGCCTGCACCCCGTCATCCACGTCGTGGTTGTTATAGGCGATGTCGTCGGCGATGGCCGCGCACTGGGCCTCCAGCGAGGCGAAGGTGTCGAGCCTCAGGTCCCAGTTGGCCGCGCCGCCGGGGGCATAGGCGGCGACCGTCTTCCACGCCGGTTCGTCCAGGTGATGCATCACCGGACCGTTGTGCTTGATGACCCCCTCGACCGTCTCCCAGCTGAGGTTCAGTCCGAGGAATTTCGGATAGCGGACTTCCAGCTCGGTGATGACGCGGAAGCTCTGGACGTTGTGATCAAACCCGCCGTAGTCGGCCATCTGGGCCTGCAGCTCGTCCTCGCCCGCGTGGGCGAAGGGCGGATGGCCCAGATCATGGGCCAAGGCGATGGTCTCGGCCAGATCGTCGTCCAGCCGCAGCGCGTGGGCCAGCGACCGGGCGATCTGAGCCACCTCAAGACTGTGGGTCAGGCGGGTGCGATAGTGGTCGCCCTCGTGCGCCACGAAGACCTGGGTCTTCTCCTTCAGACGGCGGAAGGCGGTGGCGTGGATGATGCGGTCGCGGTCGCGGGCGAAGGGCGTGCGGGTGCGGCTGGCGGGCTCGAAAACATGGCGGCCACGGCTGGCGGCGGGGTCTTCGGCGAAGGACGCGCGGGTCTGGCTCAAGGCGGACAGCACTTCTATTACAGCACAGGCCTTTGCGAACGCCTGTCAGCTCCTCATATAGAGAGCCGTGAGCACCGTCCAATCCACAGAATCAGTCCGCGACCTGTCGCTTTCGGTTTCCGCCCGCGCCCCGGAAGGCATTCTTCTGGCCGAGAGCGCGGCGAAACGCCTGGCCAAGCTGGCCGAGATCGAGGGCAAGCCGGTCATGCTGCGCGTCGCCGTCGACGGCGGCGGCTGCTCGGGCTTCCAGTACCGGCTGGAACTGGTCGACGCGCCCGAGGCCGATGACCTGGTCATCCGTCGCGACGGCCAGGCGGCGGTGATCGACCCGGTCTCCATCCCCTTCCTCAAGGGCTCCGAGATCGCCTTTGTCGATGAACTGGCCGGCGCGCAGTTTGTAGTGCGCAATCCGAACGCCTCGTCCAGCTGCGGCTGCGGCGTCAGCTTCGCGATCTAGGGTCACGCTTGGAGCGGGGCCTTCGAACACCCATGTTTCGCTCATGCGTCGTCTGATCCTTATAACCCTGATGATGGCCGCCGCGCCTCTGGCATCGAACGCCCAGACCTGGCCCGGCTGGCCGGGTCCGCCGCCGCCCGGCTACGATCCCGGCTCGGCCATCGCCGATCAACACCGCTATGAGATGGACCGCCTGCGCAATCAGGCCGCCGAGCGCGAGGCCCTGGCCCAGCAGCAGCGGCTGCAGACGCGGCTGACCCTCCAGCGTCTTGAGGCCGCGCGCCAGCCTGCCCTGCCCTCGCCGCCGCCGACCGCCTACGTCCCGCGCACGCTGGAACAGGAACGACAGGCGCGCGACGCCCAGGCCGCCCGACGCGAGGACATGACGCGCGGCGTCACCGAGATCGACAGCTGGCTGGACCGCCGCCCGAACTGAGCCTTGGTTACAATTGCATCCCTTCCCTGCCCGCCGCGTTTGGGCCTAGCTTCGGGCGAGATTTCAGGGTGGAGACGACATCATGCGTTGGCAGGGCGGACGGCGCGGCGGCGGCATTGAAGACCGACGCGGCATGGGCGGCGGCGCCGTGGCGGGCGGCGGCATCGGCGTTCTGGTGCTGGCGGCCATCGGCTACTTCGTCTTCGGCATCGACCCCAACACGACCCAGCAGGTCGCCAGCCAGTTCGGCGGCGTCAGCCAGTCCGAACAGGCCGGCAAGATGGGCTCGCCGGAGGATCAGGCCGGGCAGTTCGTCGAGGTCATCGGCTCCAACATCAACGACGTCTGGAAAACCAAGCTGCGCGGCTACACCCCGCCGACCACGGTCCTGTATGAACAAGGCACCCAGACCGGCTGCGGTTTCGGCCAATCGGCCATGGGTCCCTTCTACTGCCCCGCCGATCAGAAGGTTTATCTGGACCTCGGCTTCTGGCGCGAGATGGAGACCAAGCTGGGGGCTTCCGGCGCCGACTTCGCCAAGGCCTATGTCATCGCCCACGAGTTCGGCCACCACGTCCAGCACCTGACCGGCGCCACCGACCAGGTGCAGCGCGCCCAGCAGTCGGCGAGGTCACAGGCCGAGGGCAACAAGTATTCCGTCGCTCTGGAACTTCAGGCCGACTGCTACGCCGGGGTCTGGGCGCGTAACGCCGCCGCCGTGTCCGGCGGTCAGGTGGCGCTGGAACCGGGCGATCTGGAAGAAGGCATGAAGACCGCCCAGGCCATCGGCGACGACACCCTGCAACGCCGCGGCGGCGGCCGCGTCTCGCCCGAAAGCTTCACCCATGGCTCGGCGGCGCAACGGGTCGAATGGCTGCAACGCGGCTATCAGACCGGCGATCCGGCAGCGTGCGACACCTTCAAGGAACTGTAGGCGCCTAGCCCACTGTCAGGTCCATCTCGGGCGAGACGTGCAGGCGTCCTCGTCCGAGGTCCAGCACCACGTCCCGGTCCTCGAAGGCCGCCACGCCCAACAGGGCGTCGGGATAGTTGGGCAAGGGCGAATTGGCGAACACCGGCGTCGCCACTCCGCGCCACAGGTCGTCGCCAAAGGTGACGGTCTTCGCCTTGATCACCCGCGCCCGCGCCACCCCGCCCAGGACGATGCTGGAGCCGGCGGTTTCGGCGCGCCCGTCCAGCAGGCCCGCCGCCTCGGCCGCGCCCTGACTTAGGGCGATCAGGGAGGAGAAGCCGGTGTCGATCACGGCCCGCATCACCGCCCCCTCGACCGTGACCTCGGCGGTCAGGGCCGTGCCGCTGCGTTTGACCGGGACAGCGCGCAAAGCAGGCAAAACGACATGATCGCGGGGATCGACCAGACGGCTGCGACGGCGCTTCATGTCCAGCTCCAGCACAGCCTCGCCCAGCAGGTCCTGTCCCAGCACCAAGGGCGCGCCCAGGCCCGCCTCATCCGCCAGCGGCCCCAGGTCGAGGATGGCCGCGCGCAGACCTGACACCGTCAGCGTGCCGACCGCCATGTCCAGCGTCACCCCGCGCCCGACCTGCGGCTGCCCCCCGACGCCGTAAGCCACCAGAGGCATGTCGAAAAAGGTCGTCAGGCCCAGGGCCTCGACCAAGGCGCGGTCGATCACCGAATACTGAGCGCCGCTGTCGATCAGGGCCGTCACCTCGCGCCCGGCGATCCGCACCCGCACGGTCGGCGTGGCGGCGTTCGCGACGACGAAGGGCGACCAACCGCTGGCCCCCCTTTCGGGGAAGGCCAGCGTCGGCCGGCGCCAGATCACGTGGTCCTTGAGCCAAAGGCCGCCGCCGACAGCGGCAGCCGCCGCGCCCGCGCGGATCAGAAAGGAACGGCGTCTCATTCGCCCTGACATGGACCGGACGGCGGCGATGCGCCAGCCCCGGCGACGCCTCTTGTGGCCCCGACGTCATCTTGTTGCGCAAAACTGCGAAATCGCCTTCGCAGACGCAAAATAATCATGACGAAGCGCCGTCCTGCGGCTAGAAACGACCCGTCATGAGCACCTCCCCCGACCGCTACCTTTCGACGCGCGGCGACGCCGCCCCGACCAATTTCGCCGACGCCCTGCTGCGCGGCATCGCGCCCGACGGCGGCCTCTATATGCCGCAGGCCTGGCCCGCCCTGCCCGTCGATGCGGCGCGTCCGGGGCGGACCTATGCGGAAATGGCCAAGGAAGCGATTTCGCCCTTCATCGGCGACGCCCTGCCCGTCGGCGCTCTGGACCGGGCGCTGGACCGCCTGACCCAGGGCTTTGACCATCCGGCGGTGACGCCCCTGGTCGAGCTGGAGCCGGGCCTGTTCGTGCTGGAGCTGTTCCACGGCCCGACCGCCGCCTTCAAGGATCTGGCGATGCAGCTGGTCGCCGCCCTTTCGGACGAGGCCCTGGCCGCGACGGGCCAGAAACTGACCCTGCTGACCGCCACCAGCGGCGACACCGGCGCCGCCGCCGTGCGCGCCTTTGCGGGCGCAGAGCGCATCAACCTGGTGGTGCTGCATCCGCTGGACCGCGTCTCGCCGGTTCAGCGCAAGCAGATGACGACGGTGCAGGCGGACAACGTCCTGAACCTGGCCGTGCGCGGCGATTTCGACGACTGCCAGCGTCTGGTGAAGGGCCTTCTGGCCGAGGAATCCCTGCGCGACGGTCGTCGGCTGTCGTCGGTCAACTCGATCAACTGGGGCCGTCTGGCGGGACAGATTCCCTACTACGTCTCGGCCACGGCGCAGCTGGGTCAGGCGGCGACCTTCGTCGTCCCGACCGGCAATTTCGGCGACGCCTTCGCCGGCATCGCGGCCAGGAAGATGGGACTGCCGGTCACGGGCTTCGTCGCCGCCGTCAATCAGAACGACGCCCTGGCCCGCGCCATCAACGATGGCGTCTATGCCCGCCGCCCCGCCGTCGAGAGCGGCAGCGTCTCGATGGACGTTCAGGCGCCGTCGAACTTCGAGCGTCTGGTCTATGAGGCTTCCGGCCGCGACGCTGACGCCACCCGCGCCGTGTTCGAGACCTTCGCCCGCGACGGGTCCGTCACCCTGTCGCCCGACCTGCTGGCCGCGCTGAAATCAGAAGTCTCGGCCGTCTCCATCGACGAGGCCGCGACCCAGGCCGAGATCTTTCACGCCCACGCCGCTTGGGGTCGCGTCGTCTGCCCGCACACCGCCGTGGCCCTAGCCGCCGCGCGTCAGCTGGACCGCGCCAATGGCCCTATCGTCGCCCTGTCGACCGCCCACCCGTCCAAGTTCGGCGCCTTTGTCTCCGACGTGCTGGGCTTCCAGCCCGAACCCGCCCCCGTCATCCGCGCCCTGGGCGACCAGCCCGAGCGCCTGACCATCATCGACAACACAGCCGAAGCGGCGCTGGCGGCGGTGAAGGGGTTCGCGGGCTAACCGTCATCCCACCCAGCGGGGATGGCGCGGCCGGCCCTCTTCGCATTCCAGCGCCGCGCGGTCCCACCCGCCCAGATCGGCGGCGGCCTCATAGGTCGTTTCGAGGAAGGCGTTCAGGACCGCGTCGGGATCTGCCGCCGTCCTGACGGCCTCATAGGGCAGCAGAAACTCGCCCAGCCCCGCGTCCCAGCGCGCGGGCGGCGCCACCGCCGCCGCCTCGAACCCCGGCGGCGCGGGATAGGCGTAGGCGTAGAAGCATGGCCCTTGCCCCGGAGCACGGGGCCAGAAGCCCGCGCTGGACACCTCGTGGGAATAGGCCTCGCGCGTGACCGCGTCGGGCAGATGCGGCACCCCGCCCGGGTGCAGCGGCGCCGGCCGCGCCGAGAACCGCGTCACCGCCAGGTCAAAGGCGCCCCAGAACAGATGCACCGGGCTGCACTTGCCCAGAAACCGGGTGCGGAAACCGTTCAACACCCGATCGACCTGCACCAGGGCGCGCCAGTAGTCGCGAGCCACTGCCGCGTCATAGGCGCGATGCCGCCTATCCTCGGGAAATGGCGTCGCCTCGGCCATCTCGTCCGGCGTCTGATTGATGCGGCAGGCCACGCCCAGCCCTGCCAGCGCGCTCATGACCTCGGCATAGAAGTCCGCTACGGTCCCGGGCTTGAGCGCGATCCGGCGCTCGCCGCCGTCGCTGACGCGGATGGCCAGTTCGCTGGCGATGAGGTCGAACTCCATCTCGAAACCGAGCGCGTCGTGCGGAATAAGCCCCGTCGCCAGCCCCCGCGCCGAGACCCGCAGCGTCACGTGCCAGCCGTGGTTGAGCCAGGGCGTCTGCGACAGCCGCACCTTGCCGACGACCTGCGCCCACAACTGCAGGGTCTCCATCGTCGGCCACAGCGCCGAGGCTGATAGCTCCGGCCATGTACGCGCCTTGTCATCCGCCGCCATCTGGAGGCTCCTGCCGTTTCCTCCTCAAGTCGGATGCGGCAAGATCGTTGCATAGAGCCGAGCTGCCAAGCCCCTGCCCAAGGGGCGCACAGGAGGTTCGACTTGCACGCAAATGGCGTTGCGTTAGCCTATTCCTGCGAACCGGAAAGAGGCTAAGCATGACCCGCCAAAAATCGCCCAAGAAGGGCGAGACGATCGAGATTCGTCTGCCCTATGCGACCAAGACCGCCTTCACGGCGCGATGCCGCGACGAGGGTCGGACAGTCAGCGACGCCGTCCGGGGCTTCATCGACAGCGACCTGTCCCAATCCCTTTCTGCCAAGGCCAGCCGACTGCGGAGCTGGTCAATCCTGGCGGCCGCGACGGCGGGACTGGCGCTGGGCGCGGCCGCGGCGCCTTCGCTGGCCGAGACCAAGCCCCCGTCCCAGGCAGCCTTCATCCAGTTGGACAGCAACAACGACGGCGTGTTGAGCTTCGACGAGTTTCGCCGGACCTAGCGCACCCGCTTCAGGAACCGATCAGGTTGAAGGGCCAGCCAGGTCCACGGCTTGAACAGGGACGCGCCCGGACGCCACGACGCCAGTACGACCTCCACCCGACCGACGATGTTCTCCTCGGGCATAAGACCCACGCCTTCCGGCTGCGGCCAACGGCTGTCCAGCGATTTGTCGCGATTGTCACCCATCATGAAATAGAAGCCGGGCGGCACGACATGGACGCTCGTGTCATCGCCTGGCCTTCCGCCGCCCCGATCATAGGTCAGATAGGTCGCGCCCTCGGCTTGGGTCTCTCTAACCTGTTGAACAATCCGCTCCGGCTCGTCGTGGTCCCGAACCTTGTCCAAAGGCGTTTGACGGATCGCTCGACCATTGATGAAGACGGCGCCGTGGCGAACTTGAACCTGGTCCCCGGGCAGGCCGATCACCCGCTTCACCAGAGTCTCTTTCGAGCGGACCGGATGACGAAACACCACCACGTCTCCGCGCGCGGCCGAACGCGAGAACAGCCTCCCGTTAAAAAGCGGCGGATTCAGCGGTGCGGACGCCGGGCTCCATCCATAGGGAAACTTCGACACGATGATGTAGTCGCCGGTCACCAGTCCCGGCTCCATCGACGACGAGGGGATGGTGAAGGGCTGGAACGCCAGTGTCCGCACGATCAAGGCGATCAACAGCGTGACAAGGACGGTGCTGAAAACGCCATCAGGCGTGCGCGACGCGACGCGGGTTTCCGAGGGCGCCGCAGGGGGCGCGGCGGGGAAGGCTTCGGCTGACTGGCTCATGGCGCCAGTCAGAAAGAAGGCGCTCCGACCGGCAATCAGACATCTGTCCGGACACTCCGAAATCGTGTCCGGACAGATGAAAGGAAGGCCCCTGGCGGGACCGCCCTACACCACCTCCGCCGCCTTCCAGTAGTCCAGCCGCCGGAAGAAGGGGGCCGGATCCTTGGGGGTGACCAGGTTGGCGGGGTCGTGGAAGATGCGGTCGTGCAGGCGGGTCAGGGTGAAGCGCACCGCCGCCGCCGCGCCCAAGCCGGGAAGCGCGTTCGCCTCGGCGGGCGTCAGGGGCCGCACGGATTCATAGCCCTTCTGGAAGGCGCGAAGGGCGGAATGCATCGGCCGCCCCTCGGCGTCGAAGCCCCAGGCGCTTAGGGCTATGGCGAGGTCATAGGCCAGGACGTCGGTGCAGCCGAAATAGAAGTCGATCACCCCGCCGATGTCGAACTGATCGTGCTCATTGATCGCGAACAGGACGTTGTCGGGGAAGTAGTCGGCGTGGATCGACCCGCGCGGCAGGGCGGGATCACTCCACGGCTCGGCCAGACGCGGCAGCAGGGCCTTGATCTGATCCAGCATCTTGCGGTCGATGCCCTTCATCAGACCGGGGGCGGCGGACTCGCAGCGCGCGGCCAAAGCGGCCCAGGCCTCGGGTCCGACCGGGTTCTTGCGCTCCAGCGTATAGTCGGCGGCGTCGAGATGCAGCAGGGCCAGCACCTGACCGGCGCGATACTGCTCCTTATCCGAGGGATGGCGCTTCCAGGCGCCGGGCGCCCAGTTCAGGATGGCGGCGGCGCGGCCATTCAGATGGCCGATGATCTCGCCCTGATGGTCCGCCACCGGCGACGGCGTCGGAAAGCCGCGCGCCGACAGATGCCGCGTCAGGCCCAGGCAGAAGGGCAGCGATGCCGTGTCCGTCCGCCCCTCGAACAGGGTCAGGACATAGGCGCCCGACGTCGTCTCCAGCTTGTAGTTGGTGTTCTCGACCCCCTCGGCGATCGGCGTCAGCGCGACCAGATCGCCCAGGGGGTAGCGCATGAGATAGTCAGCCGCCTGATCCGGCGAGACGGGCGTGAAGACAGCCATGTCTAGACCAGCTCCGCCGCCGCGCGACGGGCGCGCACCACATCGGCCACGTCGGCCAGCACGCTCTCGGTCGTGGCCCAGCGCCCGGCGCCGCGCCCCTTGCACGTCCAGACGCGACCGTCCTGACCATAGACTTTCAAGGCGTTGCGCTCTCCGTTCAGCGACTGGAAAAGCGCGTCTTTCAGATCGCCGTCAAGCCGAACCGAGGCCTCCAGATGGCCGTCGCGGTCGTGGCAGGCGCCGATCTGACGCACCGGGCGCTCGCCCAGCGGCGTCTCGTCCGACAGTTCATCGCGCGGCAGGTCGGCGGGGGCGCGCCCGAAAGCCTCGAACGACAGCAGCTTGACCTTGGCGGCGGCGTCGTGGCCCTCCAGATCCGATGATGGGTCTTCCTCGGCGAAGCCCGCGACGCGGGCGTCGGCCAGGGCGTCGGCGAAGGCCGCGCCCTCGCCTAAACGTTGCAGCATGAAGTTGACCGTACCGTTCAGCACCGCCTCGAACCCGGCGACGGGACCGGCGGCGCGGGCGGCGCGCAAGGTTTCGATCATGGGCGCGCCGCCGCCGACCGAGGCCGACCAGGCAACACGACAGCCGTTGGCGGCGGCCAGGGCCTGCAAGCCTGCCGGGTCGCGTGCCACGGCCTGCTTGTTGGCGCTGACCACGTCGCAGCCGGCCTCCAAGGCGCGACGGATCAGGGCGTGACCGGCCTCGCCTTCCGACAGGGCCTCCAGCAGAAGGTCGGGCTTCTTGGCCAGCAGGCCCTCGACGTCGTTGGTGAACAGCTCGGCGGGGGCCGAAACATCGCGCGCCTTGCCGGGGTTGCGGACCAGGACACCGACCACCTCATAGCGGTTGTCGGGCAGCAGCCGGTTCAGCAGGCCGCCGCCGACCACGCCGCAGCCTGCCAGGGCCACGCGCAGCGGCGCGTTCGACTGCACCGGGCCGGGAGGGGCCCCGCGCTCGCCGACCACCGTGCCCTCGGCGCGTCCCAGGGCGGCGACCTCGATCTCGACCCCGCAGGATTCGCCCAGGTCGATAGCGTCATGCTGGACCAGAGCCCCGCCCAGCTGGCGTGCCGTCTCCCAGCTGGCCCGGCGATAGCGCAGCGGCGTGCCCGTTTCGCAGGCCGGATCGCGGTCGTAGAGGCCGTCCACGTCCTTCACCAGACGCACCCGATCCAAGCCAAGCTCGGCCGCCAGCACCACCGCCGTCAGGTCCGATCCGCCGCGGCCGAGCAGGGCCACACGACCGTTCGAACGCACGCCGCCGAAGCCCGGCACCACCACCACCTCATGCTCGGCCAAAGCCTGCGCCAGCCGCTCGCCCTTCAGGCTGACGGGACGGGCGTGCTGCGCCGGTCCCTCGACCACGATCCCCAGTTCCCGCACCGACAGGCCCACCGCGTCCAGCCCCACCCGGTCGCAGGCGATAGCGACCAGGGCCGCCGCCTTCTCCTCGCCCAGCACCACATAGGCGGGCAGCAGTTCGTTCTCGTGATCCAGACCCAGCGAGCGTGCGTCGGCCAGCAGCCGGTCGGTGTGACCCGACAGGGCCGAAACCACCGCCACCACTTTGCGACCGGCGCGGACGTGGCCGTAGATTTCCGAGGCCACAGCGGGGGCCTCTGCGGCGTTGCGCAGCACAGACGAGCCGAATTTCAGCACCACGACTTCGGCGGCGACGGCCGCTTGCGGTTTCTGTTTATCGGCGACGAGAGCGAGAGAGGCGGGCATCGGGGTCAGTCCTGAAAGGTCGGCGTTCGGGGAGGATGGCGGTGGGCTTGGGCCATAAAAAAACCCGCCCGGGGGTCCGGGCGGGGTGATCGGTTTTCTGCGTTTCTCGCCTAGGCGGCGCGCATCATCCGGTCCCCGCCCGCAAGGGCATGGTGGTGGTACCGGTGGTGGTAATCGTGGACACGACGAGGCTCGTCGCCGAAGCGGCGAGGCGGGTCGTCATCATGCTGGCAAGGCGGTCAAGCACAGGCGGCGTCCAGTTGAAAAATCGTTCCTCAAGATGTTCCACGACCCCGCATCGCGTCAACCCTCAAAAGAACAATTTTTGCTCGAAATGGCTGCAAAAGCGCGATTTCACCACGACGCCCCGCCTCGACGTCCATATGGGGTGAATTTTTCCGCTTGACCGGCGCCCTTCGCAACCGCAACGTAAGGGCTACTCATCAAGACCGGCTGAGGGATTAGGCCCTTTGACGCCGGGGCAACCATCGGGTTCCGCCCGAAACGGTGCCAACTCCTGCGGGGTTGTCAGGGTTGTCCTGGCGACCGCGAGAGATGGGTGGAGCATCGACGAGGCGACGCTCCACGATCTGTCACTGCATGGGTTCCTCGGTGAGCCGTTTTGCTGAGTGACGAGATCCATGACCCTGGCCCTGATCGACCCCATCGCCCCCGCCGAAGACCCCGCCTGTCGGGCCAATTCCACGCGTCGTCCGTCCGAGCTGCTTCAGCGCGACGGGGCCCACGACGTCTTCGTCCCGATCCCTGACGGCTTCCTCCTGGATTTCGGCGGGACGCTGAATCAGAAGCAGATCGTCGGGCGCCTGCACGGCAAGGCCAACGCCCCCCTGATCGTCGTCGCCGGCGGCATCTCCGCCGACCGCTACGTCCACCGCACCGAGACCAAGGGCCTGGGCTGGTGGTCCGGCGCCGTGGGCGTCCGCGCCCCCATCGACCTGACCCGCTTTCGCGTCCTGGCCTTTGATTTCGCGCCCGATTTCGGTCCCGACGCCAGGGACGCCAAGCCGCCGCTGACCATCACCACCCAGGATCAGGCGCGGCTGCTGGCCCTGCTGCTGGACCACCTGGGCGTCGACAAGGTCGCGGCCTTCATCGGCTGCTCCTACGGCGGCATGATCGCCCTGGCGTTCGGCGAGCTCTTCCCCGACTGGGCCGAGCAGCTGGTGGTCGTGTCCGCAGCCCACCGCCCTCACCCGCTGGCCACCGCCTGGCGCGGCATCCAGCGCCGCATCCTGCAACTGGGGCTGGAGACCGGCCGCGTGGATCAGGCCGTCGGCCTGGCGCGCGAACTGGCCATGACCACCTATCGCACCGCCGACGAGTTCGGCGAGCGCTTCGATTCCGAGGCCCCCAGCCACGCGGGTCAGGCCTATCCCGTATGCGACTATCTGACGGCGCGGGGCCGGGCCTACCGTGACCGCACCACGCCGTCGCGCTGGCTGACCCTGTCGGACTCCATCGACCGCCACCGGGTCGAGCCCGAGGCCATCACCGCCCCCGTCACCCTGGTCGGCTTCACCACCGACCGTCTCTGCCCCATCGACGACATGAGGGAGCTGGCCGCGCGCCTGCCCAACCTCTGGCGCTTCGTGGAAGCCCCCTCCCTCTACGGCCACGACGCCTTCCTCAAGGAAGACGTTCTGGTCGCCGACATCCTGACTTCCGTTCTGAAGGACATCGACCAATGAGCCGCGCCCGCCCCGCTGATCCCCGCACCATCGCCGCCCGTTCGGGCGTGGATACGGACACGGCCCACGGCGCGGTCATGCCGCCGCTGTATCTGTCGTCCAACTATTCCTTCGCCGGCTTCGATCAGAAGCGGAAATATGACTACTCGCGCTCGGGCAATCCGACCCGCGACGTCCTGGCCGAGACCCTGGCCGAGCTGGAGGGCGGCGCCGGCTGCGTCGTCACCGCCACGGGCATGGCTGCGGTCGATCTGCCGCTGACCCTGCTGAACCCCGGCGAGCTGCTGATCGCGCCGCATGACTGCTATGGCGGCACCCACCGCCTGCTGTGCGCCCGCGCGAAGAAGGGCTGCTTCCGCGTCGTCTTCATCGATCAGAACGACGGCGAGGCCCTGGACGCGGCCCTGGCCGACGGCGCCAAGCTGGTGCTGATCGAGACCCCGTCCAACCCCCTGCTGCGCGTCGTGGACGTGGCCGATGTCTGTCGCCGCGCCCACGCCGTCGGCGCCAAGGTGGTGGCCGACAACACCTTCCTGTCGCCTGCCCTGCAACGCCCGCTGGAGCTGGGCGCCGACATCGTGGTCCACTCGACCACCAAATACATCAATGGCCACTCCGACGTGGTCGGCGGCGCCGTGATCGCGGCCGATCCGGCCGACCACGCAGAGCTGGCCTGGTGGGCCAACTGCCTGGGCGTCACCGGCTCGCCGTTCGACGCCTATCTGACCCTGCGCGGCATCCGCACCCTGTTCACCCGCATCGAGCGCCAGCAGACCACCGCCGGTCTGGTCGCCGCCGCGCTGGAACAGCACCCGGCGGTCAAGGCCGTCCACTATCCGGGCCTGAAGTCCCACCCCGGCCACGCCCTGGCCGCACGCCAGCAGTCGGGACCGGGCGCCATGCTCAGCTTCGAGCTGAACGGCGGCACGGACGCCGTGCGTGACCTGATCGAGGGTCTCGACATCTTCACCCTGGCCGAGTCGCTGGGCGGGGTCGAAAGCCTGATCGCCCACCCCGCCACCATGACCCACGCCGCCATGACGCCCGAGGCGCGTGTCGTCGCCGGCATCACCGACGGCCTGATCCGCCTGTCGGTCGGACTGGAGCATCAGGACGACATCCTGACGGATCTGGTTCAGGCGCTGGACGCCCTGTTGCTGAAACAGGCGGCCTGACGCAGCGTTTTCCTCCCCACTTGTGGGGAGGGGGACCGCGTAGCGGTGGAGGGGCCTGCGCGGGTTGAAGCAGCCCCTCCGTCACGTCGCCTGCGGCGCCGCGCCACCTCCCCACAAGTAGGGAGGAGAAATCGCTTTTAAGCCACAGCCCGCGCCAGCATCTGCTGCTGACCGCGCGCGTCCATCGCCGCGTCTTCCAGCGAGAACTGCCCCATCATCCGGTCCAGTTCGCGCGCGTCCTGCGCCAGCGAATGGCTGGCGGCGGTGGCTTCCTCAACCATGGCCGCGTTCTGCTGCGTGACCTGATCCATCTGGGCCACGGCGACATTGACCTGCTTCAGGCCACTGGACTGCTCCTGCGACGAGGCTACGATCTCGCCGGTGATGGAGGTGACGCGCTCGATCTGTCCGCCGATCCGCTTCAACGCCTCGCCGGTGTCGCCGACCAGCTGCACGCCCTCGCCGACCTGACGACTTGAAGCCGAGATCAGCGTCTTGATCTCCTTGGCCGCCTCGGCCGAGCGCTGGGCCAGAGCCCGCACTTCTGAGGCCACGACAGCAAAGCCGCGACCGGCGTCTCCGGCCCGCGCGGCTTCCACGCCCGCGTTCAGCGCCAGCAGATTGGTCTGGAAGGCGATCTCGTCGATGACGCCGATGATGTTGCCGATCTCGTTGGACGAGCGTTCGATCTCGCCCATGGCGGTGACGGCGCGGCCCACGACGGTCTGCCCCTCGACGGCCTCGGTGCGGGCGGCCTTGACCACGTCCCCGGCTTCAAAGGCGTTCTCGGCCGAACGGGCGACGGTGGCGGTAATCTGTTCCAGAGCCGCAGCGGTTTCTTCAAGCGCGGCGGCCTGCTGCTCGGTGCGGCGCGACAGGTCGTTGGAGGCTTCCGAAATCTCATGGGCGCTGGCGCCGATGGCGCTGGAACGGTCGACGATGACGCTCATCGTGCTCTGAAGCCTGGCCATCGCCGCGTTGAAGTCGGCGCGCAGCTTTTCGTATTCGGGCGCGAAGGTCGCGTTCAGGCGGAAGGCCAGTTGGCCGTTCGACAAACGGTCCAGACCGGCGGCGATGCCATCGACTACCTGGGCCTGCTGGCGCGCCGTCTCGGCGTCGCGTTCGGCCTGGGCGGCGCGGGCGCGCTCGGCGGCGGCGCGCTGAACCTCGGCCTCGGCTTCCAGCCGGACCTTCGCCTCGGCGTTCTTTTTGAAGGTCAGGACGGCGTCGGCCATGTGTCCGATCTCGTCGCGACGGCCGATGGCGGGGATCTCGGCGCTCAGGTCGCCCGACGCCAGCCGCGCCATGGCCCGCGTCATGGCCTCGATCGGGCGGCTCAGCGCGCCGATCAACCAGGCGATGGCGCCTAGGGCGATGATCAGAGCCACCAAGCCGCCGACGGCGAAGCTGGCGTAGGCCTGGAGGAAGGCCGCCTTTTTCGCCTCGGCCCGAGCGGCGGCGACGACGCCTTCCTTGTCCTGAATACCGGTGATGGCCGCGCGGATGTCAGACAGACGCGCGGCGTCTTCCAGGCTGGCGACGGCCTGCGGTTGCGTGGCGGGGTTGCGAGCCAAAGCGATCAGTGCCTCAGCGCTCTTGTGAAACTCAACGCCGGCGGCGTTCAGCGCCGTTTGTTCCGCCTGGTAGGCCCCGGCGGCGTCGCTGGCGGCCAGATCGGCCAGACGCGCGGTGAACTGGCGGCCAGGCTCCTCATACTTGGGAATGAAGTCCTCGTCGCGCGTGGCCACGAACGCGCGCATCGCGTTCTGCTGCTCGACCGCCGCCGCCAGCACCAGATCGGAGGCCTTGAATATCTCGTTAGAGGCGGCATCGGCGGCGTCGGCCCGTTGCAGTCCGGCGACGCACCAGAGCACGATCATCGTCGCCATCCCGCAGGCCGCGATCACGGCGGCGAACGACAACATCAGCTTCTTGGGAACGGACAGGTTCTGCAGCATTTTCTACGCTCGGTGGAAAGACTATGCTCCTCCTTAACCTCGCGCGGTTCGCCAAAGCCTTATCGCCCCATGCCGCAAATCTACGTAGGCGAAATCGCCGTTTCTCAAAGCGCCTTCAGCACGACCGACAGGGCCGTCAACAACAGGTAGCCAGCGAAGGCCCTTCTCAGCACCGTGCGGTTCAGCCGATGCGCCAGTCGCGCGCCATAGGGAGCGGTCAGGGCCGTCAACAATCCCATGATCACCGCCGCCGGCACATTGACGTAACCCAGCGACAGCGGCGGCCGACCGGGCGCGTCCCAGCCGAAGACCGCAAAGCCCAAAGCCGCCGTCGCCCCGATGGCCAGACCAAACCCTGAGGCCGTCGCCACCGCCTGATGTATCGGCCGCCCGCACAGGGTCATGGTCATGCCGCCGAAACTGCCCCCGCCGACCCCCATCATGGCCGACAACAGGCCAATGCCCGTGCCGACGCCGCGCCGTCCCCAGCCGGTCGGCATATCCTTGCGCAGGGTGACGTGTTCCGGCAGCAGACCCATCTGCATGGCGATCAGCAGCAGGCAGACGCCATAGACGATGGCCAGCCCCTCCATCGAAGTGAAACCGGCGATCGCCGCCCCGAGCAGACCGCCGCACGCCACCCAGGGCGTCCAGGTCTTCAGCACCTGTTCGTCCACCGCGCCATGCGCCCGGTGCGTCGCAAGCGAGCGCAACGAGGTCGCCACGATGGTCAGCAGGGAGGTGCCGATGGCGACGTGCAGATTGCTCTCGCCGCCCACGCCCAGCACCGCAAAGGCGTAAAACAGCGCGGGCACTAGCACCGTCCCGCCGCCGACCCCGAACAAGCCGCCGATCACCCCCGCAACCGCGCCCGCCGCAATCAGGGCGGCGCACATCATCAAAAGTTCGGCCGGGGGCAGAGCGCTCATGCCTTGGGCATAGCGGCGCATCCCGCCAGCGTCATCCCGGAAAGGGGATCATGCCTGTCCCCTTCTTTCGTCATCCTCCGGCGCCTGCAGGGCGACCGGGGGACCCAGCGGCGCCCGGAGGGCGAAACCTCACGTGCCGCGCTTAAAACAAAGATCGCCTTCGGCGCCGCTGAGTCCCCCGGTCTCGCTTTGCTCGCCGGAGGATGACGAAAGTAAAAGGGTGAAAAATCAGGCCGCTTCTTCGCTCGCGCCCAACCGGCTATGCCGCGCCTCTGCCTCGTGCACGGCCTCGACCGCCCGGTCCACGACCTCCAGCCCGGCCCCGGCCTTGACGCCCTCGACGGTCAGGATGCGGCGGAAGGCTCGCGCCCCCGGCCGGCCGTGCATCAGGCCCAGCATA
>Ga0265296_1002816_pt1 | contig 16891 bp, 17 predicted proteins | sample MunlanPumphouse1_FD_189073 | JGI IMG/M metagenome (GOLD analysis project Ga0265296, IMG submission 189073) | Groundwater microbial communities from a municipal landfill in Southern Ontario, Canada - Pumphouse #1 | ecosystem: Environmental > Aquatic > Deep subsurface > Groundwater | place... | reverse complement strand
ATCCATTGGAGAATTCTATTATTATGCGCAGGATGAGGACTGAATCAGTATCATATCTTTTAATATCATAACATGCAAATTCTTGCTGTATGAAGGGAGAGCGGCTTTCGGATGCAATTGTATACGAGAAGCTGCATCTCTTAAAGAAGGATTTTTGCGGGTATATTGAACGCAACACCGTAAAAGTCGATGCAAACCTTCCAGTTTTTTTTGGGTATGTGATATCAGCACTTGAAAGTTCGTTTCCCAACCTTGCTGATGACACCTACGATGAATTTATCGATAGCATCACCTTCAAAATACTCGATTCCAGTGCCAATATCAATGATTTTGAGTATGTAAAGCGGGTCATGTCCAATGCCCTCCGGTTCAAGAAGAAGCGGGACGCTGAGATGGGCATCAATATTGTTGTCGGACTCAAACTCTTAAAAACCGGGGATTATCCGCATGCGCTGAATTTCCTCAAACCCTATGCAAGCCTGGATGTCAAGCTCGGCATGGCGGTTGCCTACTGTTATTACGTCCTATCACTCCGAGAGTTCAAGCGGGATGACGCCGCGACAATGCACTACCGCCCCGGGGAGATGGAACTTCTCGCCCGTGAACTGCTCATTACCTTATCCCGGACGCATCCTCCGATCAACACCTTGAAACAACTGGATCTTGACGACCCCTCGTTCCTGGAGAAGATCTTCTGGCAGATGATCTTTACCGGCCTTGAATGGTTCTCGAACGAGAAATGGTTTGTCGAGGTCGGTTTACTGAATGCTGCGTATACCCATGACGGGGCAATGCGAAAGCGGCTGCTTGATATCGGGGCGGAGCGGTTTTATTCTGACATTCATTTTCTTCGCGAGATGTATTACTATAAACTGGAGAACCGCGATGCCGCCGGGGCAGCAGGCGTCGTCAACCAGCTGATCAAACAGTATCCGGACAATCTCGAACCCATATATCTCGGGCTGAAATTATCCCTCCTTACTACCAAAAAAATTACCTATCACAGTTTCCGGAAGCTGGCCACCATAAAAGGGATGCCTCCGCATATCATTGAACTCTGCGACGTTACGTTTGATCTTCTGAATAAAGATCATAAGGAAGCGATCACCCGGCTAACCGATTTTGATACGGAATTCCCGCAGTTCCGGCATTATACGATCACGTTACGGTACATTGCCAACGATTTTCTTACCTCCGATGAGATCCGGCTTAAAAAAGCAAAGATTGCATTGCTGGAATCCTTAGAGCAGTTCTGTCTTCTCGAACTGAAGATCCGACTCATATGAGCCCTGACAATTATTTATTATTTGAATCCGAGTCCCGCCATTACGGCATGTATTGCCTGAATGATGGGATCGATAACCACATTCAGCAGACTTCCCTGTGAATTATCCGGAGCAGGAGTTGTAATCGGAATATACTCTCTTGATGTAGGAACTCCTCCGGGATAGGACCCGTTCGTATCGGTTACCGGGGAGGTGGGGGTAATGGTGCTGATGGTCATCCGGGAATTCTGGGTTAACTGATCGGTTATTATCCCGACATCATCGTTGGTTGCAAACCAGAGCCGGTTATCTGCATCGACATGTATCCAGTTAACGGTGGGGGAGGTCCCAATCCCTCCCATTCGGTCAATAAAATCGATAATCTTCCCGTTTTTCCAGATATAGATGCCACTGTCCGTTGCAAGGTATATCCGGCCATCCGGGCCGGCTGCAACATCGTTGATGTTATTGTCCGAGCCAGAAAGCATGTCCGAACTTAAAAATGAGGAGAAGTTGGAGTCGCGGGAGTAGTGGGCAACCATGGAATTATTGAAGAACAATGCGCCACCCAGAGGATCGCGCCTTACCTGTGTCAGTAATCCATAGGTACTGTCATGGGGAGCAAGGCATTCGAATCGAATGGGATCCTCTTGAGAGCGGACCGTCCATAATCCTTCGTGATCGGTCGCAATAACCAGTGTATCCGACGCATAATCGAGTACCATGCCATCGGCCTCATAAAAACCCGGTCCATCGGGTGATTCCGGCTGGTACCATGTCCATGTCCCCTCATGATACCGATGGATGCCGGCATTGCCGGTGACCACCCACATATCGTCATTCCAACGCTGAAGTGCGGTAATGCGAGGATCCTTAAGCAGTTGCTGGTCACGGATGGTCTGGTAATACTGGCCATTATATATCTGGATTCCTCCGGAATACCCGATCCAGAGTCTGCCCTGCCGATCATATTCGATCGCGGTGATGTAATCGTTCAACAGGCCTTCACTGGAGTTATCCCGGTTTAAATGACGGGTGGACCAGGTCCCATTGTACTGTGAGAGGCCAAATGACGTGGCGAGCAGGGCCGATCCCGGGGCATCAGGTACATTGACCATGTCCATGATCTGGGTGGAATGGATCATGGATGCAGTGGGGGTAAAGAGAGTAATTGTATATGGTGAGGAGACCGATGATTCGAGGGCGTTACTTCCCGTTGCGGATACGGGTGCAATAATCATCAGTATTATGAAAAGAACGAAGAGTTCAGAGTTCACCGGTCGTGCCATCAGCTCTCCGGATGGATACCTTTCCGCTGTTTGCCGGAAGGAATGTTACTGAACGGCCCATCTTTCCCCCGACTTCTTCTTTTACCAGGGGGATATTACATTCTTTCAAGAGTGCCCTGATCTTTTCGGCATTACGTTCGCCAATGTTGAGGTTGGCACCGAAATATTCAAACATACTTGCACCCCCGGCCATCTTGGCGATAAGCGATCGGTTCTTACAGCCAAGTGCATTGAGTTCTTTTAAGAGCAGGGGAATCGCGGTATCCGCATATTTACCCGGGCGGTCTTTCCTGCCGGCACTATCCGGCAACATGATGTGAACCATCGCCCCAACCTTCAGGTGGTCGTCATAGAACATGAGTCCGATGCAGGATCCAAGTCCGATGGTCATCATCGGAAACGAACCGACCCGGTATTCACCAATACCGATCATTGCCGTCTGTCCAGGGAGAGTATTGAGGTCGGCCATGGTACCCATCAGATTCGTCAGATACCTTTCATCATGTTTTCCATCAGTTCGACAATCCGTGCGAGTGTTGCAGTCTCCGGGAACATAATAATATCACTATCGATCTTGTGCTCTTCACAGACCAGCTCTGTTGAGAAGAGGAGGACCTCATCGATATCCTCGCCCATCTGGGCGATCAGGGAGGCCATCGCAGCATGTGCCATATCGAGGCTGAGCGCGGGAGGGGAAGGCAGCATAATGAAACCCAGAAGTTCAGCGGTTGCATCCAGGAACGCTGAGACCATGATATTTCCCACCTCGATTAATGCACTCTCGTCCATCTCGTTCATGGTGCGGTCCATGTCGGTCATACCGAGCATGGTATTGGTGAGACGGATGGCGGATTCCTTGGAGATATAAAATATGATATATCCTCCGTGCTGGATCTCGCCCTGGAGCTCGAAAGCCACCATGGCCGCGGATTCCTCTCCCATGTAGTTACCCAGTTCGGCAATATCGATGGCCTTAATGGCGGGCACGCTCATCTGGACGGTACTTCCCAGCATCTGGGATAAGGTGGTAGCTGCATGGGCAGCACCAATATTGCCGAGTTCCTGGATTGCATCGGCCTGAACGGTAGATAATTTCATGATCTCTCCTACACCATCGTGTTTACATCAAGTACCGGGACAACGTCACCATCGCCCAGGATGGTCACTCCGCTCACTCCCCGGGTATTCCCGATAAAATGACTTAATGGTTTTACCACAACTTCCTGTTGTCCCTCTACAACATCGACCGGAACACAGCATTTTCTCTTCTGGTACTGGATAACAATCAGTATTTCACAGACTTCAGAATATCCAATCATGTCATTCAGTGAGAAGATCTGGAGTACTTCGTCGCGGAGCAGTATTGCCTCACCTTTTCCGATCTGGTGGGTATCATCCCGTTTGAAATTTGCCACTTCGACAATACTGCTGATGGGGATTGCCAGCCGGTGCCCGTTGATCCGGACAATCATCACATCGACAATTGCCATGGTCGGGGGGAGGAGAAGTTCAAAACGACTGCCTTTGCCTTCCGTAGTCTCAACCCGGATCGTCCCTTTGAGGGATTCAATGGATCTTCGGACTACGTCCAGACCTACCCCACGGCCGCTGATGTCCGTAATGGTATCCGCTGTGGAAAAGCCCGGCTGGAACAGGAGTTCAATCGCCTCATCCACACCCATGGCATCGGCAGCTTCCTGCGTGACAAGACCTTTCTCGACGCCTTTTCTCTTGACTTTCTCAACATTGATGCCCGCCCCGTCATCGATGATCTCAATGATGACATTGTCACGATCCCGGTGAGCGGCAAGTTTGACAAATCCTTTACGGGGTTTACCGGCAGCTTCGCGTGCATCCGGGGATTCAATACCATGGTTAACGGAATTCCTGATCAGGTGGAGGAGGGGGTCATTGAGACCATCCATGACACTGCGGTCAAGTTCCGTTTCACCACCTTCCATGACAAAGTCCACTTCCTTGTGGTCGTACTGGGCGACATCGCGGACTACCCGGGGCAACCGGTTGAAGATGTGGTTTAACGGGATCATCCGTATGACCATCATCAGGTTCTGGAGCTCAGATACCGACCGGTCGACCATGCCGATCGCTTCATTCATCTCTTTGATGTGGTGCTCTTCAGCAATCTGTTTGAGCCGGCCGCGATTGATCACCAGATCCTCAACCAGATTCATGATGTGATCCAGCTGGGTGATGTCCACTCTCAGGTTCTTGATCTCACGGCTTTTGTCTGATGAAGCTGCGGCACCCTGTTTTTTATCTCCATCTGCAGGTGCCTTTTTTGCCTGCTTGATAACCTGCTTGATCTCGACACTGGCAATTTCAGTTCCGAGAGCAGCAGTCTTCAGAGCTTCTTCCCCGGCTTCGCTCGCAATGCAAAGATCGAGGCTCCCGTCAAAATTACCCTCATCGATGGCCTCTTTTGAGGGATTTATTGAGATGATTGTCCCTAACGCTTCCAGGTTGCCAATGGCGATCATTGCCCTGACATCTTTCATCATGCATTCACTGGCAACGGTGATGTGAAGATCATAGGTAGGAAGATCGGAGTTCTCATCAGATGCCGGAATCTCATTCGTTTCTGCCGTGGAAGGAGTTGCAGGAACACTTTTTTGTTCCTTTTTTGCGGATCCCCCGCCATGATCGGAGAGCCACTGCTTGAGCGTTTGAACCTGCTCATCGGGATTCAGGGTGGAGGTGTCCCCACCCCCCTCCACATCATCGATCATCTGTTCCAGTACATCGGAACAGGAGAGGAGCAGGTTTCCCAGGTCCTGTGACATGGATGCAGATCCGCTCCGGATCAACTGGAATATATCCTCCATGGCATGGCAGAGTCGTTCCATGTCGGCAAAACCCATGGATGCCGATGCACCTTTCAGGGTATGTATGGACCGGAAAATTTCATCGATGGCATTCTGATCTGCACCTTTTTCCAGGTTAAGGAGGTATTTTACCATGTTTTCATGGTTCTCCCGGGATTCTGCAACAAAAAGTCCTCGGTAGGCTTCAAATTCAGACATGGTTCTCCTCCATCTGATAGATCAGTCGTTCAATCTCTTTTGAGAGTCTGTTGAGCGGCAGTACTTTATCGACGGCACTGTGTTGTATTGCTGAACGTGCCATTCCGTATACCAGACAATCCTTCTCATCGCATAAGAGACTTGTGCCCCCGGCCTCCTTGATGGCATGCGCACCCAGGCCGGCATCGTTACCCATTCCGCTCAGGATCACCGACACAATGTTTTTCCCGTACACATGTGCTGCGGATTCAAACGTCTTGTCTACCGCAGGGCGGACTGCATGAACCGGGGGAGTATTGGAGTGAATGATCCGTCCAATCCGGATATTGTCTTTACCCATGTCCCCGCTTACAATGGTATGGACTCCCGCTTTGGAGAGCAGGATCTTTCCCGTCTCAACAAGATCCCCGTTCTCCGTCTCTTTGACCGGCATTGATGCTATCCGGTTAAACCGCTCGGCGAGTGCCGCGGTAAATCCTGTGGGCATGTGCTGGGTAACAATCACTCCCGCAGGGAGATCGGCGGGTATATCCGCGAGCAGGGTGTCCAGCATCGGTGGTCCTCCGGCCGATGAACCGATGAGCACAACCCGTTCAGCAGGACCTTGTTTTGATAGGGGGTTATGAACAACAGGAGTAGATTTGAGCGTGACGAGGTGTTTGATCTTCGAGATCAACTCATTGCCAATTTCACGGACATGGGGGATATCCTTTGGCTTCAGCATGAAGTCATCGGCGCCAAGGTGGATGGCCTCGCGGGTCTTCTCTGCTCCTTCCGAGGTAAGGGTACTCACCATCAGTATTTTTGGCCGACGCTTCTGGTTCCGGAGCTCTTCCAATACCTGGATGCCGGTCATCCGTGGCATTTCGATATCGAGTGTCACGAGGTCAGGTTCAAGGGTCTTGATCTTTTCGAGGGCATCAAGACCGTTGGATGCCGTTCCCACTACCTCAATAGACGGATCTTTTGTTACCATGTCCCGGATGACCGTCCGCATAAACACGGAGTCATCCACAATGAGTACTTTTACCATAACGTCAGGATGCGAGAACGTTCTTGACTTCTTCAAGTACTTTCGGGGCCTGGAATGGCTTGACGATATAGCCTTTTGCCCCGGTCTTGATGGCCAGTTTTACCATCTGTTCCTGCCCGACCGCTGTACACATAACAACCCGTGCGGCAGGATCGAATGCCTTGATTCCCTTTAAGGCTTCAATACCGTTCATCTTGGGCATGACGACATCCATTGTTACGAGGTCCGGCTTGAGTTCCTTGTATTTAGCAACGGCCTCTTCACCATCTCCCGCTTCCCCGGCGATGGTATGACCCCCTGAGAACAGGATATTTTTCAGAAGAGTTCTCATAAAGAGTGTATCATCCACGATCAGAATCTTTCCCATTGACGATCAAATAAGGATTGGTAAATCATTACATAAAACAGTATGGGAATGCCAAACACGAGAGAAATTAATTGGTTTGGGATTTTGTGGCATCGGAGATGTACCGGACGCCTTTTGTGGTCAGCTGGACCTCCCTGCGAATGGTGACCACCTCTGCAAGACCCAGTTTTAAGACTTTATCATAGATGGCATCGAGTTGCTTATGGGGAATATTGAGCATGTTCTCAATTGCATGGGAGTCCATCCCCGAATAAATGAGCATGGCAACCTGCTGATCGACACCATCCAGTTCGGTACCTTTCATGTCCATGCCCTTTGTGGTATCCTTTAAGAAATTGAACAACACCTGGAGGGTAGACAGTGGACAAAGCACGAGGCTTGATACGACTTCACCGGATTCCAGATGATCGATCCGGACAACGTCTGTGGCTTTACCCTGTACTTCGCGTTTTGTCAGTTCTATTGCTGCAACTTCGGTGACCGGCACACAGACCTGTTTTGTGGGACTGACAAACCAGATCCCGGACTGGACAACGACCACACTTCCTTTTTCCCACTGGGCATCTTTGACCATGACCCCGCCCTTGATTGCCGGCGACATAAAATAGGCCATAAGGCGATAGGCATTGCAGACCCCCAGGATCATCTTTTTTAAGACCTGGAGGACTTTTTCTACCGAAAGAATCTTTGTAACAACCTCGGTGTCGGTCTTCGAGGTGACAATGAGGATATTCTTCTTCTCGGCTAGATCGACAACGGTCTTGAATAAAATTTCCCTGTTCACCGGTGCCGGTAGTACTATCCGGTCATCTCCAATGCCGAGTTTGATAACAACCCATGTATTGTTATGTTCGACTTTTGCTGGTACTTCTTTCATGGGGACTCACGACATTTTTTCAGCGGGTTATTCAATACTATACTGTTGATCTGAACATTATTTGTTTCCTTCTGAAGAAGAGGGCGTCTTTTCTTTCTCTTTTATGGTGCCCCCAATCTTCTGGAACATATCGTTGAGTTCATCTTCAATTTCCGATGCAGGCGCTTTGAAATCCTTGAGTTCCCGAAGCAGGCTGAGATCTTTCTCTTTCGTGACGGTTTTGACATCTGACGCAATCGAACTGAGCAGGTCCTCATCAGATCCCCCACTTCCCCCGGCAAACGATGCCATATCGGATTGGATGCCAAGTTGATCCTCCATATTATCTGCGCCTGAAGGGGCGTCGGAAGGAATCCATGCGGTTTTCACCTCAGTAGGCGTGGGCGCGGATGGGGTGGTTGATGCTGGTGATGTGTCTGTCTCCTGAAGTGCTGCGTTATCCGCGGACACGGTATCCATGCTATCCGCCATGTCCTCATCAAGTTCGACATCATCCAGGCTCAGATTATCGAGATCGCCAAATTCGGAATCCAGTTCGCTGCCAGCATCAAGACCACTCAAACCATCAAGTCCGGAACCAGCGTCCGCTGAATCCGTTGTGGCCGAGTCATCCATCTCATCAAATGAGGGCATCAGTAATTCCGGTGCAGGCTGTTCAGATGCCGGCTCTCCCGGACTCAGATCGTCAGATAGTGATGCCAGGGAGGGATCATCATCAAGTCCGTCAAGAAGCCCCTCATCAAATTCATCTCCTGAAAGTGAGAGGAACGGATCGGAGGAATCAGAAGATCCAGCCCCGCCTGCGGCCCCGGGAACCGGGGGGGCCGGTTTGGAGACTTTTTCACTGACGGTCTTATCCAGCATCTTATTGATGTCTTCGATTTTTTTCCCGGGCTTGCTGCGTGCCTTGAGAATTGTTCCCAGGGACCCAAGGGAAGTAATTGTTGAAGTAATGTGAGCCAGAAATCCACTCTTTTTGTCGCCAGGTTTTGACGTCTCTTTTTTTACTGCTTTTTCAGGTTTGGCCCCATCTTTTTTCGCACCTGCTGGAGCACGATTTTCAAATATTTTTATATCATCGAGACGTTTGAGGAACCCGGTTTTTTTGAGCTCTGCCAGATAGATCTTAATTTCTGCGACCGTTACAATCCCCAACAGGAATGGGAGTACGATGGCAGCAACTATCAGGATGAGGAGAAGTTGAATGAGTGTCACATCGATGAAAATCAGGATAGAACCGAGTATGACTACGGTGCACAGCATTACAATCCGGCGAATATTTGCTTTCATGGTTAACTCCACCTCATTCTCACGCTACCCCCGAACCCATATTCTGGAGTCCTTCGGGGCTGAAGAACAAATTTACCGCAATCGGGATAAAGATCAGGACAAGTCCGGTCAATATACAGAATAGGGCAGTATAGAAATAAAACATATATCTGTCTCCCCCCCCGACTATCTTTGCAGCGATAATATCTGATACCGTAATAATAATCAGGCATATTACTATAAACGCACCCATCTCTTTTTCCGGGAAATTGGTAAACATACCCGTCATACCGCCCCCCATCCCACCAAGCGCCTGTGACGCGGACACGCCTCCCGCGGAACTGGAAGCCGTCGCCGCGGCCGTCTGGTTTTGAAAATTCTGCATCATGGAGGAGACCGATCCGGTAAGAACGACCATGATCCGGTATAACGCGACAAATATGCTGGCCATCGCCATATGCATGGGCACGAGGAGTACGATGAAACTGCGGGAATGCATATCCTTCTTCTCCCGCAAGAGGGTCTGCTCAAGCACGGAAGAACCCACAACCGTTCCGATGGGATCCGGAGGCCCACCGAGGGTAACTGTGTCAAGGTAAATATTAAGGTATTTATAAATATAATTACTTCCTGATTCTCCAATGAATTTCCCCCAGATCTGTTTGTCATCAAGACCGAGATTCATCTTTGAATATACTGAGTTTACTAATGGTTCGAGTGCAGTCAGGGATTTTTTATCAATAGTATGAATTGCGTACACGGCCGTTGTACCCTGACCTCCCATGACTGATCCAAGGCTCCGGATAAACACTGAAAAATCATTATCTCTCATGGTAATATTGGAATCATCAATAAAACCGATAATCCCCATGGGGGCAAGGAGAACCCCGATGAGAATAAAGATCAACCCGGCACTAATCCCCAGAATTGCGAGCACAATCACTGCGACAATGGTGAGGGGTACCATGATCCTCTCCATTGCATGGATGGTCTGCTGCTCTTTGGACATATGTGTTCTCAATCCATGGGATTTGGGATCATTGGGAACAGACTGGTACATCATAAAATTTCCCCCAGCACCGATTGCAAAAAGAATAGCATAGGTAATATTCAGGGTGCTGTCAATTCCCGCCGGAGAATAGATGGCAATGGAGATCATGAGGGTAACGGCGATAACAGTTCCTGAGAGCAGCAGAGCAATGTAGGCATCTCCCCATGTTTTGAGCTGCTCAAGACCCTGTTCAATCTGGCTGCGGTACACACTGCGGACGGTGGCAAGTTCGTTTTTCAGGAAATCTTCATCCGGCACACCGGATTCAATGGAGTTGGCGTACCGGTTCAGCATGCTCTTGAGGATTGGATTCGTGGCCCGTTCGGCAACAATACTCAGTGATTCTGAATAACTGTAACTCCATTTCTTGACATAGGTGTCCACTTTATTGATATACTTGGCAGAAATGTACTCTTTACGGTTGGCTGCAAAGGAGAAGATCTCCGGGCGTGACGCATTCGCAAGCGCCAGGGATGCCATATAGGTGGTCATGAAGAGCAGGTCTGCACTCATTGCCCGGTCTTCCGTGAGCTGATCGAGCTTACCTTTGATAGTACCCATCAGGTTCGCAAAAGGAATCTGACGGCCTTCCACGGGAATATCCGGTGAAGGAGAGGGATCCGGCATATCAGGCCCCGATGGTGAGGAGACCCTGTTTCTTGATCTTGGTCATCATATGGAAGAGATCCCAGAATTTTGTATACCCGGCTTTATGGAGCCGTTCGAGGATCTTGGCGCGTTTGTCCACTTCAAGGTAAATTTCAGCTTTCTTGCTGTCGGGCATACCCAGCATGGTTGCAATCTTATTTTCCAGGAGGTACGAACTGCCTTTTCCGGTGAAGACAAACGTGTCCGATACCGGCTCCCAGCCGAACATCTGGACGAAGGTAAACCCTGAAGTTTCCGGATTATATCCTACCAGTTCGTTGATGCTGATCAATCGCCGGACCAACTGGCCATCAGGACGCTTTACTGCACTCTGGATGATGACAAGGTTGAGGTTGTCGACATATGTCTTGGGGATATTGATGGGATCCCCACAGAGACGCTGGATCAGTTTTTCAACGGAAGCAGCGTGGAATGTGCTCATGACTGGGTGTCCGGTCTGCATGGCACCAAACGCTACCGCGCCTTCAACACCACGGATTTCCCCGACAAGGATCTGGTTCGGGCGTTGACGCAATGCGGACTTGAGGAGATCAAACATGGAGACCTCCCCGGCCTCTCCCCCACCTTCTCCTCTGCCCTTGGCAAGTGCCACTTCCCGGATCCAGTTCCGGTGAGGAACATTCAGTTCAGGGGTATCTTCAATGGTTACGATCTTATTTTCAGGGGGAATGAATGTCGTAATCGCATTCAGGAGTGTGGTTTTACCACTTGCGGTTTCACCGGAAACGAAGAGTGACATCCCATATTCGATACAGATCCAGAGATATGCAGCAGCCTGGTAATCGATACCATTGCTCTCTACAATGTTGAGGATGCTTAAGGGAACCTCGTTCACTTTACGGATGGTAAAATTGCTTCCGTGGCGGGAGATTGCTGTGCCGTACACAATGTTGATACGGGAACCGTCAAGCAGGGTTGCGTCAATGATTGGATTACGGTAGGTGATCGGGCGTTTGATTCGCTCTGCCATTTTGACGACAAATTCGTCCAGCTCGCTGGAGACTTTAAACTCGATAACCGATTTCAATCCTTTAAAGATCTTGTGTTCAATAAAGATTGGCCCGACACCATCACAGGAGATATCTTCTATATTCGAATCGGAAAGGAATGGTTTGAGAACCCCCATATCGATCTTGTCGCGAATCAGCATGTACTCAATCGCCCGGTACTGCTGATCGGTCAGGATCACTTTGCCATCAGGAGTCTGGGGAATCTGGAATTTTGCCTTGACTTTTTTCATCTTGTCTTTTGCGGAGAAGTCCGTGTTAAGAAACTGAGTGAGTTTGGATTTTATGTCCTGTTGGCCGGGGCCTCCACCGGTCATCTGGGAAATATCCATATTTTTTGGCTTGATCACCGCAACATGTGCCAGCATCTTTTTGAGAACTTCAGATCGTTCCTTATCACTGATGGGATCTTCTTCAAGTGCGTCAATAAGATCAACGAGTTTCGTTTCGATAACCGGCATCATCTGGGAAACACTGTGGAGGAATGAGGGTTCGATGGGGATGTAAAAATTCCTGACATCGTCCGGATCGGGAAGAATATGGACAAATGTGGTATCATTGACCGGATAGATGATATTGGGACTTTTCATTGACCGGAGATCTTTTTTCAACTCCGAAAGGAACAGGGGAATACCGTACGTATTCACCGGGAATGTATGGAGATATTCGAGAAGATGGGGACTTGCTTTTACGTACTCTTTGGCATTTGCCGGGAGCATCTTGTAGAGTGCGCTGGATTCAATGTCATGGTAAAAATCAATAGTTGTATCAATGGGTTCCGGTTTGAACGGAAGATTGACTGCAACCGAGAGTGTCCCCATATCAGACCTTTGCGTAACTCATCGGGATGATCTTCATTCCATATCCGGGGTGGACTTCAAAACTTACGAGGTTACCGGTAGTTTTGCGTGCCCCACGGACTTTGATAACCTCCATCACCATCACGTACTTGTCGCCCATAAGGGCTTTTTTCATGTTAAGGTGTGCATCGCAGATAGAGCGGATCCGTACAAGGGTATCTTCCTCAAATGCATAGGTATGGAGGGTGACAAGAATGGTCTTCCCATGATCGATAAGGGATTTGCAATTTGTAAAGAAGGTGAGTATGGTATCGGTCTGGGCGTATTCCGTGAATAACGTGAGGGAATCTACAACAATCACCTGTGATTTGCTTGTCTGGATATGGTTAATCAGTGCTGCGAGGATACCGTCCATCTCTTCTTTTTTCCATTCGAACCCGACAACATGCAAAGGGAACACTTTCAGGTAGCCCCATGCAAAATATTCTGAGATGTCCAGGCTCATGGATTCCATCTGCTTGATAAAACTCTTGCTAGTGCTCTCCGTTGTGAAGAGATCTACGGATAATCCCTGTTTCATGGCCCCCCAGATAATCTGCTGGGTGAGAACACTCTTCCCGGTATCATTCTCTCCCTCGATAAGAGTTAACGATTCCAATGGCAGTCCATCGGCAATTTTCTTATCAAGTTCGCTGTTACCGGTGGAGATGATCTGTCGATCTTCCCCTCCCATCAGATCTGAAATGGATGCCATGTCAATTGCTCCTCACGTCACACTTGCGATTCCCTGTACACCATTACTCGTAGTTACCTGAACGATCGTTTTGGATGAATACGTGCCGGGAACTATCGCCCATATTGTCATAATATCATCAGGATCTAATTCTCGAATGTGAACGAGATCTTTTTCAAATCTGATGATTGACCAAGTCCCCACGTTACCCGTGTTGTCTTTATCGTATGTGTAATGTATGTAACCATTTGACACATCATAAGAATAAACATCCATGTGGGTAAAATCAGAAATTATTTCGTTGCCTGTATTCTTTACCGTAAAATTCAAATACGGGGCCTCATTTACGGCATTTGATACAGTAATACTGGTTTTCAATCGTGCTTCCTGAAGTGTGGTGAGATCCTTTTGCGCAGTTGCAACCGTTTCTGCCATAGAAAGTGTCCCCCCGATCAGTAAATATGCCACAATCACAAGGAGGAGTACTCCCACCGCTGCTCCGATTATTTCTGCAACTGCCATCTCGTATCAGCTCGCGGTGAATGTTTGTGAACGCCAGGATCCGCCCGGCAGGATAAACTGGAAAAATATTGTTTCGCCAGGGGCTATGGATGATGGGTGGGCGATGACATGCAGTGTTTCGCCGGGATCCCAATACTCGTTGCCATTAAGATCGTAGCTGTTTGGATCGGCAACTGTTGCAAATTCAGTGGTCCATTGTCTAATACCGGGGGTGGGTGTATATGCAGTATACGTGAGACGTTCAAAATCTCCTTCCAATCCACAAAAAACTTCAGACCGGCTATGAAGATCGTTTACCGAGATTCTGGAACTTCCGATATTTTTCATCCAGATATTTGCATATGTCGTGGATGAAGAATATGAATAAGTCACAATTTTAAAATCCGTACGGAGGCGCTCATCAGAGTCATGGGTGGACGAAGAAAAAGTGCCGGCCATCGTATAAACAACCGGCAACACTGCATTGACAAGTACACCTGCCGCTATTACAGCAGTGATCAAAAATATTGCAGTAGTGAATGTCTCGGCTGACATGGATTAAATACGATCCGGGAGATTCATCCATTCCTCATCTTTATCATTACTTTTTGAGGAATTCTTTTTCTCGTTTAAGGAAATGCTCGAGAGATCAATGCGATCATCGGGCATCTTTAATGATAAATTGGGGATTTGCTGCCGCTGCTCCATCATGACTTCAATCATGTCACGATCCAATGAGGTATCGTTGGGGGTAATAATCCGGTTGAGGGCATAGAGTTCTGAGACAAATTCGTCCGGGCCCACTTCATGCTCTTCACCAAGATTGGCCGGCATCAGCCGGGAGATCTCGCGGATCTCATCGCAGGATTCCTTGGATATGTATCCCATGACCCGGTAGGATTCAAGCATTATTTCCAGGCGATCATGACCGAATTTTTTTACCGACTGGTGGGTCCATTTGAACAGTTTGTATACCTTCTGAAGGCGCAGTTTCTCATTGTCCGTGGATGGGGACAGGTTTGGTTTCTGGGGCATTGCCATCTGTGAACGAAGAGCAGCAAGCATCTGGTCATCGAGAATTTTCTTGTCGTCAGGGGAGGTTGAGGAGGCAGATTCGTTCTTTTGGGCAGCAGTTTTTTTCTTCTCTTCATCCTCAAGTTTTTCTTTGGTTGCATCCAGTTGGGTTTCCCGGGCATCCAGTGCGGCTTCCCGGGCTTCCATGGCAGATTGTTTTGCCTCATCTGCTTCGGAACTTTTATCCGCTGTAACTCCGCCAGTCAAGGGAGCTACATTTATGGTGAATGGATTTTCCATCTCATTCATCCGCTCACGGATGTCCATAAGGAGACGTTTGATGGATGTTTTTATCAGGTCGACCTCACGTTCAAGGTTCTGGAGCTTGACTTCCGGGTCATCTTCAGAAGCTGCCGTGATGATATGATCTACCTGAGACTGGTTAACTGCCATAGAAGATCTAAACGTTATATTACATTAGTAATTAATAAATATTCTCTCTTGAAGAGCGGCGCAAGTTGATGCCCCAAATTGGTTTTGTGGAATATTCGTAGTTCTTTGTGTTCGGAACGTACGAAAAATGTATGCAAAATACGAGTTGCCAGTAAATTCTGGATACTGATATTGAATACAGATGATACGCGGATAAAAAAAGAGAGATTAATAGAGTGCCTGGACCGGGTTCAATCCGCCTGGGATGGTTCTCGATACCGGGAGAACCGCACCAACGGCTGGCTGCATATTAACGGTGATCTTTGTGTTGACTGTTGCAGTTTCAGGCATTCCCACCGTAAGAACCCAAATCTCGTTTGACTCGAGCAGGTTGTTCGGAGTGGTGGGGTTTAAATCATTGATCTTCTGGGAGACGCACCATCGTTGATCGGCAGATGTAGCCGCATCGGTCATCGCACCCGTACATGTGGTGATAGCGGTGTTATTGAGAATACTGGGATTCCTGCCCCCATTGTTATCTGAATAGGAGATAACCATCTGGGTAAGATCCATTGCAGTACCCCCCGCAGTGAGGGCAACGCTGGTGTTGATGTAGGTAAGTCTGGTTGGGGAAGTCGCGACAGCAATACCCATTACGTTACCGACAATTTCCAGGCTGGAACTTGCCTGGGCCACTCCCGTGTGGACTGTTGCCTGTGCAGTCTGGGTTGTGAAGAACCCGGCACCAAGCACGACGTATGAGAACACGGCCGCAACTACGACGAATGCGATAAGCACAATTGCCGCTTCAAGGCCGGTGAATGCATCTTCAGAGTATACGTTTTTCATTGTTTTCACCCTCCTTAATAGACCTCATACCAGATATTGTTGTTCAGTGCAGCGGGTACGGTTCTCGTAATTGGAAGAGATGACCCAACCGGGGGTTTCACTTCAATAGTGATCTTGTCGTTTGTCGTCAGTTCACCCGCTGTAAATCCCATGCCGGCAATATCAAGATCGACAAGGACCATTTCGCGGGGTTCAAGGAGATTGCCAGAGGCAATTGTCTTTAACCATTGAAGTGCGACCCTCGAATCGGTTCCCTGTACCGTGGAGACTTTCTTGGAAGTACTAACCGTGTAACCAATCTTAGTAACATCGACAGCAGCTCCGCCAGCTGCTAACTGCAGGTAGAATGATGCGTTTGTTACATCGTTGCTAGCCCCTGCTTCAACCATCACCGGGCCGGATAGTTCAACCGCAGAGGTTGCCTGACCAACAGCGGTGTGCACGCTCTCCTGGGCTTTCTGGGTTGTAAAGAACCCTGCCCCGAGTACTACATAAGAGAAAACCGCCGCAACGACAACGAATGCGATAAGCACAATCGCTGCCTCAAGGCCGGTAAATCCCTTGTCATTGGATTGTAAGGAATTCATTTGTTCACCTTCGTTTTCGACTGGACACTGATCTGTACCAGTATCCGTGTTTCTTTAAATGATTTCATACTATATATGTTTTTATAAGCGCCAAACAATTGATATTG
>Ga0265296_1002815_pt1 | contig 16895 bp, 14 predicted proteins | sample MunlanPumphouse1_FD_189073 | JGI IMG/M metagenome (GOLD analysis project Ga0265296, IMG submission 189073) | Groundwater microbial communities from a municipal landfill in Southern Ontario, Canada - Pumphouse #1 | ecosystem: Environmental > Aquatic > Deep subsurface > Groundwater | place... | reverse complement strand
TCCCGACCAACTCATCGCAGAATTACTTAAGAAAGAATACTTCTCAGAAAACTGGCAGAACCTCCCCTGGACACAGTGGGTCCCGTTCACCGCATCAAAAGAGGAATTCCACCAGATCCAAAAAGAGCCCGGCCTCTACCGGATACGACCGGCAGGAAAAGATTTCCTCATGTATATCGGGGAAACGAGAAGGACTTTGCACCAGCGGCTCTCTGACCTTCGCGTAGAACTCCGGAACACGAAGCTGATGCCGTGGACCGATCCCCACGCAGAAGCGCCGGCCCTGTGGGCCTGGCACGACGCAGAAGGATTCGAGTATGAATGCTCCGCCACCCCGCTCGATGCATCCAATAACAGCAGGCGGGGAATGGAGAGTTATCTCCTGTACCGCTACCGGCAGGAACGCGGGGAATCAACAGTAAGCAACTTCGGCCGCTTCCACCCGCGGTACCGGAAGTCCACCACCCGGAAAGAAAACCTGCGGGGCGGGAACCTGAAAACGGACCAGAAAGATAACCCGGCTGGCAGCCCCGGTCAGTCACCGCTGCCTGCAACCGGAACGCCCGGACAACCCGGCTGGATGGGACTTGCGTGGAGCAGCACTGAAAAGCTTGCACCGGAAAAAATCATAACCGCCCCCGCCGGCCCGGGCATCTATATCCTCACCGATGCCGGTTCGCAGGAGATTGTCTCCATCGGCCGGGCCGGGAATTGTGCGAACCGGTTGTCAGACCTCAGTAAGAAATCCTGGGATGAAAAAGAGCTGCAGTTCTCTTTCCATAGTTTAGATAAAACGGTTCTCCCGCACCAGCTCAGGGAACTCGAAAATGATCTCATCGGGAATTATTTCGAACATTACCGGAAAGCGCCGGAGTACCAGTTCAGGAACAGTCCATAGTAAATTCTTTTTTTTTGCTCTGTAGAAATCCTATTTTAATCCTGAGATCTGGTTATATTCTTCGATAATTATGAGAGTAACCCCCCCCTCTTCCCCAGAGGGGGAGGCAATGAAAAGGGGAGCATTTCGTTTATTTTGAAGTTTTTACTGGCTGAAACCAACGATACAGGGATATTTTAAGAAGGAAAAAAGCTAATTAGCATCAACCAAAGACTAAAAAGCGAGGTGACTATATGCCAACGAGTAAGAAACAACTAGTAAAGCTGAACCAGGTAAAGAAGGCCAAGGCAGAAGAACTCTCGAAGCAGGCGGCCGCAGGTAGCCAAGAGGCCAAGAAGAAACTCAAAAAGCTCGAGAAAAAGCTCAAGTGAAGCGCACGCAAACTGCCTCACTCATTTTTTTACTATCACCGTGTTAACGGTGATTTATTTTTAAAAATACACACTTCCTGTTCTGGAGTATCCCGGCAGAACCCGAACCGGAAGAGTCCGGGTACCTGGGCACGCGTCTCTCCATGAGAGTTTTTGTTTTAACAAAATGCCGGTCAGACGCAAAAACAACAAACGTTTTTCGTGGCACAGGGTATATACTAACCATGAATAAGCAGTCCATTGCCACGATGTTCATCCTGGTTTTTATCATCCTCTCGGTCTGTATTGGAGGATGTACATCGCAAGCCCCGCCGGTATCACCGGTTACACAAACCCCATCACCGGCAACCGGCACCAGGCTCTCAACAATCGAGCCCTCGCAGATGATATTACAGCCTTCTGAAATTCCGTCAACGTTGACCCTTGTGGAAAAATCCGAGAGAAATATCTCTGAAATGCGATCCTGGGCTGTTGATCACGGGTGGAAGAAAGGGTATTTTGCGACGTTCCGGAAAAATGATCCGAATTCGCCTTCCGGTACGGTCTTTGAACAGGTTATCTCCGTATATCCTGCTGAAAATATCACGCTCATCATCCCAAATACCATCGAAGCATACAAAAACGGGATAATTGCGGAAAACAATGCAAACCTGACGCTCGATATATTACCCGCGCCTGGCATCGGGGATTCCAGCAATGCACTGGTTTTTTCCGATAACAGCGATAATACCCATATGTACCTGATCTCGTTTGTGAAAAAGGACGTGTACCAGGATTTCTGGACGAACGGGACTGCTGCCGATTATGAAACCGCCAAACAACTGGCGGGTATTGCAGCAGCGAAGATAACGTAACCCTATTTTTCTGGATTTTTTTTAAAAGATTTTTTACTGAACCACGACCCGGGTAACCGGAAAGACTTACGGTTACCGGGTCGTTCCCGCGACGGGTGTTGCCGGATTCATCGGCCCTTCATATACACCGGATCCAAGCCACCAGTCCCCATCTATCGGTGCACCATACCCGAGTTTTGATTCGAGCGTGTTGTTGTGGAGGGGATTGATGTACACGAACCGGTAATAACCACTGCCATTCTTAATCACCGCACCCATTTCCTTCACAAACACCCCATTGGCCCCCTCGCGGAGTTTTCCCACCGACTCCGGGTTGATCGGATGGGCAAGGGTCGTACCATTGAACGCATAGGCGTAGATGTAGAGTTCTCCTTGTATGAACGAACCATTTTTATTATTGAATTCTGCAAGGGCTTTCTCCCTGCCATATGCTTTTTCATAGGCAACTGCACTCTCGACAAAGGCAACGAGCGTTTCATTGGAGGTGTAGGTCACCTGCGGGGATGGCCCCGGACGTGCCGGTGCCGGGGTAGAAATGCCGGTCTGGTCCTGTGTACAGCCTGCCGTTATCAGAAACAGGCTGATAAAAAACATACACAGGAATGAAATTAACGATTTTTTCACGTTATTAATTTGGTTTTCTTACCATAAAACCAAATTGCGTACAGGTATTTGCCACGGTGATAATCTATTTTTAAAAATGAGCGGGGAATTTTCCCGGATAATCCTTCTGCGGACACCAGCAAAAACCCCGCAGATATTCGGTTGACACGATAAAAAACGGGGAAGTCGGTTACCCCATCCACCCAAGAAGGATAACCGCCCCAAGCGCAACCAGTATCACACCGATAACCATCCTGAGCGTCCGCTTGTATTCAGCCCTCATGCTGTCAGCCCGTTCCGGGGATATGCCATACGCAACGAGGATGGTGATCAGGATCAAGGGAAGCACATAGACAAGGTTGTACAGGATTAGCCATGGCAGCCCGGACAGTACCGTCATCTCCCGGCCCATGAGACCGAGAATGCTGATGTAGATGCCCCCGGTACAGGAAAAGCCGAGAATACCGGCAAGGATCCCCAGCACAAATGCCGCGGGAAGCGATGCCATGCGGATATAGTTCCCGAGCATTCCTTTCTGTGATTCCGGTATGGACAGGATGAAATGCTCCTTGTTCCGGAGTACATCGGCGATCGTTATAATCCCCAGGAGAAGGGCAACGGCTCCCCCGATAATCGCAAACTCCCGCGAGAGTCCCGAAAACGAGATCATCGAGAACAGCCCGATTCCCACGAGGAGGTGGAACAGGAACATCGCGGTGATGTAGGCACCACCGGCAAGCAGGATACGTCTCCTGCTCCCGGCAGCAGCCATCGGGATCAACAAAAAGACCAGCACCGACAGGCCGCAGGGATTGGCACTGTCAACAAACGCTGCAAAGATGACCATCGACAGGCTGAGTTGCAGGGATTCCTGCGTAACGAGGGGGGCAGGGGGAGTGCCAGGTTGGGCAGTACCATTAAGGGACGCGAGCCGCTGTTTCTCAAGAAGGATCTCTGATTCAAACCGGTTGGTAATCTCAATATCACCAAGCAATGTGCTGCGTCCGATAAAAATTACCGGAACTCCGAGATTGGGAGCACCGTATTTCTGCCTCATCTCAGAAAAAAACTGCCTGTTTTCAGCATTATAATAAGTCTCAAACCGGGTGAGATTGAGTTCAGGATATTTTGCTTCGAGTGCCGCGATAACGGGTTTTACCTTTTCACAGTGGCTGCACCCGTCACCATAAAAATAAAATGCAGTTACGGGAGCAGAACTGTTGACGGAGAGGGGCAGGGGGATTTTTGGATTGAGGGAATTTGAGTATGGGGCTGCAAAAAAAAACGCAGCGCTGACAATAATGACTGCTAACAACACCAGGAAAATCTTGTGTGTTTTTTCCATTGATACGAGTCCCAGTAACTATTGTAAAAGGCGATAAAAGAATATGCGGATCAGACTTTTTTTAAAAGAGAATGCGTATTGAACGTTAAAGAAGGATGCGCCGACAAAGGATTCCTGGCTTAAGGGTATGTGCGCTTACAAAAAAATGGCTTTAAAGAAATCCTATTTTTATCCTGATATCTGGTTATATTCTTCGATAATTATGAGAGTGACCCCCTCTCTCCCCCAGAGGGGGAGGCAATGCAAGGGGAGCGTCCCCTTGACCCCCGGAATTTTCTCTAACCTTCTGTGGGCCTATCCCTGTGTGGGGGATGCCCGAGCGGCGGGGGCGGAGGCATCAGATGCCGTAACACCCAAGAGCGGTCTATCATAAAAACCGATGATTTCTACAGAGCCACAAAATGGCTTCAATGTGTGCCCGGAATACTCGCGTTTTTTCATGTAAGAGAGGGGAAAGTAATGAAAAAGCATTGCCGACAGACGGTGATACGGGAAAAAAGGATTCCCGGATATGCCAAAGAGATCATGTGTTCTTTCTGGCAATGCCCCAGATAACGCAGAGCAGACCGAACCCGAGAACGGGTAAGAACGGCGCAACCGGAGCCTTTGTTGGCGATGGGGGGACATTGACGATAACAACCACCGGGGCAGGGGTCGGAGCGGTCGAGAACACAGCCGGGGTATCCACGGAGGGAATCGTTACGCCGGTACTTGGGCTCGTTGACTCTGCCTGTGCATGGCATTGGCCGGTATAATAATACGGATAGCCTTCGGGACAGCACTGGCCTTCGCTTGTCGGGTATTGTTTAAACCCTTCACGGCATGCATTACAGACTCCATTGTAATACTGGGGGGTATCCCACGGACAACAGGTGCCGGAATAACTGTCGTACACGCTGGTCTCACGGCACTGGTTGCACCTGCCGTTATAATAATACGGGAAGCCGTCACGGCAGCACTGGCCTTGGCTTGTCGAGAACTTCTGATACCCATTCTGGCATGCATTACAGACTCCATTATAATAATAGGGAGTGTTCGCCGGACAACAGGTACCGGAATAACTGTCGTACACGCTGCCGTAATTGCACTGGTGGCATTTTCCCTCATAAACATACGGGTAGCCTTCCGGGCAGCACTGGCCGCCGGTTGTCGAAAACTTCCGATACCCATACTGGCATTCATAACAGCCTCCATTATAATAATAGGGAAAGTTTTCGCGACAGCACTGGCCTTCGCTCGTGGAGAAGACATAGTATCCTTCACTGCAACTGCTGCTGTCATACGCAGTCACCGGAGGTATAATCGCAAGGAGAAGAAAGATAAAACCGGCCGCCAACAGGAGCCGGTATGTTGTCAAACGAGATGCACGCATTCACCCACCGCCGTATAGTACGCAATCATTCGTTTAACGGGCGATAAACATTTGGATGTCAAGACGGTAAAGTCTGTTCTTTCGAAGCGGATAAGAGGGTTGCAGCAAAGGATCTAAAAAGCCCGGGGAATTTGATGTTTAAAGGGGTCCTGCCCGCCGGTTATTTGTTTTTTAATGCCTCGATAATAGCAGATTCCAGTTTTGCCGGAATATCCCGTTCGCCGATCAGGACGACATTTCCCAGGATCACTTCAGGAACACCGGCATTTTGTACACCGAGCTTCCGGTTTAACGATACGGAAAGTGCCTGGTTTTTCGCGTTATGCCATGTTTCGAGGAGCTGGAAATCCACTGTGGGGTATTTTTGCTTAAGTGACTCCATAAACGGCATCACGTTATGACAGTGCAGGCATTCTTCTCCATAGAAGAAATACACGGTAACATTCCCCTGCACGGAATTTCCTGTGGCCGGTACAGGCTGGTACGTGACAAAAAAAATCGCAGATACAAAAATGACGGCAATGAAAAGTCCGGCAGCAATTTTTATTGTTGTATCCATTTTTTAAAAACCTTGTAACTATACAGTGAATTGACGGGTAATAAAAAAATCTGTTGAGGTAGCTTTTAAAAAATTATTTTATGGAGATCATTGTCCCGACACCGTCGCGGGTGAAGAGTTCTAAGATAAGATTGTGTTCAGTGTTGCCATTGATGATATGCGCAAAACTCACACCATTTTCTACGGCTTTTATCACCGAGCTCACTTTTGGGATCATCCCTTCACCGATCGCCCCGGATTTTCGCATGGCACTCGCTTCATTAACGGTCAGTTTCCGGTACACGGTGGTACGTTTTGCGTCCATGACACCGTCCACATCCGTCATGTTCACGAGTTTGTAGGCCTTGAGTGCAACGGCAATGTCGCCCGCTGCCGTATCGGCGTTGATGTTTAAGCTCCCGCCGAACCGGTCGATCGCTATCGGTGAGACAACCGGGATATAGCCCGTGTCGAGCAGCGTATTTAAGAGTGAAGGATCGATCCATTCGATCTCACCGACATGCCCGAGATCAACTTCTTTCTGGACACCCCCGACATCAATTTTCTGGAGCTCCATCTTCTTTGCAAGGATGATATTTCCATCACTGCCCGAGAGCCCGACACCACGGGCACCGCATTTTGCAATGAGGGAGACAATTCCTTTGTTGATCTTGCCGACAAGCACCATCTGGGCGATCTCAAGAGTTTCGGGATCGGTCACCCGGAGGCCCCCGATAAAAACGGATTCCTTGCCCATCGCCTTCATCTTCTCGGATATCTCCGGGCCGCCGCCATGCACAAGGACTACGCGAATCCCCACGTAGTGCAGGAGCACAACATCCCGGATCGCGTTCTCCAGCACGACCGGGTCCACCATCGCATGGCCGCCGAGCTTGATCACGATAGTCTTGCCGTGGAACTGCTGGATATACGGCAGGGCTTCCATTAGTACGTCTTCGCGCTTCATCACGTGGTGTACCTCCCATTGATTTCCACATATTTTTCCGTTAAGTCACAGCCCCAGGCTGTTGCCTCTGCTTTTCCTGCTGCAAGATCGAGAATAAAAATCACCTTCTTCCCATGCATAGCCGCCTTGGCATTCTTGAGATCGGCAATGATCTCGCCGGATTTTACGAGCGGGTACTTTACGTTGCCATCACTGATCCAGAGCGAGACTGCATTGGGGTCGAATTTTACGCCGGCCCGGCCCGCTGCGGCAACCACACGGCCCCAGTTGGGATCCTCGCCATACACCGCAGTCTTGACAAGCGGGGATTCGATAATCGTGCGGGCTACTTTTTCTGCCGCATCTTCTTTGGGTGCACCGGTAACGGTCACTTCGAGCAGTTTTGATGCCCCCTCCCCATCAGCAGCGATCTGTATCGCAAGGGAGCGGCAGCACTCCTCCAATGCAGCGGAAAATTCCTTCACGTTCACTTTGCCGGCGGCTCCCGTTGCCGTGCAGAGCGCAATGTCGTTGGTGCTCGTATCGCCATCGACAACCACGCGGTTGAACGATCTCTTGGTGGCAAGTTTCAGGGCATCGGAAAGTGGCTTTGCACCGATCTCGGCATCCGTGTAGATGAACGCAAGCATCGTGCCCATGTTGGGAGCGATCATGCCGCTTCCCTTCGTTATTCCCCCGATACAGAACGACTCTTTCTCCACCAGTGCATGCTTCGGGTAGAGATCGGTAGTCATGATGGCCTGTGCCGTGAGGGTTTCTGCCTCCACCGTGCGATCGAGTTTGTGTGCAACCGCTTTGCACTGGCGCTCGATGAGCGGAAGATCGAGATACCGCCCGATCACCCCGGTGCTTGCAACCCCGACCTGCTTCGCATCGACCCCGAGTGCAGCCCCGGCATACCCGGTCATCGCAACCGCATCCTCATACCCGCGTTTCCCGGTATAGGCATTGGCACAGCCGCTGTTTACAATAACGGCTTCCAGTGTTCCTTTCTTTATCTGGTTGCGCATGAGTTCGATCGGTGCTGCCTTGACAAGGTTTTCGGTAAAGACCCCGGCGGCTGTACCGTGTGCACGGATAAGGGCTAGACCGAACTTTCCCTCTTTCATGCCATACGCAGTTACTCCTTTGACGGCACAGATACTCCTGACTGACATTTACGCTCCTGCCTCTTTTGTATCGGAATGCGATGCGCCGATTGCATTGATGATATCTGCCCGGGTAAGAATCCCGGTGAGTTTTTTGCCCTGCATCACCGGAAGGCGGGTGACGCCTTCTTTTAACATTAAGGATGCCGCTGCCTCTATATCCATATCCTCGTTTGCAGTGATTACATGGCGCGTCATCACCTTCTTTGCCGGCATATCGCCGATGTTTCTTAAGGCATGCTTGGTCTTTTCCCAGTTCACGTACTCGCGGATCGGGATCTCAATTATCTCAAAGGGCGAGGGAAGCCAGAGATCATCAGAGATCCGTTCTGATTCAAGAAGCGAGATGAGATCGGATTCGGTAAGCATCCCGACAACCTGCCCGCCTTCTAATACCGGAAGGCCGCCGATATGATGCTTCCGGAACAGCCCTACCGCGTCACGGAGAGGGGTGTCGGTCGAGCAGACCACCGGGTTTTTTGTCATTACGTCTTTTACCAGCATAGTAAAACCTACGGCAGCATGCCTGCACTCACGAGCCCGTCCTGTTCAGGAAGCCCGCACATCAGGTTCATGTTCTGGATAGCCTGTCCGCTTGCGCCTTTCACCAGGTTGTCGATCGCGGAACATACGACGACACGCATTCCTTCGCTCTCCACCATCAGGTCGCAGAAGTTGCTCCCGCGGACTGCTGCAAGCGAGGGTTTCTGGTACCGGACGAAATATTCTCCTTTATAGAAATCCTGGTAGAGTTTCTCAACCACTTTTTGTTCAAGGGGTTCGTTGAGCAGGATATGGGCTGTGGTCAGGATACCGCGGTTCACCGGGACAAGGTGAGGGGTAAAGTAGACCTTCGCCTTTGAACCCAGCCCGGCGATCTCCTGCTTCATCTCGGCGAGATGGCGGTGGCTCGTCCATTTGTACGGCCCGATATTGTCACCAACATTGGGATAATGGGTGGTGGCAGACGGGTTGTCGCCCGCCCCGCTCACGCCGGTCTTTGAATCAAAGATAACCGTGTGGGCATATTTTGCCAGGGGGGCTGCGGCAAGGGTTGCGCCCGTGGGAAAACATCCGGGGTTTGCAACAAATTTTGCATTGATGCACTCCTTGCGGTGGAGCTCGGGGATACCATACGGTGCGGCGAAATAATCGGTGTGTGCAACGCCATACACCTTCTCGTAGATATCTTTGGGTAACCGGTAATCTGCGCTGAGATCCACAACTTTGATCCCCCGCTCCAGCAGCTTGCCGGCATAGGTCATCGCTGCGGTATGCGGAACTGCAAGAAACGCCACATCGGCATCGATGTCATCTATCCCGGGATTTTCAAACTTGAGACTGGTAAATCCTTTTAAGTGGGGATGAATCTGGTCAAGAGGAGTTCCTGCCAGTTTGCGCGAAGTGGCACATGTTACTTTTGCCTTCGAGTGATGGACGAGCAGGCGAACGAGCTCACCGCCGGCATAGCCGGAGGCCCCGATAATCGCAATTTTCATAAAAGAGTATCCGATTGTCAAAATTTAATGCTTGTTAAGCGGGGAGCGGAGAAAAAATACGAAAAAGTGCCGAGAAAAAATAGTTTATGCCTGATCCAGTTTGCGGGCGTAGACGCTGTGCAGCCGCTGGCCGAGCAGTTCGATCCGCTGCCGGTCTTCAAGTCCTTCGAGCAGATCTGCAGGAAGTGCCCCGATTCCTTTTGCCGCACCAAGATATGCCCCGCAGATGCAGGCGATGGTGTCGGTATTTCCCCCGGTGTTGGCGGCAACGGTAAGGAGATCCGGCGGGTGGGAATACCTGCTGATCAAGAAGAAGGCGATGGGCAGGGTCTGGAATACGGACACATCATTGCCAATCTTGAGCAAGGCAGTCTCGGTCTCCATGCCTTCTTTTTCAAGGATAATTGCATTCCTGATCTTTCCGCCAAGCAGTTCATCTTCTGCCTGTGCCTTATGCAATGCTTTTCCGACAGGGTCGGGACTGTCGTGGAGAGCATGGTAGATGAGGGTGACAACGGTGGAGGCGGCAGCGTGGGCTGCCGGGTGCGTGTGGGTGACATTGCACGCCCGCACAGCCCGTTCACATCCCTCGTTCATATCGGGAAATGCTAAGGCGAACGGGATTGCAATCGGCAGGCAGCCGGAGGTAGTGGATTTCACGCCTTTCTTTGGAACGTTCTCTTTTACCGTTTGCTCACATACCGAAGAGACCGATCCATCGGGGAAGCGGAGGGCGCCCCGGGAATAGAGTTCCCTGAGTGCAGTCATGTACCGCTCCTCGTTGAATTTCCCATCTGCAAGAAGGGTTGCAACCAGGATCATCATCTGGGTATCATCAGTAAATTGTCCGGGGTTCAGGCCATCATTGGGATGGCCTTTGTAGGGGCGGCGGTACCCGTACTTCATCTTGTTCAAGTTTGGAGCACCGCTCTCGTTGGGCATACCCAGCGCATCGCCAATCGCTGCACCCAGCAGGCACCCCTTGAATTTCTCGAGCATTAATCCTATATTGAAAAACCCGGACAGATAACCCTTTTTATATCCAACCTCCGGACGGGCAATTCTTCTGCGCGTTGGATCCCGACCACAAAAAAGATCCCGCAGTTTTTATTCCCACGCCGGGAGACAATCCCTACAGGTAGGTTTGTCGAATGGATCTTCGACAATTATATATAGAATGTTTAGCATGATTAATAATGTAAAATAGGTGGGACCATGACAGAGGATTTTAACGTCAAACTCGTCGAGGATGTGAAAACATACACACCCGACCCACAGTATAAAAAAAATGCATGGATGGGAGACTACCAGAAAGCTTACAAAGATTTTCTGGCTGACCCGGATGGATTCTGGGCGAAAATGGCCTCAGAGCTTGACTGGATCCGCCCGTGGAGTGCGGTTAAGGAGTGGAACTACCCGTATGCAAAGTGGTTCATTAACGCACAACTCAACATCACCGCAAACTGTCTTGACCGCCATGTAAATGATAACCGCCGCAATAAGGTGGCGCTTATCTGGCAGGGGGAAGAGGGACGGGAACGTATCTTTACCTACCAGAAGCTTCTCTCGCAGGTCTCACGCTTTGCAAATGCGCTCAAGAATATCGGTATAAAGAAAGGGGACTGCGTCTGCATTTACATGCCGCTGGTTCCCGAACAGATCATTGCCATGCTCGCCTGCGCCCGAATCGGAGCAGTCCACAATGTTGTATTCGGGGGATTTGGTGCTGCTGCCCTGAGCATGCGAATACAGGATGCAAAGGCTAAGGCGGTCATCACGGCAGATATCTCGATTCGCCGCGGCAAGGCAATCCAGCTCAAGGGAATTGTTGACGAAGCGATCGTCAACTCTCCAACCGTGGAACATGTAGTCGTCCTCCGGAGGCGGGATCCTCCGGTGGATCTCCACGAGCGCGAGCTGGATTTCTATGAGATGATGAAGGGGATGTCCGATACCTGTCCGCCGCAAGTCATGGATGCCGAAGATCCGTTCTTCATCCTCTATACCAGCGGGTCCACCGGAAAACCAAAGGGCATCGTGCATACCTGCGGGGGATACATGGTCGGCACTTATTACACCAGTAAATACGTGTTCGATATAAAGGACAATGATATTTTCTGGTGTACTGCAGATCCCGGATGGATCACGGGTCACAGTTACATCACGTACGGTCCTCTTGCCGTAGGTGCAACCGTCTTTATCTCAGAGCTTACTCCCGATTACCCGGATGCGGGAAGTTACTGGAATCTCATCGAGCAGCAGAAGGTCACGATCTTCTATACCGCCCCGACCGCGATCCGGATGTTTATGAAGATGGGGGAGGTCTGGCCCAACAAGTACAACCTGGACTCCCTCCGGATCATCGGTTCTGTCGGAGAACCCCTGAACCCCGAGGCATTCGAGTGGTACTACCATGTCATTGGAAAGGACAAGATCCCGATCCTCGATACCTGGTGGCAGACCGAGACCGGCATGCATATGATCACAACGATGATCGGAGAGCCCATGCGTCCCGGCTTTGCCGGAAGACCCATCCCCGGTATCGAAGCTGATGTCGTTGACAAGGATGGGAACTCTGTCAAGCCGGGTACTGGCGGCCTTCTCGTGATCAAATCCCCGTGGCCATCCATGCTCCGCACTGTCTATAATGATGATGAGCGGTACCGGAAATACTGGGAGACAATAAAAGGCGTCTACACTGTTGGCGACCTTGCCGTAAAGGGATTGGATGGCTACATCATGATCCTCGGACGGTCAGACGATATAATTATTGTTGCCGGCCACAATATCGGAACTGCGGAAGTAGAGAGTGCACTAGTTTCCCACCACGCTGTTGCTGAAGCGGCAGTCATCGGCAAGCCGGATGCGTTGAAAGGGAATTCGATCAAGGCATTTATTATCCTCCGTGTAGGAAACAGCCCCAGCGATAACCTCAAGCAGGATCTGCTCCATCACGTGCGGACCACCATTGGCCCGATCGCCATGCCCCACGAGATCGATTTCGTGGACAAACTCCCCAAGACCCGGAGCGGCAAGATCATGCGTCGCGTGTTAAAAGCCAAAGAGATGGGAATAGACCCCGGCGATATTTCAACGCTGGAAGAATAATTTAATTTTTATCCTTGAGGGAAAAATGAGCGAATCAGTACAGGAAAAATTATTCGGCATGGAACCGGAGAAAGGGCGCTGGATACTTGTTATCCTCGGCATGGTCATCAACCTGTGCTTAGGCTCGATCTATTCGTGGAGTGTCTTTGTCAAGCCGCTCACCGATTATTTTACCGGCACCCTTGGCCAGCAGGTTACGGCAAACGATATCCTCTTGCCGTTTTCGGTTTTTCTGGCATTCTTTGCCATTGCCATGCCGCTCACCGGGAAATACATAGAACAGTACGGGCCGCGGAATGTGACCATCGTTGGCGGGATCTTGACCGGCCTTGGCTGGCTGCTGGCATCGTTTGCAAATTCCGTCCCGATGCTCTACGTGGTGTATGGAATCATCGGGGGAGTCGGTGTCGGGATAGCGTACGGGGTACCGGTCGCCGTGTCGGCCCGCTGGTTCCCGGACCGCCGGGGGCTCGCCGTTGGCCTCACGGTTCTCGGCTTTGGGTTCTCTGCACTCATCACGGCAAACCTTGCAGGATATTTCATCGGCGCCTATGGCGTGATGAACACGTTCCGTATCTTCGGGGTTGTGATGATCATCCTAACGATACTGTTAGCCATGCCCCTGAAATTCCCGACGGCCGGGTGGAAACCTGCGGGATGGATTCCTCCGGCACCTGTTGCGGGTCAGCATGTCACCTGCGAGTTCAGGCGCGACCAGATGCTCAAAACGTCATCATTCTATGCGCTCTGGGCCTGCTACTTCATCGGCTGCCTGGCCGGCCTGATGGCCATCTCGATTGCAAAACCGGTTGGTACAGATGTAGGTATTGAGACCGGGCTTGCGACGATGCTGGTCGGGTTCTTTGCAGTCTTCAACGGTGGTGGACGACCCGTCTTTGGTGCGCTGACGGATAAGTTCACTCCCCGGAATGCGGCGATGGTATCGTTCGTCCTCATTGCACTGGCATCCCTGCTGATGTGGCAGGTCCAGTCCGTGCTGGTGTACATTATTGCGTTTGCCGTACTCTGGGGTTGTCTCGGGGGCTGGCTCGCCATTGCCCCAGCAACTGCCGGAAACTTTTTCGGCACGTGCGATTACCCCCGGTGCTATGGGGTCATCTTCCTTGCATATGGAGCCGGGGCAATTGCAGGACCCCAGCTTGCCGGGTTCATCAAGACATCAACGGGATCGTATCTCGGAGTATTTCCTATTGTACTTGCACTGGCAGTGATCGGCCTGCTTATCGCATTTACGATGCTGAAACCGCCGCAGGCGCCCCAGAAGGACTAACCTTTTTTTTATTGATCTTCAATGATTCGTTTCGAAAAACCTATTCTTAAAAAAATTGTTTGTGAAGTTCCCCGCATCAGGGCCCGTCATAGGCTGAGCGTGACAGGGAGGATTCCTATGAAAATTATCCCCTTCATTATAATGGGGGTTCAAACCCCCATACCCCCAGATACAATAAACTCCGCCGACCTCAAAGGGCGCCCCGCGGCGGTTCAATGACAAAAAATACTAAAACCTCATTGCCTTGCCATACCTAAAGAGAGGCAATGAGGCGGGAAAGAATCATAAAAATGCTTTTCATGGTTTGGGAGTGAACTCCCGTTTATGCCCGTTCCAACATTTTAGTCACCAAAACCGCCGCGGGGGCGTCCCATCGGGGGGCGGCGGCGTTCATCCAGTTGGGGTATAGTGGCATCAGCCACCATCTAGGTAATCCAATCAATTCCTGCACTACCCATAAAACAGCGATGAATCTTATACACATTTTTTATCCGCGCTCCCGCTGGTAGATGCGTTTTCGCTGGGCCATACGGTACCCGGATACAACCTGAACCGTATCGCCAAATTCTGCATCAAGATTTGAATCTCCTGAGTCTACGTAGAGGAGGGGCGTTTCCCGGAGTTTGTGCGGCGTTGCAACTATGATGAGATTTGCAATTCCCACCTTTCTTACAATGCGGGCACTGATCTGCTGGTTACCCCGCCCGAGTATGAATCCCTGAGCCCCGATGGGACTGAGCAGAATTTTTACCTCCTGCCCCTGTTCAAGCAACGCCCGGAGCGTTTTTTCATCAAGATCCGTGGCAACGGTCCTGCCATTCATGACGGCATCAACACCCAGCAGGGTCTTGTTCACCCCAATCTCGCGGGCTATGGATTCGGTAGTTGTTCCGGCCCCGAGAATATAGAGCACATCCGGTATCATGATCTCGCGGATGAAACGGGCAATCTCTTTTTTTGCCCGCTCCTCATCCCCTTCCTCAAAAACGTGCTTGGAAACCTGGACTTTTCCTGCCAGCACCGGAGTACGGGCAATCCCGTATAACCGGGTTCTTAATTCACCTGCCCGGTACGCATCTTCATCGACATCCATCACTTCAGAATCCCGGAGCAACACCGTATCGGACACGGTCACGAGTTCTGCGGCAGTTGCCGGATCTATGGCAAAAACAGCAGAGTACATCTTCACCCCGGCCGGGATCCCCAGGATCGGCACATCCCGGCCCACTGCATCAAAGATATCCCGGGCTGTCCCATCTCCGCCGCAAAAAAGTATCAGGTCAACACCGGCATTATGGAATTCCTGTGCTGCCAGCCGTGTATCCTCTGCACGACTCTCGCCCGTGTAATGATAGAGAACCTGATAATCCGGTACCCCGGCTTTTTTGAGAGTTTCTTCTCCCATAGCTCCCGAACAGGTAACAAAACTCAAATCCGTTTTCCGTGAGAGGTGTGTGAGCGTGACCAATGCCCGGTCCGGTGCCTGCGGCAATGCTCCGCGACGACGGGCTTCGTTTACCTTGCCATCGGTTCCCTTCAGCCCCACTGCACCGCCCATACCGGCAACAGGGTTGATGAGAAATCCGATGTGTTTCATAAAAAAAAGGATTTCAGGAGATCTTTGGGATCCGGGCGAGGGATTCCTTGATCAGTGCATCCGGGTATTCGTAATCCACCAGTTCCCCGGCATAATACGCATCGTATGCCGACATATCGAAATTGCCATGGCCGGAACAGTTGAAGAGGATCGTCTTTGCCTCACCGCTCTTTTTACATTTGAGCGCCTCGTCAATTGCAGATTTTACCGCGTGGGACGTCTCGGGGGCTACAATGATTCCTTCTGTCCGGGCAAAGGTCTGGGCTGCATCAAAGACTTCGCTCTGGTGGTAGGCAACTCCCCGCATCACGCCATCATGCACAAGGCGCGAGACAATCGGTGAATCGCCATGATAGCGGAGACCTCCCGCATGCATAGAGGGCGGGACAAAGTCATGCCCGAGCGTGAACATCTTCAGGAGCGGTGTGTAGCCGGCTTCATCGGCAAGGTCATAGGTGAACAGCCCTTTTGTCAGCGTAGGACATGAGGCCGGTTCGGCGCCGATGATATCTACATCCTTATGCTTCCCGGTCAGCTTGTCTCCGGCAAACGGGAATGCGATACCGGCGAAGTTGGATCCACCGCCGACACACCCGATCACGACATCCGGATAGTCATCCACCATCGCCAGCTGTTCGCGGCATTCGAGCCCGATGATCGTCTGGTGAAGACAGACATGGTTCAGCACCGAACCTAACGCATAGTTGGTGTTGCTGTGAGATGCCGCATCCTCTACTGCTTCAGAGATTGCCATCCCAAGACTTCCCGGGGTTTCGGGATCTTTTTCGAGCATAGCACGGCCGGCATTTGTCTTTGTGCTCGGGCTGGGGATACATTCTGCTCCCCAGACATGCATCATCGACTTCCGGTAGGGTTTCTGCGTATAGCTCGACCTGACCATGTAGACGGTACACTCAAGATCATAGAGCATCGTTGCAAAGGACATGGCAGATCCCCACTGTCCTGCGCCTGTCTCGGTGGCGATCCTCTCGATCCCTGCCTTCATGTTGTAATAGGCCTGCGGGATCGACGTGTTCGTCTTGTGACTGCCAGCGGGACTGACGCCTTCCCACTTGTAGTAAATCTTCGCCGGGGTTTTTAGGAATTTCTCAAGCCGGTGAGCACGGTACAGGGGGCTTGGCCTCCAGAGGTGTAGTACTTCCTGAACTTCTTCAGGGATGTCGATATGACGATCGGTAGTCACTTCCTGGCGAATCAGCTCCATCGGGAAGATGGCTGACAGATCCGCAGGACCAATCGGTTTGTGGGTCTGGGGATGGAGCGGCGGTGCAAGCGGGGATGAT
>Ga0265296_1002814_pt1 | contig 16896 bp, 17 predicted proteins | sample MunlanPumphouse1_FD_189073 | JGI IMG/M metagenome (GOLD analysis project Ga0265296, IMG submission 189073) | Groundwater microbial communities from a municipal landfill in Southern Ontario, Canada - Pumphouse #1 | ecosystem: Environmental > Aquatic > Deep subsurface > Groundwater | place... | reverse complement strand
CCGAGTCCGCATTTTTAGATTAATACATTGGTAGAGCGGTGTAGAGAGATTAAAGAAAAGGCAAAAGTGAAGCGTAAGATTAGCTTGGTAGATATTTTCATTGATTCTTGCTAAAATGGGTTCTAGCCGAGTTTAAAAGGTACTCCATCATCAAACCCAAATCATTTTTGGCGAATTTTTGGCGGGCGGAGCGAAGCTCCGCCCAAGGATTTAAAGGATTTCCAGATGCTTTTCGTTTTTAGAGAGTGAGGTTCAAAAATTCAAAAGCCAAAGATTTTTGGAGGGGGGATTTTTTTGGAGGGGAGGTCGTACGAAATATATAACACTTGCCCCACCCACCCGTTCGCGTGTTAAAACTTTTGCCGATTATTAAATCGTCAAACTCCCAAATAAATTTTTTATGTTTTCGTGCTATAATTGATCTTGTGAGAAACTTAATACTTTCCAACAAATCATTAATAGATAAGCTATCTGTAGTAATGTTGTCGTTGACTTTGCTGATGTTTTTTGGTAAGATAGCAAGTATCAAAGCCATCTTACCAAAAAACATCTAGAAATTAGAGTGATTTTGTGTCCTGTGGATAACTTTGACTTTTATCTAACGTTTGGTATATAATGTAACTGATCGAAAGATCACGAATTCTAATGCTTAAGGGCTCCGCAAGGAGTCCTTTTGGCTTTCTGGTGGATCTATTTTATCTTTAATTGATTGAGGTATTTCTTTTGGAAAGCAGATAAACTCTTTAATTTTCTTAACTTCAAATATAAAAACTCCTGTTTCATCAAGTTCAGGTGCAACTTTACCAGAAACCGCAAAAAGGGTTGCTTGTTTGCCAGTATTTTTTATTTGTATTATGGGACTAGCAAAATCACTGTCTCCGCTCCATAATACAAAAGACTTAGTATTGTTTCTCTCACAATCCAAAAGCATATCAACGCCCATTTCTACATCAAAATTACACTTGAGTTCTTCTATATAGGTAACTCCTTGTTTATTAAGTAAAGATAGTTTTTTGTTTAAAATTTTAACAGTATCAATATCTAATTTTGAAAGAAACTTCTTTTTTATAAAACTCTTTAAAATAGCAGGAGAATCCTCTGGAATACTAGAAACATCAATCGATATTTTCATTAGTTTAACTGGTTTTGTAGATAAAATATACCCACAATCTTCTATTTCTTTGATTTGTTCACTAGAGCGTTGATCACCTTCAAGGGTTCCTGTATATATTGTTACAGACTGCACTGTATCAAAAGAATAGAAAAGTTGTTTTAATCTTTTTAAATTAAAATGCCAGCCCAATTTTTCCTGCCAATGAATGACATTTTGCCAATCAATGTAAACCCTTGTTGGATGTTCAAAAATAACCTTAAGCTCTTCAATTGCCTTAGGAAATAAGTTTGCTAACTTTTCTATTCTATCTGTCTTAGGTTTAAACATAGATTATTTTGTTTTCTGATACCGATAATTATATCTAATGTTATCATTTAGGAATTGACCGTGTGATGAGGAATTTAAAAATTGTTGATGTAAATATGCTGGAATATCAAAATATTGGTAGATGTCACCAGAAGTGAACTCCACTTCCAAAATAGCTGATTGTGGATCATAACCAATTGATTGAATATTTGACGAATTTACTTGTGTTCTATTCATAGAATTATTTTAACAATTTATCAACCGAAACTCCTAATGCCTTTGCTATTTTTGCAATCGTCGAAAGAGTAGGGTTTGTTTTGCCATTTTCAATACTGCTTACAAAACTTTTTGGCATATCTAATATTTTAACTATATCACCCTGTGAGATGCCTTTTTTTGTCCTGATACGTTTTAAGTTTTTACCGAGTTTCTTTGCTTCTTCGCTCATACTTGTATTATAACTTTCTATTGTGTTTTTTACTATGGGTTATGGTATAATAGAACCATGCTTAAATACTTTTTATATGCTCGCAAATCAACCGATGTAGAGGACAAACAAATCCTTTCTATTGAATCACAACTTGCCGAATTGCGAGAACTCGCGAAGCGAGAAAATATTTATATTCTTGATGAGTTTATAGAAAAGCGGTCAGCAAAAATCCCCGGTCGCCCTATTTTCAATAGTATGCTTTCACGAATTCAAAATGGCGAAGCACAAGGAATTGTTTGCTGGAAAATTGACCGCTTATCTCGCAACCCTGTAGATAGTGGAAAAATCCAATGGATGCTCCAGCAAAACATAGTCCAGCATATCCAAACACACGGACAAAGTCATTATCCAAATGACAATGTATTAATGATGTCTGTGGAGTTAGGAATGGCAAATGAATATGTTCGCCAACTAAGTGAAAACACTGCTCGAGGTTTGCGACAAAAAGCACGAAATGGAGATTTTCCGGGCTTTGCTCCAATAGGGTATATAAACAATCCAAGTATTAAAAAAATTGCTCTTCATAATAAAAATGCAAAAATTGTAAAGAAATTATTTGAACTTTACGCCACAGGTAAAGTTAATCTTAAATATCTTGCCGAGTTTATGGAAAAATCTGGCATCAAATCAAGAAAAAATAATCGATGCAACATTTCACGAATATCAGCAATTCTTACAAATCCAATTTATTACGGACACTTTCGCCACGCAGGCGAAATATATGAAGGCAAACATGAGCCAATCATTTCAAAAGAACTTTTTGATAAAGCGAACGCTGTTTTGCGAGGCAAATCACAAAGACTTGATATTAAAACTGACCCACGACCATTTTGTGGAATACTTAAATGTGGTTCTTGTGGTATGAGTATTACTGGCGAGAATCGTATAAAAACGCAAAAGAACGGCACAAAACATTTTTATACTTATTATCACTGCTCAAAGAAATCTAAAACACAAAAATGTTCCGAGCCGTGCATTAGAGGAGAAGAATTAGAGCGACAACTTTCGGCAACATTAAGCGAATATATTATGCCAAAAGAATTGGCAACAAAGTTTTTTGAAATGTTAGATATAGAAGAAGAGATGAATAAACACACTGCAAATGAAATAGTGTTGGAATTAAAAGAAGAAGAACAAAACATTTCAAAAAATCTCGCCAGACTTACAGATGTATATGTCGCACAAGATATTGAACGAGAAGATTATTTAAAAAGACGCCATATATTTATGTCCGACAAAAAGTCTATCGAGGAGAAAATCGGACGGCTTTTGCGAAAGCCATCTGCGTGGATTGAACCGACGAGAGAATGGATAAAAGATGCTTTAATACTAGACGAAATCGCCAAAACGAACGACCTCCCCTCCAAAAAAATTTCCCTCCAAAAAATCTTCGGCTCGAACCTCACCCTCCAAAAACGAAAAGCATCTGGAAATCCTTTAAATCCTTGGGCGGAGCTTCGCTCCGCCCGCCAAAAATTCGCCAAAAATGATTTGGGTTTGATGATGGAGCCGGCACGAGGGATCGAACCCCGGACGTCTTCTTTACAAAAGAAGTGCTCTACCAACTGAGCTATGCCGGCAATATTTACTTTTTACTAAAACAACTTTTCTATTCTAACACACTTATTCTATTCCTTCTTCTTCTTTAATTCTATGTTTCATTTGCTTAATTTTTTGTCGGTATTCTGAAATTGTTTTTAAATATTTGGAAACTTCTTTTTTTTCTACTGTATCGTTTGAAGAATTGCTGTCACTTTTTTTAAATTTATTTTTTAATTCTTTTATAAGAATAATACTTTTTGTTTTTATAAAATTTGAAGATTTGATAAAGAATCTTAGTGTTACAAAAATCACTGCATAGCTGATTTTTTTTGTACCTTTGAAAGTTACATGTTTTATTTTTTGTAAATCTGGAACGAAAGGATGTGAATGTTGTACTGTTGCTACTTGACCATTTTTAACAAGTATAAGCTCACGCCATATCATTATGATGATACCAGCGAGGGATAAAAAGAAAAAAATTAAAGGTAAATACATAATATTTTATATTGAACAACGTTTCACTTCTTTTATTTTTGCTTTATTTTTTTCAAGAAGTTGGCCAATTGTCTCATCTCCGTTTTTTATAAATGCCTGATCCAGTAAGGTTTTCTCTTTGAAATAAGTATTTATTTTGCCTTCTAACATTTTTTTCTTGATATCTTCTGATTTTTTTATATCAGCGATTTCCTTTTGGAAAATTTCATTCATTGTTTTTTTAACATTTTCAGTTATTTCATCTCTGGAAAGATATTCTGGTTTCATGGCGGTGATGTGCATAGCAATATCTTTAGCTAGTTCTTCATTTCCACCTTCTAAAGAAACAATCACCCCAATTTTGTTATTGTGTACATAATTTCCCAAAACATTTCCTTTTACTTCATATATCTCTCCTAATTCTATTTTTTCTCCAGTTTTTTGAATGATAGGGTTAATCATGTCATTTGCTTCTTTCTTCATTTTTTCTATACCATCTTTTAAGGCCAAGTCTCCTAATTTAGAAAGTAAATTTACAAAATCTTCATTTTTAGAAACAAAGTCAGTTTCACAATGAAGGGCAACTAACACAGATTTTTTACCATCAGTTTTTATACAAACTCTTCCGTCTTTAGCATCACGGCCTGCTTTTTTTAATGCAATATCGGAACTTGTTTTTTTTAAGATAGCTAAAGCTTTTCCCATATCGCCCTCAGCTTCTTCTAATGCATTTTTGCATTGCATTACAGAGATACCTGTCGCATCCCTTAGTTCTTTTATTAGTTCAGTTGTTATTTTTATAGACATATTTATCCACCTAAATTTTTTAATTTTAATGTTTTGCCTAGTTTTGTGAAAAATTTTGGCGGATTAATTTATTTCTCTTTTGTTGGGAGAGACATTAGGCCACTATTATAGGCATTAGTAATTGAAGAGGTAAAAAGTTTAATGGATGGTATTCCAGAATCATTACCCACAATAGGATAATCAATACCTTTTATGTTTGAATCAGAATTTACTAATGCTATTACAGTTACATTTGATTTGCGAGCTTCTGTCGCTGCTATGTGTTCTGCTTTTGAGTCAATGATAAATAAAGCATCAGGAGTTTTTTTTAAACCAATTAAACCACTATAATATTTTGAAAGTTTTTCCATTTTTTTAGCCATAACGACTCGTTCTTTTTTTGTATATTTATCGAGTCCACCATCCACACTCTCTTTATTATATTTTTCAAGTTCAGCAATCCTCTTTTTTATTTCTGTAAAATTAGAAAGTGTACCTCCTATCCAACGAACATCAACATAAGGCATATTTAAAGAAAGGGCAGCATTTTTTATTACATCTCTAGCTTCAGGTTTAGTACCAACAAAAAGAACAATTTTGTTTTGAGCACCTAGATTTTTTATAAATTCTGTTGCTTGTTCAAGTTGAATTGTTGTTTTTTCAAGATCTATAATATCACCATTATTTTTTGTGGCATAGATATATGAGGAAACACTTGGATGACGTCTACTTTTACTATAGCCGTAATGTGCACCTGCTTCAAACATTTTTTCTATACTTGTGGGTAGACCCACATTTCTATTTTCTTTTTCTTGTGACTTCAAGTTCGTAGTTTGCATAAGGCTTATTCTAGCAGAAGAAAGACAATTTTGCAAATAATATAAAATTTTGCCAAAAAGACTTTTTTCGGGTAAGATGAATAAATGAGACAATCTAAACTTTTTACCAAAACCAAGAAAGAGGCTCCAACAGATGAAGTGTCAAAGAATGCTGAGCTTCTTATTCGAGGGGGTTTTATTAATAAGGAAATGGCTGGAGTGTATTCTTATTTACCTCTTGGTCTGCGTGTTTTGAAAAATATAGAGAATATTATTCGTGAAGAAATGAATGCTATTGGTGGGCAGGAAATTACGATGACAGCTCTTCAAAATCCTGAACTTTGGAAAAAAACAGATCGTTGGGAAGATGAAAAAGTAGATATTTGGTTTAAAACAAAATTAAAAAATGACACAGAGCTGGGATTAAGTTTTACACATGAAGAACCATTAACTAATATAATGAAAAATTATATTAGTTCTTATCGTGATTTACCATGTTTTGTTTATCAATTTCAAACAAAATTTCGCAATGAAACACGAGCAAAAAGTGGAATAATGCGTACTCGAGAATTTATAATGAAAGATCTTTATTCTTTTTGCAAAGATGAGACTGAGCATAATGAATTTTACGAAAAAGCAAAAACTGCATATCAAAATATTTTTAAAAGAGTAGGAATAGGACATTTAACTTATTTAACTTTTGCTTCAGGTGGGTCTTTTTCAAAATTTTCTCATGAATTTCAGACGATTTCTTCTACAGGAGAAGATACTATTTATATTGATGGGTCTAAAGGTATTGCTATAAATAAAGAAGTTTATAATGATGAAGTAATTGAAAGTCTTGGTTTATTAAAAGAAAGCTTAGTTGAAAATAGAGCAGTGGAAGTTGGTAATATATTTACACTTGGCACTCGTTTTTCAGACGCACTTGATTTAAAATATCAGACGGAAACAGGTGAATTTAAGCCTGTCTTTATGGGTTCTTATGGTATTGGACCAGCAAGACTCATGGGTACTGTTGTAGAGGCTCTAGCAGACGATAAGGGTATAATATGGCCTGAAAGTATTGCTCCGTTTAAGGTTCATTTACTTTCTTTGGGTGACAATGAAGATGTAAAAAAAGAAGCAAATCTTGTTTATGATACTTTAATAAAAGAAAACATAGAAGTACTTTTTGATGATAGAGATGATTTATCTCCTGGAGAAAAATTTGCTGATGCTGATCTTTTAGGTATGCCGTATCGTTTAGTTATTTCTTCTAGAAGTATGAAAGAGCAAGGGATAGAAATAAAAAAGAGAAATGAAGAAAAAGGAAAAATTATTTCTTTAGAAGAACTTTTAAAAATTTTTAAGCTAGAGCCTAGAGCCTAGAGCCTGTGTTGTATTATTATGTTTGATAAAATTTACAAATTAATTTCAAATGACATTGGTATAGACCTAGGTACATCAAATACATTAGTATATTTGAAAGGTCATGGCATTGTAATTAATGAACCTTCAGTTGTAGCTGTGAATGTTAAAACTAATCAAATTTTGGCTGTTGGAGAAAAAGCTAAAGAGATGTTGGGAAGAACACCTGGTCACATTAAAGCAGTTCGTCCTCTTGTAGATGGTGTGATTTCAGATTTTGAAGTTACTGAAGAAATGCTTTCTTATTTAATAAATAAAGCAGATAAAATTTCAAAGAAATTTGCTAGGCCTAGAGTTATAGTAGGAGTTCCTTCTGGTATAACAAATGTTGAAACACGTGCTGTCTATGATGCAGCTCGTTCCGCAGGTGCGCGTGAAGTATTTTTAGTAGAAGAACCAATGGCAGCAGCTATAGGAATAAGACTTCCGATTAAAGATCCTGTTGGTTCTATGATTATAGATATTGGAGGTGGAACTACAGATATAGCTGTTATTTCTTTAGGAGGAATTGTTAAATCAAAAAATTTAAAAGTTGCGGGTGATAGATTTAACAATGATATTATCACATACATGCGAGACGAATTTAAGATTTTGATAGGTGAGACTACAGCTGAAATGGTAAAAATAGTTATTGGATCTGTCATCCCCGGAGAATATATGGAAACAGAGGTTCGTGGCAGAGATTTATTAACAGGATTACCTCGTGAAGTTGTAGTAACAGATTCTGATATTCGTGAAGCATTTTCTCAATCAATAAAAGAACTCATAGAAGGGGTAAAAGATGTATTAGAAACAACACCTCCAGAAATTTTATCTGACATAATGCATAAAGGGATAACTTTGTCTGGTGGTGGGGCATTATTGGGAGGACTTGCAGAATTATTACAAAATGTTTTAAGAATTCCTGTTTATGTCGTTGATGATCCACTTTCTGCTGTTGCTCGTGGAACGGGTATTATTTTAGATGATATTACAGCTTATAATGATGTTTTAATTGGGAATCAAGATGAGTTACCTCCTAGATAAAAAAATAAGAAAAAATAAATATTTAAAAATTATTTTTTTTGTCATATTTTTATTTATCTTTATTTATTTTAGAGCTAGTATCTTTAATGGACTTTCTTATATTTCAAGTTTTATTTTTCGTCCTGTTTTGATTTTAGGAAATAATATAGGTGAAAAACTATTAAATACTGGTTCTTATTTTTATTCTAAAAATTTTCTTTTAAAAGAAAATAATATTTTGAAAGAAAAAATAAATGAACAAGAAGCTAGAATATTAAATTATAATTCTGTTTTAGATGAAAATTTAAAGATTAAAGAAATTTTGGGACGGAAGCTTGAAAAAACTAATATGGTTTTATCTAGTATTTTGGCTAAACCAAATCAATCACCATATGATACTTTGATTATTGATGTCGGAGAAAAAGATGGTATTTTATTGGGTCAGAGAGTTTTTGCATTAGGTAATATTCCTATAGGACGAATTGCCGAAGTTTTTGCTAATTCTTCAAAAGTTATTTTATTTTCAAATGGTGGAGAAAAAACTGAAGTGATTGTTTCTAACAATACTATAGAATCTTTAATTTTACCAAGTCCAAATAAAAATCAAAATGGACTTGCCCGCAATGCTTTTAGCATAGCTGATGCAGGCGGGGATACTTTTATGCAAGTAATTGGACGTGGCGGTGGAAATTTTGATATGATTTTGCCTCGAGATTTTGTTTTAGAAAAAGGAGTAAAAGTAGTTTTACCTGGGATAACTCCCTATGTCGTTGGCATAGTTCAAACAATAGTTTCAGATCCACGAGATGCATATCAAAAAGCAATACTTACAAGCCCTGTAAATATCCAAGGATTGAAATTTGTAGAGGTTGAATTGTAGAGTTTAAATAATTTATGATAAAAGAAACACAGGTTGAAAAAAATTTAAGAAGATATCTTGCAAAAAAGGGTTGGTCTGAAACCAATACAACAAGAGGTGTTGGACAGCACGATTGGGATATTAGAGCTTTTCATAGTAAATGGAGAAAAAACTTACTTATAGAATGTAAGGGTGACAGTAATTCAAAAAATAATACCCAAAAAATTCACAATGCTTTTTGGACATCTATAGGACAAGTTATGGCAAGGATGGAAATACAAGGAAACGATAAAAAGAAAGGAAGAATTTATGCTATTGGAATTCCATTAAGCTGGGAAAATGTATTCAAAAAGAAAGCTAAGAAAATGGAATATGGTTGGAATTTTTTAAAGTTGAGGATATTTTTAGTTAATAATAAAGGAGAAGTAAAAGAAAAAACATATAAGCAGTTTGTAAAATAATTTTATGAAAATAGAATCAAAAGAACAAATTTTAGAACGACGGAAAGAAATTGAACAGGAGCTTGTTGAAATGCTTCAAGAAACTGAAAGTGATTTTAGTTTGGAACACATAAAGGATATTATTTATAACGAGGAAGATAGTGATGATTATCAGAAAATTGTTGTAATATTTGACCGTGGAGGAGATATTTCAGAATTGCAAAATATTTTAGACCTTGTAAGTGATGCCTGGAATTATTTTCCACATAAATCTCTTAATGGCTTATCACCAACTGAAAAGTTGTTAGAATATCAAGATAAACAAAATAGAAAATAATTTTATGGATTTAGAAAATTTTAAAAAACAATTTACAAAAGGAGAATTAGAAATAACTGAAGATTTTGGGCGAGTTTTTTCTTTTATTGATTTTTCTAATGTAAATAAGTGGTTTGAAAATGATAATCAAGATTGGAATAATAAATTACTTTCCGAAAATGAAAAACTCTCAATAGATCTTGGAAAATTAAAACTATTTGCGGATATTTTTAGTGAAAGGGCTAGGATGTATTATGGCGAAGATCCAAAAAATATAAAATCTCTTTCTTTTACTGATGTTATTAGAATAATTTTTGGAAAACGGGATGTAATAACTAAAGATTTACAAAAGATAAAACATTATTTTAAATTAGACGAAGCAATAAATTCAAAACGTATTTGTGTAGATGAGAATAATAAAAATTATATAGAAATTAGAAAATGTAATTTTGATGTAGAAATTTCAGTTGATGCAATTAAAATGCTTGAACATTATGATACTTTTTGTATTTTTTCAGGGGATGCAGATTTTGTATATTTAAATAATTTTTTGAGAAAAAAAGGAAAGAAAATTATTATAATAAAAGCTGGTTATATTACTTCTAAATTAAGAAAATCAGCGGATTTAGTTATTAATGCACAAAATATAAAGAAAAATATAGTAAAAATAACAAAACAAAAACCTGACTAGGTCAGGTTTTTGTGGATAGTATTCCCGAATTAACCTCGGGCAGGTATATACTATGTTAGCAAAATATCAGACAAAAATCAAGAGTTATCCACAGGTGTAAAAAACACATAAAATGCAATTTAAAATTGAAAAAAAATTAAAAAATAGTTTAGGGAGAGTAGGAGTACTTACGACCCCGCACGGGGAAATTAAAACTCCGGCTTTTGTGGCGGTGGGGACGAAAGCGACGGTAAAATCTTTGAATCCAGAACAAGTGAAAGATGCTGGAGTGCAAGTGGTGCTCGGTAATACTTATCATTTATATTTGCAACCGGGGGATGAGATAGTGCGTGATGCAGGAGGAATTGGTAAATTTATGAATTGGTCTGGTCCGACTATGACAGATTCGGGAGGTTTTCAAGTTTTTTCTTTGGGGGTGGCATATGGCAAAGACATATCAAAAATTGCAAAAATTACCGATTCGTCTTTATTAATTCCAGAAAGATTTGATGATAGTGATGCGCCCAGATTAGCAAAAATTGGACAAGATGGAGTCTCTTTCAAATCTCATTTAGATGGCAGTATCTATTACATAACTCCGGAAAAATCAATTCAAATTCAACATAATCTTGGGGCAGATATAATTTTTGCTTTTGATGAATGTACGAGTCCGGTGGAAGATTTGAAATATCAAGAAGAAGCATTAGAACGCACACATCGTTGGGCGGAGAGGAGTTTGAAAGAGCATCAGAAATTGCTTGATTCTCCTCTTGAGGAGTACCCGAAGGGGGAGGTGGATGAATTTTCCACCCCGTCTCGCAAGCGAGCCACCCCTCAAGAGGGGAATTTTAAACCTGCGCTTTTCGGCATCGTGCAAGGCGGACGGGAAAAATCTTTACGAAAACAATCTGCAAAAATTATTGCAGAAATAAATGTGGATGGAAAATATTTTGATGGTTTTGGTATTGGTGGGTCATTTGCCAAAGAAGATATGTCTTCTGCTGTGAAATGGGTAAATGAAATACTGCCTGAAGAAAAACCTCGTCATCTTTTAGGAATAGGGGAGCCAGAAGATTTTTTTATGGGAATAGAAAATGGAGTAGATCTTTTTGATTGTGTTTTACCGACACGACTTGGAAGAAATGGAACAATTTATACAAAATTTGGAAAAATAATAATTACTAATACAAAATTTAGAAATGATTTTTTACCAATTGAAAAAGATTGTGAGTGCTATACCTGTAAGAACTATACAAAAAGTTATATTGCACATCTTTTTCATGGAAAAGAAATGCTGGCTGGTACTTTAGCATCTATCCATAATTTATATTTTATTACACATCTTGTAGACAACATTCGAGAGTCTATTATTAACGACACCTTCTATGAATATAAAAAAGAGTTTTTGCAAAACTATAAATCCCGTTAGAAGTAGAAAATACTTTTTCGTGATTTCTAATCGGGATGAGTTTAAAAAAGAATTTTTGAATAATTATCAGAAAAACTAAAAGTGCTTTGCATTTTTTTCACAAGTTGTTATACTATCAATTAATTAAATGTCAAAAATTAAAACAAAGAAAACAAAAAAACAAGGGAAGAATTGGAAGAAATTTTGGAAGCTTGGCATGGAGGAATTTAATACGCAGTATTTTGATGTGAGCTCGAATGGTGATTTGGTAGTTAAAGAAGGACATTATCAATATAACATCATGGACATAGTCAAGAAATACGGCACTGTAACTCGGGTATTTTTCCCGTTTATACTGGAGAATAGGGTTCGTGATTTGATAGAGCTTTTTAATGCTTACATTAAGATTTTGAACTATAGGGGGAAATTTTATTTTCATTATGTCATGAAGTCCAACCAGAATCGCGACTTTGTTTTAACAGCGATTGCGGAAGGAGCTCATATTGAGGTTTCTTCGGCTAATGAACTTTTTTTAGTAAAAAGAATGTTAGAGCAAGATAAATTTAATCATAAAATTAGGGTTACTTGTAATGGGCCTAAAACAGAACAATATATTGGCTTAATTGAAGAACTTCGGGAAAAAGGCTTGATAATTATACCCATCATAGAGAATGGGGAAGAATTGAATAGGTTTAAAAAATTTAAAGGAGAGGTTGGTGTGAGGGTGAATCTTGATCTTAAGGTTGATGCTCATTGGGATAAAAAATATAACCATTTCGGTTTTGCTGAAGAAGAATTGGTTAAAATCAGTAAAATTAGGAATCTCTCTATGTTGCATTATCATATTTCCACACAAAATGAAAAAATTGAAGGATTTATAAAACCCTTAAAACGTGCCATTGCGCTTTATGCTAGATTAAAAGAGCATAACCCAAGTTTGGATACCATAAACTTCGGTGGTGGAATGGCTGTACCTTACGAAAAAAGAAAAAAATTATTTTCCACCAAAAATCTGGTTCATCAAATGATTAAAACTGCAAAGAGAGAAAGTGATAAATTAGGGATTCGGCATCCGAATTTAGTTTGCGAGTGGGGTAGTTATTTTACTGCTCCTTCTCAAATTACAATCTTTAAGATTTTGGCTGAGAAAAATATTTTTAAAAAACCTGATACTAAGTGGTATTTTATTGATGGATCTTTTATTTCTCATTTAACTGATACTTGGTCTCCAGTTCATCATAAATGGCACTTTACGACAGCTAATCATTTAAATACTCGTCGGTTACAAAAAGTTTGGTTTGCCGGATCTACTTGTGATTCTGACGATCGTTATACTGCTTCCGGAAATTATGTTTTATTGCCAAAGTTTACGGAAGACGTTCCTGATTTATATTTAGTAGTTTTTGATACTGGTTCTTACCAAGATACCTTCGAGAATAATCACTGTTTGCTTTCAAAGCCAGCGATGGTGATTTGTCAAAATGGAGAAGTGAAACTTTCTAGAAAGAGACAAACACCTGAAGAAATTGGAAAACTTTTTGGATGGAATGGAGAATATAAATAATTTTTTTAAAAATAATTATAAAAAAATCATTATTATTATGTTGGTGGTTGTTTTTGTGTTTCTTTTTAATAATTCACTTGGACATCCGATGTCCAAGTGGACATCCGATGTCCAAGTGGATACTTTTGATACTCAAAAAAATAGTATAAATATAAACAATATTAAATATATAAAAATTGCAGGAAAAATTTTAAAAGTTGAATTGGCTTTGACTCCAGAAGAGCGAGAACAAGGGCTTTCAGGAAGAGATAAATTAAATGAAGACGAGGGAATGCTTTTTGTTTTTGACCATGTAGATAAATACTCTTTTTGGATGAAGGATATGAATTTTCCTATAGATATTATTTGGATCTCTAGTGATTTAAAAGTAGTTTATATTAAAAAAAATGCTACACCTGAGTCATACCTGCCTGCCGGCAAGGCAGGTCCCGAGACCTTTATCCCCACCAAAGAAGCAAAGTATGTTTTAGAGGTTTTTAGTCTATTTTCTGAAAAAAATAATTTGAAGGAAGGAGATAAGATAGAATTTTTATCCTCTTAGGGCTTGCTATTTCAGCTTTTTAAAGAGTAGCTATTTACAGTTATTTTAAACTGTTTTCTTTATCGTTTTTTCTTGTTTTTCCACTAGTTTTTTCTAGCATAAATTATTTTTAAGAAGTATAATCACTCCATGGAAAAAGATTTTATTTTAGGCAAGAAAGAATTGAATAAGATTAAGAATGTCAGAAACCGTGAAGGAGAAATAATTCTTTTTAATATAAATAAAATTGCTGATGCTGTATATAAGGCATTCATGATAACTAAAGAAGGAGAAAAAAAGGAAGCAAGGGATGTATCAGAAAAAGTTTTCCATAAATTGATTTTTTTAAAAGAAAAAAGTATCGACCCCGAAGGAAAGAGTACTTCCTACGGGGCAGGAAAAAAGTTTATTCCAACAGTAGAAATGGTGCAGGATTTAGTAGAAGCTCAACTTATGGATTTGGGGTATCATTCTACCGCAAAATCTTATATTTTATATAGGTCAAAGAGAGCTGAATTGCGACGTGAAGTTGGTACCGTACCACCTGAAAGTAAAAAAGTTTTTGATGAGTCTAGTTCTTACTTTGTAAGTTCTTATGAAGAATTTATTTTTTATAGAACATATTCTAAATGGCAAGATGGTTTGGGCAGACGTGAGACATGGATAGAAACCACTGATCGTTTTATGGCTTACATGAAAAAAAATCTTGGAGATAAATTATCTTCAAAAGATTTTTCTGATGTGAGAGAAGGAATTTTAAAACAAGAAATTTGTCCGTCGATGAGATTACTTTGGTCTTCTGGACAAGCTTGTGAAAAGACAAATGTTTGGGCCTACAATTGTTCTTATGTAGCACCTTCTGCTTGGCAAGACTTAGGAGAGATAATGTACATATTAATGTGTGGTGCTGGATTAGGATTTTCTGTAGAATCAGAAACTGTACAAAAATTTCCACAGATTAGAAGACAAACAGGAAAAAAACTTGCCACTCATTTTGTAGAAGATGATAAAGAAGGTTGGGCTGATGCATATGTATTAGGTTGCAGAACTTGGGCTGATGGTTATGATATAGATTTTGATTTTTCTAAAGTTCGTCCATCGGGTTCTCGTTTAAAGGTAGCTGGTGGTCGTGCTTCAGGGCCTCAACCACTTATTGATCTTATTAATTTTACAAAAAAGAAAATATTAGCAAGACAAGCAAAACGTCTTACCAATTTAGATCTTCATGACATAATTTGCCAAATTGGTTTGATTGTAGTCGCTGGTGGAGTTCGTCGTAGTGCTTTGATTTCACTTTCAGATATTGATGATGAATCAATGCGTAAATCAAAACAAGGACAATTTTGGGTTGATAATGGACAGCGCTCGATGGCAAATAATTCAGCTGTATATAGTCAAAAGCCATCAGCTTCAGAATTTTTAAATGAATGGATAGAATTAATAAAATCAGGCACAGGAGAGAGAGGAATATTCAATAGAGGTGGTCTTATGACACAGCTTCCAAAACGTCGAATCGACAATTGGAAAAAAGCTGGAATTATTGATGATCAAAATGTTATTGTTGGTTTACCAGGATCAAACCCTTGTGGAGAAATTACGCTTCGTTCTAAACAATTTTGTAATCTCACTTCAATTGTAGTTCGTCCTCGTGACAGCGTGGAAGACCTAAAAAGAAAAGTTAGACTTTCTACAATATTAGGTACATATCAAGCTACATTAACCAAGTTTGGTTATTTATCAAGAGAATGGAAAGAAAATTGTGAAGAAGAAGCTTTACTTGGTGTTTCTATTACCGGATATTATGATAATAAAATAATTAGAAATGATGAAGTTTTATCAAATCTTCGCGAGGAAGCTATAAAAGTAAATAAAGAATATGCAAAAAAATTTGGTATTAATCATTCTACGTGCATTACAACCATAAAACCTCACGGAAATTCTGGGCAGCTTCTTTACGTTGGTTCCGGTATGCATCCGTGGTTTGCCAAGTATTACATTAGACGTGTTCGTATTTCTACCAATGATCCTCTTTATGAATTAATAAAAGATCAAGGCGTTCCGTTTAAAGCAGAAGTTGGATATTCTACTGCGAATTCTACTGTGGCTGTAGTTGAATTTCCAATGAAAGCGCCAGAAGGAGCTATTACAAAAGATCAAGTTTCCGCTATTGATTTATTAAATGAATGGAAAAGGTTAAAAATAAATTATATTGAACACAATCCTTCGGTAACTATTTATGTAGGTAATGATGAATGGATTAAAGTGGCAAACTTTATTTATGAAAATTGGGATATTGTTGGTGGACTTTCTTTCTTGCCTCGCTCCGAACATGTTTATCAACTTGCACCGTACGAAGAAATTTCTAAAGAAGAATATGAAAAGAGAATGAAGGAAATAAAACATATTGATTTTTCTAAACTTATTTATTACGAACAAGAAGATAATACTGTCGGGGCCAAAGAATTTGCTTGTGTTTCTGGAGTTTGTTCTATTGATGATATTTTAGCGGAAGAAGCTCAAAAAGAAAAAATTGATGGCCATCCGGAAAATTAGTTTACTTTTTCTATTTTTTGTTTTATAATCTTGGATAGTCCTGTATTGGATAGTTGCTTTGGCTTAGGTCGAAGAGGAAAGTCCGAACACATAGCTCTAGCTTCGGCTAGGACAAGCGTAGCGGGTAATACCCGTCAGGAGTTCATCCGCCTTTGGCGGACAAGCTCCTAGAGTTGCGAACAGTGACGATGTCGATTTCGTTTGGTGCTTGCACTGAGCGAAGTCGAAGTGAAACGGCAAAATACTTACGTGTGTGCAAGATCGTGTCCAGCTCCTCACGAGGGGCTGGAAGAATCGCTTGAGCTCTAGAGTAATTTAGGGCCTAGATAAATAACTATCACTTAATTGAACAGAATTCGGCTTATAGATACAGAACAAAACATGAAAAATCCTCTCGCAAGAGAGGATTTTTCCGTTGTCCTTGCTTTTTTATTTCAAGTATGATATACTTACTTTGTGAGTGTAAGGCAAGAGACTTTTTGACTTACATTAATCGTAGTCGTAGACAAACAACATAAGTGCCGCAAAAAGCTCGCCGTAAGGTGGGTTTTTTGTTTGACTTTTAAATTAATATATGATACTATTTGGATAGAAAAAAATATGGAGAAAAAATGGGATCGA
>Ga0265296_1002813_pt1 | contig 16905 bp, 21 predicted proteins | sample MunlanPumphouse1_FD_189073 | JGI IMG/M metagenome (GOLD analysis project Ga0265296, IMG submission 189073) | Groundwater microbial communities from a municipal landfill in Southern Ontario, Canada - Pumphouse #1 | ecosystem: Environmental > Aquatic > Deep subsurface > Groundwater | place... | reverse complement strand
TATATCTTATTCCAAAGTTAGGAGAGATTGGGAGTGAAGTGTCGCAAGGATTATCTGCGTCTATTGGTGATCCGACAAGTGGTGGTGCAAAAGCGGATTTAGGGATTGTGTTCACATTGACAATTGTTGTGCAGGGATTGTTTGCAGGGTTAATGCTTGGAAAATTCTCCGAGGGAAGGTTTTTAGCTGGGTTAAAGCATTCTGTGATTATGGTGATTGGTGGATATCTTTTATTGGCAACATTAAGTGGATTATTCGCTCCAAGTGATGCTCCTGTTGCTGCAACATCTACTGCAGCTGTTTCTGTATTCTTCTTGATCAAAAGGAAGTGGCTCCAGTGAATAAGAAAGGGATTGGGGGGGAGATTGATTGGATTCTTGCGTTAGGAATGTTTTTAATGTATCTTGCGGTAGTGTTAATATTCTTCAAACCAGGTGTACGTGCCATTGTGAAATCTGATACGTTGCTAGATCTTGTGCAGACAAGTATTGAAAAAGATTTAACGTGGATGATTGTGAAGCAGCCGATGTTTACTGAGCCGACGGTATTCCGGGGTCAAGGGAATGTACTGACGAATTCTGATGCGTTGACAGGGAATGCGGCTGTGTTTGAATTGATTGGTGATTGTGACGAAAGTCGTACGAGCGCGTGTAATCAAAATTTTCCGATCACGTCAGGTTTTCCCCCGAATGTGAATGTGGGTCAGCGGTTGTGGTTTTTTCAGGTGACAACTTCTTCAGAATCAGCGAATATTGTGAATGAGCAATCAGAAGATCAAGAAGCGAGAGAAGATCCAAATAACGCGGGCAGTAATTCTGGTGGAAGTGAACAGGGAGAAGTTGCTCAGAATGAAGTGAGGGAGACGCATAACAGGGGGCGTAGTGGAACAGGTTCAGGGGCGAATGCTGATTCTGGCGAACGAAAATTAAGATATCGTCTTGAGAGTATTTCTAGAAATCCGATTTTGCAATTAAGAACTGGTTTTGGAACAAATAATCCTCCTGTTGCTAAGAGAAAGTATTTGATTGTGTATAGTGATCGTGATCTGGGTAGAAGAGTGGGAAATGAACTTCCTGCAAGGTTAAACCCGCGGCAAACAGGTAGTACAAATAAAGCGTGTATGATTTCTAGTCCAGCGTATAAGTGTGATCCTGCAGATCTAGCGAGAAGGCAGGATTATCCGAGTAATTGTCCTCCACTTCATGCTTCAATGGCTGAGTGTCATTTAAAGTATAGTTTAGGCGTTCCTGAACGTTTAGAAGGAATTAATATTGCTGATTTTGTTAATTTAAATAATTGGGCGTGTAGACTTGATGCGAATGGAAATGTAGTAAATTTAGAAAAGTTAACGACAAATCCTACTCCTGCCCAGCGCACAGGTCGGGTTATTGGTTATCCCTGTGTGAAGAAAGTGTTTGGGTTTCCAGATATTAAGGAGTTTAAACTTAAATTAATAATAACAAATCCCGATGGTAATCAAATTGAAAAGAATTTCCCGATCACAGATCCTCCATTAGATTCATTAGTTGAAGTGCGTCAGTTTAATACGTTTTTATTGACTGAGGAGGCTGTTCGTGTTCCTGCAACAGTATCGATTTTAGTATGGTAAACAAAAAGGGATTCATTAGAATTTTGGAAGCTGCGATTGCGTTAATTATTGTCTTTGTGTATGTAACGAGTATTTTGCCTAAAGCACCAAAGCCGACTGGAGAGATTCCTGCAGAGTTGGATAATACAATTAAGGCATTAATCAAGCAGGTGCAGAATGATCCTAATTTTAGAAAGAAAGTAGTTGTTGAGCGCAATTTAAGGGATATTAAAACGTTTATTGGTGGTGCTCTTCCTGGTGGGGAGTTAAGCATTTGGAAGTTTGCGTTCAGGGTGTGTACGTCGGGCACGGAGAGTTCTATTCCATCTGATTGTAATTATTATGTTCCTGGTGTTGCTGTGGAAGGTCAGTGCGCAAATAGGGCTGGTCAGCCTGTAGCGTGTGATATGGAATTGTTTAATCTTTTTTTAAATACGAAGACTGCTGCGATTTATACGAAGGCGGTGTTTTTGAGTAAGACTGATGCGAGTGGTCCTGGTCCTGCTTCGATTTGTTGTCCGAGAAGAAATTTAGTTGCTCGTCCTGCAGTAGATCCTTGTCAAACTCCGCGTGATCCTCGGGGATGTCCCATTGCAACTCCAACTGAACCGAGTGCGTGCTGTGAGAATCAAGTGTTAACGATGTATTTATGGACAGAAGTATGATTCGAATTTGTACAATTGGGAAAACAAAGAATGCTGAATTAAGAGTTTTAATTAATGAATTTTTAGGAAGAATAAAACGTTTTAGTAGAATTGAATATGAAGAAACAACAAAACAAGGCATGATTAATTCAATGAATAAAAATAAAGTGATTATTGCGTGTGAAGTAAATGGAAAACAATTTTCAAGTGAAGAGTTTGCTTCTTTTTTAAAAAAGTTAGAGATGGATGATGTGTGTTTCTATATTGGTGATGAAAATGGATTGCCTAAAGAAGTTAAAGAGAAAGCAAGGTATCAATTATCTTTTTCTAAGTTCACGTTTCCCCATGAGTTAGCACGAGTGATGCTCTTAGAACAAACCTATCGCGGTTTATCTATTACAAAAGGGTTGCCGTATCATAAGTAAGCAAACCAAACAAGTGCATATCCGAGTAAGCATCCTGCTGTGATGAAGGGCATGGCAGGGTAGAATTTTTCTTTTTTTGCAAAGGTGAGTAAGAAGAATAATGCTAGTGCTGCGGTTAAGGAAGTAATGATTGCTGGTCCAGTTCCATAAAACTTAAGCATGACTCCTGAGAATAATAAAGGAAATCCAATATCTCCTCCGCCTAAGATTGCTTGTCGTTCTAAGTAGGTATCTTGTTCATACTTGGGATGTTTTGCAGGAATGAGAGTTACGATTTTCTTTTCTTCATAGGGAACATACAATCCTGCAAACATTTTTGATTTAGATTGAAATTTGGCTAAGGAAATCATGTGGTGTGTTTTCCATACTGCGACTGCGTCATAGAGGGAGATTAAAAGTAAGAGAATGATTGCTGAAAAGACATTTAAGACAGGAGTAAAGATTGCAGCTAATCCTCCGTAAATAAAGAGTTCTGTAAAGTTATGGACAATGATATTCGGTTTTAATGTTTTAAAGACTGCAAGTAGTAAGGAAAGGGGTAGTGCGATTAATTGGGGAACAAATGCGGCGAAGGCGACGGTTAAAGAAAAGGTAACAGAAAGAAAGAACCAGAGTTTCCATAATCCCATTGCTTCAAATTTCATTAAGATAAGTGCTAAGCCTGTTGCAAGAAGGATGGCGATAAAGATGGGTAAGTAGGATGTTTGTGCTTCGAGCTGTGGTTTTTCTATGTTGAGGGGTAGTGGTTGATCGATAGGTAAATAATGATTGATAATGACTAATCCGATTAAATGTGAAGCAATGAATAATCCTAAGAGGAGGAGGGTGATGGAAAAATTGTGTTTCATTCCTCTTCTGGGTTCGAGTCTTCTTTATTAAGCTTATTGAAACAATTGTAATTTTTCTTTAACTAATTCTAAACTATAAGCCTCAAAGATATTCTGACATTGGTAGTCTATCTCTTTTGCTAATTCATCCCGGTTCAATGCTGATAACGCCTCGGATTTCTATTTCTTGCGTGGGTTAATTACAATCTTAATTTTATTTAAAGATTTAGTTACTGCAGAAAAGGGTAAAGAGGTAACTTTAAAAGAAAGATATTAAACAAGAAAGGGAATGACAAATGTAGTGACACCCTGGGAAGTAAAGGGTGAGGTAGATTATGAGCGAGTCATTAAAGAGTTTGGTGTTGAATCCATTAATGATGAATTATTGAAGAGGATAAAAGTTCATACAAAAGAAGTTCATTTTATGCTTCGAAGAAAAGTCTTTTTCTGTCATCGTGATCTTAAGTGGGTGCTTGATGAGTATGAAAAGGGAAATAAGTTCTATTTGTATACGGGGAGAGCTCCTTCTGGTCCGGTTCATTTGGGTCACTTGATGCCATGGTTATTTACAAAGTGGCTGCAGGATAAGTTTGGAGCAGAGTTATGGTTCCAGTTTCCAGATGAAGAGAAGTTTTTATTTAAACAAGACTTAACGCTAGAAGATACACAAAAATATTTGCATGAAAATATGCTGGATGTAATCGCATTAGGGTTTGATCCAAAGAAAACAAAATTCTTAATTGATACTAAAGACGCAGGATTAATGTATAAAGAAGCGTGTAAGGTTGCAAAGAAGATTACGTTCTCTACTGCAAAGGCGGCATTTGGATTAACAGATCAATCTAATCTTGGTCAGATCTTTTACACATCCATGCAGGCTGTTCCAGCATTTTTACCTTCAGTCTTAAAAAAGAAAAAAATTCCTTGTCTTATTCCTCATGCAATTGATCAAGATCCACACTTTAGAGTTACGAGAGATATTTTACCTAAATTGGGATATTACAAACCTGCTAGTATTCAGTGTATGTTTCTTCCTCCCTTGACTGGACCTGGCGGAAAGATGTCTGCGTCTGACGCGTCTTCGGCGTTATATACGACAGATTCTCCTGAAGTTGTTGCGAAGAAGATTAGAAAGTACGCGTTCTCTGGCGGGCAAGCAACGTTAGAGGAACATAGAAAGAAAGGTGGTAATCCTGATGTTGATGTGAGTTTCCAATGGTTGAGGATGTTGTTTGAGCCGGATGATAAAAAGTTAGAAAAGATTCGTTCGGACTATGTGTCTGGAAAATTGTTAACTGGCGAATTAAAGGAGATTTTAATTGAAAAAGTAAATAGTTTCTTGAAAGATCATCAAGCAAAGAGAGAGAAAGCAAAAAAGCAGGTTGAGAAGTTTCTATTAAAATAATTAAACCGCATCAATACCTCTTTCTGAAATAGCAATTGGGCGGATATTGTTTTCTTTGAGATAAGTTGTTAGTTTTTTATTAAAGTTAATTGTTTGGTCGAACGTTGCAAAGCTCTCTGCGGATTTTTGTAATGCGCAAGCAAGGAGTTGGCTGTCTGTTGGATCGAGATTTGGTTCGATTTCAAGTAAAAGGGGGATAATGGGAATTGCTGGGTGGTTAAGACTGGTAAAGTCAAATTCGTATTTGTCGAGAAGGTCAAGAAAAAGGCAGAGGGTTGTTTCTCGTTCTCTTCGTTCTTGAATTGTTTCGTAGATTGTGATAAGAACTTCACCGATTGCTGCGAGGCAAAGAATAGGTGTTTGACTTCTACTTTTAAGATCGTAAAGATGTTTTTCACAGAATCTTGCTCGAGCAACGTTTTCCTGTTTCTTTGGTTTTAAGAGTATTTCTAATAGGATGCAGGAGTCGATGTGGTGATGCATGGTGTTTTAGAAATATTTTTTTCTTAATCCTGCTTTTTTCATTAGTTCTAGAGCACTGCCTTCAAATTTGATAACGTGGTATTTAGCAAATTCCTTGTCCAGTATAGCAACCTCTTCTGGTGAAATATAAGTAATACTCTTGAATGGGTAAAGTTTTCTTTTTTTGGTTGGTTTCTTTTGAAGTTGTTCCATAATTAATACAATAAGTTTTATTCTTTATTAAAGTTGTGGTGAAATTTCCGGAAAAAATGGGGTTGATGTCGAAAAGTTTACGCAGGATATAGAATAAGATTTATCGTTTTCTTAAATCTCTAATTAATTCATTGTATCTTCTTACTTCTCGATCCAAACCGTTAAGGGTTGCTCTCGCTTGCGCTTCAGGAGTAGAGAGTCTTGAAATCTCATGATCTAAAAGGTAGAGTGCTCTTGATTGGGGAAAGTTTTCTGTATCTGCTAAACTTTTTCTTGGAAGTTGATCATTACGATAAATTCCTTTGTTTAGGCTGAAGCAGGTTTCTTTATTACAGAGATAACGAAGAGTTTGTTCGGATAAGTCTTGTGAGGTTGGAAGAAGAGTGACTTCAACAAGGACTTCATTGTTTGATCCTACAACCAGGCGTTCTCTTTCATTGAATTGATAGTTGTCAACCGTGATCACTGCCGGTTTTTCAGTAGTTGGATTGTAAGTAATTTTTGCGTCAAAGTGTTTTCTGAAGCTTTCACAAGTAAGTTGAACAAGTTTTCCTTCAGCGTCTAATTTGGGAGCATGTGCTTCCGCTGCGGTTGGTGTTCCAGCTAAGATGGCGGTTAATGCTAACGGTAATATTTTTCTCATAGTCATTGTTTAACGTTCCGTAGGAAGTTGTTGAAGTTCTTTTGAAGGTGCCTTTTTCTTTGATTGGTTGTGCAGGACTGCTTGATATGCTTCTAAAGAACGTAATCCCTTATCAGAAATGGGGTCACCTGCTTCGTATTTTTTATTGGTTGCAAGGTCGGTGCAGGTTGCTCCTTTTTTATCGCACGTGTAAGAAGCAAGAGGTAAACTTTCTGGAGCATTGGGTGCTTGTTGGAATACTTGAATGTAGGGTTTTCCATTGCTATCAAAAGTAAGGAGTTCGTTTGTTTGATTGTGATCGTTTCTAATACGAATTTCACGGATATTGGATGTAGTTCCAACATAGTAAATGCTTCCTAAGAAGTAAGTTGTTTCACCGTCGGTACAATCAAAGTGGGAAAGTCTGCCTTGTAAATCATTCTGGGGAGTGTGTGCTTCTGCAGAAGTTCCAGCTACAATTGCGGTTAATGCTAACGGTAATATTTTTCTCATAGTCATTTGTTAGTTCTTCTTGTTTTTATTTCTTATTATTCCAAAGTGTGTTAAAAAAGCTTTTTAGTGTTGCAGCAAAGAAGGGTGTGTTGACCCAGATTCCTGTATCTTCGCTTTCATGGACTTCTTTGTCATGACTGATCATAAAGATTAAGTCTTTGTTATCAATTAAGACAAATCTTGAATTTAGATCTAGATCTTTGATTGTTGCGAATTCTGCGAGTTCTTTTGCTGCTTGTTTTGCGGATTCCGTTTTGAGTGGAGCTGCGATTTTAATATCAACGTTATTATTGTGTAATTTCTTAAATCCTGCTTTCATGTATTCTAGTTTTCTTACGAGTCCGTCTGCGGTTGTTGCGATTAAGATTTCTTTGCTTGCGTTTCCTGCTAAGCTAAGAATATGGTCATAAGTATTGTTTCTTCCTCGGAAGCATCCTGCGATGGTGCTTGGGTCGATGTGTTCAATGCCTTGTTTGTAGAGTAAGCTTAATTCTGAAAAGACGTCTGTGGTTTGGACTTTTTCTACTGATTGGATTTCTTGTTCTGATCGTTCTTTAAGTCCTTTTTTTACTCGTTTGATGATTTCTTGTGGTTCTACTGCTAAGTATCTGATTGGTCTTCCTAATTTCATGATGATAAAGCCTTTTTTTTCTAAAGATTCTAAGACGTCGTAACTTCGGGAGCGAGGAACATTGCTCATGTCTGAGAGTTCTCCTGCTGTTGCTACACCTTTACTTAAGAGAGCTGTCCATACTTTGACTTCGTAGATATTGAGGTTGAATGCGCTTCTTAGCTTCTTGAGTGAGTCTTCGCTTAACATTGTTGTTACTCTTGAGTTGTATGGGTAAACTATATAAATCTTCCGCCAATAGTACTGCTTAAGTAGTAACAAAATGGTCGAAGAACTCTGGTATTATCCCACAACAAAGAATCGGTTAAGTGTGATTTCATTTAATGGGGCGATTCTTTCTCCAAAGGCGTGTATTGAACGAGCGTATCGGGAAGAAAGTCTGAGGTTAAGGGAAGTGCAAAAGAAGCGGGGAGAGGGAGGGATGGAGTTAATGGCTCCACAAAGTGAGCTTGAAGCTGCCTCTAATTTTATTTCATTGTATAATTTAGAAGCAGGAAAAGAGGAAGTAATGTCTACACCGAGGGTAGGACTGTTGTTAGGATTTGAAATTCCGGATAGTAGGTTATTAAAAGCGCTTGAAATTCCGTTTACTGGTTTTCCGCGTTGTATTGAAATTGAAAAAAGTCTTGATTTGAGTTATTTGAAAGCAGTAGGATTAACGCCTCGTTCTAATGAAAGTTTTAGGGGTTATTTTGAAGTAGAATTAAGTAAGTTTAAGATTCCCTATTTCGTGTTGAAGATGGACTAAAACAAACTTATTTAAACTCGTATAAAACTTTCTTGTTCATGGAATTAAAGGCTCTTCTAGAGGGTTTGCATCCGTTAGAGAGGAAAGTTATCCCGTTCTTAAAATTTGAATCTGACGTTGGTCTTCTTGTAAAGAAATCTGGAATGCAGGAAGTGGAAGTGATGCGCGCCTTGCAGTGGTTATCAAATAAAGAAGTTATTCGTTTGGAAGTAAAAGAATCAGAAAGGATGGTGTTAGGAAAGAACGCGGTGTTGTACTTAGAAAAAGGATTGCCTGAAAAGCGTTTTTTACAAGTGTTAGAAAAACCATTATCTCTAAATGAGATTAAACAAAAGGGAAATCTTATTGATGAAGAGGCAAATGTGTGTATCGGATTATTAAAGAGAAAAGGGTGTATTGTTTCTTCAAACGGTGGTTCATTAACGTTTGAACGGACTAATGAAGGAAAGAGAATGTTAAAAGATAGTTTTCCAGAAGAGGTTATTTTAAAAAAAATCTATAATAACGAATCCTTATCTAAGGATGAATTAAAGGTTGTTGAGGAGTTAAAGAGGAGAAAAGATTTTATTAAGTTTGAAACGGATAAAGCGAGAAGTGTATTTTTAACAGAGTTAGGGAAGCAAGTAGTGAATATGAAGTTAGGGGATAATGTGATTAATGCGGTGACTCCAGAATTATTAAGGTCTGGTGCATGGAAGGATAAGAAGTTTAGAAGTTATGAGTTGCAGGGGCAGGCGCCGAAAGTGTATCCTGGAAAGTTACATCCGTTGCAAGAAACAATGAATCTAGCAAGAAGGATTTTTATGAATATGGGTTTTAAAGAAATGGAAGGTCCGCTTGTTGAAACTGCGTTTTGGTGTATGGATAGTATGTGGATTCCTCAAGATCATCCTGCGAGAGACGTACAAGATACATTCTTACTCCCCTATGAAGGAAAATTACCTGAAAGATTAGCGAAGAAAGTTGCAGAAGTACATGAGACTGGTGGAGATTCTGGTTCGAAAGGATATGGATACAAGTGGAATGAAAAATTAGCGAAACAATTATTACTTAGAACACATACGACTGCAACCACGTTTAGATACCTTGGTGAAAAAAATGTTAAATATCCAGCGAAGTATTTCTATATTGGAAGAATCTTTAGAAATGAAGCGATTGATGCGACACATTTACCCGAGTTTCATCAAAGTGAAGGGTTTGTGATGGATGAAGGATTAACGTTAAGAGATTTAATGGGATATATTAAAGAGTTTTATAGTCAGATGGGGATTCATAAAATTAAATTTAAACCGACCTATAATCCGTATACTGAGCCTTCGATGGAAGCGATTGGATATAATGAACAGTTGGGAAAGTGGGTGGAGTTAATTAATTCTGGAATATTTAGACCTGAATCGTTAGAACCGTATGGGATTAAGGTTCCTGTTATTGCGTGGGGATTAGGGTTTGAACGACTTGCAATGATGGTGCATCAGCAGAATAACATTAGAAATATGCTTGGTGCGACTGCTGATCTTACTTGGTTGAGGAATAGTAAAGTGGTGAAGCGATGGTAGTTGTTGAAGCCTCTTACAAAGTGTTAACTGAGTTAATTGGAAAGAAATTATCTAAGAGCGAGTTAGAAGAAATTTTATTTACAGTAGGATTTGAATTAGAGAGTTTAGAGGGAGATATGTTAAAAGTTGAATTAACTGCAGAGCGTCCGGATTTATTGTCTACTCAGGGCTTAGCAAGAATGTTTAGATCCTATTTAGGTTTGAAAGTTACTCCTTATAAAATTGAAAAGTCAAAAGAAAAAATTATTGCAAAAAATACTACCGCAGAATGGCCATTTGCTGTTGCATGTATTGTGAAAGGGTTAAGTTTTGATGATGAAAAAATAAAGGAAGTAATTAGAATTCAAGAAAAATTAGGTGCTACGTTTTTACGCCAAAGAAAGAAAGGTGGTCTCGGTCTTTATCCTTTACAAAAAATTAAATTCCCTGTTACGTGGACTGCTGAAGATCCTAAAAAAATTAGATTTAGACCGTTAGAATATCCGAGCGAATTAAATGGATTAGAAATTTTAGAAAAGCATCCTACCGGGATGAAGTATAAACATATTATGGAAGCAAAAGAGCGAGGGGTGGGATTATGGAAGAAGTTTCCCATTTTCAAAGATGCAGATAATAAAATTCTTTCAATGCCGCCGATTACTAATTCTCATGATTTAGGAAAGATTGATGAGTCAACAAAAGATGTATTCGTGGAAGCAACTGGAACTGATCTAAAAACAATTACGTTAGCCTTGGAGGTATTAGTTGGTGCATTGATTGATATGGGTGGAAAAGTGTATGCGTTAGAGATTGATGATGGGAAAGAAAAGATTGTTACGCCTCGTTTTGAAGAAGAAAAGCGTTCATTAAAAGTTGAACAAGTAAATAGTTTACTGGGATTAAATTTATCTGCTGTTGAAATTAAAAAGTTATTACTCAAAATGGGATATGGGGTTCCTAGCCATACTGAAAAGGAATTAAAACTCTTAGTGCCCGGAACAAGAAGCGATATTTGGCATGATGTGGATGTGATTGATGATGTTGCTCGTGCATATGGATTTAATAATTTTGAAGTAAGAACAAAGCCTGTTCCGACTGTTGGGGATACAACGAGAAGTGTGAAAGTAAAAGAAGAGATAAGTAAGTTATTAGTTGGCTTAGGATTTCAGGAAGTATTTACGTTAATTCTAACAAGTAGTCAAGATCAGTTTGATAAAATGAATGTTAAAGAGTTGCAGTATATGAAATTAGGGAAGAGTGTGGAAGAAAGTGTGAATATGGCAAGAGTATGGTTGCTTCCAGAATTAATGAAAGCGTTACACTATAATCGAAGTGCATCCTTTCCCCAGAGATTATTTGAAATTAATTTAGTTGTTATTCCTGATGAAAAGAAAGATGTGCTTTGTAGAGATGAATGGAGATTAGCTGTTGTGAGTTCGCACAGTCAGCCAGCGTTTACAGAGACAAAGCAAATTATTGAAACATTATTTGGTTCTTTGGGAGTAAGTTATGAATTAAAAGAGAAAGTTCATACCAGTTTCATTCAAGGAAGGTGTGCAAGTATTGTTGTTGAGGGAAAAGAGATTGGGTGTATGGGGGAGATTCATCCTCTTGTTCTTGAAAAATGGGGATTAGAGATGCCTGCTGTTGGGTTAGAAGTTAATCTGTCTGAATTGTTTAAATTATGATGATCAAGGGTAACTATTGGTTTTAAAATCTTTTGCTATTTGCTTCCTTATACCTTATATGATAAATATTACCCATTTGCAAACGAGACATGCTGAACGAGGTAATGCTAAGAAATTAGAACCTTATCTTGCTAAGGCGCATGTGTACGCTCCAGAATTTGCAGCGCTTACTGAAGAAGGAGCTCTTGCTGAGGAAACTCGTTGGAGGGAAAGATTAAGCACGGGTGGGAGTGTGGCTGCTTTTGAGAAAGAAACAAGGTCTCGTTTTTCTCATTTATCTCCAGATCAAGCGGAGTATGCACTTGCTGAATGGGTGTTATGTTTTAAGCATAAAGTTCCGGTCTGGTATTTGGAGCGTATGTCTACTTTTCAAGCTGGAAGGGTGTATGAGTTAGATGGAAAAGTGAATTCTGAATTAGAACAAGGATTACAAGCGCTTGAGAAAGGAGAAATAGATCGATTTTTAGATTTCGAAAGAAAGAGTTTGGAATATGAGGCTAAGAGGGATAAATTAAGAGATAGGGAAGTTGGACAAAACTTACAACGTGCAGAACAACAGATTAGAATGAGATATTCTGAACTTGCAGCCAAAGATCCTATCGACTTTATTTTTGGAATGGGAAAATTTCACAAACCGGAAAAGTATACTTCAGTTAGTATGACGCCGGTTGATTTAGCGGGGGCTTCAAGGACGATTGTAGAACGATTGGATGAAGGATTATGGAATGAACGACCTTTCGACGAATTAAAAATTTTGGCACTCGGATACGGGGTACTCGAACTTACTAAAAGGGGAGTGTGGGCGTTCAAAGAATCACAAATCCGGGAAATGGACTTCGAAACACTGTCAAGAGAAATAAAAAGGCAGGTTAGAACTTAATAATTAGAGATTGTTTAAATTATAAAAAAAAGAAAAAATTTATTTGCTTTTTCCAGTTTTTCCCCAGGCCATAATTCCTAGTATTACAAAGTTAACGATCGGGATGATCATTAAAATGCCGTACCATTCTGGTAGTTTAAGGCGTTCTGCGATTTTCCACCATAGCCATACTGTTAATGCCATGACGACAAGTCCTCCGATAAAAGGAATTATTACTAGAAGAAACGCTGCTGTGATCCATCCTGAGACTCCTGCTATTTGTGTCATAAGATAAATATTCAAGATTGGAATCCAAGCGAACCATGCGTTTTCTGTTTTTGTTTTTTTAGCAATTGTCATAAGTGCGAGTGCACTGTAGATGTAAACTGCTAAAGCGATAAATAAGACGAACATGCCCATCGCTGCGATGAACGCGAACATTCCACCATCCATTAGTCCATATCCCATTGTTTGTCACCTCCTTTTGAGTAATGTTCTATTTTTGGAAAGAGGTCTATTTAAAGCTATTTTTTTGAAAAAGAGGGTTTATATAGCTTTAGACGTGGAAAAGGGTATGGTTGAATATGGATTGCTCTTAAAAAAATCATTGAATGATGTGAAGCATAATTTGAATATCTTTGGAGTGTATTTTTTATTAGCTATTCCTTTTTTCTTGATTATGGCAGTGTTTGTTGCTCAATTTTTTTATTTTAAAGATGCGATAAGGGAAAATTTGATGATTCTTATTCCATTAACGCTAATTGAAGTGGGTGTCACAATCTTGTTATTGCCTGCTGTTGCGGGAATGTGGACAAATGCAATCTATGCGCTGGTAAAAAGAAATAAGGTTACAAGTAATGATGTGTGGGCAGGGTTAGAGTTGTATGCACCTTTATTCAAATTTGCATTATTGAAAGTAAGTTTATTGACGCTTCCATTAGTATTGTTTGGGTTAATTATTCTCTTATGTTTTTGGATAAGTAAGTGGGCAGGGTTAGTTGCGGCAATTCCATTAGGATTTATCTATATCCTTTATCTGATAGGATTTATGTTATTTTTTGCGTTTGGAATGTTTTTCTTTCTTCCTATTCTTGCTGAGTCGAGATCCAAGTCAGTGTTTGAACTTGTAAGAAAGACGTGGAGTTATACGAAAGCAAATCCGATGCATGTCTTTTTAGTGTGGGCGATTAGTGTTGCGATTGGAATGGTGTTTAGTATTGTTTTGCAGCCGTTTTATATTCTGTTTAGCTTAAGTCCGTTCTTGTTAATTCCGGTTATTCCATTGATCTTAATTGTGAATGCGGTGATGGGTGTGTTTATCAAAGTGTTCTTGTTTAATGCGTATGTTTATAGGAATCTAAAGAAGTAATTATTTCTTCATTAAGTGAATGTAGATTTCTCCAAAGTGTTCTGGCTGTTCTAGGTCTACTTTTTCTTGGTTTGCTAAGTGTAACAGGGGAACAAACGTATAGATCTTATCTTTTCTCTCTTCACTAGGTAATAATTCTCTAAAGGTTACTTTGTCTCTTGATTTAAAAAAGTCTTTAATCTTATTAAAAATTGTTTGAATTAAAGCATGTAAGTCTACTCCTCGTTCTGGGATTTTTACGTTGTCTGGTACGCGATCTCGTTCTGCTTGTCGGAGTAATCTTCGGTCATTGACTTCTAGTGCTTTTTCTAGTGCGCTTAATAAATCTTCTACGGAGACTTTTTTCTTTCGTGCTTGGGGTGTTTTAATGGTTAAGCGGGGATGTTCTAAGATAGTTGTTTGTCGTTGATTATCAAATTGATCGAGTTCTTCCATTTCTGTTTGGGGAAATAATAAGTTGTCGAGTGCTGCAAAATCTTGATTAAGTAATTTGTCTGATTTTATTTTAAGTAAGATTGCAGATGCGAGTAAGACTTTTCCAGAGAGAAACAAGTTTGCTTCTTTTAGTTTTCTTACAGTTTCTAAATAACGTTGTGCTAATAAAGAAATATCTATGTCCCAGGGATCTACTTCTCCTGATTTAACTAAGTCTAGAATAATTGATTGCCAGGTGATCTCATCTCTTTTTAAGAGCAGATCTAAGATTCGATCATGCATAAAACTCTTAATAGGTCGTTCTTTAAATAGGTTATTGTAAGGAAATTCTATCTTAGTGGCTTATAAAAGCTAGGTACTCGTTCTTCTGGGGGAGATAGTCTAATAAATTCTTTTTTAGCGAGAAGTCCTTGCATTGAAAAGGAAGGTGTTTGTACATAAAGAAGTTGAGCAGATTGAGAGGCTGCATCTTGAGTCATCATTTCTAAGAGTTTAGTGCCAATTCCCCTTCTGCCTCTTTGTTCAATAAGTTTAGAATAACTGCTATGTGGCCAAAATTGATCAATAACCCCTATTGAATCTTCATCTCGAAAATTTTGATCTTTAAGGATTCGGTAATCTTCTCTTGTGAGGGGATGGGCTAAGAAACTAAACTTTAAAAGAAGGAGTGTTCCGTCGCCTGGTATTTCCCTTTCTGAAGCTGTTTCATTTTCTTGTAAAGTGCTAATTAAGTAATTAATTCCTCCTCTAAACAGATTGGGTTCTATTTTTACAAGGGGAGACAAGGTACTCATAAAAAAAGAAACGAGAAAGAGTTTATAATACCTCTTTTAGAATTCACTCAAACTTTTTTGCTTTTTACCTTCAGAATATGCTTTATACGTGCTCCAGCTTTTTCTAAAGATTTCTGGATATTTATCCCAGTTTTCTTTTAAGAACTGTTTAGTTTTCGGATCCGCTGGATAGCCTGAACCACAATCGCCGTATGTTTCTTTCATTTTTTCTATTTCTCTATCTCGTGTCACTTTTGCTAAAATTGAGGCAGCCGCTACGACTGGATATTTTTCTGCTTTGTGTTCGCATCTTAGATTTGTAGGTTGCTTCAGAAGAAGTTTTAGTTCTTCAGTATAGGCTCCAATATTCGTTGAAGGGCAGTCTACAATTGCGACATCTGGCTTTAAAGCATTAATTAATTGTGAAAACTTTATTGCTTCAAGGGTATTTAATCCATTAACAAATACTGCTTTATCGATGTCTGCTGGTTGAGTAACTAAGATTTTATAACTTTTTACTATTTTAATAATTTTATCATATAATACTTCTCGTTGTGTTGGAGAGAGTAATTTAGAGTCTTTTACTCCGAGTGCTTGTAAGCTCCCTAGCTTTTCTTCTTCGATGGCTACGCCTGCTAGTACCATTGGACCGATGACGGGACCTCTTGGCAACTTAATTAAAAACTAAGTTTCTACCAGCATCATCAGCGCCGAATATTAATTTTCCCATAAGTTTTCCTGAGAATTACTCTTTTATATGTTCTCTGGTTTGTTAAGAATGTATTTTTTTAAGTAAATGATGCAAGGATTCTTCGTATTCTCTTGTGTTTGCATAAAGATAGATATCGTGTGCAATATCTTCTGCAGAATGGATCGTTGCTTCTTCTTTTTGTAATTGGTCTAATTCTTTTCTTAAGACTGTTTTTAAAATTGTAGCTTCGTGTTGTGTTAGTTTCATAATACTACTATTCATTTTTTTCATTTTAAATGCTTGTTATATGGATCATATGTTCTATTGGACGAACTCTTATAAGGTTCTGAACTGAAGGGAGTATATGAAAACCGCACTAACGAAAATAACAACAGATCATGGGGAAATGAGAAAATGGGTGAAAGAACGAAAAGGCCATCCGATTCATCTAAAAGGAATGCTTGATGCTGATGAGATTCCGATTTCAATTAAATTACCTCATTCTACAATGGAAGGGTCAGAAATTACGTGGGATGAATTCTTCAAACAGTTTGATGATCGTAATTTAGCGTTTGAGTATGAAGAAAGAGATGAGAATGGAGAGTTAAGTTTGTTTTTTAAATTGATTAAACAAATTTTGCCTGAAGCGCAGCCAGAGTTAGAAATAGGGCAAGTGGGAATTGCTCCGAGTGATGGGGTTATAGGATCAGTTGTTGTTCCACCGGGTAGTGTGGTGATCTAGTAGAAAGGCAGTTACTCGTGAATGTAATGGCAGAAGGGGAGGAGAGGGTAATAATTTTAAATGTGTTTAAAGAAGACAACGAAAAATATGTGGCGGAGTTATTTTCTTTAAAAAAAGTGGATGAGGGTAATCTTTTTTAAGTAAATTAGTTTTTCTATTTTTTTTAAGTAAATTTAGGAAGGTTACATTTTTAATTAAATTAGTTAAAAGGATTGTTTAATGTTTATGGGCTGTAGCGACACTAACGACACTAGCGCCAACCACGCGTAAGAGTTTTAAAGGAAGAAAATAATGAAGAGGTATGAATGGTCAAGAACAAGTATTGGCTGAATTTGTGGGAATTCTTTTGGGAGATGGTTATATTGAAAAGGAAGGTTATGAAGTAAAGGTGTCTTTGGATTTGGTTGAAGATAAAGGGTATGCTCCTTATGTAAAAAAGATTTTTTATGATTTATTTAAAATTGAAATAAAATCTTATCCTCGTTCTTCTTCACGGACTTTGGACTTAAGAGTTTCTAATAAGAACTTACATAATCATATTACAAATCATTTGGGGATGAAAAAATCTCCAAAGGCAGGAAAAGCTAAAATTCCAGAGAGCTTATTGGTGGAAAGAAATTATCCCTCTCTTCTTAAGGGTTATTTCGACACAGACGGTTGTATTGTTGACACGAACAATAATGGTACGCGTTATCCGAGGGTAGAAATGAAAATTTGTAAATCTCCAATGCAAGA
>Ga0265296_1002812_pt1 | contig 16918 bp, 14 predicted proteins | sample MunlanPumphouse1_FD_189073 | JGI IMG/M metagenome (GOLD analysis project Ga0265296, IMG submission 189073) | Groundwater microbial communities from a municipal landfill in Southern Ontario, Canada - Pumphouse #1 | ecosystem: Environmental > Aquatic > Deep subsurface > Groundwater | place... | reverse complement strand
GTCCAAAAGTGATTCTTACATCCACCAGAGCGGGTATCTACCCGCGGTTGAACGATAATGGCTTATTCTTGCCGACCGCAGGTAGATACCTGCTCTGTACAATTTGGCATTGATCCTCAAAAATTATGAATTACGAATCGCTATAAACAAACCCGCCTGCAGTATTGCTACCGAGACGGTTTTGTTTTGATCACCAGTGAGATCGGGCTTGCGCCTATTCCACCGATGACACACCCATTATAGCAAAAATCCTCCTTCTCCACAATGGGAAACTACGAGTAAACTTGCCTCGTGAATTTCCTGAACCGCTTCTTCTTCAAGCAGCACCTCGAGGACGATGAACACATTGTCTTCGTCGCCCACAAGCACTGGCGACTCGGGGTCCAGACGCTCTTCTGGCCCACACTCCTCTTCGCCGGCGTCTGGGCGATCCTCTACTTCGCGCCGAACCGGTACATGCTCTCTGGTGTCGCGCTGGCGGCGGTCGCCGTCCTCGTCTGGTGGATCCGGAACTTCCTCGACTACTTCCTGGACGTATGGCTCGTGACGAACAAGGGCATCGTCGATCTCGAGTGGCGCGGGTGGTTCCACCGCAGCGTCACGCGCATCCTCTACAGTGACGTCGAGGGCGTGACCTACGAGGTGAAGGGGATCCTCAGCATGCTCTATAACTACGGGGACCTGACGCTCGAGAAGGTGTCGACCGGCACGACCATCACCATGCCCTACGTCCACCGTCCCAGGCGGGTGGCGGGGCTCATCATGACCACGATGGAGAAGTACATCCACTCGAAGAACCTGAAGGATGCCAAGACCGTCCAGACGATCCTCGCGGAGTTCGTCGCGGGAGAGATGCAGAAGCAGGCGACAGACCAGACGAAACCAAAGCCCTTCGACCGTGCTCAGGGTAAACCGAAGACGGTTTCTGCATTCAGGAAATCCATATGACATGGCTCGTCGCAGGTATCGGCGCGCTCATCGTCGTCGCGGGCATGCTGTTCCTCGTCATGATGACGAGGCGCAAGCGGCTCAAGGGTCATGCACTCCGGTCTGTCCGCGCCGCATGGCGGCACGCACTCGGCCAACAGAATCCCGTGCTTCGCGTCGTGGAAGCGGACAAAGTTCTGGATGAGGCCCTCAGGCTCCTCGGCTACACAGGTTCTCTCGGCGACAAGCTCAAGGCCGCCGGTCCGAGGTTCAAAAACCTCAACGAACTCTGGTCGGCGCACAAGCTGCGGAACACTTTAGTCCATGAGCTCAATTCCAACCCAAACACAGGGGAAGTGGAGCGTGCGATCAGGATCTATGAAAAAGCGTTGGGGGATCTGGGGCTCTCCTGAGATACAAGACGACATGGTTGCATGGCTACATGGCTCGCAAGCGAAACGCGGATCACATGATTCTTTGCTGGAGAAAGGAGGTGTGGCACGGGCATCGTGCCCGTGGTTGTCAAGAGAGTGGAAAATTGAGAGAGCACTCAAGTGCAAGGATCAAGCCAACCGTTTCAGGGAAAAGCAATCGAACGCAAAGGAGCGTACCTGCCCCATCGAACGAGATCAGGCGCAATCTACTCCGTCACATTCCGTCTGGCTGATTCCCTTCCTCAATCTGTGCTTGAGGCATGGAAAGCAGAGGAAAAAGATATTCTCAAAACAGCAGATTACCTGTGCAGACCGCTGTCTAAAGACGAAATATCCCGACTATCTCAGCTTCGATCAGAAAAATTTCAAAAATATTTGCGAGCCGGGCATGGAACTTGCTCTCTCAAACAGGAAGACATTGCTTCGATGACAGCTGGCGCGTTGCAACATTTTCATGGCCTGCATTATCAACTCTTCGCTTGGTGCGTCATGCCAAACCATGTACACACTGTCGTGCAGCCGATTGGTGAGCATTCATTGTCGGATGTCTTGCATTCCTGGAAAACATTCACTGCGAAGCAAGCGAACAAAATGCTCGGCCGGGAAGGAACATTTTGGCAAGCTGAGTATTACGATCATGTGATCAGGAATGAGGAAGAGCTTGCTCACGCAATTGAATATGCACTGTGGAATCCTGAGAGAGCGGGATTGGTTGGGTGGAAGTGGAAAGGAGTCTGCCAAACCATGGGCACGATGCCCATGCCACCTCTGCTATAGCCTTCATCCCTGTCATCCTACTTTCTCCAGCAAAGAATCATGTGATCCCGAAACGCACGGTTGTTGCCTGCCAACCATGCAACAATGCAACAATGAACGGTACGTTACCGTACGCTATACTTTGATCAATGCGCCCCGACTTCCTCTTCATCGGCCTTGGAAATCCGGGCAAACAGTATGAAACCACACGCCACAACGCGGGGTTCCTGGCGGCCGAGCATCTGGCGAAGGAACTGAAAGCAGGGGAGTGGCGCAACGCGCAGAAGTACTTAAGCTCCATCGCGGAGGCTGATCTCGATGGCGCGCATCTCTTCATCGTGAAACCCGCGACCTTCATGAACCGCTCCGGCGAGGCGATACGAAAGCTCGTTGATTTCTACAAGCTGAATCCGAAGACACAGCTCTTAGTCTGCTGCGACGACGTGGATATTCCGCTCGGCACGCATCGCCTGAGAAAAACCGGCGGCCCGGGCACCCATAACGGACTCAAGTCCGTCGTGGAATGTATCGGCGAGAGCTTCCCGCGCTTCCGTATCGGCTTCGGCCCGCAGCCAAAAGAAATGGATCTCACCGCGTGGGTTTTGTCGGTGATGACGGAAGGGGAACGCAAAGCGCTTGAAACCGTCTTCGAGGAGGTCCTGCCTTCGATTCGGGAAGTGTTTGGAAAAACAAAGAAAACAACAAACTAAGGAACCCCTGATTAATCGGCAATATTCCACATCAGCAGCGGCCCTTCGGGCCGCGGCGAATGAAGGACTGTTGTGTTGCCCGTCACGAAAACGCCGCGGCTTGAAAAGCCGCTGCTGTTATGTTGTTGTTCGCGAACAATAGCATTGATCAGAGGTTCCCTAACAATAGCTTACCGCTTTTCGCTCGCTTGCTTCTCCTTCTGCATCTCCGGACTTTGGCTGTAGAATAGTCTCAGCCGTTGGGGAGTAGCCAAGCGGTAAGGCAGCGGCCTTTGAAGCCGCCACACGATGGTTCGAATCCATCCTCCCCAGCCATTCTGCTTTGCAAGCTACTGATTGAAAACAAAAAAAGGTAACATGAGAGATATGGATCTGAAAAAGAAAACCTCCTTGAATGTAAGACAGTGCCAATTGTTAAAAATTAAGATGTCCAAAGTTTTAAAGTCATCCCCTAGCCCCAGCCACGTCGCTCGTGAGCGACGTGGACCAGCCAAAAACCCCACATACACCCCGGACTTCCTTGACCAATTTTTGCATACGTTCTTTAATCTTCTGCCAACTTGCCATGATTGCGAAAGATACAAGCACCGGCTTGGAGAGAGAGCTGCCCGCTCCGGTGCGGAGAGCGCCGGCGGAGAGGGACGCCGGCGTTGCCCTGCACACCGTGGCAGATTTGGCAGCACGCTTCCGCGTCTCCATCAAAACAATCGGCCGATGGAGAAAATTACCCGATGGGAACCACCCGCTCGAGGAAACCCGTGTCATAGTCGGCAACCGTGTGAAAATCGCCTTCACCGGCGATGCAATCGGCGGGTTCCAGCAAGAGAACAGCGAACGTTTGAGGGGAGCCGCAGGGTTCAGCCGGACGACGCCGGAGGAGCAGGCAGCCATCGTGAGGGAAGCGAATGCGATCGCGGAAACGAACGGCTGCTCCCGCGCCGAGATCATCAATAGAGTCGCTCAGACATGCAGGCGATCGAATGAAACCGTGCGCAGGCTCCTTGTGAAACACGCGGAAAAACACCCCGGAGATCCCCTCGCACACGCGAAGTATAGAAATCACCGCCTCCGCCTCGCGCACATCGGGGAACTTCCGCTCGACTTCATCCCCAATGAATCCTTCGCGCGGATCAAGCCGGGGAAAAAAGAGGAACAGAAGATTCTCGGCCCCATGCCGCAGTGCGATGCGCAGCCGAAGAAGACGAAGATTCCGAGCGGGGTACCTGCGTACCTCGCTTCGCTCTACGAAACCCCGCTTCTCACGCGCGAGCAGGAAACGCACCTTTTCCGGAAAATGAACTACCTGAAATGCAAAGCATGCGCGCTCCGGGAAAGTCTCGACCCTCTGCACCCGAAGTGGGCGGTGATGGACCGCATCGAAGCGCTTCACGATGAAGCGGAAACAACACAGAACGAGATCATCCAGGCAAACCTACGACTGGTGGTCTCCATCGCGAAAAAACACGTCACGAGTGAACAGGGCTTATTCGAGCTCGTCAGCGATGGGAACATTTCGCTCATAAAGGCTGTACAAAAGTTCGACTTCGCGCGCGGGAACAGGTTCAGCACCTATGCCAGCTGGGCCATCATGAAGAACTTCGCACGCACGATCCCAAATGAGCTTCGGCAGCTGGAGCGGTGGCGCCCCCACGGTGACGACCTCTTCGACCACACCAAGGACGGAAGAATCAATAATCCTGAAGCCCTCGAACGCGCGCAGACGGCGAAAGAGATGAGTGTTGCGCGCCTCCTCGCGTGGCTGGACGAGAGGGAGCAGGCGATCATCCGCGCAAGATTCGGGCTCAATCCGGGACATGAACCGATGACACTTAGAGAGGTCGGAGAAGGACTGGGAATTACGAAAGAGCGCATCCGGCAGGTCCAAGCCCGCGCGCTCAAGAGGCTGAGAAAGGCGGCGAATGAAGAGGGGATCACGCTCGAGAGGATCCTCGACGTAGCGGGAATCGATGATGAATAAAACACAAAAGAAAACCCCCCCGCTGTCGCGGGGGGGGTTTCGTAAATTTATCTCCGACTCTTCTTGCCGCCCTTCTTTTTGGCCTTTCGGGCAGCCTTCTTCTTTTTCGGCATGATGAAGAATGGGGAAAAAACAAAACTATAATTTATAACGTACACCTATCGGATACGTTACGTATATCACAAATTTATTTTTTGTTACCAAGCACGGATTATTCCTCTTCTTTCTTTTGAGGAGCATCGATGACGACGATCTCGAAGAGCTTCGCAGCCATGAGTTCCGGATCTTTTTTGTGCTCCGCACGGAACTGTTCCTCTAACTGCCGCAGGTGCTTCCGCGTCGGCTCGAGCCTCTTCCAGAGAGACAGAGCACAATTCTCCGGATCATCGGGATTGCCGACGATCTTGATCTGCAGCGGCCGCTTCGCGAAACCCCCGGGCTTCCAGCCATGTCCCATCAAAATCATGAACAATGCTTGCGCTTGAAAGTTGAGCATATCGTTGCCTTCCTGTGTGTCCTCGAACGCCACCGCGCCGAGGTGCATGTGCCGCTCCATGCCGAGCGCGCCGGTATTGAACTGTGATTGCCCGGAGATGACGAATCCCAAACCTTCGTGAAACTCCGGATCGCCGGACATCTGCATATCAATATCTCCATCATCTCCGTATCCGGAAACCAGATAGGGCAACTGTTCGCCGAGAAGCCGATGTGCCTCGTCGCCAATTGCCTCGGCACGCTCGCGTTTTCCTAGGCATGCTCCACAAGGATGGTGATGGGAAGTAGCCTGAAGCGAGCTGCCGAGTTTCATATCCAAATGCCCAAAGAAAGCCGACCGTATGTCTTTCGAAACCAGTTCTCCGCTTCCCGGCAAACCGAACTTCACCCAGGGCTCCTCGCCTTCTTCGTCCTTTGGTGGCACGACACGGTCATCCGAACAAAGGATGATTATCCTCCCGCCCCGAAGGGCTTTCTCGACCTGCTTTTCGCCATACACTTTCCTCAGCTCACTGATTGGAACAATCTTCGGCTCCGATTCGCTTAAATCAATCGCAAAACTCTCAGACAGCTTCTTAGACCTTCCATACCCAACCTCCTGTTCCTTAAAGAGTGCTTCCTTTCGTTCTTCGGAAATGCCATGGTGAACAGAATCAGCAGCATGTGCATCTTGAACAGTTTGATGAGCATGGTGATCGTGTCCATCATGTTGAGCGGGATTTTTCCTACAAGAAGCGGAGGAGAGACAAAAAGTGGCAGCGGCGGCGATAGTCATTGTAATGGCTTCTCTACGATCAACAACTATGCTTGATACATCCGGTGGAGCACCATTAGATTCTTCCCTCGATGCGTGTGGTTCTGGATTCATAGGATTTTATTGATGCGACATCCTACGAATCCACAGAAAAAATGCAAGGGTCTTTAAGCCCAAAAGTAAATTCTCTCAGATTCAATAATTGGAGAGTACGGATTGATAAATAATAAAGAAAACACTATCCTTTGTTTCGTATGAAGCCCCTCGTCGCCGTGATCATGGGCAGCAAATCCGACTGGGAGACCATGCAGCATGCCGTGGCCGCACTCGAGGAATTCAGGATTCCCTTCGAGGTGCAGGTGATCTCCGGTCACCGGACACCGGACAAGACGTTTGCTTTCGCAACGAAAGCTGAGAAGAGGGGACTGGAGGTGATCATCGCCGGCGCCGGAGGTGCCGCACACCTCGCGGGGATGGTATCCGCGAAGACCGTCCTTCCCGTCCTCGGCGTTCCCATAGAAACCAAGTCACTAAAGGGACTCGACTCTCTCCTCTCGATCGTCCAAATGCCGGCGGGGATTCCCGTCGGGACGCTCGCCATCGGGAAAGCCGGCGCCATCAACGCGGCCCTCCTCGCGATCGCGATCCTCGGGAACAAGTACCCGCAGGTCCGGCGTCGTCTCGAGCAATTCAGGAAGAAGCAGACGGAGAAGATACTGAAGAACGCGGATCCAAGGAAAGGGAGGTGAGCTTCAAGCTATGAGCTATGAGCTGTGAGCACGCATAGATTCCCGCAGCCGGGACGCCACGTCCCGGGATTGTAGGTTCGGCCTATGGGCCGTCTGCGACCTGCCCGACTTCGTCATTCAGGCGGGCGCGGCGTCGCAGCTGCGGATGATAAAACTTAGAACAAATAGTTTGTTCAATAAACTTCCTTCAAATAGCACTCCTCGCCCCTCGACTACGCTCGGGGTGAAAATTGCTTAGTAAACCTCTTTGAGATAGCAATTTTCACAATACACAATCTCAGGTCGTTCGGGCGGGTACGTGGTCTGCATCTCCTTCCCGCACTTCATGCAGGGACGCTTCCAGAGACTACGCTGGTGTCGCCTGAGAAGGCGCATGCGGTGGCGTTCCTCCGGATGATGATGCGGCAGAGGAAGGTGCATGGTGCGATAGAACTCCAATTCCTTCTTCACGATGCGGAACGGTCGCTGCGTTTCCTCGGAGCGGATCGCCCAGTTCAGGACATCGTCGGGAATCTCTTCGATGCGTTCGGGGAGATCTTTCGCCAAGATCACCTTCGTGACCTCGGGCATTTCCTCGCCGGTCAGGTAGCGGTAGCCGCGCCTGCGCGCTTCCGTTTCCGTTAAGGGAAACCAATCCTTCGCCATCGTTTCGTTGTACGCGAAGGGCGTCAGGGAAACGGGAAAGAAGTCACCCCAGGTTCCATCCTTCCGCATGCTCTCCGTTATTCCTTCGATGAGGCGGCGATACTCATCCTTGGCATACTCGTGGTTGAGGATGCAGTGCTTCTTTTGCTGCAGAGAAATGCATCCGAAGCAATCGGAGCAGGAGAAGCAGGACTGGCAGTACTTGAGTCCGCTCCCATGCCAGCAGGCATTGCACGCAACGCAGTCGAAGAGACCCTGGCATCCGATGGTCTGGTAGCAGCGCTCGCTCCGGTCGTAGCCCATGTAGTCCATATCCATGGCATGAAACGTGTTGTCGATCTGGACCGCATAGGAACAGTCCTCGCTCTCCGCGCAGAAAAAACAGCTGTGCATGTCCTTGCAGCCGTTCATCGTGCTGCCCTCGCACTGTTCGCACTGCACCTGCGTGAGAGCACGGACAGGGAAGCGTCGCGGCAGTTCCTCGAGGAAGAGACGCTTCGCCGCCTTTAGGCCGCTCCAAGTATCGAGACCGTACGACTGCACTTTTTCCGCATACTCTTCCTTCGTGAGCTGCTCATTGAAGACGCAGTACTGCTTCTGCCGCAAATTGGCGCAGAAGAGACAGTGGGAACAACCCTTGAGCTCCCGGGAGAACGCAGAGTCCCGGGTGTCTTCCGAGTGGTCGAGGAACAGGGAGCTGTAGCAATTCTTCGAGAAGAGGCACTCGTAGAGAAGCTCACTCCCGTAGAGCCAGAGACAATCGAGACAGCTGCGATTCTTCGTGGAGTATGCGCCGTACAGGCAGTCCTCCTCATGGTGACTCCCGAAGGTGAGGTAGCAGTTTTTGTTCGCGAAGGAGTAGTTGCTGTAGTCGCTGTTCTCCGTCTGTTTGTGGATGATGGAGAGCCGCGGGACTCCAGCGAGGAGCTCCTTCAACTGTTCGAAGAACGGCTTACCCTCGCGGTACGGCTGTCCGAAGTCGAGAGGGTTCCAGCGGTCAGAGAAGAAGCAGTCATGGCAGTAGACGGGGAAGGGGGTATCCGCCGCGTACATCGAGACGATCTCCCGCTTGCAGAGGCTGCAGGTCCGCTTCGCGAGGCTGCGTTCATTGCGATGGGAGCAACGAAGGAGCGAGCGGCAATCGGGGCAGTTCTTCGGTGGAGGGAGCTTAAGCTCTGTATAGAACGCGTGATCCCTCGGGACACTCTCGAAGGCAAGGCCGCAATCTTTGCAGGTGTTTGGCATTGGAGATCAGTACACCTCCTTCAAATAGGATGAATTCCTCATTGCTTTCGGCCTCGCGGCGCGGTAGGATAGTGTTATCACGATGAGAGGGCACACCTAAGGTTCGTCCGAAGGTTACTCCCTCTCGTTTTTGTATGCGAGCTTCTCCTTGAGGGCGCTCACGTACGCAAAATACTTGTGGAACTTCCGCAGGAGCGCGGAATATTTGGCGGGGTTGGGAATGAGCACGTGAAGAAGTTTCCCGTGTTTTTCGAGATACTCCAGAAGGCAGTGGAAATCGCCGTCCCCCGAAACGATGATCGCCTTGTTGTAGTGCGCGTATTCGATCATGGCATGCAGCACGAGCTCCGCATCCACATTCCCCTTGGTCATCGTTTCCTTCCCTCTTTTGAACTCGAGTGTCGGTTTGAAGATGACGATATATCCTGCTTGCTGGAGTGAAGTGTACAACGCCTCGTTCCCTGGAATATATCCGATGAAGAGGAATGCCTTCTCCACGTCGTATTTGTCGGAGAGGTACCGCCGAAACCGCGCGAAATCAAGTTTCCATCCCTGGTCCTGTATCGCAAGGTTCAGGTTCTGGCTGTCGATGAAGGCGAAGTGATGAGGCATGAGACGAGGGACTATAGCTGCATGAGCTCAATAGACTTCTGCAAGATAACACTGCTCACAGTAAATAATCTCCGGTCGCGAAGGGGGGTAGGTCGTCTGGATATCCTTCTTGCACTTGGCACAGGAGCGCCTCCAAAGGCTCATGGGGTTACGACGTGCCAGACGTTCCAGGTTTCTGCAATCGGGACACCTGCGAGGAAGAGGGATGCCGAGCTTTCGGTAGAATTCCAGTTCCTGCTGGATGATTTTGTAATTCCTGCCGCACTTCGTGCAGGCCAGAATCTCGTTCACCACGGTGTCTGCAACCTCTCGAATGTCTTCCGGCAGTTCCTGCGGTTTCACCGTTTCTTTCCCTGTCGTATAGGGCAGATTATCCCGCCATTTCCAGCCACGCCGAAGGACCTCTTCCCGTGCGAGCGGGAAGAATTCGTTCGCATTCGTCTCGTTATAACCGAAGGGCGACAATTCTATCGGGAAGAAGCCGCCATATTCGCCACGTTCGATCATACGTTCCAAGATATTGCCCGCAAGCGCTTCGAAATCCTCCTTGGTGTATTGCTTGTTCAGGATGCAATGCTTCTTCCTGCGAAGCGACACGCACCCAAGGAGAAAATCGCTCGAAAGACAATTATCGCAATAGAGCGCATTGTGGGTTTGGTTCGTGTAGATGCTGAAGCAATTCATGTTCCCGTCATCCACAGTCACGCAATCAAAACACCACTGCGGGGAACCGGCCTGCACGATGTCCCGGCACCAGACTGGCGCATCCGATCGTTCAATCCATTTCGAATCCTGTGAGTTCGTGCAGACGTATCCGAGCACGTTCTTACAGTGAAACAAATGATCACCAAAGCAATTCTCGCAATTCTGAAGGTTCATATTCTTCCTCGGGATCTTCAGGATAAAAGCGGCGAGCTCCGCTTTCAGTTTTTCAACGCCGGTGTACGTGCTCAGACCATACGTCATGCAAGCCCGTTCGTACTCATCTTTCGTGCAGGGCTTGTTGAAAATGTGGTACTGCTTCTGTCGTAACCCCGCACACGCAAGACAATTCGAACATCCCTTCAAATCAAATCCAAAGACGCAATCGGTGCAGTTTTCACAATTCTGAAGATAGGAACATTGGTAAATCCTCTGTGAATCAACACTTTCATAGGCAAGCTCGGAACCAAGTTTCACTCCTTCGCAGTCCACGCAAAACTTCGACTGGTCGCAAATGCGGCAGTAGTAGCAGTCCTGCATCTTCCACATGCCGAAGCAGAGGTAGCAATTCTTGGCGTATGCGACATCCTGGCAATAGGCGCAGTTTTCACTCATGACGCCGTCGTCATTGACCATCGCTCGTTGAGGCACTCGATCGTACAGTCCTCTGAATTGTTGCAAAAATGGACGCTCAAGATCGAATCCCATTCCATACTCGAGCGCGTCCCATCTGTCGCTGTACCAGCAAGGATTGCAGTAGACAGGGTACGGGTTATCCGTCGAGTGCACCGAAATGATATTTTTCTTGCAAGCACCGCAAGTTCGCTGATACAGCGTTCGCTCATTTCGCCATGATAATCTGCGTTGACTGCGGCAGTCGGGGCAGAGCGTGGGCGGGGGAATCGCGTACTTCTTCCCTTCGAATACGGGTGACACCTGATCGTAGAAGGCGAGATCGTCCGTTGTAATCTCGAAGGATTGTTTGCACCAGGAATTGGCACAAGTCCGTTGCATAACCGGCAGTTTAGCATGCACTCAGCTCTTTCTCAGCTCTTCGTGGCTGACAATATCAAGAAGCTCGATCGTCCGGGTTCCTTCATCAATGCAGTAAAGCAGCAGATCGTCAAAACCCAGATGAAGCTCGCGAATACCCCGCTTATTTCGGATCAAACAACTCCCCCGAGGAGCCGTACCGTTTGGTTTTTCCAGCCCTCTGCAACCGGCGCAACTCACCGGCTTCTTTCGCCAGAGCTTCCAAATATCCCTGGGGATACTGCGTGACGCCTATTTGGATTTCTCCATGCGCGTACGCGCCCAAAAGAAGATGCAACAAGCCAGAGAAGTTCAAACCTGTTCTGCGCGCCTCGCGCATTACTTTCTTGCGGAGTTTTCCATCGAGCCTGACGGTGGTAGACTGCTTCGCCATGACGGAAATAGTGTATATCAATTGTATTATAAAAGCAATACATCATCATCGTGGCACGACCCGCCCGGCCGTTGGCTGGATCGGGCTGGTACGGGCGGGTGCCCCCGGCAAATTCTGTATCAATAGACCGTAGCTAAATAGCATGTTTCGCAGAACACGATTTCAGGCCTTCCGGGTGCGCTCGCCCCTCCGAAGCGACCGCCGCGCTGCTCAATAGACTTCTGCAAGATAACACTGCTCACAGTAAATAATCTCCGGTCTCTCCGGTGCGTAGGCCGTCTCGATCTTCTTTTCACACTTCATGCAGGTGCGTGCCCAGAGTTTCCGCGGTCTCCGCTGTACCATGCGATCCTGGTAGCGCTGATCGGGGTGTCTTCGCGGCAGAGGCAGCTCTGTCCTTCGATAGAAATCAAGCTCCTGTTTGATAATCTTGAATGGCTTGTCACTTGTCTCACACCGAATAGCCCAGTTGAGCACATCATCGGGAACTTCCGCGATGGACTCCGGCAAGCGGAATGCAGAAACTGTCCGCTTCACTTCGGGTGAAGGAGACTCGTAATCCGACCAGGGAATGCCGCGAGCGACCGCCTGTTCCTTCGTGAGCGGGAAGTATTCCTGCGCGCGGGATTGGTTGTACCCGAAGGGAATGAACTCCAGCGGGAAGAACTCCCCGTATTCTTGGGTTTTGCGCATGTGCTCGATGATCTGCGGCACGAGTTTCCTGTATTCCTCCTCCGTGTACTGCTTGTTGAGGATGCAGAACGACGCCCGATTCATCCCCGCGCACCCGAAGAGGTCATGGGAATTCTGCGTGCAGTCGCAATAGCTCACATTCCTGTTGTCATAGGTGAAATGGCACGCGAGACACCCATAGGCATTCGTGAGAGCGTGGCATTCGTAGAGCAACTCCGACCATCCGACGTGATAGATGTCCATGGCATCTTGTACCTCGATACCGTCGAAGCAGTGGCGACAGTCCTCCATCTCAATCGCATCGAAACTTTCGGAACAATTTTTGGAGAAGAAAATGAGATCCCCGTTGCAGTTCTCCGATTGCACGTGATAGACGGCGGGGTGGATGGCGACGTGCTCTTTCCGCTGGATGTATTCCTTTCGATACTGCGTGAGAGATGCAGAGAAGAGAGGGAAGATCTTCGCCATTCTTCGCTCGTACGCTTCCTTCGTGAGCTGTTTATTTTCAATGCAGTACTGCTTGTTCCTGAGGTTCCAGCAGAGGAAGCAATCCGTGCAATGCATGCAGTCGTAGCAGAACCACACGTTCCGGCAGCGTTTGATAAAATCGCAGAAGAAGGCTTGGTAGCTTCCCCATGCATAGTAGGTCTCGTAGCAGAGCTCGCATCCTTCATTCAAATAGGAGCAGTCCACACAGTCGCGGCAGTGATCGATGACCCAATCGCTATAGTAGATATCCTCGCTCTCGAATGTGACGGAGGACAGGTAGCAGTCCTTGTTCTTCCCCGAGTGATTGGTGTAGTGCGCGTTCTCGCTCTGCTTGTTCACGAGGGCGACGCGCGGCACCGCCAGCTGCAATTCCCGGAACTGCGCGAAGAAGGGCCTGGAGAAGTCGAAATCCCGACCGTACTTCAGTGCGTTCCACTGATCGGACCACCAGATTTCCTGCTCGTAGACCTTGAACGGCGAATCCGGCGGATACATGGACACGATTTCTTTCCCGCTGAAATCACATTTCCTCCGGTACATGTATCGCTCATTCCTCCACGCGAGGCGTCGCTGCTGCCGGCACTCCGGACAGAGCGTCGGCGGGGGAATGGGTTCCTTCTTAAGAGCAAATACCGGCGAGACCCTGTCCAAAAATTTGAGGTCATCATCCGTGACCTCGAAGGATTGTTTGCACCATGAGTTTGCGCAAGTGCGCTGCATGAGGTAACAGAATAACAGAACACCAGTCTATAGTTCTACTTCCCGCAGCTGCGATTCGTAAATCGCAGCACGGGGCAAAGCCCCGTTATTTCGATCACACATGCACATACAAATTGGCCTTCGGCCAATGCGGCGATACGGTATCGCCGCTGCGGGAAGTATAGAAAGTCTTATTGAACACATATTAAATATTGGCTTTTTCTCAAATAAAACCTAGAACAAATAATTTGTTCACTTCAATCAATCTTCCATCTGCTCCAGAACCGATTGCCAATAGGTGACATCAGCGGAGTTCTTCTGAAGCTTCTTGAGTTCGACCATTGCCTCCAGCGCCTCTATGGATACCGGGTTCCACTTCAGTGCTTCCTGCAATTGCTCCTCAGCACCCGAAAAATCCTTCCGCTTCATCAGCAATTCCGAGAGATGCACCCTGACGGTGACATAGGACGGGTCGTGCTCGATTGCCTTCCGGTACCACTCGATGGCGCCATCCTCGTTGCCGTCATGCGCATCCAGGAAACCCAGGTAGTACTCGGCGGGCGCAAGGAAAGGATTTTTTTTCAGTGCCATCCGGAATTGCTCCCGCGCATCTTCCACCTGTCCGCTGGCCGAGTAGACCATTCCGGCTTCGACGTTCAGTGCCGGATGATCGCTGAAGCGTGCGCCGTCATGCAGCACTTCGAACGCTTCCGGCAGCTGATTGCGTTCACGCAGGACGCTGCCCATGGCTATCCGCGCCGACACCGACTCTGGATAGAGTGCGATTGCCCGGCCAAAGAGCGTATCGGGGGTATCCCAGATCTTCGTCTGGCGGATGGACAGGATGCCGAGAGCGAGGATAGCGAGCGAAAGAAGCGACCAGCGGATGACGTGCGGCACGCGCACCCTGTCGAAGAGCTCGGCTCCGAGTGTCAGCAGCACGAGCAGGAGGCCGATGCTCGGAATGTACGCGTAACGATCGACGGCGAAGAACAGAAAATCACCCTTGTGGAAATTGAAGAACGTCGGCGCGAGAGTGACGAAATAAAACAGAACGCCGAAGCTGACCATCGGCCGCCTGCGCCACTGCCAGACCGCGATGGACAGGAGAACGATATTGATCAGAAGCGGGACGAAGAACGTTGGAAGCTGAAGGGAAATCGCCCCCTGATACGGGTAGATGACCGTGAGCCCGGTGGGAAAGAGGAATTTCTGCAGGTAGAACACCGAACTCTTCTGCGCCATCACGAATGTTTCGAAGAGTGTCGAGGAGGCGAGGATGCGCTCCTTGCCAAGCGAGGCGATCCAGAGGAAGGCCATCGAGAGTGCCGCAAACGGAATGAGCGCGATGCATGCGGTCTTCAGCGGCCGTTCTTTCCGAAGGAGCAGCACGTCGAGGAACAGGATCACGGGGAGCGTCACCGCAAGCGCCTTCGAGAGGAGTGCGAGGAGGAACGAGAGAAGCGAAAGAATCCAGGGGAAAGCCCGCCGGGTTTCCTGGAAGCGCCGGAAGCCGAGGTACGCTGTAAGGAGGAACAGAGTGCTGAGCAGATCCTTGCGCCCCGCAGCCCACACCACTGCCTCGGTATGCAAAGGGTGAACCGCAAACAGCAGGGCTGCGGCGAGCGAAAGCGTTCTGCGTTTCGTCCACGAAAACAAGAGAGCACCGACCAGCACCGCGTTCACGGATTGCAGAAGAATGTTGGTGAGATGAAACGGAAGAGCGCTCCCGCCGCCCAGAACCCAGTTGAGCTGAAAAGTGAGGAGTGACGCCGGGATAAAAAGCTCCGGATCGAACGTCGTGAATGCCAGCCAGACGCGCTTCGCATCCAACCCGTGCACGATGGGATTGTTGACGATGAGAAAGCTGTCATCGATCGCCGCGAAGCCCTGCCGGAGTGCATGGCCGAACACGATCCACGGCAGGAGGAAAACCACGCACAGTCCAAACGCGAACCAATGCGCTCTGACGAACCGGATGATGACCATGGGCATAGTATAGGGATCATTCCGAATACGCAGGGAGAAAGTTTTTGAAGCATAAACCTCGGAACGAATTCATCCCTCTCCTCCGTGCGTCGCGCATGGGGGAGAGGGGAGGGTGAGGGGGCAAAAGTGGCATCGGCGGCTTCTCCCTCCGACTCCACCCTCACCCTGCCCTCTCCCTCCTCTGCGGAGGAGGGAGAGGGATGTACTTGCCCTGACATTTCTTTTAAACAAAATGTCTCCCGACACAGCTCATCGCTCCATCGTGTATACTTTGCTTCCATGCGCAAATACTCCGCGCTCTTCTTTAGCTCCCTGGCTGCACTGGGAATCGCGGCCTCCGTGGAAGCGGCGCAGGTCCCTCCCCCCGGACTGTTCCCCGCCGCTCCGGGCTCTGCGAGAACCACGGCGGTCATCAGCGGTCCGGACGACACCGCCGTCTACAGGACGATCATCCTGGATGCCACCGCGAGCTCTGTGACGGGCGAGCGGACGGAGTACAAGTGGACCATTGACGAGACGAAACAGACGATCGGGAGAAACGTGCAGGCCATCTACACCCCGGAGAAACCGGGGAAATTGACGTTCCGCCTCACCGTGCGTTCGACGAACCTGAGCGGTCAGGTGGAACAGCCAGAAGCCACGCACGAAGTGGTGGTCTTCGAGCGGAAGATCGTCCTCATCGCCGACACATCGGTTCCGCGCGAGAAACTGCAGGCGCATGCGGATGCCGCGATGGAAGCGGGAGTGTACGTGAACGTGGTGCAGCCGCCGGAGGGGAGTCCACCGCTCAACGCCGAGGAGGTGATCGTCGGGCAGCTCACCGAACGGAAGGAAGCGCTCGCGGGTGCGGACGCCATCGTCGTGTGGGGGGAAGGAATCTCCGGTCTCCAGGCACTCATGCGCTCCGTGCAGGGAGTTCCGGAGCGCGAGGCAGCCATGCGTAACCAGACAATCATCCTCATCACGGACAGGAATCTCTCTACCCTCGCACGCACAGCGCGCGGCGCGTACTCGCTCCTGAAGCCCCAGCAGATCATCATCACGCGCAAGGAAGCCATCACGCCGCTCATCGAAGCACGGAACATCCAGGAGTTCCGCTCGACCATCGAGCAGCGCGACATCGGACTGCTCGTCCTCACCGCCTCGACGTTCCATCTGCGCCCATGGGACGTGCTTTCGATCCTCGTGAACTACATGCTGTCCCACGGTGTCGCGGGACAGACAGTCATCCTCCTCCTCATGCTCCCCGTGATCGCGACGATCTTCGCGTTCCTGAAACAGGTGGTCGGCATCACGACGTTCGGCCTCTACACACCCTCGATTGTCGCGCTGAGCTTCCTCGCACTCGGGGTGAAAACCGGACTCCTCTTCCTCCTATTCATCCTCCTCTGCGGCTACGTCACACGCGCGCTCATGCAGCGTTGGCGACTCCTCTACATCCCGAAAGTCGCCATCATCCTGACGGTCGTGAGCTTCACGCTCCTGCTCCTCGTGGCACTCGGAACAGTGTTCGGCTTGAGCTTCTCGCGGGACACGGTCTTCATCCTGCTCATCATGTCCACGCTCGCGGAGAACTTCATCAACCTGAAGACGGAGGAGGGATGGTGGTCGGCGT
>Ga0265296_1002811_pt1 | contig 16922 bp, 11 predicted proteins | sample MunlanPumphouse1_FD_189073 | JGI IMG/M metagenome (GOLD analysis project Ga0265296, IMG submission 189073) | Groundwater microbial communities from a municipal landfill in Southern Ontario, Canada - Pumphouse #1 | ecosystem: Environmental > Aquatic > Deep subsurface > Groundwater | place... | reverse complement strand
CACGGATGAAGCGGATTCTTTCATGGATTACATCATCAGAGATTACCGGGAAAGGTATGCCGTTTAAGAAGGAACATCAATACCGATTGACCAGATATGTAACCTTTCTGGAAACGGAATTCCAGGATTACGACCTGTTCATGGAAATGACTTATGAAGAATACATCAACAACCGGAGCAGACGTAGAGACGTAGAACGATGGATTGAAAATCAGATAAATGCTACTATTGATATTGCAAAAGTCATCTTAAATGCAGAAAATTTACCGATTCCCGATACCTATCGCGCAATAGTCGCTAATTTATCCACACTGCCTTTATTTAAGAAGGAATTCATAGAGCCTCTTTCCCGCTGGATACGCCTTCGAAATATCATATCTCATGAATATCTTGACGTAAAATGGGAAGCCATCAAGAAATTTATAATAGAAACTCCTCCACTGTATAAAGATTTTTTGCGCGTAACCAAAGACTACCTCAGTTTAAACAAGGTAGTGTAAGAAACACAGCCAGTTAGCGGCAGGCAAAGTGGGAAAAATCAGTATTATACCCCCTGAACTATCCCCTGGATTCCAAAATCTCAAAGAAGGAATCTAGCACATCCTTAACCTGTTCATCAGAATAACTTCTTGGATCGACAAAATCGGATTCGAATATGGCGCCTGGAATCCCAAGATCCTCATAAATTCCCTGCTTAACATCGTATTGTCCCATGGATGCCATACGACAGCTTCGATTGGAATGGAAGATAACACCATCCACGTGATATTCCTTTATCATCTGCTTGTATAATTCTGTTTTTTGTTGAACACCGTATGACAGCAATGGATTACCAACATATCTCTCTGCAAGGCCTTCAAAGGGTCTGGAAATATCGACTCTGCCACCGAAGGTGGTTGCATAGACATCCGCCACAATAACCCCTCCTTTTTCTTCTATATATTTAAACAGATTAAGATTATACCATATAGGAAATAAGTCCCATAACAGACGGTATTTCTCATTGGGTACAGCCGCTTCTTTCCTCTTTGCAAGCTCGCTTATCTCATCATATAACTCATTATAAAATTCGACAGCTTCTTTTTTTCCGGCAAGAGTTACTATAGGAAACATATTGGTAAAGATTTCAATCGGGCTTATTGGCGAAGGTACCGTCTTCCTTAAAGCTCCTATTTCTAAAAACAGCTTGCTTGCTTCATCTGAATATCCAAGCACTTCTTTGAATTTGTCCATGTCGAATTTATTACCGGTGTGTTCTTCCACAAACTCCATCAGCTCTCTCAGCTGGTCCGCAAAGTAATTTATATGACGGGGAGAGGGGTCTTCACCTATTGGAAGAGCTGAATCGACAATATATAATGGGACATTGAAATGTCTGCTTAACTCCTCCCACCACTTGGCCATAGATGAACAGGCATGCTCTGTGGCAATTAGCAGATCGGGTTCCGGAAGTCCCTGTCCCATAAATGGACCTTTATTCAGGTAAATTGAACCCAAATTGTTAAGCGCATAGCTGCAAAGATCAGTGGAAAATCCTTTTGCTTCTGCTGCAGCACAGAATTCTGCCGATAATTTTCTTGCCGCACACATGGTGCCATAATTCTCCGGATAGACTGGAAATACATCCATCGTATAGCACACTTCAACAGGCGCTACAGACGAAAGCCATGCCACAGGCTTTTTTTGCGCCTTTACCATAGCGGATTCCGTGTAGTAATCGGCCATCAGTTTACCCAATTTTTCAGCTGTTTTCAGCCTCTTCTTTTTTTCAGGTTTTTTATCGCTCATTTTATAATCCTTTCTTCTTTAAAAAGTTATGAGAGATTGCCGCATATCTGGTCAGCTAAGTACCTATCTCAGCATCTCGATAAATGCTTGAACCCTGGTCTTGAATTGCCCCTCTTCACCCATTCTGTCTTCTGTTTCCAGGTACAGGAAGGGTATGTCGTTCTTCTCTAGGACATCCTTCATATATGGATATTCAAACAAATGGGTGTCACAGTACTTTTGTACGATAGAGATTACTCCCTCTACCCGGTATTTTTTGACCTCGTCCAGTATCCTTTCCATCCTCTCCTCGGATGGATGTTTGCAGGGGCAGGCTATTCTCATCTGGTAACGGTCTGCCAAAGACCTTATAGGATCGGAAGCAGGTTCCGCAAGATCCCAGAAATAACGGCTGCCAATGCAAAGGTCATCAGCAACAATGCTTCCACCTACCTCTTCTATCATTTTAAGTATATTTACATCCTCGAAGGTTGAACCAGAAACCAGAAAACGTACCTTCCCATCCCTGGGAGATTTGGAAGAGACCAATTCTCTCTTAAGAGAAGAAAGCATTTTATTGTATTCTTTTTTAGGTGTCACAAAACCGGCCCTGACAACATGATAGAAATCGCTGCCAGATAAAGGAGAGTTGTCTTCTCCCCTTATCTCATAAAGTTCCTTAAGCAGCTTGCGGCTTTCATTGTATGTTTCTATAGACTGATTTATCGAGTCATCGTCTATAGACTTCCCAGTGAATTCCTCTAATTTCGATCGTAGAACTTTAAACTCCTCTATCAAACACTCTCTGGCCGCTTTAGTCCTTTTTGCCGGCGCACCGATGTAGCCAACAAAAGGAATCTCAATATTCCTTGACCAGATGCTTGGCATATTCCTCATAATATCACAGGTCTTAGAGGTTACCATTCCATCCAGATAGTTATAAGTGCCTTTCAAACCTTGATCCAGGCAGCTTCTGCCAAACGCACATATGAAGCTCTGGAGATGTGAATCCGCGAGAGTAACTTTATCCAGCGAGCCCAATATCCTGACAGGTATAATGCCGGCAGCATCTATTAACTCCTCCGGGGCATAACCACAGAAATAACCGAAAATCTTTTTACCTTCTTTCTTCCACTCTCTCGCCAGCTCGTGACGTTTTGCGTATCGTTCTTGGAAATCTGCAATCATCATGGTTCAGTCCTTTCTATTTACGGTTTACGGTTCACGGTTTACGATTCACGATTCACGAATAACTGCCCCTACGATGCAAACGACTCCTCAGCTATCTCGACTACGCTCTTATCCCCTGATTTTATCGCCCTGACCTTACTGATCACCGTAGGAAGAACCGTATTAGCATAGAATTTGGCAGCAGCCACCTTGCCGCTATAAAATGCCGCATCCTTGTTGCCAGATATGAGTTTTCTTATACCCTTCTGATCCAAAACCCCCTCTTTTCCCATAATCTCCTTGAGTTTCTTCTCTGCTATAGTTGCCTGCCATAGGAGCATCCATCCAAGGGCAACCATGCCGAAGACTTCCAGATATGGGTACGCGTTGATAATGGGGATAATGAAATCCGGTCCCCTGGCGATCTGGCCAAAGTGCATGCTCACTTCTGCCAGTGAATTCTTGGCCTTTTCAAACCCCTCTATACAGCTCTTGAGGGTTTCGTTTGATTTATTAGCTTCAATGAAATTATTCATGTCAGTCAAGAAATTCATCAAGACGCCGCCTTTTTTCATCCCCAACTTCCTTGCCACGAGATCCAGTGCCTGGATACCATTTGCCCCTTCGTAGAGAGAGGCAATCTTATTGTCCCTAAGGAGTTGCTCCACCGGGTATTCGGAACAGTAACCGTATCCACCGTACACCTGGATTGCCTCCTTTATTATATAGAAGGACATATCACTGAAGAAGGCCTTGCACACAGGGGTAAATAGAGCTATATAATCCGAGTATTTTTCCCTTTCCCCGTCATCTGTTGCCGTAACCTCCTTATCCTCACAATAGGCGATATAGTATGCAAACGCCCTCATGCCTTCCACGTAACTCTTCATCCATAGAAGCATCCTTCGTACATCCGGATGATTGATTATGGGAACCTGGGGGGCGTTGGGGTCCTGCATGCTCATAATACTGGTCCCCTGAAGCCTCTCTTTTGCATAGGCAACGGCATTGAGGTATGCGGAGCTGGCCTGTCCCAAGGATTGGAGTCCCACACCCAATCTGGCCTCGTTCATCATGTGGAACATGATCTTCATGCCCTGGTTCTCTCCGCCCAGAAGTTCACCGATGCATCTGCCATTGTCTCCAAAATTCAGGGTAGTCGTTGCTGAACCGTTAATCCCAAGCTTATGTTCTATCCCGCTGCAGAAGACGTCATTGTCTTCACCAAGACTTCCATCTTCATTAACCCTGATCTTTGGAACCAAAAACAGGGATATCCCTTTTGTTCCCTGGGGTGACCCCTGAATCCTGGCGAGAACAGGATGTATTATGTTTTCCGTCAGATTATGTTCCCCTGCCGTGATAAAGGATTTGGTGCCTGTTATAGTGTACGTCCCATCCGCGTTCTTTTTTGCAATTGTCTTGGTAGCGCCCACGTCGCTTCCTGCACCCGGCTCAGTAAGGCACATGGTGCCTGCCCATTCACCGGAATACATCCTCTCCATGTATTTTTTCTTCTGCTCTTCCGTACCATATATCTCTATGAGCTTGGCAGCTCCGTGGGTAAGCATTGCATACCCTCCCAGCGCACCATTTGCCGCGGCACAGTATTCTTCTATCGGTGCAAATACGGTAAAAGGCAACCCCTGTCCGCCTATCTCAGGATCCTCGGTAGGGGTAATCCACCCTCCTTCTTTATAGAGCCTGAATGCCTCATGAAAACATTCAGGTACCGTTACCTTGCCATTTTCATACTTGCAGCCTTCCCTGTCCCCTTTTTCTCTTGTAGGCAGTAACACATTTACCGCCAGCTTCCTCGCCTCCTCAATAACCATATCAAAGTCCTGTTTTGTAAAATCCTTATATTTCTCAGTCTTACACAGATCCTCAACACATAACTGTTCGTGCAATACAAACTCTACATCTCTCTCATCGACTAATAGATTTCCCATACGCACCCCCCTAATCCTTGTTTAAAAGTTTACAGGCTTCCAAGACGAATAAAATCCTCCGGCTGTAAAAATCTCTCTTCACTGATGCCTAAACCCTCTTCGATTAGATCCAGGACAACTCCTTTTTCTTCAGGGAGTTTATAACCATCATAGTCCTGTTTTAATAAATGGATAAGATTTTCAGTCCCTGTCCGATAAGCAGGGTTCCTGAAGTGGTCGAAACAAATCCTGCCGGTCACATCCAGCCCATTTACCATTATTTTCATCTCTTCCAGACACTCATGGGGTGAAAGGAGTTCCAATTCATTCTTTTCGTATGCATCCAGCATGGGTGTCCCAGGCAAAGGGGTAAAGGGTCTTGATCGTATGAAATCAGGATTTATCTCGTTTAACACGTTTGCAGTATTCACGGCATGCTGTTTAGACATCGCCCTTCCACCCAGACCAGGCATTATATATTCTGAAAGTTCTATACCGGCTTCCATCACCTTTTTTCCTGCAAGGATATGTTCCTCTGCCGTTACCCCTTTCTTGATCTTCCATAATAATTCATCGTCTCCTGTCTCCAATCCTATATGCAATCTCGACAGACCTGCCTTACCCAGTTGTTTTAGTTCCTCCGGTTTCTTTTTAAATATGGTCTTCGCCCTGGCATAAGAGGTTATCCTGTTCAGGGTAGGAAACTTCTCCTTTAAATATACGATAATTTCAACCAATTGGGGAGTGGGAATTACAATAGAATCAGCATCCTGCAAAAACACCGTCCTTGCCCCAGAATGCAGCCAGTTAAATACATTGACAAAACTGTGATTGTTGTTGAGTTGGGGGATACTTCTTATAAGGGCGGCACCTACTGCATTGTTTATATCACCGGCATAGCCCAAATCCCAGGACAACTTTCTTATCTCGTCACAGATGGCGCTCACCGTATCGATGTCGGCTTTAACGTCATCTACTGACCTCTTCTTGAATTTCTCGTGATTATATGGTCTGCCATAGCAGAAGGCGCAGTGATTCCAGGGGCAATTCCTTGTAACTCTTATCAGCAGAGAATAGCTTCCACCTTCACTTGGTGGACGAATGGGCCCCATTTCAAAAGAAAGTCCGTTAAGTTTGCTGTTATGAATTAGCATCTCCTATACCACCATTGACGAGATTTCCGAACCCTTTCAAAATTCCTCATCCATCATCTTCTTTGACGCCTCCTGGCCAATTATTCCATCGGCACTGCCGGTTAAGCTAAAGTAATCTTCAAACTTTTTATCTTGAGGCCATCCCACAAAACAATCAACCTTATCCCTATCGGGGTTTACAAGCCACATCATAAAAGAGTGATCCTTAACTGTAAACCACCATTCTTCTTCCCTTATCAGGAATGCAAGGAAAAAATACTCGCTCACCGGAGGGAGTATCAAGGCATAATCCACCTTGCTGCCCAAAACACACTTAGCAGCGGCCAGCTCTCTGAATCCCTCTATTGCCTCGCTAATATCTTTCTTTATCACCCCTATTACTTCGTGTTTCTTGTTCCCTTCTTTCCTCTCCACATGAATATCAGGCAGGGCAAAACCGATGTACTTAGGCTCCAAGATAGTATAGCCTACATACTTCAGGAAATCTTCTACCCCCTTCTTAATCTCTTCTTTTGTAAACCTCTCCTCTTTTTCCTCATACATATTCGACATCCTCCTACAACTGTATCAAATACAAATTATATCCAGTGTCTTTTATCTTATTTAAACTAACCTTCTCAGATAAGTCAAATAAAAAAAAATTTGTATCCCTAGCATAAACCCCGTTAGAAAGGACGGGGCTTTAGACCCCGTCCTTTCTAAAAGGAAGAAGTTTTCTGTTGATTCATCCCTAAGGGGTGGGGCTTTCTAACAGGGTAAATAAAATCGAACAGGCTCGGAAAAAAAGTTACCGAATTAGCGAGCTAGCCCACTTGTTCATTTTGTTCTATTTTTCTATTTTTGCAAGATCCAATATCAACCTTTCCAATATCAATCTCTTGGCAACTCTGCTGGATTTAAGAGCCAGATCGGTACTGAGAAACTGATCAAATGCCTTCTTCAATTCATCAAAGGAAAATTGATCTACCTGTTTCAAGAATCCTTTGAGGAAAAATTTCCTGATCCCCAGCCTATCACCTACCTCAAAAGGTGTTAAACCCTTCTGCAGCATCTCCTTTGCCCTTAATATTAGACGGAATTGACGTATTATCATTCCCAGAATCTTCAAGTGATCTTCCCCAGAAGCCAGAATCTTCATGAGTAGGTTTAACGCCTTCTCTCTATTCTTATTCCCCACGGAGTCTATCAGAGTAAAAATACTTTCTACCTTAATATCCGTAACTACCGCCTCCAGATCTTCTATCTCTATGGTCTGTTTTTCCCCTATAAATATGGAGACCTTTTCTGTTTCATTGTATATCTGCTGGAGGTTATTACCGACCAACTCCATCAAAAAAGCTACTGCATCTTTACTGATCTTCTTAGAGAACCTGTTTGCCAATCTTTGAATCCAATAGGGTAATTCTCTGTCTTTTGGATGGTTTAATTGGGCAATAGCGCCAAACTTGGAGAGATTAATAAAGAACTTTGCCCTAGGATTTACCTTTTCACCAATGAAAACCAGACATGCGAAGGGAGATGGGTCAGAGATATAGGATGTGAGCTGTTCCAAATCTTTTGCTGATAATTGATTGGCATCTTTGACAACAATAAGCCTCTTTTGTGATACTACCGGTATAGTCTGGGCAGCATTAATGATCTCTGGGGCGCCATTTTCGCTGCCATAAAAGATTTCGTAATTGAAGTCTTTAAAACTGGAAGGGATCACTCTCTCTTCGATATTTCTGATGGTTTCTTCAATCAGGTATGTTTCGTCACCATAAAGATAATAGACTGGAAGGACTTCTTCTTTTTCCAAATGTCTGGTGAGTTCATGGGGGGTTATAGTTGTAAGCATAGCGGTTTGGGTGTGCTAAAAATTTTCGAATATCCTGTTGTGGATATCCTCTGCCATATCTTCTGCTACCTTTCTTATAGCCTCTATCTTATTGTTATAGGTGGTGGCTGTGTTTGACGAAACTGTATATTCGTGGTAACCCGAGAAACCTGAGGTTTTCCATATGATTATCCCATTGTCATTTCTCTTCAGGGATATATCCAGTGTCACAGTTGCCCTGTATTCCAATACCTTGTCGTTTCTGTCAAAGGATACGGGAGTCTCTTTAAATGATTTGATTGTTCCGATTATAGTTGCATCAGAGTCCTCTCCTTTTGAAACGTCCACTTTTCCCCTTTTTAAAAATTCTTCGATAAGGGCATCTGTAAAAAGGTTTTCGATCCTGGGTTCAAAAGTCTTATTGGCAAAGAATGGAACGGCTATTGTTTTGACACCCGGTGTTAGCGTTCCTCTTTTACCGGTAAAATGGTATCCGCAAGCAGAGAGGAGGATTGTCAATACTGCAATTAAGACGAATCTGTATATCCTTCCTTCTATGGAGAGTTGCATAATGTAGTCCTATTCAGGTAGGCACAGAGGCACAGAGCACCAAAGGCACAAATTTTTCTAGCCTATTAGCCTGTTCTTTGTGCCTATGTGCCTTTGCCACTTTGTGCCTGAGTAGTTACTGCCGTTTAATCAATTACAATCATTACCCTGCATTGCTTTAAGAAGCCCTTCTGTTTGATTATAGCCCTAAATATTTCTGCATCCTTGTCACTCATAACGATGTCAGATGGGCTTTTATCGCTTACCTTTTCTGCTTTCAGGGTAATAGGATTATTTGTAACCCTTGAATTGGTCTGGGCAGCGGTTAGATCTCTTGAGTACAAAGCCACTCCATTTTCAGCAGCACCCTCCGGGGATACCACATCGGAATGGTAAAGCTCTTTTCCTGATGATTCAAGAATTCTGGGGATTAGCGCAGGTTTCAACTTTAATGTTCTCGCGTCTACAACAAGCCCGGTATAATCCGGCAGTTTTAAAGGAGGGGGTTCTTCTGCCTTTGGCTCTTCTGCCTTTGGCTCTTCTGCTTTTGGTTCCTCTGTCTTAGCTACCTTAGATTCAGGTGTTCCCTTAACATCAGGAGCAGGCTCAGCAACTGGTTTCTCGGGCATTGCTTCCGGTTTAGTGGTATCCCCCTCTATGACCTTTACCGGTATTACTGCCTTCTTCTCTACCGGCTTTAAAAATAGGCTTAACAAATCTCCTCTTATACTCATACTTACTGTAACTTCCACTGATCCATCAGACATATACTTTGTATCTGTAACCTTTGACCCCTTTACGATCCCGTGCACCCTGGTTTTTATAACATCATTTTCTACCATATATTCTTTTACAACAGTAGTGGAAGCAACTCTCACCCCTTCCAATGTTTCCAGAAGATTTCTCCTGGCATCAGATATAGCAGCCCTCTTGGCCAATATCCTCACTTGAGCAGGATTCTGCACATCTGGAGATGGGGCGCCACTACCCTTTGCAATGATAATACCGGATGTCCAGTTTATACCGCCATTGGTTCCAATAGGTTCTATGAGCTCAACTTCACTACCGAAGATATTACTGCAAAATAAAATTATGAAAAATGGAATTAAAAACACGATTGTTCTTTTCATTTTTGCCTCCCGGAGAATGCGTCCTTTTGGATCTCATTCAACCATGGTTTATGGTTGATATTGCCCAAAAATAACGATTCATTCGGTGGAGAAGAACCCCACCAGTTTTCCCTCGCATCTATATAGATAGTAGAAAAACTCTGGATCGCGAAGGGAGAATTATCAATGATGATGTTGTTGTTTATTTTCGGCTTTGACATACCCATAGCCACAATACCACCGGTACCCGTATTCTTGGATATGGTATTGTAAAATATCTTAGGGGCAGAATCATTCATTATATTTATCCCGCTCTGGGAATTATTTGTAATCAGGCTGTACGTTATGTCCGGTGTCCCGTAACGGATCACAAAGGCAGTGGATGCATACTCAAAGACACAGTATTTGAAGAAGCTGGAAAGTGTTGTCTTTTCTTCAAACCTTATTGCATTACTGTAATCACCTGCAGATGGTGAGGAACTGTTGGAGGTAAAGGTAATAATCTCTTCTTTGGTGCCTTTGGCATTTATAGCTCCATTTTTAACTGTTATGCTTATATCACCGCTGTTGTATTTAAGGGTAACACCTGGTTCAACGGTTAAGTTAGCACCATTGTCTATAACGAGTTTACCCTCAATGATATAGGGACTATTGGCAACTGTCAGGTATGAGTCCTTGGTTATATTGCCGCTCAAAGGCCCTTTCAATATTGATAACTCAAAGGGTTTGCCATCTGGATATGGGGCATCCAGGGATGTCCTGTAGTCCACCTTTCCTGAGATGCCGGATACTATCTTTGAGATATCACGGCTTCCCCACCAGTTATTATTGGCATTTACGACCTCCCCTTTGGGGTCTGAATTGTAGATTTCAAACTTACCATTATCGTGTATATTGTTTTCTATAACCTTTGGAGATGATAAAGAAACCTTTATCCCGTAGGTTCCGTTGTTTGAGATGGTGTTATGGGAGATAATTGGCGAAGAGCTTTCAGAGACTATGCCTTCCTTACCGTTGTGTGCTATTTTGTTGTCTTCCAGTACAGGACTTGCCCCTGCCAGGATGAGAATACCTATATCCTTGTTTCTTGAAATTGCGTTGTTTTTGATCTCTGGTTTAGAAAACGGGTCGCTTATACTTAAACCGGTATCGTTTTTAGAGATATCATTATTGGATATTTTTGGTGAAGACGAGAAGAGGGTTATCCCTGTAGTTGCACCCTTTATCTGTGCATATTCAATGAGACTATCCTTCTCTTTGGTCTTCTGAAAGACAATTCCATCCCAACGATTGGTGTCCATCCCGTCAAAGGTAATCAGACTGTTTGGATTGCCCTTAACTCCGAGTCTTCCATAGATATGGATGCCTGGCCCTTTGGATTTTACAATGGTCCCAGGTTCAATGGTTAAGGTTGCCTTATCCATAACCGTGATTTCCCCCACGATTATATAAGGGCTTGCACCGGCATACCATATTGTATCCTGTGAAATGTTTCCCATAACCGGCGTAGGGCCTGGATTGACCGGTACCCCTGTTATATAGTCTGACATCTTGCTTTCATTACCGGTCTTATCCAGGGCACTCAGCTTATAGTAATAGGTTATGAAATTCTTAAGACCTTTGTCTTGAAAATCTGCGAGTTCAGTAGCTGCGACTTCTGTATAGCCACTTAATGGAGATATGCTTCTGTATACCTTATACCTGGCAAGGTCGCTTTCAGTATTCTTGTCCCATTTTAGGCTGACCAACCCATCCCTTCCAAAGGATGAAAGCGCCTTTGGTATTGCCGGGGGGTCTGTATCAATGGTTACCGCACCTAATACATCCATCCATTTGGCTGTATTTCCTGCATCATCGGATAAGTAACCGGTTATTACAGCATCAGTGACATTATCCTTAGGTATTACCTGGTAGGTTCCCACATAGCTTCCCGGCTCTACCTCCCTCATGGGTATCCCCTTTCTGAAATCCCCTATGTCAAATGAAGCCTGTTTCTTAGTGTCTCCTCCCATGGCAACCTTTATAGTATCTCCAACTTTTTTAGGAAGACCTGCTGTATCCTGGACTAATATAGTTATTATCGGAGGTCTTAATGCCTCTGCTATGGTAGGTACAGGGAGAGTCTTTACCATGTCCCTGAATAGGTCATCTCCCGTCCGAAGCAGTTCGATTTGTCGAAGATTCATGGCAGCAGCAACAGCTGTTAATATAAGTCCCACAGGGGTGATAGATATACCCCCCTGGTGTTTTCTGACGACATTCTCGGCTTCCCAGAGGAGATTGCTCGTCTTTACGTCGACCATTCGCACATGAGCTCCTACGGCTACCTGGGAATAAATTCCGGCAAATGTCCTGTCATAGTGGGTTATCTCTCCATAGATGACAGCATCAGTATTTAATATCTCCCCAAGCTTTTTGCTGTCAGTCTGGGCTACCTTCTCAGGGGTATCAAGGCCTGCCTTCTTTAATAGCTCATCAACCTTATACAACTCTCGATCACCGTAAGGCAGAGAACTGAAGTGGTTGGAGAAGCTCTTTCTCACTATCTCAAATGCCTCCTGGCTTCCGGTCTTATTTACAAATGGCAGGATAGCTACTGTCTTTGGCTGGTGTCCTTCCATATAATCGCCTACTTTGTATTTTCCTTTAAAAAGTTCGGCAATCTGAGGGGCAATCTGGGTAGTTTTGGTGGATAAACAACCAGAGATGGTAAAGATCAATAAAAGGAACAGGATGTTTAAAAATCTTGCCTTCATAGTCTTAACCTCCATTGAAGTTTGGGGCTACTTCGTTACTATATTTAATAATTTACCTGGAATATAGACAATCCTTTTTATCTCATTATCCTTCAAGAGTTCTTTTACCCTGGGGGCATTAAGTGCCGCTTTCTTGACCTCATCTTCTGAAGAGGAGGCACTTACACTGATCCTGTTTCTTAACTTACCGTTTATCTGGACAACTATTAGTGTTTCATCCTCCCTGATAATCTCTTCACTGTAAGATGGCATGGGAACCTTTATGATGCTCCCATCCCCCCCCAGCTTCTCCCACAATTCTTCACAAATGTGAGGTGCTACTGGAGAAAGGAGTATAATCACCGTCTCTATTGCCTCTCTCAGTACAGAGATGGTAAGATATTCTTTTTCGTTTTCAATGTCGAACTGGTAGATGGTATTGACCAGTTCCATAATAGCGCTGATCGCTGTGTTGAAGTGAAACCTGTCTTCAATGTCTTCTTTTACCTTCTTTATTGTCTGATGGGTTTTACGTCGCAGGTTCCTCAAATTATCAACAGGGATGGGTTCCCCACCGGCATAAGGGGGAATATCCTTGATCTTTTCCAGGTTCCCCATCACCATTCGCCAGACCCTGTTGATAAATCTAAACGCCCCCTCTACTCCCTGATCGCTCCAATCAAGGTCTCTCTCAGGAGGGGATGTAAAGAGGATGAACAATCGGGTTGTATCTGCACCATACTTATCTATTATGTCGTTAGGATCGACCACATTGCCCTTGGATTTGGCCATCTTTGCCCCATCCTTTATAACCATCCCCTGCGTCAGAAGGCTATTGTACGGCTCTCTCATCTCTAAAAGACCTATGTCCCGAAGTACCATAGTAAAGAAGCGGGAGTATAACAGATGGAGGATGGCGTGCTCAATTCCACCAATATACTGATCAACGGGCATCCAATAATTCACAGCATCTTTGTCTAGAGGGCCTTTATCGTATCTTGGGCAGGCATATCTATCGAAATACCACGAGGAGCAGACAAAGGTATCCAGGGTATCCGTCTCCCTTCTGGCCCTGCTATTGCACCTGGGACAATCGGTAAAAAGGAAAGACTCTGTCTCGGGCAGAGGAGATCTGCCATCTCCTCTGAATTCTATATCAACAGGCAATATGACAGGAAGATCTTCATACGGCACAGGAACAATGCCGCATCCATCACAGTAAATCATTGGGATCGGTGTCCCCCAGTATCTCTGCCTGGACACTCCCCAGTCCCTGATACGATAATTCACAGTCCTTTTCCCTATTCCTTTTTTTTCCAGGTATTCTGCTATCTTATCCAATGCCTCTATACTATTCGTTCCGTTGAATTGACCTGAATTTACCAGATACCCCTCTTCTACATAGGCTTCGGTCATGGTATCTTCATCCAGGGTACCGTCGTAAGGATGGATTACTACTTTTACAGGAATATTGTATTTTCTGGCAACGTCAAGATCCCTCTGATCATGGGCAGGTACTGCCATAACAGCGCCGGTACCGTATTCCATCAATACGAAGTTGGCCACCCATATAGGAATCTTATCATTTGTGAAGGGGTTGACAGCATACCTGCCGGTGAAGACCCCCTTCTTCTCTACATCTTCTGCCGAACGCTCTGTCTTGTCTTCCCTGGATACCTGAAAAATGAAGTCTAAAACATCTTTTTCTTGACCGGTACCGGCTGACAACTCTTTAGAAAAAGGATGTTCCGGGGCAAGGCTCATAAAAGTTGCGCCATAAAGGGTATCCTGCCTTGTGGTAAATACCCTGATCACCTTATCCGAATCTGCCACCGGGAAATCCACCTCAGCCCCATAGCTCTTGCCAATCCAGTTTCTCTGCATAGTCAGAACCTTTTCAGGCCACCCGCCGGAGAGTTCATCGCATCCCTTCAGCAGTTCCTCTGCGTACTGGGTAATCTTTAGAAACCATTGTTCCAATTCCTTTTGTCTAACCTCTGTACTGCAGCGCCAGCAAAGGCCGGCTTCAACCTGTTCATTGGCCAAAACGGTTTTACATGATTCACACCAATTCACAAAAGACTTTTTCCTGTAAGCCAAACCCATCTCGTACATCTTGAGAAAGAACCACTGATTCCACTTATAGTAGCCAGGATGGCAGGAGGCAATCTCCCTGTCCCAATCGTAGCTGAAACCCATCCTTTTTAGCTGTCTTCTCATATAGTCGATATTGTCATATGTCCATTTTGCCGGATGCACCTTGTGTCCAATGGCAGCATTCTCAGCAGGCAGCCCGAATGCATCCCAGCCCATTGGATGAAGCACATTATAACCCTGCATCATTTTGTAGCGGGCAATTACATCACCTATCGAATAGTTTCTAACGTGTCCCATATGGATATTCCCTGAAGGGTAAGGAAACATCTCAAGGATATAGTATTTCTTCTTTGCAGGGTCTTCAACTACCTTAAATAACTCTTTCTCCCCCCAGTATCTCTGCCACTTTTCCTCTATCTGGTGGGGGTTGTATCTGTCTTCCATCTAGAATCCTCCGGCAACTTAACAAGTCTACACGACTTCAGATACCACAAATATAGAAGATTTTCAAGGGGAATTTATTTTAATGACGCAACCATATCAAAAACTTGACAACTCTTTCAGAGTATCATATGTAGTTAAAAAAAATAAACCGTCCTTTTTCCCTATGAGAATAGAATGAAAGATTTGGTTGATTCATTTAATAGGAGAATCAATTATTTACGGGTGTCGATTACCGATCGCTGCAATCTTAGATGTGTTTATTGCATGCCTATTGACGGGATTCCTAAAGTCAACCAGAAAGACATTCTCAGTTACGAGGAAATCCTCCGTATTGTTGAAGTAGCTGTTAAAAATGGTATCACTAAGATCAGGATTACAGGGGGAGAACCCCTGGTAAGAAAAGGGGTTATAGACTTTGTACGTTCCCTCTCAAGAATTCATGGAGTTAAGGATCTTAGTTTAACTACCAATGGGATATTACTGAGGGATTTTGCCGGTGATCTATTTGACGCCGGGCTTCATCGAGTAAATATCAGTATGGATTCTCTTAATAATATGAAATTTCAAAAAATTACTGGGGGGGGAAATCTTGAAAAGGTTTGTGAAGGAATAGAAGAAGCGCTTAGGGTGGGATTTTCACCTGTAAAGATAAACACTGTTATTATCCACGGTTTCAATGATGATGAGGTAATAGACTTTGCCAGGCTTTCAATCAATAATCCTTATCACATAAGGTTTATTGAATTAATGCCTATTGGTTCCAATAGCAAGTGGAGTGAGGAGAGATACATATCGTCCCAGGAAGTAAAAGACAAGATCGAGAGTTTTAGAAAGCTCCATCCCATTCATAAAAAAGGGGAAAGGGCGGCTGCTCGAATGTTTAGATTTGAAGGAGCAATGGGAGAGATTGGTTTTATCAGCCCCATGAGTGCCCATTTTTGCTCTTCCTGTAACAGATTGAGGTTAACAGCCAATGGGAAGCTTAGGACATGTCTTTTTTCGAACGAAGAAGTAGATTTGAAGCCCTCTCTTAGAGAGAGCTATGATAACTCTGGATTAGAAAGGCTTATTGATTTAGCCATCTCTAATAAGCCCGAGAAACATCACCTGGGAGAAAAAAACCCTAAGAAATGCACTCGTAATATGTCGGATATTGGGGGATAGTAAGTACTATTAAGCGTTTACCGTTCACCGCTATCCGTCAACCTACAAACAACGGACAACGGTGAACTTCTAAGTTTTACTATAACTCTGCCCCACATTTACCACAAAAGGTGAATTCCTCAGGCAACCATCTGGTATTGCATTTAGGGCAAGTTTTTGTTGGGGGTCCCCAAAGAAAGGTGTGGGATTTACCACTGGCGGTTTTTTCCCGGAGCTTCATATGCTCAGGAACCCTCTTTTCTAAAAAGGCATTAATACCCTCAAGGGGTTCCGGAGTTGTTGACTGTAGACTCCAGAAATCATTTCCCTGCCGTAGAGTATGGTAGACCATGTCAAACCAGACATTAATCTGGTCTTTGGTAAACCTTAAAGACCATGGTGCTTTACTTAAGAGGGTCTTGCATAACTTGTCTACTTCTTTGTCCAAATCTCCATAAGGAACTACTTTATTTACCAATCCGTATTCTAAGGCTGCCTTGGCATCTATAACCTCATCGGTAAATAGAAACCATCGTGCTCTTCTATCTCCCATAATAGGAGTGAGAGACTGGGTCGCATAACTGGCTACAGCCCCCACGCCTCCTTCGCCCTGTTGAAACTTGGCATGATCGGCAGCAATAACCAGGTCACTGGCAATGAGAATTTCGCAGCCTCCGCCAGCCGTTATACCGTTTATTCTGGCAATAACAGGCTTCCCGATATACCGTAAGTTATAAATTATTCGGGCGTATTGGTTATTCATTACCCAGACCTCATGAGTGTTATTAAACAGGTTTTTAGCCCAATTAAGATCGAGACCGGGGCAGAAAAACTTATCACCGCCACCCGTAATCACTACTACCCCTACCCCTGGGTCTTTCTCTGCCTCCTCTAATGCGGTACATAGGTCCTTCATAAGCTGCATATTTAAACTATTTCTCGCTTCCGGCCTATTTATAGTGATCCTTGCCACCATGTCCTTTGCTTCGTAAATAACGGTATCTAAT
>Ga0265296_1002809_pt1 | contig 16928 bp, 12 predicted proteins | sample MunlanPumphouse1_FD_189073 | JGI IMG/M metagenome (GOLD analysis project Ga0265296, IMG submission 189073) | Groundwater microbial communities from a municipal landfill in Southern Ontario, Canada - Pumphouse #1 | ecosystem: Environmental > Aquatic > Deep subsurface > Groundwater | place... | reverse complement strand
TGCCGACCCCCCGTAACCTGAACTACTGGTGGACCTTCGGCGGCATCCTGGCCCTGTGCCTGATGACGCAGATCATCACCGGCATCGTTCTGGCCATGCACTATACGCCGAACACGGCCCTAGCCTTCGCCTCGGTCGAGCGCATCATGCGCGACGTCAACGGCGGCTGGCTGATCCGTTACGTCCACGCCAACGGCGCGTCGATGTTCTTCATCGCCGTCTATCTGCACATGCTGCGCGGTCTCTACTACGGCTCCTACAAGGCGCCGCGCGAGATGATCTGGATCGTCGGCTGCCTGATCTTCTTCCTGATGATCGCCACCGCCTTCCTGGGCTACGTCCTGCCCTGGGGCCAGATGTCCTTCTGGGGCGCTGAGGTCATCACCAACCTGATCGGCGCCATTCCGGTCATCGGCGAGCCGATCCTGATCTGGCTGCGCGGCGGTCCGGCCATCGACAACGCCACGCTGAACCGCTTCTTCTCGCTGCACTACCTGCTGCCGTTCGTCATCGCCGGCTGCGTGGTGCTGCACCTGTGGGCCCTGCACGCCGCCGGTCAGAACAACCCGGTCGGCATCCTGATCCCGAAGGACCGTCAGAAGAAGGACATGCTGCCCTTCCACCCCTACTTCACGGTCAAGGACGGCTTTGCGATCATCCTGTTCCTGATCCTGTTCGCGGTCTTCGTCTTCTATCAGCCGAACGCCCTGGGCCACGCCGACAACTACATCCCGGCCAACCCGCTGCAGACCCCGGCGCACATCGTGCCCGAATGGTACATGCTGCCCTTCTACGCGATCCTGCGCGCCATCCCCGACAAGTTCGGCGGCGTGGTGGCCATGTTCGGCGCCATCGGCGTGCTGTTCGTCCTGCCCTGGCTGGACACGTCCAAGGTGCGCTCCATGCGTTACCGCCCGACGATGCGCACCTGCTTCATCATCTTCCTGTTCGTCTGCTTCGGCCTCGGCTGGTGCGGTGGTCAGCTGCCGGATGCTCCGGTCGTTCCGGGCATGCCCAGCTTCAACCTGTTTGACGGTCAGCTGAATTCCTACCTGTGGCTGACGCGTCTGCTGACGGCCTACTACTTCATCTTCTTCCTGGTGCTGATGCCGTTCCTCGGCCTGCGCGAGAAGCCGTTGCCGGTCCCGGCCACGATTTCCGAGCCGGTCCTGCCCGTCACCGAGCAGAAGGGCTGAGCGCGATGATTTCGAACGAGAAGAAAACCGTGTCCTTCCGCAAGATCCTGGTTTCCCTGACGGCCGCTGTCGGCCTGGTCGCCATCGCCGCTCCGGCGATGGCCGCCGGGGGCGCCAAGCATCCGCGCGAGGGCAACTTCAGCTTCGAGGGGCCGTTCGGCACCTATGATCAGGGCCAGCTTCAGCGCGGCTACAAGGTCTACAAGGAGGTCTGCGCCTCCTGCCACGGCATGGACCTGATGCATTTCCGTAACCTGGGCGACAAGCACGGGCCGTTCTGGAACCCCAAATACCCGAACCCGAACGACAACCCTGTCGTGAAGGCTCTGGCCAAGGAAGCCCAGGTCCCGGACATCGACAGCGAAACGGGCGAGGCGCTGATGCGCGACGCCACCACCGCTGACAAGTTCCCCAACCCCTATCCGAACGCCACGGCTGCGGCTGCGGCCAACGGCGGCGCCATGCCGCCGGACCTGTCGGTCATGGCCAAGGCCCGTCACGACGGCGCCAACTATATCTACTCGCTGCTGTCGGGCTATGTGACCCCGCCGGCCGGCCTGAAGATGACCTCGGCCCAGCACTACAACCCCTATATGGCGGGCGATCTGACCCCGTTCTGGGAAGGCGAGGGCCACGTGCCTCCGGGCGGCTTCATCGCCATGCCCGCGCCGCTGCGCGCCGGTCAGGTCACCTATGACGACGGCACCGAAGCCACTGTCGACCAGATGGCCAAGGACGTCGCCGCCTTCATCGCCTGGACCTCCGAGCCCAAGGCGACCGAGCGCAAGCAGATGGGCTTCGGCGTGATCATCTTCCTGCTGCTGTTCGCAGGGATCACCTACGCCAGCTATCGCCGGATCTGGAAGGGCGTCGCCCACTAGGGGTGATGCAGCTTCGAGACGAGATGACCCGCCGGAGCGATCCGGCGGGTTTTTTCGTGGGCGCAGGCGGAACAGGTCGCATCGACTCGCCGGATTTCGACCGATAGGCTCCGGGCCTCTGATTTGGTCGAGGGTCTGTTTCCATGCGTCTGATGTCGTCCGCCGCCGTCCTGCTGTTCGCCGCCGCCCTGGCCTCTCATGCGGGCGCCCAGACCCCCGACTTCGATGCGGCGCGCATCTCCAACGACATCAAGGTCCTGTCCGACGACAGCTTCGAGGGGCGGGGCATCGCCACCCCGGCGGAGCAGAAGGTCATCGATTATCTGAGCCAGCAGTATGCGGCGGCGGGCTTTGCGCCCGGCGGCGAGAACGGCGGCTGGACCCAGGCGGTCGGCCTGAACCGCTTCACCGTCTCCAACGTCAGCGGCCAGATCAAGGTCGGCGACTGGACCCAGCCGCTCGTCCAGGGGCAGCAGGCCACCATCACCACCCGCCTGCCCGGCGAGGGCGTCGACCTGCGCGGCAAGCCCCTGGTCTTCGTCGGCTACGGCACGAACGCCCCCGAGCGGAACTGGAACGACTTCAAGACCGACGTGCGCGGCAAGGTGATCGTGGTCCTGGTCAACGACGCCGACTTCGAGGAGCCTGCGCTGAACACCTTCGGCGGCGAGGCCATGACCTATTACGGCCGCTGGACCTACAAATACGAAGAGGCGGCGCGTCAGGGCGCGGCGGGCGTGCTGATCGTCCACGAGACCAAGCCGGCCTCCTATGGCTGGACCACGGTGGCCAACTCCTGGTCGGGGCCGCAGTTCGACATCGTGCGTCAGAACCCTTCGGCTGAGCGCGTGCCGATGGAGGCCTGGATCCAGCGCGACGTGGCCGTGGACCTGTTCCGCCACGCTGGGCTCGATTTCGAGCAGGAGAAGATCAAAGCCCGCAGTCGCGACTTCCAGCCGGTCGAGCTGAAGGGCGCGACCCTGGACGCCAGCTTCGATGTGAAGACGGACCAGATCACCACCCACAACGTCGTGGCCAAGCTGGAAGGCGCGACCTACCCGAACGAGACCATCCTCTACACCGGCCACTGGGACCACATCGGCATGGGCGAGCCGGACGCCAGCGGCGACCGCATCTTCAACGGCGCCGTGGACAACGCCTCGGGAACGGCGGGCCTGCTGGAGCTGGCGCGTCACTGGTCGGCGGGCAAGCGCCCCGAGCGCACCATCGTCATGATCAGCTTCACCGCCGAAGAAAGCGGCCTGTTGGGCTCGGAGTTCTACGCCGCCAATCCGCTCTATCCGCTGGAAACCACGGTGGCGGGCTTCAACCTGGACGCCATGGGCGTGCTGGGCCGCATGAGCAAGCTGGGCGTGACCGGCTATGGCCATTCGGAACTGGACGAGCGGGTCATCCCCCTGGCGGCGGCCCAGGGCCGTGGCTTCGAGGGCAATGCCGGTGTCGGCGCGGGCATCTACTTCCGTTCGGACCACTTCCCGCTGGCCAAGCGCGGGGTGCCGATGGCCTATCTGTCCTCGACCGGCGACTACATCGACGAGCCGATCGCCCCGCGACAGGCTGCGGCCGCTGAGTATGGCGCCAAGCGCTATCACCAGGCCGCCGACGAATGGGAGCCGACCTGGGACTATCGCGGCATGATCCAGGATCTGGAGGTCGTCTATGCGGCCGGTCAGGCCCTGGCCAACAGTCGCGACTGGCCGCAGTGGAAGACGGGTTCGGAGTTCGGCCCGGCGCGCGCCGTCAGCGCCGACCAGCGCAACTAGGCCAGGTCTGACCCGCCTTCGCGGAACATGACAAAAATGTAAGGGGCGGCCTCCTGCGAGGTCGCCCTATTAGTTTGCGTCAAAGCCCCGTGGGGAGGGCGAGGGAGTTTCCATGCATCGTCGGTTCATCAGCGGCGTCGCCGCCGCCGCTCTTCTGCTCGTCGCCGGTTCGGCGGCGGCGCAGGACTTTTCGGCCCAGCGCCTGTCGGACGAAATCCGCACCATCAGCGCTGACGACTTCCAGGGGCGCTATCCCGGCACGGATGGCGAGAAGAAGACGCTGGAATGGCTGCAGGCCCAGTACGAGGCCATGGGCATGGCCCCCGGCGGCCCGAACGGCCAGTGGCTGCAGGTCATCGACCTGAAGCGCTACACCCCCGTCGCGGACGCCGCCAAGGCCAGTTGGACCGGCGCGGACGGTCAGGTCCATGTCCTGACGCCGGGAACCGACATCACCCTGCACGCAGCAACCAATGACGGTCAGGCTTCCATCGCCAATGTCGGCATGGTCTTCGCCGGCTACGGCATCCATGCGCCCGAGCGCGGATGGGACGACTACGGCGATCTTGATGTGACGGGCAAGGTGGTCGTCGTCGTCGCCGGGGAGCCGGACGGCGACCTTTTCAACGGCGCCTATACGACCAACTATGAATCCGGCGCCTACAAGGCGGATGAAGCCAAGCGCCGTGGCGCCGTAGGCGTCATTACGATCATCAACGCCGCACCGGCGGATAGGGCCTGGACGCGCGGCGTTCAGGGCGCGGGCCGCACCCGTACCCAGGCGCCTGGTTCTGCGGATTTGGAGTTCTCGGCCGCGATTCATGCGGATACGGCCAAGGCGCTTGGGCTGGATATGGCGGTTCTCGCTTCGCGCCTGGGCAGTGGCGATTTTCGCGCCGCCGATATGCCTGGCATGAGTGTGTCCATTGAGGTTTCTGAGACCATCGACACCTTGCGCACCCACAATCTGCTGGCCAAGATTCCGGGGACCAAGCGTCCCAACGAGACCATCATCTATTCGGCCCACTGGGACCACGTCGGCGTCAACGAGAACGCCGCGGGTCACGACAAGATCTTCAACGGCGCCTGGGACAACGCCTCGGGCACGGTCGGGGTGGTCGAGATGGCGCGTCAGCTGAAGGCCGCGCCGGCGCCCGACCGCACCATCGTCTTCGCCCATATGGCGGCTGAGGAAATGGGCCTGCTGGGCGGCTACGCCTATGTCGCCGATCCGGTCTATCCGCTGGAAACCACGGTGGCCGACATCAACATCGACATGCTGCCGCTGTCGGGACCCACGCGCGACGTGCCGATCTTCGGCAAGGGTCAGAACAGCCTTGAGGACGACCTACAGGCCTTGGCCGAGAAGGAAGGCCGCTATGTCTCCGACGACGGCCAGCCGGAGCAGGGCTTCTACTACCGCTCCGACCACTTCCCCTTCGCCCGCGCGGGCGTCCCGGCCCTGATGCCCTGGCACGGCGTGGACTGGGTCGACGGCGGCAAGGAGGCCGGTCTGGCGGCGTGGAAGGCCAGGTTCGGCGCCGACTATCACAAGCCCAGCGACGAATGGTCCGCCGACTGGGACCTGCGTTCGGCGGTCGAGAACCTGACCCTGCTGTATCGCCTGGGCCTGCAACTGGCCAACAGCGATGCATGGCCCACCTGGAAGCCGACATCCGAGTTCGGTCAGGTCCGCGCGACGAGCGACGCGGCGCGGAAATAGGGCCTCCGGTCTGCCCCTCGGTCGGGGACCAGGCGTGGTCCAGATCGAGGATTTCATGTTCAGGCCCTCCGCCCTTGCCGGGCGGAGGGCCTTTTCATTGCCGAGGTGAGGCGGGCGGTCAGACCGCCGCCAGGGCCTGTTCCAGATCAGCAATCAGGTCGTCGATGTGTTCGATGCCGACCGACAGGCGGACGGTGTCTTCGGTCACGCCCGCCTTTTTCAGCTCGTCGGGCGACAGCTGGCGGTGGGTGGTCGAGGCGGGGTGGCAGACCAGGGACTTGGCGTCGCCGATGTTGACCAGACGGGTGAACAGCTTGACCGCGTCCTGGAAGCGGCCGCCGGCTTCGCGGCCGACTTCCACGCCGAAGGTGAGCAGGCCCGAGGCCTTGCCGCCGAAATACTTCTGGATCAGGGCGTGGCCGGGGTGGTCGGGCAGGCCGGCGTAGTTGACCCACTTCACCTTGGGGTGGCCCTTCAGATAGTGAGCCACGGCTGTGGCGTTCTCGACGTGCCGGTCCATGCGCAGGGCCAAGGTTTCCAATCCTTGCAGGATCAGGAAGCTGTTGAAGGGCGAGATGGCCGCGCCGGTGTTGCGCAGCAGGACGGTGCGGACTCGCCCGATATAGGCCGCCGGGCCCAACGCCTCGGTATAGACGACGCCATGATAGGACACCTCGGGCTCGTTCAGGCGGCGGAAGCGCGCCTTGTGCTCGGCCCAGGGGAAGTTGCCGCTGTCGATGATGGCCCCGCCTATCGAGGTGCCGTGGCCGCCGATGTATTTGGTCAGGGCGTGGACGACGATGTCGGCGCCGTGCTCGATCGGGCGGGTCAGGTAGGGGGTCGGCACGGTGTTGTCGACGATCAGCGGCAGGCCTTGGGCGTGGGCGGCGTCGGCCAGGGCGGCGAAGTCCACGACATTGCCCAATGGATTGCCGATGGACTCGCAGAAGACCGCCTTGGTCCGCTCATCCGTGTTGGCGGCGACGGCGGCGATGTCGTCGGCGTCGATGAAGCGCACCTCGATGCCGTACTGGGGCAGGGTGTGGGCGAACAGGTTGTAGGTGCCGCCATAGAGGGCGCCGGTGGCGATGATGTTGTCGCCGGCCTCGGCGATGGTCAGGATGGCGTAGGTGATGGCCGCCATGCCCGAGGCCACGGTCAGGGCCGCGATCCCGCCCTCCAGCGCCGCCAGACGCTGCTCCAGCACGTCCGACGTCGGGTTCATGATGCGGGTGTAGATATTGCCCGCCACCTTCAGGTCGAACAGGTCGGCCCCGTGCTGGGTGTCGTCGAAGGCATAGCTGGTGGTCTGATAGATCGGCACCGCGACCGACTTGGTCGTCGGGTCGGGCGTATAGCCGGCGTGGACGGCGAGCGTGTCGAACTTCATGCGTTTCCCCGGGGAGTATGACGCGGAAACCGCGCCTTCATTCCCCGAGGCTAGCAAACCCCGAACGGCAATGGGATTTCAGATTTTCTGCGGGGCCGGTCAGATTTTCTAACCGACCCTTGTGACAGTCTTAGTTGTTGAACAGGAAGTGCATCACGTCGCCGTCCTTGACGACATAGGCCTTGCCCTCGGCGCGCATCTTGCCGGCTTCCTTGGCGCCCGCTTCGCCCTTCAGGGCGACGAAGTCGTCGAAGGCGATGGTTTCGGCGCGGATGTAGCCCTTTTCGAAGTCGGTGTGGATCACGCCGGCGGCTTGCGGGCCGGTGGCGCCGACGGGGATGGTCCAGGCGCGGGCTTCCTTGGGGCCGACCGTGAAGTAGGTCTGCAGGCCCAGCAGCTTGTAGGCCTCGCGGATCAGGCGGTTCAGGCCGGGCTCTTCCAGACCCAGGGTTTCGAGGAACTCCTTTTGCTCCTCGTCGTCCAGGACGGCGATTTCCGACTCGATCTGGGCCGAGATGACCACCGAGTTGGCGTTGTCCTCGGCGGCGCGCTTGGCGACCAGGTCGGACAGCTCATTGCCCTTGTCGGCCGAGGCTTCGTCCACGTTGGCGACGTAGAGAGCGGGCAGGGAGGTCAGAAGCTGCAGCATGTGCCACGCCTTCTCGTCTTCCTTGTCCACCTGGGCCACGCGAGCGGGCTTGCCGGCGCGCAGCGGCGTCAGGGCCAGGTTGATCAGACGCAGGGTCTGCTGGGCGTCCTTGTCGCCGCCCTTGGCCTTCTTCTCGACGTTGACGACCCGCTTCTCGAGGCTTTCGAGGTCGGCCAGCATCAGTTCGGTCTCGATGATCTCGAGGTCCGAAATGGGGTCGATGCGGTTTTCGACGTGGGTGATGTCGTCATCGACGAAGCAGCGCGCGACAAAGGCCACGGCGTCGCAGTCGCGGATGTTGGCCAGGAACTGGTTGCCCAGGCCCTCGCCCTTGGACGCGCCGCGCACCAGTCCGGCGATGTCCACGAAGGTGATCCGCGAGGGGATGATCTCCTTGGACCCGGCGATGCCGGCCAGCACCTCCAGGCGCGGCTCCGGGACCGCCACGTCGCCGGTGTTCGGCTCGATTGTGCAGAACGGATAGTTGGCGGCCTGAGCCGCCGCCGTCTTGGTCAGGGCGTTGAACAGGGTGGACTTGCCGACGTTGGGCAGGCCGACGATCGCGACTTTAAGAGCCATGGGATTCCTCGTGAGCGCGAGCCTTTAGCGGGTTCGGGGCTGTTTGTCAGGTGCGGCGGTGTCTGAACCCTCTCCGTTGGGAGAGGGCTTGAGCCTCCAAGAGCGAAGCGATTGGAAAAGGCGAAAGGGTGAGGGGGCTGCCTGTAAGTCGGCGTGAGCGGCGCCGCGGTCGCTTGCGCCCGACGGCTGCCGCCAACCCTCACCCTTTCGCGCAAGAACGCTCGCTGACGCTCGCGTGCGCTCAAGCCCTCTCCCATCGGGAGAGGGACGTTGTTGCTACTCCTGCGAATCCACCACCGGCGGCTGCTTGACCGCCGCGTGGACGCCGATGGCCGGGGCTTTTTCGAAGGTCAGGGTGAAGGAGGCGACGCCGCCGTCCACCAGCGGGTCGCGCAGGCCCATCAGCATGATGTGCGTCGAGCCGGGCTTCAGCTCGACCTTCTGACCGGCGGGCAGCGGCAGGCCGTCTTTCAGCTCGCTCATGCTCATCATGCCGTTCTCCATCTTCATCTCATGGATCTGGGCGGTGTCGGCCAGAGGGGTGGAGACGCTGACCAGGCGGTCGTCGGACCCGGCGGTCAGGGTGACGTAGCAGCCGCCGGCCTTGGCGCCGTTCGGCGTCGGGCGGCACCAGGCGTCGGCGACCGTGACGGTTCCGAGGGCGGCGGCGGCGTCAGCGGGCTTTTCTGCGGGCTGGCCGCAGGCGGCCAGGGTCAGGGCGGCGGCCGACAGACCGGCCAGGGCGAACAGGGATTTCATCGAGGTGTTCCTTTCTAGGAGGCGACGGTCTTGGACCCGGCGAACGTCCGCACCGCTCGGTCGAGCAGCAGGGCGGCCACAAGGCTCAGTCCCGTCAAGGGATAGAGGATGGACAGGGGAATGACGATGCACAGCACCGCCGTTCGGGCGCGAGGCCCGGGGGGCGAGGGCGGGGCGCTCAGGCGACGGCGCGACAGGCTGGGCGGACGGCGCTTCCACCACATGACCAGGCCGCTGATCGCCAGCACCCAGACGGCGATGCAGCCCGCCAGCATCAGGATGCGATTGATCCAGCCGTACTGCATCCCCTGGTGGACGGCGATGCCCCATTCAAAGCCCTTGGCCATGACGCCGAACTGTTCCCAGCGCAGGTCGGCCTTCACCGCCCCGGTCGCGCCGTCGGCATAGAGGCTGCGGGCGTCCTGGGCCTGGCGCGTCTGGCGCGCGACGGTCCAGGCCAGGTCGGAGGATTGCGGGATGCTGACGGTGAAGGGGCGGGGCAGGCCCTGTTCACGGGTCGTCTGCAGCACGCGGCTCAGGCTGGGGGCTGCATGGCCGTGAGCAGGCGCGGGCAGGACGGCCTTCTCCAGCGTCCAGCCTACGCCGGCCGGTGCGTCGTGCGGCTTGGCGTGGCTCCAGGGGCTGGCGGCGGCGGGCGCGGGCGGACGGCCCAGACCCGTGCCGCGCATCACCCCCATGAACTGATCGCCCCAGACGGCGGACCAGGGCATGCCCGTCACCGCCAGGAAGATGATCACCCCGCCGACATAGAAGCCGGTCACGGCGTGCAGGTCGCGCCAGAAAGGGCGACGACCCGCATCGTTTTCCTTTAGCCGCAGCACCGCCCCGGCTCGCTGGCGCGGCCACCACAGATAGAGGCCGGTGGCGCACAGGATGACGGCCCAGCCCGCGACGATCTCGACCAGGATGTTCAGCGCCTTGCCGACCGGCCCGCCGAACAGGCTGAGGGAATGCAGCGCCTTGATCGTCTCGGTCACGCCGCCATAGGCGGTGACGCCCGTGACGCGGGCCGTATGAGGATCGACGAAGACGGTCCGGCGCGAACCGTCCGGGCGATCCACGCGGATGCGCACGGCCTGATTGGATTGCGCCGGGACCAAGACGTTCGCGGCTCGTCCCTGTCCAGCGAGGGCCGCCGCCGCCAGCCACTGATCGGGATCGGCCGTCTGCGCGCTGAGCGGGACCTGGATCATGGCGCGATAGACGGCCTGATCGATCTCGTCCTTGAATAGGTAGAGAGCCCCGGTCAGCGTCAGCAGCATCAGGAAGGGCATGACCAGCACCCCGGCGTAGAAGTGCCAGCGCCAGACCGCGCGATAGGCGCCGGACATGATGTCCGGCGCCTCGCCCCTGCTTTTGGCGGGACGGCCCATCAGTAGGCCAGCCTGACGCCGATGAAGACGGAGCGTCCCTCGCCGGGGAAGAAGACGGCGCTGGATGCGTCGCCGACGGTCACGGCGGAGAACTCGCCGACGTAGCGTTCGTTCGTCAGGTTGCGGGCGTCGACATAGACCGAGGCGTGGGACCCGATGTTGAACCCGCCGGTCAAGCCCAACACCGCATAGTTCGGCGCCTTCGCCTTATTGGCGTAGTCGACATAGGGGCTGCTGATCCGCCACTCGACCGAAGGCGTGACAAAGACGCCGGAGGGGTGACGCCAGGTCAGCTCGGCCCGGTACTGATGCTCGGGCACCACCGGCAGGCGGTTGTCGCCCCAGCGCGCATCGCCGTCGAAGCGGAAGTCGCTCCAGGTCCAGGTCTGGCGCAGCAGCAGCGAGCCGTCCGCCAGTTCGACGGGCAGGCGCCAGTCCAGACCGGCCTCGATTCCCTGGTGGATCGTCTTGTCGGCGTTGAAGGTGGCGGTGGGAATGTCCGGGCCTGTGATGAAGTTCAGCATCTCGCCGTCGATCTGGCTGCGATAGGCGGTCAGGTCCCAGGCTAGGGTGCCGCGCCGTCCGCGCGTGCCGATCTCGGCGGTCCAGGCGTCCTGAACCTCGACCGGGACGAAGCCGGCCAGCGGGGCCTGCACCAAGGCCCCATAGGTCGGCGGCTCGACCGAGCGGGTGACGTTGGCGAAGACCTGGGCGCCGTCTTCGGCTTCCCACAACAGGCCCAGACGCGGCGAGAACCAGTCGTAGTCGATGCTGTCGTCATTGGCCGGGGCCAGGTGGTCGCGATAGTCGCGCGTGGCGCGTCCCCAGGACCCGCCCGCCACCAGGGCCAGCCGGTCGGTGACGAACAGCCGCCCCTCGGCGAAGACGTCCAGCCCCGTCGCCTCCTGCTTGCCCTTGGCGGTCAGGGCTCCGCGATTACCGGCGATGTTGACGTAGCGCAGGGCGTCCAGGTCGCCGTCACGCCAGCTGAAGCCATAGAAGGCGTCGGCGCGCAGGCCCGCGACCTGACCCGTCCAGTCGATGCGGGCGAAGGCGCCGCGCGTGGCGCTTTCCTGATCCACGACCTGGAAGATCGGGTGATAGAGCGACTTCTCCCAGCCCCAGACAGCGCCTTCGAACAGGGTGGATTCATTGAAGCGCCAGCGCGTCTGCAGCGTCAGGCGCTTGACCGTCAGGTCGCGGGCCTGATCCCCGGTCAGGGCCGAGGTCGAGGCCATGCGCGGCGTCTTCAGCGCCTGATCTAGGGTCAGGGCGCCGGGGATGTCCTGCTTGATGTCCGCCGCCTGGGCGATCAGGCGCACCTCGCGGTCCTCGCCGAACGAACGCCCGGCGTTGACGGTCAGGCGGCCTTGCGACTGTTCGCTGTGGTCGCGCCAGCCGTCGCTCTGCATCCCGGTAGCGGCGGCGTAGACGTCCCAGTCGCCGTGCGTGCGAGCGACGGCGGCGTGGCCGCGCCAGGACTCGAAGCTGCCGCCTTCCAGCTGAAGCAGGTTCTCTTGCAGCGCCGTACGGCCCGTCGGCGTGACCAGATTGATCGCCCCGCCCAGCTGCGCCCCGCCGAAGCGCAGGGTGTTCGACCCCTTCCACACCTCGATGTAGCGGGCGCTCAGCGCGTCCACGCTCTGGAAGTCGGAGAAGCCGTCGGCGTCGGCGAAGGGCACGCCGTCCTGGGCGAACAGGACGCCGCGCTGGTGGAAGCCCTGGGCTATGCCCGAGCCGCGAATGGAGAGGCGGCTTTCCTCGCCGTAGCGTTTTTGCGCCAGGACGCCGGGCACGTTCCTCAGGGTGTCGGCAAAGCCTTGGGCGAAGCGGTCGGCATAGCTCTCGGCCGAGACGACGGCCACGGCGCCGGGGGTGCGGCTGAGACGGTCGCGCGCCTCGGCCACGACGGCGGGGTCCTCGGCGTTGCGGCGGCCGGTGACGATGATGCTGTCGACGACGGTGGCCGGACCTTCAGCGTTCGGCCCATCAGCCTCGGAGGCATGAGCAAGGGCGGGCGCAAGGCAGGCGCCGATGAGCAGCGCGCACGGCGCCGCAGTGGTCTTGAAAGACATGAAACTGGAATCCTGAAAACAGAAATGCAGCCGCGCGGTCCGTCAGCAGGCGCGCGGCGTCGATAGGTCTGGCTTTCAGGCGTGGGGCGGGGCGGTGGACGGCGGGCGCGGCGGCGCGCGGGCCGGCGGCGGCGGGCTGACGCGGAACGGCGCATAGGCGACCGGCGCTACCATGCGGACGGCGGGTGCCGGAGCGGGCGCGGGCGGTTCGGGCAGGGCGGCCAGCAGCGGCATGACGCAGGCCGCGCACTTGGCCCCGACATGCTGCTTGACCGGGCCGTCGACGCCGCCGGTCTGGATCGTCTGCGGCCCCTCGGCCGAGCAGATGACGATGGGCTGACCGGGAACCGAGGCCGCCAGGGCCGCGAACGGCAGCAGGGTTCCGATCACGATGGCGAACGTCGCGGCCAGGAAGGCCAGCGAGCGCGCAATCGACCAGTTTTCACTCTGGGACCGGGTCACGGGGCGGGGCTTAAACCTTCCGACAACGTGAAGCTAGAGCGACGGGACGCCGCGCACCCTCGACAATGGTCGTTTCTCTGTGTCAGCGTCGGCGGACTAGCTCAGGGAAGACCTCATGATCCGCGCACTCGGACCCTTCGCCGTCGCCATGCTGCTTGCCGCGCCCGTCTTCCCTTCTCAAGCATGGGCGCAACAGGTGGAGGAGGGACCGGGCGGTCCCGACCGCGTCTCCCTGACCGTCTATAATCAGAACATCGCCTTGGTAGAGGATGTGCGGAACCTGAACGTGCCCGCCGGGCGCTCGCGTCAGGAGTTTCCGGGGGTGTCGGCCAGCATCCGGCCCGAGACGGTCGGCCTGTCGGGACGCGGCCTGTCGGTGGTGGAGCAGAACTTCGACTATGACCTGCTGACACCGGGCAAGCTGATGGAAAGCGCCGTCGGCGGCGACATCGGCATCGTCCGCACCAACCCCGGTTCGGGCGCGCAGACCACCGAGCGCGCCCGCGTCCTGGCGGCGAATCAGGGGGTGGTCTTGCAGATTGGAAACCGGATCGAGGTGCTGCGCGACGACGGGGTGCCGACGCGGGTCATCTTTGACCGGGTGCCGGAAAATCTGCGCCCGCGCCCGACGCTCAGCGTCACCCTGGACGCCGAAGGCGCCGGCCGTCGCGAGACGACGCTGTCCTATCTGACCACCGGCCTGACGTGGAAGGCGGACTATGTCGCGCGCTTCGACGAGAAGGCGGGCAGGCTGGACCTGACCGGCTGGATCACCATCACCAACAACTCGGGCGCTACGTTCAGCAACGCCCAGACGCGGGTGGTGGCGGGCGACGTCAACCTGATCAACCAGGGCGGCTACAACCCGCGCGGCGTGGTGCGGCCCGGCCAGCGCGGCAATGGCACGCAGACGGGCGGGCAGGGCGCCCTGGCCGACGTCTATGTCTATCCGCTGCCGGAAGCCGTCACGGTCGCCAACAACCAGACCAAGCAGGTCGGCCTGATCGACGCGGCGGGCGTGCCGGCGACCAAGCGCTATCTGAACGTCATCGACGGCTTCCAGACCTTTGAGGAGCCGGTCGCGGCCGAGGTCGGCGTCATCTTCAGCAATGGATCGGGGAACGCCGCCCGCGCCCTGCCGGCGGGCGTCATGCGCGTCTATGTCAAGGACGAGGCGGGCGAGCCGCGCTTCATCGGCGAGGATCAGGTCGATCACTCGCCCGCCGGGTCAGAGGTCGTGATCACGACCGGCGAGGCCTTTGACGTGACGGTGCAGCCGCGTCTGGTCTCGTCCGAACGCACGTCCAGGCGCTTGGTGGACTATTTCCGCACCCGCTATGCGATGGAATACACGGTCCGCAACGCCCGACCCGAGCCGGTGACGGTCGAGGTGCGCCAGCGCGGTCTGGGCCGCGACACCGAACTGTCGGAGCAGAGCATCGAAGGCGAGATGCGCGACGCCCGCACCGTGGTCTGGAGCGTGCCCGTGCCCGCCAACGGCGAGACCAAGCTGACCGCGACCATCACGACCGGCGGCTGAGCCTATGCGCCGCCTTCTGGCGATCACGACGGCCCTGACGCTGCTGGCGCCCTCGGCCTGGGCACAGGTTGAGAGCCTGTCCGCGCGCCCGGATACGGCGACCGTGGTCATCTATCGCGACCAGCCGGTCGATACGGTCGCCCTGATGGAGCAGTCGCGTCAGCCGTGGAGCCGTCTGGACCAGCAGGGTCTGGCCCTGATCGTCGAGACGCGCACCGTGGACCTGCCGGCGGGCGAGGGCGTCGTCCGCTTTCGCGGCGTCGCCACCGGCATCGTGCCGCAAAGCGCGGTGCTGGAGGGCCTGCCCGCCCATGTGGTCGAGCGCAACGCCGACTTCGACCTGCTGTCGCCCGCCAGCCTGATGGAGAAGTCGGTGGGCGAGGTGGTGCGCGTGGTCCGCACCAATCCCGCCACCGGCGAACAGGTCGAGAAGGCCGCCGTGATCCGCGCAGGCGCGCAAGGCACGGTGCTGGAGATCGACGGCCGGTTCGAGGCCCTGGACTGCTCCGGCCAGACCGAGCGCGTCATCTTCGATCGCGTGCCCGAGGGGCTGGGCGACCAGCCCGTATTGTCGGTGCGGACGCGGGCCGAGCGGGCCGGGCGCTACACCGTCACTTTGGCCTATCTGGCGACGGGGTTGCAATGGTCGGCCGACTATGTCGCGCGGCTGAACCCGGACGGGCGGACGCTGGACCTGACCGGCTGGCTGACCCTGGCGAACTTTGGCGGGACGGGTTTCCCCGATGCGCCGGTGCAGGTGGTGGCCGGGACGTTGCGCAAGGACGAAGGCACCGTGCCAGTGGAGCCGGTGGTGCGCTATCAGCAGACGGGGTGTTGGCCGCAGGGGACGACGACCTTTGGCAGCGGGCTGGAACCCACCTACAAACAGGATCGCATGGAGTACGGCGCGCCGCCGCCTCCGCCGCCCGCCATGGCGGCCCGGATGGCGATGGAAGAGATCGTTGTCACCGGCAGTCGCATCGCCCGCCAAGGCGAACTGGGCGACTACAAGATCTACACCCTGCCTGAACCGACAACGGTCGCCGCGCGCCAGACCAAGCAGGTGCGCTTTCTCGAGCGCGAAGACGTGGCCTATGAGCGAGTCTATCGCGCCTACGTGCCGAACGGTAACGAAGAAGCTCGCCCCATGGCGATCCTGCTGAAACTGAAGAACGAGGAAGCGGCTGGCCTCGGCATCGCCCTGCCGGGCGGATCGGTGGCGGTGATGCAGCCGGACGGGGCGGGCGGCGTCCTGCTGGCCGGTCAGGATCGGTTCGTGGACAAGGGCGTGGGCCTGCCCGTGCGGCTGACGTTTGGTGAATCGCCTGATGTGCAGGCGCAGACGCGGCTGGTGAAGTCGAGCAGGGCGACCCGGGGGGCGGTGACGACGAAACGCTCGGAAGTCGAGACGACGGTCACCAACGCCCGTTCGGAACCTGTGACCGTCGAATTGGTGGCAGACGCGGCGGGCCAGCGCGGCTTCCGCCTTCGCAGTCAGTCTTTGCGAAGCCGCATTGATGACACCGGCTATCCGGTCTGGACCCTGACGGTCCCGGCGAACGGTGCGGCGACGTTAAGCGCGGCGTGGACGACGACGGATTGAGTTCTGATCACCCTCTCCCGTCGGGAGAGGGTTACTCCCCCTTGGCCGCCTGCCTCGGGCTGAACTTGGGGGCGGGGGCCAGGCGCATGACCTCGCCCTGATAGCGTTCGTCGTCGCCGGCGGCGGCAAACGGCAGGGCGTCGGCGCAGGCTTGGAGCAGGGTGTCCAGCCAGGGCTTTTCGGCCTTGTGGAAGTCGCCCAGGACGTGGGGCATGACCAGGTGGCTCTCGCCCGGATGGCCCACGCCCATGCGGCCGCGGCGGAAGTCGGCGCCCAGGTGGCTGATCAGGCTGCGGACGCCGTTCTGGCCCGCAGCGCCGCCGCCGGTCTTCATGCGGAAGCGGCCGGGGGCCAGGTCGATCTCGTCGTGGAAGACCATGATCTCGCTGGGCTTGATCTTGTAGAAGCGCGCGGCCTCGCCGACCGCGCGGCCGCTCTCGTTCATGAAGGTCTGAGGCTTCATCAGCAGGACCTTGACCGGGCCGTTGGCGCTGTCGACCTCGCCCTCGCTGACGATGGACTGGAACTTGGCTCGCTCGGGACCGAAGCGCCAGCGGCGTGAGATCTCGTCCACGGCCATGAAGCCGATGTTGTGGCGGTTCTTTTCGTATTTTGCGCCCGGATTGCCGAGCCCGGCGATGATGATCATGCGGCCCTCATGCCCTGTGCTTCGGGCAAAGAAAAGCCCCGCGCCGGCGAACCGGGCGGGGCTGAATCTTTGGAAGAAGAAACCTCTTAGGCTTCGACTTCGGCTTCTGCCGCCGTATCGCCGGCGTCCGACTGAGCCGCGGCCGAGTTCTTGATCGTGGCGATCACGAAGTCGCGGTCGGTGATGGTCGCCGTGGCGCCCTTGGGCAGGGTGATGTCCGACATGCGGATGGTTTCGCCGATTT
>Ga0265296_1002808_pt1 | contig 16948 bp, 21 predicted proteins | sample MunlanPumphouse1_FD_189073 | JGI IMG/M metagenome (GOLD analysis project Ga0265296, IMG submission 189073) | Groundwater microbial communities from a municipal landfill in Southern Ontario, Canada - Pumphouse #1 | ecosystem: Environmental > Aquatic > Deep subsurface > Groundwater | place... | reverse complement strand
TCAGCGGATTTACCAACGTAAGCAGTAATCTGACCCGTTCCCATCATTTTAAAAACATCACGGGATTGCTGTAAGGTATCGTGTTAACTTTATAGAGCAACAAGAACCTCAGTATAGAATAATACAGCCGGGAATGACGCAGCCTATACAACCCTCCCTTGTTCTTCAGCTAAATATATATAAAAACCGCCCTTTAGGCGGTTTAAAATACGGTGGTTTTTGTTTTATATTTCCCTACAGTTTCATCATCTTTTTTTAACTTAGATACATCTACTCCTAGGGTAACGTAAGTTTTATGAGTTTCTCTTTTTTTTGATTCCCTTTCTTCAGTTTTAGACATCTTAAAAAACCTCCTTCATTTTATTTTTTTAGTATGCCACAAAAAGAATTGGGATATAATAAGTTATTTTTGTCATATTTTCAAAAAAAAGCAGGATAAATATACCATAATAAAACAGTATTCTCAAAGATAAATTTGATGACCAAGAAAAAGCAAAGTAACTTTCTAAAGTATTAACAGATGGACGATATACACATAATTACCCTATAACCTCTGAAATACTAAAAGATATGGGCTTACCTGTATCGCTAGGTCTATTCAGGGAGATCTATAAATTAATGGTATTATATCCTCAACCACCACAAAGAAGGCCATTTATTCAGTATATACCTGCACCATACAAGAGGGTTAATAGGCCAGAAAAGGAATAAACTTCACTTGTCTTTGCCTACTTACAGATAAGTCTCATAAAACAAAATATGGGGTTAATAATAACTATCAATAAACAATAAAAACGAGAATAAAGTATTGTACAAATATATAATACGAAATAAGCTTAGGAGTGATAATTACGGGGTGGGTCGTCCTTTTTACAACAGCATGGTTTCTGGCATTGATGCTGATACCTCGGACGTATCGGAACCGGTTATGGCCGGTTGGAATAGTAGGATTAGTGGTGATTTATTTAATGGCAACAACAAATCTAAAATCAGATCCGCTAACTCCATTTAAGAAATTGGAATTGCCGACTAATGAAAAAGAAACATATGTTATTTTCCTATCTGGACTTGATTCCCATTGCGACGGCACACCATATAACCAGATGGGCTTTGAATATATTCGTAATCAATTTAACCGGGCGGGACTCACATATAATGATGAACATTTTTTAATGTACAGCTATACCGGCGGAAAAGTAGAGGCAGGTCGGTGGTATCCAAATCCATATGAATCGGTAGATACCGGCCAACCGATTCAGTTTGGCGTTATGCACTTAAAAAATATGATTGACGAATTTACCCTGCATCACCCACACGCCCGTTACATACTGGTGGGTCACAGCCTCGGTGGCAGGATTGCCTTTGATTACGTTACAAAGTACCATCTGGGGAAACTAGGACCTATTAAGGGGGTTATAACTCTTAACTCTCCCCTAATTGGGACATCATATTATAGGGTTGTTGATATCCTTGCAACTTTCCGGAGCATCTGGGGTTCTCCTGTGGTCAAGCAATTAGCGGCTGAGTACCAATTGAGAAACGATTTAGGTATAGTAGAACAAAAAATAGAAGCTGCCCGCAGGATGACTGAGGCAGGTATTTATCTGGCTACATTTGGAACCAGACAGGATATCATTGTTAACCCACTATTGGCCTGTCTGACAGATGAGTATGGCTATCCGTTAAACAGGGGGCATATTGTGTCCGCTAATTTATTACGCGGGGCTTTTAAAGACTTAGGGAGTCATATGCAAATATTATGCTTTGAAAAAGTGGCTAATTATATAATTTTGGTTTATAGCTGTCCGTCTAACCCAACTCGCATATATAATAGCCATGTTATTAACCACAATAAGGGATAATAGTCAGCAAAAAATAATACCCGTTCTTATAATATATTTTTGAGTCTTATGGTTTCTTTTTCCGGGATGTGTTTAATCATTAACTTTAATTCTGATAATTGCCCCCGGGAAAGTGCGGTGTTTTTTGTCGCGACATACTCCTTAACCTTAGCCATGGAAAATTCAATGTTATCAATTTCCGAGTGGTCCAAAACAGTGGGCCACCATTTTGCTTTTTTATCCCAGACTTTTTCCAATTCAGCAGTTTGCGCGTAGGCCTTATCCCATTGATTTCTTTCAAGCCCTTGTTCTATTTGTCCGATATTTTGCAGTAATTCGCTGGCAGACGCTTGTAATAGATGATTTGTCCAAAATCCCAATGATATAACTGCCGCAAATATAATAAGAAGAGCTAATAACAGCCTCATAGTAAAACTCCTTTGGAGAAAATATTTTATACCGCCTTTGATTTAACTTGATAAAATAACTTCCCTTCAGTGTCGAGACTTGCAAAAAGCACTTCTTTAAAGTTGTTAACGCCAAATTTTTGTAATTCAGATTTCAGCCAGTCCTCATTAAGGTTGATTTTGGCCAGATTTTTACTGAAGACATAGCCGTCAATAATAAGTGTAATCGGCAAGCCCTCGTACATCGTAGGCAAATTCATATCCGCCGGAACTATAGGCCTTTTCTGGGATTTTGGAATAACACTCAACTCACCGCTGGTTTCCAGAATAGCAAATTCCACGTCGGCTATATTTGGTACATTTTTGGCTCTCAACTGCTCCAGTAAATCATTAATGTTGTAGCGAATCCGGGCGAGTTCTTTCTCAATGATTTTTCCGTTTTCAATCAGCACACTGGGAGTGCCGCAGATAACCCCCCTGGCCCGCTCGCTTTTTAAGGAGACATATGATAGCGCAACCTGAGCCACTAACAAAGTAAAAATCGGAAAAAGGCCGCTAGCGAGGGGTATTCCGGTATTCTCCATTGGAATTGCCGCCAAAGCTGAAAGCATAATTACGATTACCAGTTCGTATGGCTGCAGCTGACCTATTTGTCTCTTTCCCATTAACCTCAAACCAATAACTACTACAGCAAATAAAATTATTGTGCGTATAATCCCAAGGAGCATATTATCCTTCCCTTGCAAATTAATTTCTACATAATTATTTCCCGGTGTTATAAATTATATTTTGTCTGTTTCTACCAATGTTCCACATATGGTAAAAATCCATTGAATAAGATTTTTATTGTGGGGGACCATTAGATTTGCAAAAAAAATCCATAAACGAGGAGGAAATGCAATGACAGTCGGATCCCAGGTAAAGCAGACATTGGCCAACCTAAAAAGTTGCCAGGCAAACCTTGAGACCTTTGCTCTCCAAACCCAAAATCAACAGGCAAAACAGCTTTTTGCCAGTGCGGCCCAGCAAACAAAAGCAATTGTTGACTCCTTGGAGCCAAGGGTTACTCAAATCGAAAATGAAGAGCCTCAGTATAAAGGGTTTTAACATTAAGGGTGTCCCAGCCTAGAGACCGGATCACCAGGATCCGGTCTCGGTTTTTTCGTATATAAATTTATTTTGATATACAGAATACTGTTAAGTGAGAGGGGTAACTTAGTATGACAATCAGTGCGCAGGTCAAGCAGACCCTGGCCAGCCTTAAGGGCGTTCAGGCCACATTAGAAACCTTTGCTTCAGCCGGGGAAAACCCGGAAGCAAAAGAAATGCTGAGCCGCAATTCGCAAAAGATTGCTATTATTATAAAGGATTTGGAAAAGAGACTCGGTGTTTTAGAATTTGAAGAGCCACAATATAAAGGCTTCTAGCAATCTAATGAAGGAGAAATCCAAATGCCCGAGTGGTTAAGCATTTTGCTCCGTTCTGCCGGTTTATTTATTCTCACCCTGCTTCTTGTCCGCCTTATAGGGAAAAGGCAAACCTCCCGGTTGACCTTTTTTGATCTGGTTACCGGCATTGCAATCGGAGTTATAGCTGCCGCCATTTCTTTGAATCTGGTCGTTATCCTGGCCAACGGTCTTATTGCCCTGGTTGTTTGGACCGGGTTTCCTGCGTTAATCTATCTTTTATCAATAAAATACAAAGCGGTAAGGGATATTGTTCAGGGAAAAGAAACAGTCCTGATTAACCACGGCAAAGTCCTGGAAGATAAGCTGCTGGAAGCCCGTTTTACACCTGAAGATTTGTTGAGCCAGCTGCGAAAGAAAAATGTATTTAATTTTGCTGATGTAGAATTCGCCGTGCTTGAACCTACCGGAGAGGTAAGCGCACTTCTCAAGAAAGATAAACAACCTCTTACCGCCAAGACCGCAGGATTAAACGCCGGACAGGAAAGCGTGCCCCAGACGGTTATGCTTGACGGAATTATAATGGACGAACCGCTCACGGCGATGGGATTAAACAGGCGCTGGCTGCATACGGAGTTGGAAATAGTTGGGGTAGCGCCTGAAAACGTCTTTATTGCTCAAGTGGATTCCGTAGGGCAGTTATATCTTGACCTGTTTGATGACGCCATTCAGGTACCCAAACCCAAAGCAAAAGAGTTGGCTTTCGCTACCCTGAAAAAATGTCAGGCGGACTGTGAATTGTACGCATTAGGTACAAAGCAGCCGGAAGCTAAAGAGATGTACGGAAAGTCTTCCGGAATATTGTCAGAAGTAATTGAAGAATTAGAGCCTTTGCTGAAAAGGTAAGGGGGCTTACGAAATTGTCCAATAAGAAAAAGAAGAAATTAACTCCGGTACAACAGCAGTATCATTCCTTTTCTAAAGCGAGAGAGCCTCAACGACCAGTGTTGCTAAATGTTATCAGGGCATTTTTAGCGGGAGGAACAATCTGTCTCCTCGGTCAATTTATTCAGGATTTTTTCCTCTGGAATTTTAATTTTACTGAAAAGACAGCAGGAGATCCGACAGTGGCTGTATTGATTCTGCTCTCAGTCATTCTTACGGCTTCAGGTGTGTATGATCATATCGCCCAATGGGCCGGCGCCGGAACAGCTGTGCCGGTAACCGGGTTTGCCAATTCCATTGCCTCAGCAGCTATCGAACACCGAAGTGAGGGATTTGTGCTTGGTGTTGGTGCAAGTATGTTTCAGTTGGCAGGTTCGGTAATTGTTTTTGGTGTTTTTGCGGCCTTTGTGGTTGTCCTCATTAAAACAACATTGGCATTGTTGGGGGGATCCTAGTATGCTGCACGGGCACCAGACCTGGGTTTTTCCCAACAAACCATCAATTGTTTCAACGGCAACCGTTGGAGGACCCTTTGAAGCAGAGGGGCCTCTGGCGGAGGATTTTGATCTCCTTCACGGCGACTTATGGCTAGGGCAGGACAGCTATGAAAAAGCAGAAAAAAAGATGCTGGAAGAGGCCTGCGAAATGGCTATTCAAAAGGCCGGTTTACAAAAACAGGACATTCAGTTCTTTCTAAGCGGGGACCTGATGAACCAGATTATTTCCAGCAGCTTTGCTGCCAGAACACTGGCGGTGCCCTATCTTGGGCTTTACGGGGCCTGTTCCAGTTCGATGGAGAGCCTTACTTTAGGTTGCTTGATAGTAGACAGCGGGTCCGGCAATTATGTTCTCTGTGGTACCTCCAGTCACAATGCGGCAGCTGAAAAGCAATACAGGTATCCCACTGAATATGGGTCTCAAAAACCTCCCACCGCCCAGTGGACGGTGACCGGCGCCGGTGTTGCCCTCCTTAGCTCCAAAGGGGAAGGTCCCAGAGTTACCTCTGCCACCATCGGCAGAGTAGTGGATATGGGAGTGACCGACCCTTTTAATATGGGGAGCGCTATGGCGCCGGCTGCGGTGGATACTATTACAGCTCATTTCAGGGACTTGCGGATTTCACCCCAGGATTACGATCTTATAGCCACCGGGGACCTGGGACGGGTGGGGCACAGGATTGCCGGAGATCTGTTGAAAAAACACGGCCTGGAGATACCGGAAGACAGATTTACAGACTGCGGCATACTTATTTACAGCAAAGACCAACCTGTGGTGTTGGCCGGAGGCAGCGGTTGCGGTTGCTCGGCGACCGTTACCTACGGGCATATATTAAACAGGGTGAAAAAGGGGGAACTGAAAAAGGTTTTGATTGTTGCTACCGGGGCACTTCTGTCTCCCTTGTCTTATCAGCAGAAGGAAAGCATTCCCTGCGTCGCCCACGCTGTTTCCATTGAGTTTAACCATTAGAGGTGATTTTTTTGGAAATTTATTTTTGGGCTTTTGTGGTTGGCGGGCTTATTTGTGTTATTGGGCAATTGTTGCTGGATGTAGGCAAGTTTACTCCAGCTCATGTCATGAGTATTCTTGTGGTGTCAGGCGCTATCCTTGATGGTTTGGGTCTGTACGAACCCCTGATTGATTTTGCCGGCGCCGGCGCCACTGTTCCAATAACCAGTTTTGGGAATGCTTTAGTTCACGGGGCTTTAGCTGAAGCTCAACAAGTAGGAATAATTGGAATTCTTACCGGGATCTTTGAAGTCACCAGCGCAGGGATATCCGCGGCCATAATTTTTGGCTTTCTCGCCGCTTTGCTATTTAAGCCTAAAGGATAGAAGAAAGGTGACACCGTGAAAATCATTCTGAAAGTTATTGTTTTTTCTCTTATATTATCAGTAACGGCAGGTTGCAGCATGCGAAACCCTTCTTTTAAAAAGCGGCACCCGGAACAGCAGATAAACCAGGATGAAAAACAAATCCAAATTAATCCCGAGCTTGCCGAAAGAGCAAAGAAAACAGCCGAAACAGTGAAAGGTGTCAAGGAGAGTACGGCTGTGGTTATTAATAATGAAATATCGATTGCTATTAAAGTAAGTGGTTTTGACAGATTGCGTTTAAAACTAATTAAGGTCGAAGTACATGATAAAATCAAAGAATTTAATAAGGATTATAATGTCTATGTTACCTCTGACAAAAAGCTTTTTAAGCAGCTGCAACAAATAGAAACCCAAATTAGAGGAGAACAGGATAAGCCGCTTATAGATATACAAAAGAAGGTTAATAAAATCAATGAAGATATGCACGGCTAGGCTGATATGTAGGATGTATTTTAAAAAATAGAAGGTGAAAGGTGATGCTACAATGCCAGAAGAACTAAGACCTACTATCTCTGTATCTAAGCCCTTAGGCACCCTGGTTGCCGGTAATAAGCGCCGGCTTCGTTCCTTTAAAGACAATTTAAGAGGAAGGGTTTCAATAAGGGAAGGCTTTCCAAATACATAAATTCCGACTCAGTAAGAGTTACAGCTTAAAGGAGGAATTTTATGGATTTGCGAAAAATCGCTATAACAATAATAGTTATTACTATAACTGTAATTGTTAAGTGTTGCTCATTAAAAATAAATGCTTATATATGTTCGTAAGAGCAGGGAATTCTCAGTTAGATATTGCCGGTGGGAGATTAAAGTGCATTAAGGCAAAGCAAACAAAGAACACTCCATAAGTGTTTCAACTCTACTATCATCAATAGACTGAAATTCTTTAAAGTTTGCTAAATTTGATGTTAAAAGATACCCATACAAACTAAGTATTCTACGAGCAAATCCATGATAGTTAGAAATAAATAACTTACTATTGATTTCTGCTGGAGTTTTAATTGACGAAAGCCTCATTGGCGCCGTGCTTGACCTGCTGGCAGGCCCGTTTGATCTGACGGTGCGAGGGGAAGTGTTTTTGTCTGTCAAACAGTCCTTAATGGTTCGCCAGGTGTGCAACTTGAGCGGGTGAAAAGGGTTTTCTCTCATCCCCAAGCCCTGGCCCAATGCCGCGACTTTCTCCGCCGGGAATTGCCTGCCGCCTTGTTGACTGAGTGTTCCAGTACTGCTGCGGCCGCCAGGCGGGTAGCCGCAAGAAACCGCCCCTGGGCCGCGCTTGGTCCGGCCAGGGCTGCCGCGCGCGGAATACGGGCTTCAGGTAGTTGTACCCGTTGCTAACGACTACCAGGACAACGTGACTCGCTTTTGGGTGGTGGGGAAGGAGCAATTGCCTTGTTCTTTAGAACACAGCCATAAGACGTCTCTCATTTTCGGTGTTGGGGACCGGCCCGGAGCGCTGTATGCTATACTGCGTGAATTCACGGTGCGCGGAATTAACCTGACCCGTATCGAATCAAGGCCGGCCAAAAAAAATCTGGGTGACTATTTGTTCTTCATTGATTTTATGGGTGCGCAGGGTCAGCCCGAGGTTCAGGAAGCGCTGCGCGAGGTGGCAAATATAACCCTGTGTCTGAAGGTTTTAGGTTCCTATCCGGCGTGGGGCCACGCTAGTGCAGGAATATCCGGCCATAGATCGAACGGTTCCGGAGAAGCTCTCTCCAACCTCCGGCAAGAACTGGACGTGGTGGATGCTCAAATGGTAGAGTTACTGGTGCGGCGTACCAGGTTGGTCGACCGGGTGGTTCTGCTAAAACAGGGCATGCGAGATGTAAGAGACACGGCAAGAGAAAATCAAATCTTGTCACGTGTTCATCAGCTTTCACTGGCCCGGGGCGGAGATCCAAAACTTGCAGAAGAGTTATGGAGAGTAATTCTAGATTATTCAGTATATCGTCAGAAAGATCAATTGATTTCCAGTGCAACTGCCAAGAAACATTAATTGGCCTGCTTTCGCTTAGAATAAAGGTTGGATGCCGCGTTTTTTGTAAAATCTAAGGTATGCAACTATTGACCCGTAACAAAGCCCGTGCTTTGTTACGGGTTATTTTTATGGATAGAATATTTAATCACCCGTTCAAATCGCAAGTATATAATGTTAAGCCAGGGAAATAATACACAAGTCGGTGAATATTAATAATTTTTTATATTATGGGAGATGGCCATCAGTTGGCAAGGTTTATTAAACCGCTCAGATCCCGATTGCTTGGTCGGAGAAAATCGAGTTCAGGGAAGGACAACAGTTCCCAGGATCAAGCAGTCGACAATGCTTTTTCTAACCAGGAACTGCAAAACCAGGATTTAAGCGCCGACCTGCAGGCCAACCTGCTGCATATAAAGGAAATTTTGAGTGATTGCAGCGACGTGGTCTACAGGGAGTTTGACTTTGCCCAGGACGAGCGGATCAAGCTGGCCATTATCTATGTGGACGGCATGGTTGATAAAATGCAGATCACTTCCCAGATTATGCGCAGCCTGATGCTGGACGCCCCGCTGGTGGAGCAGGGCGAGGAATTCACCAGGGCCCGGGCATTGACGCTCATAAAAAAGAGGCTTTTACCCGTTCAACAGGTCGAGGAAACAAATAATCTAGGTAAAGTCATTGACGCCGTTTTATCGGGTGATACCGTTTTGCTGGTGGACGGGCACGCATGCGCAATCATCAACGCCTCCAGGGGCTGGGAAAGCCGGAAAGTAGAAGAATCCCAGACGGAAATGGTGGTGCGGGGTCCCCGGGAGGCCTTTGTCGAAACCATACGGGTTAATTTATCCCTGCTCCGCCGAAAAATAAAAAACCCCAACTTAAAGATTGAAACCATGAGGCTGGGGGAAGTAACTAAAACCGATGTGGCGGTAGTTTACATCAAAGGTATTGTTAACGATAAGCTGGTTACCGAGGTCAAGGAACGGCTAAACAGAATTAAAATTGATGCCATCCTGGAAACCGGTTACATCGAGGAACTGATCGAGGACAACCCCTGGAGCCCTTTTTGTTCCCTTAACCACACCGAGCGTCCCGACAGAGTGGCGGCGCAGTTGCTGGAAGGCCGGGTGGCCATACTGGTGGACGGCACTCCCTACGCGTTGACTGCGCCGCTTTTGTTTGTAGAGTCCCTGCAGACTCCGGAGGACTACTACCAGCGGTGGCCGATCAGCTCGGCGACAAGGCTGCTCCGGCTGTTCACTCTCATTCTTTCGCTTTTAGCGCCTTCACTGTACGTTGCCGTTATTACCTACCACCATGAGATGCTGCCCACCGCCCTGCTTTTAAGTCTGGCGGCCCAGCGGGAAGTGGTGCCCTTTCCGGCCTTTATCGAAGCATTTGGTATGGAAGTCGCCTTTGAGATCCTGAGGGAAGCCGGCATCCGCCTGCCGCGCCAGGTGGGCCAGGCGGTCAGCATCGTGGGAGCGCTGATCATCGGGGAGGCCGCCGTGCGGGCCGGGCTTGTAGGCGCCGGGACGGTCATCGTGGTGGCCCTGACGGGCATCGCCTCCTTTGCTTATTGTTACTCCGCCAGCATTTCCATCCGCCTATTAAGATTTCCCTTATTGGTGCTGGCGGGTACCCTGGGGCTTTACGGGGTGATCTGCGGGGTGCTTACCATCCTGGTGCACCTGGCCACTCTGCGCTCATTCGGCGTTCCCTTCCTGTCTCCGGTGGCTCCGCTTAGCGCCGGTGACCTGAAAGACGTGGCCGTACGGGTACCCTGGTGGGCCATGCTGCACCGTCCACGGCTGATCGGCATGGCGAACCCGCAGCGGGAAGCAGGGGGACTTAAACCAACTCCGCCCCCAGCCGGGCGGAAACAGTGAAGGTGGTGAGCGTCAATGCCTGAAGTGGGCAAAATTGACAGTAAGCAGGCCATTTTATTAATGGTGATCATGGTTCTTCCTACGGGCTTTCTTTTTGTGGCTGCCGTGACCGCCCATTTGGCCAGGCAGGATGGCTGGATCTCTATTTTGCTGGCCACTCTTGTCGCGCTGCTTATCGCCTGGCTGGCGGTAAGCCTTGGCCTTCGCTTTCCGGGAAAAACCCTGTTCCAGTTTGCTGAGGTAATCCTGGGCAGGTGGCCGGGAAAGGTTGTCGCCTTCCTGTACATCTGGTGGTATATCCATATGAACGCCGAAGTCCTCCGGCAGTATGGATCTCTTTTGGTTGCCGCCTTCATGCCTGAAACGCCGATAAGTGTTTTCATGCTGCTCATCATGGCTATAGCAGCTTATGCCGTACGCAACGGCCTGGAGGTGTTCAGCCGGGTAAATCAACTTATTCTTCCACTCATTTTGGTGTCGGTTGTCATCCTGAATATTTTAGCTGCCCCCGAAATGAACATAAAACAAATACTGCCGGTTTTTGAACACGGGGCCGTGCCTGTTGTAAAAGGAGCCGTCATGCCCGCTGCCTGGATAGGGGAGATCATCACCATGACCGTCCTTATTCCCTACCTGAACAAAGCAAAAGAAGCTTACCGGATTGCCGTAACGGCCACTCTAATTACCGGGTTTTTTATGCTCATTACACAACTTGTCGACATAGCAATATTTGGTCCGATCACTGCCGCGTGGCTTTTCCCGGGCTTGGACGGTGTCAGGATGATCCACCTGGCCAATTTCCTGGAACGGCTGGAGCCTGTTGTTATGGTCATCTGGGTGGCCGGGGTTCTCGTGAAAATAAGTGTTTTTTATTGGGCGGCGGCACTGGGCAGCGCCCAGTGGCTGGAACTAAAGGACTACAAGCCCCTGGTTTTGCCGGTAGGAGTAATCATTTATGCCCTTTCGATTATGGCGCATGACAGCCTTCTGGATTTGTTTGCCTTCCTGGGCATGTTTTGGGGTCCTTATGCCCTGACCTTATTTATTGTGGGTATTCCCCTCCTCTTGCTGATTGTTGCAGTGATCAGGGGACAGGGAGGATCGCGACATTGAGGAAACTGCTGGCCTGTTTAGCTTTGTTGATAATTATGGCCGGTATCTTAAGCGGCTGCTGGAGCCGTAAAGAAATGAGTGAACTGGCCATTGTCCTGGGGGCGGGGATTGATCGAACCCCCGACGGTCAAGTCCGGTTAACTCTACAGCTGGCCAGACCCGGCGCTTTAGCTGGCGCCGGCGGAGAGGGTGCCGGGGCAAAGGAACCCACTACCTGGGTTATTTCAGAGACAGGCAGCACCATTCTTGACGTGCAGAGAAAACTGGCGATGCGGATCTCCCGCCACATTAACTGGACCCATAACGTAATTGTGGTTTTTGGGGAGGAAGCGGCCCGTCACGGAATGCGCCAGTATACGAATTTTTTCACCCGTTCGCCGCAGACCCGGGAAATCACATGGATCCTGGTGGCCAAAGGTCAGGCCAAAGATATACTGGAAACCACTTCAAGACTGGAGAATAGTTCAGCACAGGACATCGGTTACTTAGCCAGGGCCAAAGCGGGCTATTCCGTTAATTTTAAAGATTTTAAAGTGATGCTGGCCACCAAGGGGAGCAACCCCATAGCTTCCAGGGTTGAAATTGTCGAGCGCGGAGTTTCCCCGGGGACGGAGAAGGAGAAATCGGTCAAGCATGAGGGAGCGGCGCTTACCGGGACAGCCGTATTCCGCGAGGAAAAGCTGGTGGGGTGGCTGGACGAATCGGAAACCAGGGGGCTGCTCTGGCTCAGGGGTGAGATATTGAGGGGGGTTATTACCCTCCCCTCCCTGACCGACCAGGGTAAGGAAATGTCTGTCGAAATAATGCGTGGTCACACAGAAGTGGAACCGTATTATGACGGGGAATCGGTATGGTTTGTTGTGAAAATAGTTGTGGAAGGGGATTTGCTGGAGCAGCAGTCCTCAGAGGATATTACGGAACGTGATGTGCGAAAGGCCATAGAAAAAGAAATATCCAGAAAAGTAGAAGAGAAGGCGAGACTCGCCCTGGAGAAGGCCCAGGGGGAATACGGGGTGGACATATTCGACTTCGGGGTGGCTTTCCACCGGAAGTACCCTAAAATTTGGCCGGAGTTGGAAGACAGGTGGGATGAGGTGTTCGCCGGCGCTTATGTTGACTTTACGGTGGAGGCTCATTTGAGACGCAGCGGTTTGATAGGCAAAAGAGGAACCGAGAGATAATAGCTTATATTTAAAAGGAGACAAGTAAGGTGTTAATAGTATTGGCGCTGCTGGGTTTTGTGCTGGTTATCGGGCTTGAGGTTCCCGGCCTGATTAAAAAGAAAATGTGGCGGGAGCTGACGGCTTTTTCAGTTTTTCTGGCCATCGGTATAGCCCTCTCCATCCCGCAGTTAATCGGAATACGTCCGTTCGAGCCCAACGCACCGATCGAGGCGCTTTTTAAACCTATGGCGGAATGGTTGAAAAAACCATAATAAAAGCAAGAATTCAGAAGACAGAAGCCAGAATTCAAAAGAATGAACTTAAAAATATTCTGTATTCTAGCTTCTGATTCCTATATTCTTAAAAAATTGACTACTTACTACTGACTACTGTATTCTTTAATCACGCAGGCTTCAGGCCGTACCGCTGGATCTTCCGGTAGATGGTAGCCCGGCTGATACCCAGAGCACGGGCGGCATTGATCTTCCCTTCGTCAGTCCAGCCATACCTGTCCAGGGCAGTGGCAATTGCTTCCTTTTCAAGTTGAGCCAACTGCAGCAGCCGTCCATCACCCCCAATGCCGTCCCTGGTTCTTTTTTTCGTTTCCTCACGCAGTTCGGGGGGCAGGCTTTCAAGAGATATCAGGGAGTTTTCCTCAAGATTTATAGCATATTCCACAGCGTAAACCAACTCCCTGACATTACCCGGCCAGTAGTATTTGACGCAGGCTTTTAAGGCCTCGCTTTTAAAAGCCTGAATATCTTTGTTCAGGAGCTTGCCGAATCTTTTCATGTAGAATTCTAATAATAACGGTATGTCCTCCGGTCTTTCTCTTAAAGGAGGTATGATCAGGGGAATAACACTGAGGCGGTAGTACAATTCATCCTGGAAGAGGTTCTTTCGCACCATCTCCTGCAGGTCATTATTTGTTGCCACAATAACCCGTACATCAACCGGGATCATCCTGGTCCCGCCCACTCTTTCGATCCGGCGATCCTGCAAATATCTTAAAAGCTTTGCCTGCAGGTAAAGGGAAAGGTTGCCGATTTCATCCAAGAAGATAGTCCCGCCGTTGGCCAATTCAAATTTTCCCTGTTTGCCGCCACGGCGGGCGCCGGGAAAAGCTCCTTCATCGTAGCCGAAAAGTTCGGTTTCTAGCAGGTTTTCCGGGATAGCCCCGCAGTTGATTGATACAAAAGGTTTGTGGCCGTGCGGACTCGCGGCATGGATAGCACGGGCAAAAACCTCCTTGCCGGTGCCGCTTTCCCCCATAATTAAAATTGTCGAAGTGCCGCTGGATATTTTTAAGGCTTTGGCCTTAACTTCAGCAAATGACCTGCTTGTGCCAACCAGGTCTTCAAAATCAATCATTTCCTGGTTGCTCATTATTTCATAAGCAAGCCTTTGTGTTTCTTTGAAATCGCGGAATGTGGCCACTACCCCGGCGACCATAATGTCATCTGTTTTTATTGGCCTGGCCGTACTCAGGAGGTGCAGTTTGCGCCCCTCAAAACTTATAAATACTTCCCGCGAGCTAAAGCCCTTGCCATCTTGTAGTACTTCCGACAGTGAGGGCAGTATTTGTTTTGAATCCCTGCCGATTATGTTTCCCTTTTTAGCGCCGAACAGTCTTTCTGCGGACTGGTTGAAATGAGTAAACAGACCCTCGTGGTCGATTGCCACAACACCTTCGTAAACGGCGTCGACCACCGCCTCAAGGCGATTGACCATAACCATCCGCTCAGCCATGATCTCCCCCTCCAGAGCCTTGCTGCTGATCAGATCCGCCATGCGGCCGATGAACTCAATCAGGGAATCGGTGTTCTTAGTAAGGGTCTCTTTTTGTTCGTCATCAAAGGCTATAAGGCTTATTGTCCCGATTACTTCCGTATTAGCGGTAATAGGATAGACGATGGAGGCACGGTAAAAACAGCGCCCGGTGAGCGGGCAGGACAAGCAAATAGGGTGGAAGCCAGCTTCGCTGATGAAAATGTGACTGCCGGTCTGGAGAACATGCTTGTTTACCAGACCGCGCAGTAAACGGGATCCGACATCGTTCCTTACGATCCCGGTTCCGGCCACACGCACCAGGTCGGTATCAATAATTTCCACCTCAACCTTTAATACGGTAGCAATGGCTTCGGCAATTTTCTGGCCTTTATCACTGACCTGGGCAAGCCTTGACATACTCAACAACTCCTAAGTCCCTGTCACATATAATATATATAAAAAACAAAAAGCCCGTAAGGGCATTAATTTGTTAGAAACCACCGGTGCAAATAACGTACTAAACCCGGAATTTATAGCAAATATCCGGACTTTTTAGCTGTGGCGCCCAATTTACCCGTTAGTTGTATTGTATTTGCAAAGAATTTATGCATGCGTTAGATACAGCCTTTCAGCTATGCTGCCGCTTCCTTTCGGGCGCTTTCCCACCCAATTTCCAGCGCCTTTTGGTTTAAGGCCTCGGTTCCTTTGGGAATACGGGATAGCAAGGCGGATTTTAAAGCCTCTTTTGAAACAACACCTGAAATGGCCGCAAGCGCTCCAAGCGCTATTATATTAGCCACCATTTCTTTGCCAAGAGATTCTCTGGCAATCCTGGTGTATGGCATTTTAAATATCTTGGCTGTTGTGGCGGGTATTTCCTGAATAAAAGTACTGTCAATCATAAGCACACTATCTTCGCCGAGTTCGCCGATATACCGCGTCAGGGCTTCCTGGCTCATGGCCAGAAGGACGTCCGGTTTGGTAACTTTAGGATAATCTATATCCTCATCACTGATAATAACCTCAGCCTTGCTCGCTCCACCCCTGGCTTCCGGGCCGTATGACTGGGTCTGGACAGTGTTCTTGCCATCCCTGATCACCGCGTCAGCGAGGATCAGTCCCGCCATGATCAATCCCTGGCCGCCTGTACCGCTCAGTAGGATTTCACTTGTTTGAGACAAAACAATCATTCCCCCTTAATTGTTCCACGAACCTTATCTATTAACTGTTCATAAACCTCGGTGTATTCAGGAGCCTCTGACTTATGCAGTTCTCCGATAAGGAATTTCCCCTTCATTTCTTCTAATGATAAGTACCTGGATTTTTCTATGGGAACCCCATGCTCTTTCTGCCACATCAGCATGTCGTAGCCGTCCCCCATTTTATTGCGGCGCCCGTAAGAAACCGGGCAGGCCGTCACAGCTTCAATAACGCTGAATCCTTTATGGGTGGCGCCGGTTATAATCAGTTTGGTCAGCATGGCTGAATGGTAGGTGGTTCCTCTGGCTATATATGTGGCCCCTGCCGCTTTGACCAGCTCGACCAGGTCAAAAGGGCGCTCAAAAGTGCCGTAAGGCGCGGTGGTGGCGCGGTTATCCTGCGGAGTAAGCGGGGAATACTGTCCCCCGGTCATACCATAGATACTGTTGTTAAATATAATCGCGGTCAGGTCAATATTGCGCCTGGCGGCGTGTATTAAATGGTTGCCGCCAATGGAACTGGCGTCGCCATCCCCCATTATTACAAATACATTAACGTCAGGGCGGGCAAGTTTAATCCCGGTCGCAAAAGCGAGCGCTCTGCCGTGGGTAGAGTGGAGAGTATTGAAATCAAGGTAACCTGAAGCCCTGGAGGAGCACCCGATCCCGGAAACTATAACGGTCTTATCCTGGTCGTAGGCCAATTTGTGAAAAGCGCGCACCAGCGCGCCCAGTACGATACCGTTACCGCAACCGGGGCACCAGATATGTGGCATTTTATCTAAGCGCAGGTATTTTTCGGCGTTTGCTTGCATGTAGTTCACCTAAATCTCTGATTTTATTGCGGTCAGGATCTCGTCAGGAGTTATCATTTCTCCAGTAACCCTGTTGACACCCATAACTTTCGTCTCGTTCCGTACGGCTCGCTCAACCTCACCTATTAGCTGTCCCAGGTTCATTTCCGGTACAATTATGGCGCGGGCCTGGCGGGAGAGGGCTGTTATTTCTTTGGCGGGAAAAGGCCAGATAGTGATCAAGCGGAAAAGGCCGACCTTTATTCCTTCCGCCCTAGCTTGCTTAACCGCTTGCCTGGCGGAACGGGAGACAGCTCCGCAGGCAACTATGATAATTTCAGCGTCTTCCGTCATTAAGGATTCGCTCATGGTTATTTCATCAAGATGATCCATGACTTTGCTGGTTAAACGCTTAATCAAGAGCTCAGCCTGGTCGGGTTTAGTGGTGGGGCTGCCGCTTTCGTCATGTACCAGCCCGGTAACATGATAGCGGAACCCTTCACAAAAATCAGCCATGGGAGGAACGCCATCCTCATCCGGTTTATACGGATAATACTTGGTGAGCCCGG
>Ga0265296_1002807_pt1 | contig 16952 bp, 21 predicted proteins | sample MunlanPumphouse1_FD_189073 | JGI IMG/M metagenome (GOLD analysis project Ga0265296, IMG submission 189073) | Groundwater microbial communities from a municipal landfill in Southern Ontario, Canada - Pumphouse #1 | ecosystem: Environmental > Aquatic > Deep subsurface > Groundwater | place... | reverse complement strand
CTGATGTCCCAAGTATCACTCTGTCTACCCCAGCGTCGATAAGAGTTTTTACGTCGCCAATAGTCCTGACGCCGCCCCCAAATTCTATCGGGATGCTGATATTTGCGATGATTTTTTTTATGGAGTCAAGATTCCTGATTTTTCCGGATTTTGCCCCGTCAAGATCGATTACATGGATCCTGGATACTCCAAACTGCTCGAATGTTTTCGCGATATCCGCGGGATCCTCGGAATATACTTTTACCCTGTTAAACTCTCCCTGGGACAGTCTGACGCATTTTCCGCCTAGAATATCGATTGCCGGTATTATTTCGAACATAATTCACCAAAATTCTTTAGAATTTGAAGGCCCAGCGCGCTGCTTTTTTCCGGATGAAATTGGACTCCGAATATATTGTCTTTTGCGATTACCGATGTAAAATCAGTCCCGTAATCCGTAGTTGCGGCAATTATTGATTTATCCTTAGGCTCAACATAATATGAATGCACGAAATAAAAAAATGAATTATTTGGGATCCCATTAAAAATTGGACACCTGCCTGCCGGCAAGGCAGGTTGGAAATTGGACATTGGAAATTTTACCTGGTTCCATCCGATTTGAGGAACTTTTAGTTTTTTTCCTCTTAACTTCTTAACTTTCCCTTTTAATATTCCAAGGCCGGATAGTTTTCCTTCCTCGCTTGATTCAAATAGCAGCTGCAGGCCGAGACATATCCCTAAAAAAGGTTTTCCTGGAATAATCTGGTTTTTTATTTCATCATCAAGTTTAAGCTTTTTCAGGTTTTTTATGGCCTCGTCAAATGCTCCAACACCCGGAACTACAATCCCCGATGATTTATTTATAATATCAGGGTTATCCGTTATTACGGCATCAAAACCCATTTTTTCAAATCCTTTTTGGACGCTGCGAAGATTGCCCATTTTGTAGTCAATAATTGCTATAGGCATAGCGCGATTGCTCCGATAAGTCCCGCGTCAACTCCAAGTTTCGCAGGGACAATTTTTAATTTGTTTAGTGCTACCGGCAGGGCATTTTTTTTTGCTGTCTCGTTAATGGGATCAAAAATTATTTTTCCCATTTTCGATATTCCGCCGCCGATGATTATAATCTCCGGGTTAAGGATATTAATAATATTTGCGACCGCAAGGCCTATATACTGCCCACAACATTCGATCGCGTTGATGGCCATGGCATTCCCCGCGACTGCTTCTTTATATACGGTTTCCCCGTCCGTCATGTTTGCGGCTTTTGCGATCGCAGGCCCCGCAGCCAATGATTCAAGAGTGCGTATTTTTGAGTCTGATAGTTCAATTAATGTATGCCCAATTTCTCCTGCAGCGCCGGATGATCCCCGATATATCTTTTTGTCAATGATAATGCCTCCCCCGATCCCGGTGCCTATTGTTATATAAACCAAATTGGAGTATTTTTTGCCGGCGCCAAATATTGCTTCTCCAAGCGCTGCGGTTTTCGCATCGTTTTCGAGAATGATCTTTGTCCCGAATTCTTTTTTAAGTATAATCTTTAAATTTAGCTTTCCCCATCCCGGCAGATTAGGGGGGTCAACGACTAATCCGGAGTCATGCAGTATAGGCCCCGGAGCGCCGATACCGATCTTTGAAATCTGGGTTTTTTTGGCCTTTAATTTGTCCATAACAAGATATATAGCCTTAATTAGGTTTCCCACGGAAACGTTTTTACCTAGATTGGCTTCGGTCGGTGTGTTTATTTTGTAAATTATTTTACCGGCTGTGTCGGCGATAGCTGTCGCTATTTTGGTTCCGCCGAGATCTACCCCGATAATATATTTTTTCATAATAAAAGTATAACATATTTTATTATTTGTGGTAAAATGTCTTCGTCATGAGAAAAGTTTATTTAGACCATATGGCGAATACTCCTCCGGATTTAAGGGTAATTGATTCAGTCTGCGGCGCCCTTTCAAAAACATACGGAAATCCTCTCAATCTTCATGATTTTGGCGAAAGCACAGCGAATCTTATCGATGATTCAAGATCAAAGGTTGCGGCTCTTATCGGAGCCCAAAGTAAAGAAATAATTTTTACATCATGTGGTTCCGAATCAAATAACTTTGCGATAAAAGGCATCGCGAAAGCATATGAAAAAAAAGGAAAACATATTATATCATCGACTATTGAGCATTTTTCAGTGTTATATTCTTTAAAGGATTTAGAAAAAGAAGGATTCAATATAACATATGTAAATGTGGGCAGTGACGGGATGATAAATCCTGATGATGTAATGGCTGCAATCACTCCGCAAACCAGTCTTATAACAATTACACACGCGAGCAATGAGATCGGAACCATAGAGCCGGTTGAAAAAATAGGAAAAATAGCAAAGGAAAAAGGAATTGTTTTTCATGTCGACGGGGTGCAGACTATTGGAACAATACCTGTAAATGTCACTTTGCTCAATGCCGACGCGATAACATTTTCCGCAAACCAGTTCTATGGGCCCACAGGAGTTGCCGCTCTGTATTTAAGAAAAGGCGTGCGGATATTGCCATATATTTTGGGGGGTACGCAGGAAGACGGACGTAGAGCCGGAACAAACAATATCGGCGGAATTGCCGGGTTTGCAAAAGCCTCGGAGATTGCTTTGGCGGAAATGGATGACCGTATAAAAAAGCTTATTCCGTTAAGAGACAAACTTTTGACCGAGCTGCCAAAAACGGTCCCTGATTTTTTTGTTACGGGGCATTTGACCAATAGACTTCCAAATCACGCGAGCGGGTGCGTCAAATTTATTGAAGGTGAATCAATGTCAATGTTGTTAAATATGGATGGCATTGCCGTATCTACGGGATCAGCTTGTGTTTCAAAAGCTTTAAAAGCCTCTCATGTACTTATCGCGATAGGGATCAGTCCAGAAAATGTGCACGGCTCACTTGTGTTTTCTTTGGGAAAAGATAATTTGATCGAGGATGTCGATTATGTAATTGAAAAATTACCTCCGATTGTAAAAAGATTGCGCGAAATGTCTCCACTATCTGCGAAGGGTTAAATATGGAAAAAGATAAGTTTAATATTGTTGTTTTTTCGGGGGATTTGGACAAGGTTTTAGCGGCTTTTATCTTAGCTACGACGGCCGCGTCAATGGGTAAAGACGTAAATATGTTTTTTACGTTCTGGGGACTAAATGTGCTAAGGAAAAAGAAATTAATTTCCGGAAAAAATATTCTCCAGAAAATGATGAGCCTCTTAAACAGGGGAGGGGCAGGAAGGCTTCCGCTTTCGAAGTTTAACATGCTTGGTCTTGGTCCCGCGATGATGAAAATAATGATGAGCCAGTCAAAAGTCCCGTCAATACATGAATTTATCAAGATTTCAAAGTCTCTGGGTGTTAAGATGGTTGCCTGCACAACTACATTTTCGTTCATGGGATTTACAAAAGACGACTTTGTCCCCGAAATTGATTCATTTGCCGGCGCCGCTACATATCTGCAGAGCGCTGCCGAGGGAAAAATCAGCTATTTCATTTAGTTTTGGTAAAACCCTCAAAATATTAGTGTAGGGCAAGGGCTTGTCCCTTGCCTAAATTATATCTCAACAAAGAGATGCGGACAGCCACTAGGGCTGTCCCTACACTTATTAATCTCATCTTTATAGAAAACCCCACAATGAATTGTGGGGAATATTCCACACATTTTAATGTGTGGTTTTCTATATTTAAACGCGCATTTTGATAAGCTTGGAATTGAAAAATCAGCTATTTCATTTAATAATTGTCAATGTTATAATACTATCATTACCGCATAAAGGAGATTGATTTAGATGGAAAAAATTGAGATAGAAGCAAATAAACGGGAAGTACTGGGGAAAAAAGTTAAACATTTAAAGAGAATGGGTATCATACCAGCGGTTGTTTACGGAAGAAATATGGACCCTGTCGCTGTTTCGGTTGATAACAAAGCCATTTTAAAAATACTAAAAAATCTGGCTAACAGAAACGAAATTGTTAACCTCAACTTAAAAAGCATTGGCTCAAACACTATACTCCCTGTAATTATACATCAAATGCAAAAGCATGCCCTGAAAAACACGATTGAGCATATTGATTTTTATCGCGTTGTTATGGATGAGCTCATGAAGACAAGCGTAAAGGTTGTTCTGAAAGGGGAGTCCATTGGAGTAAAAGAGGACGGCGGAATCATGGTTCATTCAACATCATCAGTCGACGTAAGATGTTTACCTGGCGATATTCCTGAAAACTTTGTCATTGATGTATCTCCTCTAAAAATAGGAGATACTGTTCATGTCTCCGATTTAGTTGTCAGCAAAAAGGTAGAAATACTTGCTTCTTTAGAAGATATTCTTGTAACAATAGTTCCTCCTGCCAGAGAAGAGGTTGAGGCTCCTGCCGCTGTTGCCGCAGAAACTGCCGCGACAACAGCTACTTCGGAAGGCGCTGCTCCGGCGGGGACTGCAGAGGCAAAGGCTGAACCGAAAGAAAAGGCCAAAGAGGAAAAGAAATAATTCTGATTTAGCCGGTTTTTGTCCAGCGCAAGTTTTTCCTCTGATAACACGATATATATTATAGAGGTAGTATTATGTCCGAAAATGTTGTTGTAGGCACTGGAACCGGCGGGTTGCACCCCGGCAAACCCATTACCAGGCAAACTGGAACCCAGACAAGCGGCGGAGTAAGAGAAGGATTCCCATCAGCGGCTCCCGCAGAAACTACCGGCGCAAAAGCAGTTGGCGGGAGGCAGCAAATTCAGGAATCAGTCCATGTTGCCGAAACCAAAACAATTACGCGACAAATAACTGCTCAAGATATCGGCGCGCATCTTCTTTCAATGGGATTTCAGGATACGGAGTTTAATGTTAACTTTTCTTCGCTTTTATTAAGATTTGGCATAGAGCTTAGCAAAGATAATTTAGCTAAAGCGTTGAATATGCTTGAGGGAACAAACAAGAGCATGACTATGCAAGAGTCGGTGCTTGTTCTCATGTCAAAAGGAATTACCGAAAATCCTCAAGCTGTCAGAATATTAGGTGATTATCTGGCTTCAAACCCGCAGCTTGCGTCACAAATATTATCATTAAAAGGGTCCTGTTCAAATCTGCTTAGCGCTATGTCATCGAGCAAAGCGCTGCTTGATCCAAATCTTATAGGACTGCTGAACGGACTTTTATCGCAGTTTGAAAACAGCCTTACAGATATGGAGAGGGAATATTCGTTTAATTCAAAAAATCCCAGCGTTGACCGTATGGAATTTATGATGGAAATTGCCGCGCTGCGCGCGCTGCTCAAGGCATTAAGCGATAAGATAAAATCAAAAGAAGGCGCGTCACCGCAGGAGCTTGCAAATCTATCGGGCTCGATTAATTCTACGTTGGGAAAACTCAATGGTGTTTTTGATAATCTTGTCGCTCAAACAATTTTGAGCCAGAATACTCAAAAAGGAGATATTTCGCAGACAAATTATCTGTATTATCAGATACCAAACAGCTTTGGGAACCCTCCAAAAAACTTTGAAATAATGATTGGCAAAGACGGCGGAGGAAAAGTCTCGTCAATAAACGCAAAAAATACGGAAATAATTATGTCTATGGAAACAGAAAGCCTTGGAAAAGTCTCAATAAAAATGGAGGTAAGAGACAAAAAAGTTAATTTTACGTTTAATACATCCGATGAGGAAACCAGATCCCTGATTGCGAGGGAATCGTCAAATCTAAAAAGCAAGATGACGAGTATAAATTATGAAACAACCGGCCTTCTTGTCAGGGTCAATCCCGCTATGACCAACCTCAAACAATATCTGATAAATTTCCTCGAGTCCGACCATTTACTTAGAATAGATACTAAGATATAATATCCTCACAATAAAATTAAAAAAAATAAGGTGAAACATTGGCCGAAGAAAGGGTCGAAACTTCAGTTTCCGCGCAGCAAAAAAGAACCGCTGTTGCCATAAGATATGATGTTGACAAAGACCGGGCCCCGATTATCCTCGCAACAGGAAACGGACCTATTGCCGACGAGATAAAAAGAATCGCGGAAGATAACTCTATTCCTCTCTATGAGAACAAAGAACTCTCCGAACTGCTGTCGAAATTAGAGCTTGAGACGGAAATTCCTGCGGACTTATATGTTCTCGTGGCAGAGGTTTTATTTTTTGTATTTTCTCTTGATAAAATGGCCGCTAAAAGAGAAAAGTTGATGAAAAAAATGGTAAAGAAAAAATAGTTGAATTTGTTAATTTGCAGGGTTATAATTGCTGCAAACTTATTTTTGGAGAATAAAATATGGTAGACAGAATTTTTAATATCGGAGAAAACGGATTGCAAACTGCCGATATACGCGTTAAGAGTCTTACAAATAATATGGTCAACGCGGAGACGCCGGGATTTAAAAAAAGTATTGTTGTCGAAAAGGCTTTTCCTATTTGGCTTCAGGAATATCAGGACAAGGTCTACAGCAAGTCGGGTGCCGGAATGATTCCCGAAGTCTCCGGTGTTTATTATGATCAGTCTTCCGGATCCGTAAACAGGACAGGAGGTTCAACGGATTTTGCGATAAGCGGCGACGGATATTTTGTTGTAGCGACCAAATGGGGCCCCGGATATACCAGAGACGGAAGATTTAAGTTGGACAAAGACGGAAATTTAATTTCTGTTGCCGGCAATCATCCTCTGATGGGACAAAACGGACAAATTACGGTTGTCCCCGGTTCAAAGATAGATGTCCTGGAAAATGGCGAAATAAAATCGGACGGCATTTCGGTTAACAAATTAAGAATAATTACATGTGACAATCCAAACAAGCTTGAGCTTGTTTCCGGCAGCATTTATAAACTGGCGTCGAATGACGAATCTATGATAAAAGACGTTGATTCCCCAAAGATTGTTCAGGGTTACGTGGAAGGATCAAATATTAGTATTATAAATGAGATGATGGAGCTTATTTATCTCAATCGCGCTTATAATGTTAATACAAAAATTATTCAGGTCCGGGACTCGGCGCTTACCCATGCCCTCGAAATGGGTAAAAATCAATAATAGGAGGTAGATATTATGTTCCAGTCACTGCATGTTGCGGCTACGGGTCTCAATACTTTTGAAGATGAGATGACTGATATCACAAACAATCTTGCCAATGCAAAAACCAATGGGTTTAAAGTCGGCCGGACAGATAAGGAAAGTTTATTTTATATTGAAAAATACCCAAAATCTTTTAATGCTGTTCTGTCCGATACAATAGCACGCCAGCAGATTGACGATTTTCCGCTGGAGCAAATTAATTTCGGTTCGGGCGTTAGAACCATTGCAACGCCAAAAGATTATTCGCAGGGAAGCATTGAGACTACAAAAAACCCTCTCGATCTGGCAATACAGGGCGAAGGTTTTTTAAAATTTAAAATGCCTGATGGTACAATAGCATACGGCAGGGCAGGTAATCTTCATATGGATAATGACGGAAATGTCGTTGATCCAAACGGCCATTATCTGGACCCGCAGGTTACTCTTCCTGAAGGAACAACAAAAGTAGTAATAAGGACGGACGGCACCGTATTTGTTAATATTAATAACGCCACTAATTTTACCGAGGTCGGACAGATAACTATCGCAAAGTTTACAAATCCATCAGGGTTAAAAAGTCTTGGCCAGAATTTATACGCAGCGACTGATTCGTCAGGTGATGCAAGGGTTGGCGTTCCCGGAGAAGACGGGTTTGGATCGTTAACTCAATACGCGCTTGAGCTGTCTAATGTTGATGTCGTGTCAGAGATGATGAGAATGATCATAACTCAAAGAGTTTTTGATACTGTGACAAAGGCAGTTCAAAGTTATGATTCAATGCTTACTGCCGTTGAAAGAATGAAGCAATAGTGAATAAAATATTTATTGTTTTGATTTTTCTATTCTCTTTATCTTTTGTTTGTTTTTCATATGCTTCAAACAATGACTCGGAAAACAAAATATCCAATTTGATAAAAAATTATGTATTGGAGCGCAATTCCAGCGTAAAACCTGATAATCTTCAGATTGCATTTAAACGCGAGGATAAACAGTTTGACCAGTTAAATAGGATGGAAGGATCTCTGGAATATAAAATTCAGCCCGATTTTACAAATAAAAGACTTGCCGGAAATATAGTTGTGCCTGTTGATATTATCCAATCGGGAAAATTCGTAAAAACTATAAATTTTAATACCATCATTTCGATATATAGGAACGTGGTCGTTTCTTCAAAGTTTATAATGAAAAACCAGGTTGTTTCCGATGATGATATTTCGGTTGAAAAACGCGATGTCACATATATTCCTGATAATATTATTATAGAAAAAAATATGGTATTATTTAATCAGGCGACGACAGCGATTCCGAAAAATTCAATTTTTCTTTTAACGATGATAAAAAAGGTCCCAATGATAAAAAGAGGGAGCCTCATAAAAATTGTCGGAGTTGTAAATTCTGTAAAAATTGATACTTCGGGAGTTGCTCTTCAGGACGGGAATCTTAACGATATTATAAAAGTTAAAAATAGCGATTTCAAGAAAGTAATTGATGCCGTAGTTTTAAGCTCAAGCGAAGTAAAAGCGAGGATTTATTAATGATGCTGGAAATGTGCAAGGCAAAAATTCATAGGCTGACGGTCACAGAAACAAATGTCAACTATGAAGGAAGCATTACATTAGATAAAATTCTTATTGATGCCGCCGGCCTTATTGCCGGTGAAAAAGTCCAGATCGTCAACATAAATAACGGAGCCAGGTTTGATACCTATATCCTTTGCGGCAGCTCTGAAAGCGGTATTGTTTGCCTTAACGGAGCCGCGGCCAGATTAGCAGTTGCCGGAGATATAATTATTGTGATCAGCTATGGATTATTTGATAAAAACGAAGCGGCAAATTTTATTCCAAGGATTGTTTTTGTCGATTCAAAAAACAAGATACAAAAAAAAGGAGCCAGCTAATGAAGATTAGGACTCTTCTTTTTATCCTTGTTTTTCTTTTGGTTTTTTCGGGGGCAAGTTATTGTGATTCTCTTTGGAATAACGGAAACGGATCTCCTTATTCATCTCACAAGTCGCTAAAAGTCGGCGATATTATCGTTGTAATCGTATTGGAAAACACGCAAGCCGCTCAAAAAGCCGGAACAGATACCTCCAATAAAGATGATCTTAGCCTGTCATATACACATACGATTTCAAGACTGACGGATTTATTGGGCGCCGCATCAACACCTCAAGGAATTACTGGTTCCTTAGGCAATGCTTATAAAGGAGTTGGCCAGACTGGCCGCAGCAGCAATGTAAAGGCAAAAGTCGCTACAAAAGTAACAAAAATACTTGGAAATGGCAATGTAATGCTCGAAGGCATTCATAAACTTGAGATAAATAACGAAACACAGCAAATATTTTTATCCGGTGTTATCAGGTCAAAAGATGTTTCTCTCGCGAATACAATTTATTCATACCAGGTGGCGGACGCGATGGTATCCGTAAAGGGCTCGGGAACGGTAGACGAGGGATCAGAACCCGGTTGGTTGACAAGGATATTTAACGCCATATTTTGAGTGCAGGAGAAATTATGATTATTAAAAAAACGCTTGCGGCCCTAATCTTTGGTTTTGTCTTTGCTTCTATTTCGTTTGCTGTATCACCTCAAGTAAGGATAAAAGATATTGCTCATATACTCGAGGCGCGGGATAACCAGTTGATGGGATTTGGGCTGGTCGTAGGATTAAAAAGAACAGGTGATTCTTCCCAGACAGGATTTACAAAACAGGCATTAACAAATCTATTAGGCCGGGTTGGAGTGGTTCCCCAGGCGAATATTCCGGATAATACTGATTACAAATCCAGAAACGTTGCCGCGGTTATGGTAACCTCAACTTTGCCTCCATTTATTAAACCGGGGCAAAGAATCGATGTTACTGTTTCGTCCCTTGGCGATGCATCAAGTCTTCAGGGTGGAACATTGTTAATTACTCCTCTCGAGGGTGGAAATGGAGATGTATATGCGATTGCTCAGGGCCCTGTTTTAATTGGTAATACGCTCGGAACGCATTCTATCGAATTTAAACCTACCCCATATCTTAATCAAGAGAGCACGACAGTCGGTATTATCCCTCACGGCGCACTTGTTGAAAAAGAGGTCCCCGTCAGCATGGGCCCGGATAAGGAAGAAGTCAGCCTTCAGGTGATGGATGAAAAAGGAATTAAAATTGTGTCTGATAACTCGGAATCATCAAGCCGCAGTTTCTTAACCATTGTTTTGGAACAACCTGATTTTACGACCGCATCAAGAGTAGCTTATTCGATCGCAAGGTCCGGGACAGATGCAAGGGCAAAAGACCCTTCAAGTGTTCTGGTTCCTATAGACGAAGGACAAAATATAGTTGATATTGTCGCGAGAATCGAAAATTTAAAAGTTATTCCCGATGTTATTGCCAAGGTTGTTATCAACGAAAGAACCGGAACAGTTGTCATCGGCGAAAACGTAAGGATAGCTCCTGTTGCCGTAACTTACGGGAATGTCGGAGTCGAAATCGGGGATATCGATATGTATTCGTATAATTATGATTATACAGATGATTCTAATTCTACTCTTACAAGAACAAAGCTCAAAGCTGCTGAAAAGAAAAACAAACTGCTTGAAGTATCAAAAGGCGGCACACTTAAAGATCTGGTCAGGGCACTTAACGGCTTGGGCGCAACTCCAAAAGATCTTATCTCGATCATACAGTCGATTAAGGCCGCAGGAGCGTTGACAGGGGAATTAGAAATAATATAGGAGGATTTATATGGAATATTTTTCGCCGATCCCGCCGATTAATATGTCGGATTATACTTTTCTTTCCGCTATCTCCGACAAAAAGGCTGCGACCAGCAGTGAAACCGTAAAAAAGTTTACCGCGATATTTTTATCAGAAATGCTTAAACAGTTTTCGGAAAGTACAGACTCTACGGAAGATTCATTGTTTGGAGGAACAAACGGAGTTACGATTAATGATTTATTAGTAAAAAATGTCGCGGCTCAATTGGCCCAGGATAATGTTTTCGGGTTCGAGGATTTAATCTCAAAAGGAGCGGATCTATAGGATGATGGAATCTGATAAGTTAAAAAAGAAAAAACCAGCAAAATTCGAAAATACAATGCCTCCTGCCGCGCTTGAGATGTATATGCCGCTTGTCCATTCTATTGCATCAATGGTATCGGGAAAAGGCCTTCCTCCAAATGTCGATTATGATGATTTGGTCAGTGACGGAACTATCGGGCTTATGAAGGCTTGGGGAAATTTTGATTCCAAACGCGGTGTTAAATTCGAGACTTACGCTTCGTATCGGGTTCGCGGAGAGATTCTTGACGGCCTTAAATATTATAATCCTGTTCCCTACAGGATTCAGGTTATGGTAAGGGATATTGCAAAAAAAGGGCATAGTGCTATTAAAGGCGATCAGGAGTTAACGGCGAAAGAACAAAAGATGCTCGAAAAAAAACAGCTGTCCGAAGATGAATTTAAATCCGCGATAACTAAAATAAAGAAAATCGTATCCGCGTCCGCTTTGATGTATTTATTATCGCTGGAAGACATAGAAGAAAGAACCGAGGTTCAGGTAGCCGGGGAGCGAACGCCAGCGGATGAATCCGAATTTTCCGAAATGAGGGCAAGGCTCGCGGATCTGATTTCTCAGCTTCCGCCTGTTGATAAAGATGTCCTGGAACTTTTTTATAAAGAAGAATGGACGCAGAAAAAAATAGCGGCAAAGCTTCATCTGTCCAGAAGCAAGGTTAACAGAATTCTTGGCAGGGCAATAATTAAGTTAAAAGAAAAATTAAAATAGGAGGATGATTATTATGTCTGGAGAAGAAGGTATCGGCATATTTGACAGCACTATTCATAATGTTGAAAAAAGTATTGAGAGGGCGGCAAAGATCCAGGAAGTAATCGCGCACAATATCGCAAATGCCAATACATCGGGATATGTGCCGGAAAAATTTGATGAGGTTTTGAATAAGGCAGTAAAAAGGACAGATAAATCATCGGTAAATTTAGAAGAAGAAGTAGCTGATTTGGCAAAAAACAGCGCAAGATTTTCCGCATATGTTAAGATAATGACCGCAAAGCTGGGAATGTTGAGAAGTGTTGTTACCCAGGGTAGAAAATAAAGGATGTGAGTAGAGAATGAGCCTTGAAAATGCGATGGATATTTCTGTTTCAGGAATTAGAGCCGAGAGGCTTCATATGGAATTAATTGCCAGCAACCTTGCCAACTTAAATGTTACAAGGTCGGTTACCGGAGGCCCATACAGAAGAAAATTTCCTATATTTTCAGAAGCCCCTATGGATTTTGATCATGAGCTGGCAAAAGCCGAAAAAAAAATATATTCCACTGGAGGGGTAAGGATCGATGAGGTTATGGAAGATCTCTCACCGCCTCTGCGTGTTTATAATCCGGGACATCCGGATGCCGATAAGTCAGGTTATGTTTCGATGCCAAATATCAGCATGTCAAAAGAGATGGTCGATATGATATATGTCAACCAGCTTTATAACGCGAATATTACGGCATTTAATTCAGCAAAAAGCATGAACCTTGCTATTTTGCAGCTGCAATAAGGAGATAAATAGTGATAGCACCTATAGACCCGATCAAGCTTACGCAGATAATGGGCAATGAAGATATAAAAGCGACGCCGTTTGCAGCGACAACTGGAGATGCTTTTTCTTCATTTTTAGATAAAGCTTCAAAAGCATTGCAGGATACAAGCAATATCGAAATGAATGCTGATAATCTAATAAATAAATATACAGCTGGAGAGGCAAGTATTTCCGACGTTATGATTGCAACTGCAAAAGCAAACGTTTCTGTCCAGCTGGCCGTAACGGTTATAACATCGGCGGTAAATACATTTAAAGAAATAACCCAAATGCAAATATAGGAGTAATAGTTTTTTATGGCTGAAATTGGCGGCGCACTAGGCGGGGATAACAGGAGAATTATAATAATCGCAACTATAATTGCGATTGTTCTTTCCTTATTTTCTCTTGTATTTATGCGATCATGCAGCTCAAGGTCAGCAGCATCAAAATATATTGTTATTTTCAAAAATCTGGATTTAAAGGACAGCGCGAACGTTGTCACCCGTTTAAAAGAATTAAAAATTGAATATGAGACAAAGGATGAGGGCAAATCTGTTGCTGTTGCCCGTGATAAGGTTGACGAGGCAAGACTTGGACTGGCCGAAAAAAATCTTCCTCTTGGCGGGGCAGTAGGCTGGGAAATATTTGATCAATCCAAGCTTGGCGCAACTGACTTTGACAGGCAGGTTCAGTTTGTAAGAGCTATATCGGGAGAGTTGTCCAGGACTATACGCCATATACAGGCTATCGAGGACGCAAGGGTTCAAATTGTTATCCCAAAGGCGGAATTATTTGAAGTTACAAAATCTCCAGTAACAGCAGCTGTTCTGCTGCAGTTAAAGCCAGGGAAGACTCTTTCAAAAGAACAGGTTGACGGCATAGTTTATCTGGTAGCGAGCAGCGTGGAAAACCTTCGACCGGAAAATGTAACTATCGTTGATGTTTTTGGTAATATTTTGAGCGGAGGCCCTTCTCTTGTCCAGCAAGTTATTACCGAAAAAACTCAACCAACTCCCGAGGCTATAGAAGCTGTACAGGCAAGAACAATAGAAATTAAAACCCCTGTTCAAAAAGAGCTTACTCATGAAGAAAAAGTAGTCCTTTTGATAAAGGCAAGACAAGGATTGGAAGAAGACTATATTATGCAGATTCAAAAACTTTTGAATCAGTTCTATCCTCCAAATGCCGTAATCGTAAGGGTTAATCTGGATATTGTCCCCAAGCTGGAAACGTTCGCGGCAGGCGATTTTTCATCGGTTATGGAAAATATAAAAAAGGTAAATGTAGTGCTCCTTGTCGATAATAAGTTTGAGCTTACAAAACAAATAAAAAAGACAACATTCAAATCCATTGCCGGAACAATAAATTATAATAAAAAAAGAGGGGATATTATCAAGTTGTACAGGGTCCCTTTTTATTACGCGTCAACATATTCGTCCGTAAAAGATTTATCTCCCATCAGGCCTCCGCAGCAGATTAACTTTGCGGGAATTGTTTTCTCAATGCTGCTGCAAAAAGGATTTTATTTTATTGTGTTTATTCTTATCTGTATGATCATTGCGCTGGTTATTTTTGTTCGACCTATGATATTTGGTGTGGGCGCAAAAACCGGTACGGGTAAACAGTCTGAGGGTTCAATCATCGATAAGGTGAGAAATGCCGCATTTGAGAATCCGGAACGGGTTGCCGCGATCCTAAAAAAATGGCTTGAGGAGGGACATTAAAAAATGCTTTCAGGCCGTGAAAAGGCTACGATTTTTTTGTCAATTGTAGGTGCTGATGCTTCTGCAAAGGTTCTAAAATATCTTCCTTCAGAGCTTGCGGATCTTATCGCATCCGGAATAAACAATCTTCCGACGCCATCGCCGGAGATGGTCCATACTGTTTTAAATGAATTTACAAAATTTGCGGCACTTCCCGCTCCAAAATTTGGATCCGAACCTATTAGGCAACTTCAGTCTGCCCCAGTATCCCATACACAGATGGCATCTCCGGCTCCTGAGATAAAACAGATCGTCAGAAAATCCGGAGGCTCTATTGATGATATACTCTACGCATCGCCAAAAAAAATATCCTATGTGCTCGCGCATGAACGTCCGCAGATAAAAGCATTTGTTTTGTCATATTTTCCGCCGAACCAGCGGGCCGAGATCCTGACCTTTTTGCCTGACGAGCGAAACGATGTCGAAAAAATGATTTCACAAATAAAAAGCGGAGATTTGAGCGACAAGATCAGAGGCAGGGTATTCGATGTGATTACAAAAAGAATGTCAAATATTTAAGGAGCGCGATGTGGGATTAATAAAACACAATAATATAAAAGATATCGGGATTATAAAATTGGATAGAAGAAAAAAAATAGAAAAATCGGAAACCTACGAGGAAATCCAGGAAGAAACATTTGAGAACAATCCTGAAATTAGGGTTGAAATAGATCCGCGTAAATCGGAAGAAATTTCGAGTGAAATAATAGATGAAGCAAGGAAAAAAGCCGAGCAAACAAAAGCGGAAGCAAATAAACAATCCGATGAAATAAAAAAAGCCGCCAAAAAAGAAGGCTATGAGGCCGGATTTGAGGAAGCAAGAAAAGAGACTTATGACAGCGTTTCAAAAAATGTCCATGACTCGCTCGAGATGATCAATCAGACGATTGATCTGCGTAAAAAGGTTATAAAAGAATCCGAAGGAGAGATACTTCACCTGGCAATTAAGGTCGCGGAGCAGATTTTAAAAAGTGAGATTTCTTTAAACAGGGATATTTGCCTTAATATTGTATCGGACGCGATATCCAGAGTATCAGACAGGGATTCTATAACTGTAAAAGTCAGCAAAGATGATCTGGAAAGCATAAAAAGATTTAGAGATAGAATCGCAAGTATCGTTGATGGAGTTAAAAGTTTTTCAATCATTGAAGATTCCAGCGTTGATCCGGGAGGCTGTATTATCGAGACGAATCTGGGTTTTATTGATGCGAGGATCTCCACAAAATTAAAAACAATAGAGGAAGCCTTCGAAAAAGCATATGAAACAGAACTTAACTGACACGGAACCCCGACTTGAGTCGGGGAAAATAGATTTTGAAAAATATCACCGGATTTCTGAAAGAGTTGATCTCGTAAAAGTCATCGGAAAGGTAATCCAGGTTGTAGGTCTTATATCAGAGGCGCAGGTTCAGGGCGTAAGTATTGGGGACCTTTGTACAATTCATCTTGTAAAAGAAAATAGGGATACTTTTGCCGAGGTTGTTGGATTTAAAGAAGGCAGGGTTCTTCTTATGCCGCTGGGATCAACGACTGGAATAAGCCCGGGATCCGAGGTTGTTGCAGCCGGCAAACCACTAGCAGTAAAAGTTGGGAATGAGCTTCTTGGCCGGGTTCTTGGCGGACTTGGGGATCCGATTGACGGGAAAATACCTCTTTCATCAGACGAAGAGCGTTCTCTGGACGCTGATCCTCCGGATCCTGTTTCAAGACCGAGAGTTACAGAGGTATTACATGTTGGCGTCAGGGCAATTGACGGGCTTCTAACATGTGGACGAGGCCAAAGACTTGGAATATTTGCCGGAAGCGGTGTTGGAAAAAGTACTCTTATGGGTATGATTGCAAGAAACGCAGAGGCCGATGTAAACGTTATTGCATTGATCGGTGAACGAGGACGAGAGGTCAGGGACTTTATAGAAGAATCGCTGGGAGATGAAGGTTTAAAAAAATCTGTTGTTATTGTCGCGACATCAGATCAGCCCCCTCTAATAAGGCTTAAAGGAGCGTTTGTCGCGACATCAATTGCCGAATATTTCAGGGATAAGGGATTAAAAGTAATTTTGATGATGGATTCTGTCACAAGATTCGCGTATTCACAGCGCGAGGTTGGCCTTGCAACAGGAGAGCCGCCGACAACAAGAGGATATACACCGTCAGTATTTGCCATGCTCCCAAAACTGATGGAAAGATCCGGTACATCAAAAGTCGGTTCAATAACGGCTTTTTATACTGTTCTTGTTGAAGGTGATGATTTTAACGAGCCGATTGCCGACCAATCCAGGTCAATCCTTGACGGTCATATTATTCTTTCAAGAGATCTAGCCGCGAAGAATCATTATCCCGCGATTGATGTCTCTCATTCAGTAAGCAGGATCATGACAAATCTTGTAACAGATGAGCATAGGGAAGTTGCCGCAAAACTACGGGAAGTCCTTGCCCGGTATTCAGAGGCCGAAGATCTTATTAATATTGGCGCGTATGTGCGCGGATCAAACCCAAAGATTGATTACGCGTTGAGCAAGATTGATGAGGTAAACTCTTTCCTTAAGCAGGGCACGTTTGAAAAGATTG
>Ga0265296_1002806_pt1 | contig 16952 bp, 11 predicted proteins | sample MunlanPumphouse1_FD_189073 | JGI IMG/M metagenome (GOLD analysis project Ga0265296, IMG submission 189073) | Groundwater microbial communities from a municipal landfill in Southern Ontario, Canada - Pumphouse #1 | ecosystem: Environmental > Aquatic > Deep subsurface > Groundwater | place... | reverse complement strand
CAATGAACTGATGACAGCCTGCGGAATGTATAAATCAAAAGACCTGTATGCATACATCTATGAAGTAAAGGACCGGCTTCCCGAAAAAATCCTGAGGGTTGCTGCGATAGCAGAAAAAAGAGGAATTACATTCCGGCCGGTAAACAAAAAAACTTTTGATTCTGAGATGAAGGTATTCAAGGAGGTCTATAATTCAGCGTGGGAACACAACTGGGGATTCATTCCCTTAACAGATGAAGAAATTGATTGCCTTGGCAAAAGGCTCAAACAGGTTGTAGTGCCTGAGATGACACTAATAGCAGAAGACAACGGCCAGCCCGTTGGTTTTATGGGGCTCATTCCTGACTTCAATTATGTTCTGAAACACATGAACGGAAAAATTAATCCGCTGACGATAATAAAGGCCCTGTATTATTCAAGAAAAATAAAAGACATCAGGATGCTGTTGCTTGGGATAAAAAAGGAATACAGGAACAAGGGAGTGGATGCCATTCTATTCAGAGAAGGATTCAAGGGCGTAAAAAAAGGCGGATACAGAAGAGTTGAATTCTCATGGATACTTGAAGACAACATCCCTATTCAGAGGCTGGTAGAAATGATCGGCGGAAGGCTTTACAAACAGTACAGGATATATGAAAAAGAATTGTAAAAGCTGAACTGCGTAATACTTCCTGAAAAGGAGGCGTAGATAGGGTCGAACCTTCAAAGTTCATTTCATATCAGCAGCGCATTTAAAAAAATGCAGATCGGCACCCCTGAGAATTTCATAACAGGTTCAGCTTAATACAGGATTTTGAATTAAGAAGAGGCCTTTCTCAGTTCTGCATATTTTTCTTTAAGCCTTTTCTCATGTTGCAATTCTACTTGGGCGAATTCCTCAAATAGTTTTTTTGCATCTATGTTAGAAGTGTTTGCTGCTGCCTTTTGATAAAATTCATATGCCTCATGCTCTTTATCTATCGCTATCTTAAAAGTGTTAAAAAGAGTTTCCAGTTCCATAATTTCCTCCTCGTTGTAAATTTCACTACCATTGTCTCACATAAAAATGGTTAATGCAACATTTTTTTGAATCTCTGCGCCTGGATTTGCAGGTGTAATCTGAAGCTGAGGGATAGCAGTTTTCAGTGTGAGATTTTGACACTTTCATGTGCCTTTTATGTATGTTAATATAGATAAATTTTTCTTACAAAGGTGGCTGTGGACCCATTAGGCAAAAAAGAACTCCTGTCTTTCTATAATAGGCATCTGATGGACTTCGGTGATTCACCTCAGGCAGTCAGGTGGACGCCCGAGGGCCAGCGGCGCAGATATGAGACCCTTTTTAGGGTAGCAGGGGATTTCTCAGGTAAAAAAATCCTTGATTTTGGATGCGGGAAGGGAGACTTTTATGAATTCATTAAAGAGAAGGGTATCTCTATAAGTTATTGTGGTATCGATGTAAATAAAAATCTGATTAAGCTGGCCAAAAGTAAGTACCCGGAGGCGGAGTTTATTGTCATAGATATAGAAGAGACAGAGTTTGAGAGAGATTTTGATGTGATTTTTGTTTGCGGTGTATTTAACCTGAGGGTGGCAGGGGTTGAAGAATCTATGAAGGATGTGCTGAAAAAACTCTTCAGGCTGTGCAGAGAAGCCTTTCATGTAAATCTCCTCACATATTACATCCCGCAAAGAAACATTGAACTATTTTATGTAAAGCCTGAAGAGATACTAAAATTTGTTATTACTGAGATCTCGCCGTCTGTGAGATTAATCCATGGAAAAGAAGATATTTTCCTTTCAATCTACAGGGATCAGTTTAGATTCTGAATAAATCTCCCATCATCTTTTTTGCTCCAAGCTCAAATGATTATATCCTTTTCCCATAGATAATTAAGATAGCATTTACCTTTCTGCTCTCCCAAGTGTTGCACTTCATTATTGAACTGGAGAATTACGGGTTTCTCGCTATAAAAGCATCAAAAGCGGTAAGGCAGGAGAACTCACTTCTTCCCGGGTCTGAGAGCCCTGACTACAGTCTTTCCCCTGCCTCAGCCGCAGGGAAAAGGTAGAAAGCAAATAACGCAATTGAATATTAGAGTATTTCATGGCTAATGCTCTGCTCTTACTGCAGGCTATACCGCGGCCCGCCCCCGCCCTCCGGCAGGTTCCAGACGATATTTTGAAAAGGACATTTCAAGTCGCAGGTCTTACAGTGCAGGCAATTACCGAAGCTCACTCTTATTTTATCGTGTTCCAGTTCGTAGACGATGGCAGGGCAGAACACCGTGCAGGGCGCTTTATAATCTGAAATACATTTTTTGCATACAGCTTCATCTTTCAACCGGATATGGCTTTTCTGTCTTTCGTCATGCGCTGTGCCGGAGAAGTAAACATCCGTTAATTTGCTGACAATAATTTTGTCATCTGCCTTCGGCAATGGTTCGGCTGATTTACTGCCGTAAAAACGCTTCATATCTTCGGTTGTCGAGTAATCGGGTTTTGTTTTAAGATTACCTGTCGGGGTGGCGCCGCCGGTAACAATCTGGTATCCAAGAAGCAATCCTCCCGGGAAAGGAACTCCCCTGGCAACAGCAGGAGTGAAATTGCGGCTCTTCTTGAGATCGGAGTATATCCAGCTGTTTTTCAATTTCTCTTCATATTTTGCTAATTGGTTTGCCGAGAAATCATTAGTCTTGAACGCTTCAAAGAGAACTTCAGCTGCAAGCATTCCCGATTTTATGGATGTATGCAGTCCTTTCAGCTTTTGCGAATCGACAAGGTTTGCGGAGTCACCGGTTATCATAACGCCGTCGGAGGTAAGTTTGGGTATGGAGAAATACCCGCCGCAGGGAAGCGTCCGTGCGCCGTAATGCGTGGGTTTCCCGTCTTTGATGATATTGTTGATAAACGGATGCTGTTTGTATTTTTGAAGTTCCTTGTGCGGATCGAACTGAGGGTCTTCGGAACTGAGATGGGCGATAAGCCCGATGACAACCCTGGTTTCGGAAATACAATATATAAATCCGCCGCCGGAAAGTCCTTTCCGGAACGGATATCCGAGTGTATGGATACATTCCCCCTTTGTAAGAGGATTACTCTTCAGTTCATATATCTCTTTTACGCCGAGTTCATAGATGGAAGGAGCCTTGTCTTTATCAAGATGCAGTTTTTCAACGATGCTTTTGCGCAGAGTACCGTTGCTCCCCTCTCCCAACACAACGACCTTCGAGTTTAGAATATAACCGGGAGTCTCATATTCGCCATTCTCCAGAAGACGTTTGTCGTCCGTCCGGACACCAATTACTTTGTTGCCTTCATAGAGAATTTCAACTGCGGCCGTTCCCTCAAGCATCATTACTTTGTTCTTTTCCGCAATTTTAGAAAGCCAACCGACAAATTTGGATAGAGAAAGAAAATAGTTGCCGTGATTATTCAAAAATGACGGAGTGAAAGGAACTTTGATCTTTCCGTTTTTGGTCAAAAAATAAATGGATTCCTTGCTTACCTCTGCATCAATGGGGCAGCCAAGCTGCTTATGGTCAGGCAATAGTTCCGAAAGTACATCAGGGATTAGCACTGCTCCGGAAATGTTATGAGCGCCAAAATATGCGCCTTTTTCGAGAACAGCAATTTTGTCTTCGATAGCGATTTTCTCGCCTTGCTGTTTCCCATCTTCAATGTCTTTATTATGTTTATGAATGAGGTTCGTCAGATGAATTGCACTGCTTAAATTGGCTGGTCCGCCGCCGGCAAAGATAACATCAAATTCTATTACTTCACGTTCCATATTTATTCCCCTTCCCTATTATTATTTGATAACGGAGTCATGCCTTAATATAATTGCCAGGAGTATTCCCGTTCAGTCTTCGACCGACTCAGATTTATATCCTTGTTCGGACAGCGCCAATGGAAATATCAAAAAAGTATAACATATTTGAGATTATACTTTAACCCAATTACAGCAACTCCTGTTAATGCAAAGGCTTATCGCCTATCATCACTGTCCAAAATAACCTGAGATCAAGAGGCATTCCGCCTCTTTTAAAAATCTGTCTTGGACAGATGTGAATTTCCATCAATAATAGATGCCCCTCCCAAAAATCATCCCAAAAAATCTATTGAAAATTGCAGCCATTACAGATAATCTATATCAGTGTTTTTTGTTTGAGGGAAAAATTACGGATTAATGTAAAATACTTCCTTGACAAACAGTAAAACCATGTGATAATAAATTCAACCACCATTAAATTTAAAAAATTGAATTTTGAAAAAAGCAGGAGGGGAAAATGAATCCGGAAGACGTCAAATATCACAAAGAGCACACATGGGTCAAGGTATCAGGCAAAAAAGCAACTGTCGGCATAACAGACTATGCGCAGGATGCACTGGGAGATATCGTATATATCGACCTTCCCGAGCCTGACACTACAGTCGAGGCAAACAGCGAACTGTCAGAAATCGAGTCCACAAAGGCAACTTCATCAGTCATCAGTCCTGTAAGCGGAACAATTATAGAGGTTAATGACGACCTTTCGGAATCACCCGAGATAATAAATGAAGAGCCTTACGGTAAAGGCTGGATAGCTGTCCTTGAGATAGAAGATCTGTCTGAGCTCGATAACCTCATGGATTCCTCAGACTACGAAAAATATATTGAAGAAGAAGCAAAATGAGAGTTGCAATACTTGGCGCAGGGCCCGGAGGATATGTTGCAGCGCTCAAGCTTGCTCAACTGGGGGCAGAAGTCACTGTTATTGAGAGTTCCGAGGTTGGCGGGACATGCCTGAACTGGGGTTGCATACCCACAAAAACACTGCTGGCATCATCTGAAACGTATGCAAAGACAAAAGAACTCGAATCCTTCGGCATTGACACGGCAGGCACTATATCCCCGAATATGCAGAAGATCATCGAGAGGAAAAACAAGGTTGTATCTACACAGGTTAAAGGGATAAGGGGGTTATTCAAGAGCTGGGGTGTAACCCTCAAGGAAGGCAAAGGCGCCTTCATCTCTTCAAAGGAAATAAAGGTCAGCTTAAAAGACTCCACGGAAGAGACCATAACAGCAGATATATTTATCATAGCCACCGGTTCAAGGCCTGCACAGATACCGACTTTCACGTTTGACGGCAAAAATATAATTTCATCTACTGAGGCGCTTGAACTCAGGGAGATTCCCAAGAGCCTTTTAATTGTAGGGGCAGGTGTTATCGGGTGCGAGTTTGCATGTATTTACAGCGATCTCGGTTCAGAAATCACAATAGTCGAACTGCTGCCGAGGGCTGTATCCACAGAAGACGAGGCAGTGTCAAAACTTCTGGAGAAAGAACTCAAGAAGAAAAAGATAAAATTGATAACCGAGATAAAGGTCGAAAAGGTAGAGGTCAGGGATGACGGCGTGCATACCTTCCTTTCCAACGGGAAGGAGTTGATTGCTGAAAAGGTACTGGTATCCATCGGAAGGGCGTTCAATACAAACGGTATCGGGCTTGAAAATGCAGGGGTTTCCACGGGATCAAGAAAAGAAATTCCTGTCAATGAAAAACTGCAGACGAATGTGCCGCATATCTACGCCATCGGTGATGTAACAGGAGGCATCCTCCTGGCCCATGTGGCCTCAAAGCAGGGGCTTTTAGCAGCGGAAAACATTATGGGCGCAGATAAGAAATTTGATTACAGCGTAGTGCCGGCCGCAATTTTTACATCACCCGAGATCGGCTCGGTAGGCCTTAGAGAGCACCAGGCAAAGGAAAAAGGACTTGATTACACCACGGGTGAATTTCAGTTCAGGGCGCTCGGCAAGACACATGCAATGGGTGAGATAGCCGGCTTTATAAAGATAATAGCTGAAAAAAAATCTGATAAAATACTGGGTGCGCATATTATAGGGCCCCATGCCTCTGACCTGATTCATGAATTTGCAGTTGCAATGCAGGGAGGGCTGAAGGTAAAAGATATTGCTGAAACAATCCACGCTCATCCTACGCTGTCGGAAGGTTTGATGGAGGCCGCAGAAGACGTGCACCATATGGCAATCCATGCGCCTAAAAAATAATATTTTCTACCGCAATTCCAAAAAAGCTGTAAAAATTTTTTCTTGACAAACTTTGAGGCAGTAATATAAAAAAGATGTACGCTTAAGGCAGCAATCAGCCTCTTTAGGGGGGAGGTAGATGCGCAAAAACAATATTTTATTATATCTGTTTTTGATTCTTGTCTTTTTATTATCTCCTGAATCTGTTTCCTCGGATTCTCCAATATTTATAAATGAAATCCCCCTGCAATACACGCCAACTTCCATAGCTGTAAGTCCCTCAGACAACACAGCCTTTGCAGTATCAGAGAATTATAAGACTTTATACAAGCTTGATTTAAAATCTTTTGCTCTCATTTCATCTTATGTATTGCAGGATAAACCTCGCGATGTGGCAGTAAGCGGAGACAAAATATATGTGCCTGCCGGCAAAGATGCAAAGGGCGCTCTTTATGTATTTGACAAAGACTTAAACCTGCTTTCAACAGTAGATATCGGCAAATCTCCGTCATCAGTTGCAGTTGGAAACGGCATTATCGCAGTCGGGTGCGAGAACAACAACACAGTATATGTCATAAATGAGGCGTCATTACAGATTTCCTACAGCATGAATATCGGCATGAAACCCAATCATGTTGAGATAGACAAAAAGAGAAATGAGATAATAGTTTCTGCTGCTATGGCTTCAAACTCAGGCACTGGCACGACCACAGGAGGCACGCTGTTCTTTCTTGACCTTCAGACAGGCGCGATAAAGCGGACAAGCAACACAGCGCAAAAGATAAAAGACCTTAAGATAAATTCGCAGACTGACAGGATTATCCTTACAAACGCTGTTAATGGAATAGACATAATGAACCCTGATACAATGACAATCGAGCAGCACATAGAGCTTTCAAATGCAGGCGCAGCGGATGTGAATCAATCAACAGGAACCGCAGTTGTCCTGTCTCCTATGACCGCAAATGTTCTTGCCGGCAATCTTGAACCACTTCAACTCACAAAAGGTCTTTATGATGTTGCAATAAACCTCTATACAAATCAAGCAGCAATCGCTGCTGATAATTCAATTATCCTGTTACAGCTTCCAAATCCAAAACCTGAGATAACCAATCTTGTCCCAAGGTCGGCAAGGTCAGGAGAGGCGGGGTTTTCATTGCTTGTTGAAGGCAAAAAGTTTATAACAACATCTTCTGTCCAGTTCAATCAAAACAATCTCACAACAAGCTTTAAGGATAACGAAGAACTCGAAGCGCAAGTGCCATCAAGCCTTATTGCAACGCCAAGCACGGTTCCTGTTACAGTTACAAACCCTGCGCCAGACGGCGGAGTATCAGAGCCATATCCATTTACGATTAAATACCCGATACCAGTACTTGCGTCAATATCGCCGAATACCATTGCAGCAAGAAGCCCTGATTTTACGCTTAAAGTTTTTGGTTCAAACTTCTATCCGGGTTACGTTGTTAATTTCAATGGGCAGGATTTAACAACAACCTATATTAATTCAGGAGAGCTTAACGCAATCGTTTCCTCATCATTAATAGCAGCGAAAGGCATATACCTTGTTGTTGTCAAGACCCCTGACGGCCAGAATTCTAATTTCCTGAACTTTACTGTAACAGACCCATATCCTGTTATAACAGACTTTACACCAAAATCAGGGCAGGCAGGGACAGTCGTAACAATCTTAGGAGACAATTTCAACTATTCGCCTACAAAGGTTTGCTTCTCCAAAAATCCCCTCTATCAAGAGGGGTCGGGGGTGTGTTCCGGAGGTATTCAGGCAACCATCCAGTCTATAACCCAGAACGAAATCAAGGCCATCGTCCCAATCGGCGCATCCACAGGCCAGATAAAAGTTGAAACCACAATCGGAAGCGCAGAGAGCGCAGAACCATTCACAGTTCTTTTACGAAATGATTTTGCATTAAACATAAGCCCTCAAGAAGTCTCCATCCCCTTAAACGGAAACGCAGGAGCAATAATAAGTCTTCAAAGCACAGGCATTGAACAGTTTGTTGGTCTCGTTAAACTGACACTGACACAGTCCACTGACACTGTCACCGCAACATTTAATCCTGAAAATATATCTCTTAATCAATCTTCAATCTTAAACATCAAACTGCTATCAGCTATCGGCAATCAGCCCTCAGTTTTAACAATTATAGGGACCGCAAATATAGAAGGCGCAGAGATTACAAGAACCGCTACATTGACTCTGAATCCTATTCCTGCTGGCGCAACAACGATAACAGGGAGGATTGTAAGGTCAAAAGATTCAGCTCCTATAAAAGGCGTAACATTAACAATAGGAGACAAAACAACAGTAACAGACGAGGCAGGGAATTTCTTATTCATAGACGCGCCTGTCGGAGAGCAGACACTGATGATAGACGGCGGCATGGCAAACACCCCTGAGGCCACATATCCCTCGCGCATACCTGTGCCTGTGACGATTATAGGCGGTATTGACAACAAACTGCCTTATTTCATATATCTTCATGAAGTAAACACAAAAACCTTCACGCCGATTAATCCTGCAATAGACACAATAGTCAAAGACCCTGCATTGCCAAATTTTGAGATGAAGATACCTCAGGGAGTTCAGATAATCGGCTGGGACGGCCTGCCTAATGAAAAGGTCTCTGTTACGCTCGTTCCAATGGACAGGCTTCCCATAAGACCTCTGCCTGACGGAGTTTATGCAAGTGAAGTATATATGTATTATTTCGGCAAGCCCGGAGGCGGAATACCATCACAGCCCATACCTGTTAAGATGCCGAATACACTTCAAGCTAATCCCGGAGACAGGATAAAGCTCTGGTATTATGATGAATCCCCAACACCGGACGCGAACTCCAATCAATGGAAGCCGTTCGGCATGGGAACAGTAAGTGATGACGGAAGAAATATCATCCCTGATCCTGGTGTCGGCATTCCAAAGTTCTGCTGCGGGGCAAGTTTTATAGATGCACAACCGCCGGATAGTCCTCAACCGTCACCTGCGGATGCCCCATGTAATTTAAAAGCCGAACCTGTTGACACTTATAATGGGATGTTCGTTTATAAGCAAACTGACATTGGTTATCCCTCACCGTCGCTGATTAACATAACGAGGCTTTATAACTCCGGCAATACTACAGTTGGTTCTTTTGGTTTGGGCACAAGCACAGACTACAATTATTATCTTCAGGGTTCAGGCAGCGCTCTTACTTATATAACGCCTGAGGGTGGAAGATATATCCTTTCAAAGAATGCGGATGGAAGTTATACAAATGATATGTATCCATTTCTCAGAGGAGCAAAGGCATATCTCAATGGGGACAACACAAGGACATTAAAGTTTAAAGACGGAAGGACATACACCTTTGATTCAAACGGCAGGCTTGTAGAAGAAAGAGACAGAAATGATAATTGGGTGATTATAACAAGGGATTCATTGGGCTATATAACAGGCCTATATGACAGCTTTGGAAGAAGCCTTTATATTACAAATACCAGCGTTCAGATTGGCAATATCTATACGCTTATTTCTTCAATATCTGATGCTATTGGCAGAACAGTTAGCTACACTTATGACAGCAACGCAAGACTGACCTCTGTGACAATGCCTGATGGAAGCAAAACAATGTATTCGTATGATGGCGGGCGAATTATCTCGATAACAAATCCGAGAGGAATTGTTGAGGTAGCGAATCAGTATGATTCTTATAGCAGGATATCTAAGCAGACTCATGAAGACGGAGGGGAATATCTTTTCTACTACTTCTCGCCATCCACGCCGGTCAGGGTGGTTGACCCTCCAAATTCTATAACATCAAGCTGCACGCCTCAATTCGTGCGTGAAGGAGAACAGGCAGGAGCAAACACCTGCGGAATCATATATTTGAATGTCCCTACAAGCCAGCCAGTGCCGCAAGGCTCAACAGCTACTTCTGTTATAACCCAGACAGTTGTGATAAGCCCTAACAAGTCCTCAGAAACCCTCAGATTCAACGGTCAGGGCTATTCTATAGAGGAATGGGATGGAACAGGAGGGAAGATTGTTTATGAAAGGGAGACGAGCACAAACAGGCTTTTGAGTGCGACAGACCAGCTTGGAAGAAAGACAAGCTATGCTTACGACACGAATGGCAACATAGCCTCTGTTACAGACCCGGCAGGCAATGTGACGAGCTATGAATATGATTTAACATTCAATAAGCCCACCAAGATAACGGATGCGCTTGGGAATGTAACGACAATGACATACGATGCTAAGGGGAATTTGATTTCAATAACCGACCCAATGGGCAAGACAACAACGATCGCATACAATGCAAATGGACAGCCGCTATCGGTTACGAATGCATTGACTAATATCACGACCTTTGAATATGACGAATATGGGAACCTGATAAAAACAACAAACCCATTAGATAATTCAGCAGAGATGGAGTATGACCTTGTTGGACGGCTTATTGCTGCAACAGACCCGAAAGGCAAAAGCACGCTTTATTCGTATGACAATCTGAACAGGATAAAAGAGATAACTGATGCGCTGAATGGAAAAACGAAATTTGCCTATGATGCGAATGGAAATCTCCTAACTGTAACGGATGCAAAGAACCAGACGATTACGTATACGTATAACAATAGAGATAAAGTTGCGACGATGGTTGACCCGTTAGGAAAGAGTGAAACATACTCGTATGGCAAAATGGATAATCTTACCTTTTTGAAAGACAGGAAGGGGCAGGTTGCAAGTTATACATATGATATGTTGAATCGGGTTACAAGGATTGATTATGCAGACGGTAGTTATACAACTTATCAATACGATGCGATTGGAAGGCTGGTATATATAAACGATTCACTTTCAGGGCCGATAAGCTATGTTTATAGTAATACTGGATGCAGTCTGGGCTGTGGAAGCGGAGCGGCAGATAAGATAATACAAGAAATCACTTCATTAGGGTCTATAAATTATACTTACGATGCTATTGGTAGAAGAACGAATATGACTGTTGCAGGGCAAGAGGCTGTGAATTACACATACGATGCGAATAGCAGATTAACTAATCTTATATCTGGAACTATGAGTTTTGGATTTACGTATGATGCGCTTGGTCGAAGGACGTCTCTTACACGTCCTAATGGCGTAACCACGAATTACTCTTACGACAACGGCAGTCATTTGCTCACCCTTGAAACCTTGAACTCTCTAAACTCGATCCTTGAAAAGATAAACTACAGCTATGATAAGAACGGAAATAGAAAGAGTATGGACAGATTAAACGTTGCCCCTAAACTTCCCAATCAGGTAACAAATACTGCTTACAATTCTGCCAATCAAATGTTACAATTTGATGCAAAGAATATGACGTATGATAATAACGGCAATATGATGTCTGTTACCAATACCTGCGGAATTACAAACTACACGTGGGATGCAAGAAACAGGCTTGTCGGTATTGCTGGCTTTAATACAGACTGCGCACCGTTGACAGCTTCATTTAAGTATGACGCTGTGGGTAGAAGGATTGAAAAAACTGTAAATGGAAAGACAATTAATTATCTCTATGACGGACTGGATATTGTTCAGGAAATTGAAAGCGGGACTGTTGCTGTCAACTACGTCAGGACTCTAAATATTGATGAACCTCTTGCAAGAATCAAAACTGATGGCACAGTTCGTTACTATCAGGCTGATGCACTTGGAAGCGTGATAGCCTTAATAGATGAGAACGGAGTTATTAAAACACAATACATTTACGACCCATTCGGAAATACAAGCGTAATCGGTGAACCATCAGATAATCCATTTCAGTACACAGGCCGTGAGAATGATGGGACTGGGCTTTATTATTATAGAGAAAGGTATTATTCATACGAGCTACAAAGGTTTATAAGCGAAGACCCGATAAGATTCGAGGGCGGCGATATCAACCTTTATTCATATGTTTGGAACGATCCTGTAAATTGGGTTGATCCTGAAGGATTGAAAGGCTCCGGTGGAAAGGGAAAGGGTATAATCGACGGCATAGGCGATCTTCCCGGTTTCAATATGGGTGCTGAACCAGGACAGGTATACGGGACAAAACACGTGTGCGCTACGTGGGAGTGTAAGGATAAATGCGGAAAAATATCGTATGCTTACGGCGATGCCGTTTTACATTCACCTGACACAGTTTGCAGGTGTGTGAGATATTATGATACTGGTGAGTTAATAAAGTATTAAAGAATGGTCACATGCTGATTCTTTGAAATTAGGAAGTTGGTTTTTCCCTTGGACGGTTTTATTGTTTTAATAAGGGAGGATTGATTGGAATATATTTACTCTATAATAAAACGATTATTCTTATGGATTCTATTGATTCTATCAGGGATGCTTGGCAGCTTCTTATTTTATATTTGTTATGGCTTCTCAAATAAATTGCTATGGTCTCGGAATTTAAGTCGTCTTATCCAGCATCTCCTAACATGGATAAATCCAAGAACAGAGTTCCAGCATTTTATTTTCTTTGTAAGCTTAAATATTGTTGTTGCTTTCACCTCGTCATTGCCCGGTTCAGTCTTATGTGGATTACTACTGGTTAGATTATTCAGGGACAGGGCAATGCTTTATGGGGTGGGGTTTATCTGCATTTATTTATTATTAACCTTTCATTACCGGCGCCTTGTCGACGCCCCCGATTTAAGCCTTCAAGTAAGTGTTCTTATTATGCCTATAGTTGCAAGTCTTACTCTTCTTCTGAGTATTTTGATAATAAGAAAATATTCGTTGCTTTTCCCTGCTGAAAAACAGAAGAGGCAGGAGAACAGAAAAGGGGACGGGAGAACAGAAAAGGGGACGGTTCTATTAAATCCTCCAAAGGCGGACAAGAGAGAAAAATGATGCAGCAGAGAGACATAAATAAAATTCAAACGATAATATTCCTGCGTAGGCTCATCGCCTATCTGTTGGTCATACAAAATAAGGAAAAGGGGACGGTTCCATTAAATGAGAAATAAACAATGCAGGGGAAAAATAATATGGGAAGTGTCCCTATGTTTCTCTACAATGGATGTCATCCTCCAAGCCCACCACCCAATATGAATTATCAGCCTTTAACTCCACAAGATTTACGTCATCATTGTGAAGTATTATGTCATGCAGCTTGTGAGATAATTGAACATAGATGTAAAATTCCACCGAGCACATCTATTCCTACCTGCGCTAACCTTTGCTTTTTCCTATGTCATTTTCTTACAGGTGACCCATGAAAATCTGGCAGAAATCGTTAATTATAGCCTTAATAACTATTGCGGTCATTTATTTTTTAGGCTCAAAAGAGCATTTTGTTGGTTTTATAATGATATATCTTTTTTTAATTCCGATGATGTATTTAATAGAAAAAAAGAAAAAATTAACCTTATGGCAGACAAGAATTATTATTTATCTCATAGTGTTTCCAATCCTTTCTTTATTCTTACCATGGAAAGATCTAATTGCACTTTTTATCGGCTCTCTTATTGCTGGATTACTATTGTCTGGTGAAAAGCACGGGAAAGTGGAATAGGGGACGGGTTCTATTAAAAGAGAAAAATGATGCAACAGAGAGACATAAATAAAATTCTTGCACTGATTTTTCTGCGGAGGCTTGTTGCCTATTTGCTGGAGCGAGATACGTTCTGGACAAAGGAAAATGAAGGAGAACATTTAATGCATTTCATGAAGGGTAGCTTAAATGAGCTTTAGACATTTATCGGCAGTTAAAACCTTAAATGGCAAATCAGGATTGCGGGATAAAAAGTATGCAGCGATAAAAGCATCTGCTGGTTTCAGTCCTTTTATTTCATATTTGAAAGCTATTTCAAAAGGGACAACGATATCTTCATCTATTACAGTAAGGGCGTTTATGAACTTATTAAATTCGTGGAAAGCTTCAGGTGATAAGTTTCGTCTTACTTCCTCAAATATTGTACGGGGGATGCGAATAATATGGCGATTATCGGTCTCAAGCAGTTTATCAAATAATTCAGATACTGACGATTCTTTTGATGGCCCGAATGCAAAGATATATTCGTTAGAATCAATGACGAAGAACAAGTTTTTCTTCCCAGATAGCTTCTCGTGTCTTCCTGAGCTTTTTTATGACATCTTCCTTACTCATCTTGAAAATGGGAGAAGGATTTTCAGCAACTATTTTTCTTATCTTATCCAGATGTTCTTTTGCTTTTTGGGGCTTTTTCATTTTTTATCACCTTATATAAAGATTACAATGAAGCAGGAGCGTTGTCAAGGAGTTCTAAGATGAGATTTAATATGTGGAGAAATGGACTGTCCATCTCTTTGCTTCTGAGTATTATTTTTGCATCATTTGTCTTTGCCTCCGACGCCAATTACATCTATGACGATACTGGAAGGCTGATAAAGGTTATTCCAGACACAGGAGATGCTGCGACATATAACTACGATGCGGTGGGGAATCTGATTTCAATTACAACTCAGACAATCAGCCAAACCCCTCCTGTTCTTCTAAGCATCAGCCCTGATATTGTGTTTACAGGCACGAGCGTGAACATGACTATCACAGGAAATAACCTTCTCACAACAACAGATGTAAAATCTGATAATGCAGGGATAAGCATTGGCAATGCTATAGCTACAGACACAACAATAACAGCATTGCTGACAATCTCTTCGGATGCTCCTTTAGGACAGGCGAATATAAATGTAACAACTCTTTATGGCTCGGCAAACATACCTCTGACTGTAGCAAATCTGTCATTTAATCCGCAGTATACAGCCGTTGTCCCCGGTAATACAGGCAATATAACAGTCAGCATCGAGCCGGTTTTATCAAAAGACTATACAGTATCTCTTAACAATATAAATCCAGATATTATAGAGGCCCCGCTGTCTGTTACCATACCGGCAGGAAACAATGCGTCTTTTGCATTTAAAGCCCTTCAAGAGGGGGCCGGAGTAATAATAACAGCAGAAAACGCAGCGTTTACAATCTATGTCAGTCAGCCCTTTACAGGAGATGCAACAGCAGCGACAAAACCTGTGAGCGTATATATCGAGGAATCATCAATAGTGAACGGGACTACTGCTACTGTCCCTGTAAGCGTATATATAGAAGAACCATCGGCAGTGAATGGCACTATTGCGACAGTGCCTGTGAGTGTGTACGTAGAAGAAACGATAGTAGTTAACGGAACTACTGCAACAGTGCCGGTGAGTGTATACGTCGAGGAATCAACAGCGAATGGCATAACTGTAGCGCCGCTTGTAAGCGCTGAAATAAGTTCACAGTAGAGTAAATGAGTAAAAATAAAATGTTATTGAAAAAAGGAGGGCTTAGATGAGAAAGATATTTTTCTTTGTGTCAGTCTATTTTTTGCTCTTTTTGAGCAATGCAAATGCAGGGACATTTGTAAGCGGAAGCACAGGAGCAGATGGAGCATTCAATCCACCTGCTCAAGTACCGCTTGGTACGATAGTGGGTGGTAACAATGTAACAGTTCCATTGCCGCCCAATGGAATATTTAATTTTACGACTGTTGACATCCCCTCGATCGTAACCGTCACATTTCAAAAAAATGCTGCAAACACTCCTGTGTATATTCTTGCCACAGGTGATGTAACAATTGCAGGAGCAATTAAACTTGATGGTGGCTTAACAACAGATAGAACACCTGGCACAGGTGGCCCTGGCGGATATGACGGAGGCTGGGGAGGTGTAGCAGGTTTGTCCAATGGTGCTGGTGGAAAGGGATTAGGTCCGGGAGGCGGTGGAGGAGGGCTGAGTTCGTCATCTTGTGGTCTTGGTTGTGGTGGTGGTTTCGGTACTACTGGTGGCACTGGATGTGGAAATACCGGTGGGGGAGCATCTTATGGAAATGCAAGACTTATTCCACTTATTGGAGGTTCTGGTGGTGGAGGTGCAGATTCCTCCCATTATGGCTATGGTGGCGGAGGTGGTGGAGGCGCTATACTTATAGCATCCTCAGGCACTATCACTATCTCAGGTTTTATAGCAGCTAATGGTGGTGATATGTTTGTTGATAAGTATTGTGTTACTGGGAGTGGGAGTGGAGGTGCCGTAAAACTCATTGCAAATACTATATCAGGCGCTGGTAGCATTTCTGCCAAGGGAGGTATCAGCAGTAGGTGTGATAGTTTTTGTGGTGCTCCCATTGGCGGTTCTGGCCGAATAAGGATTGAGGCATTTACAAATAATTTTGCTTCGGGAACTAATCCCGCATATTCTTTTGGTTTGCCAAGCTCTGTCTTTGTTCCAAATCAGCCGAGTCTCAGCATAACATCCATCGGCGGTGTTGCGGTTCCTTCAAGTCCAACAGCGTCTTATGCATCGCCTGATATCAAAATTCCTGGTACAACAACAAATCCAGTAACAGTGGCATTGTCTGCATCCAATATACCTGTTGGCACAACTGTAACTGTGTCTGTGATACCCCAGCAGGGCAGTGCTACGGATATAACCGCAATCCTGAGCGGCACGGATGCATCATCTACAGCATCGGCACATGTAAATCTATCAGTTGGTTCTCCTTATATCATTGCTGCTCAGACCACATTTACCCTTCAGACAGCCATGTTTTATGACGGTGAGAAGATAGAAAAGGTCAGGGTTGCTTCAAATATCGGCAAGGCATCAGAAGTCACATATATTACAGAATCCGGCAAGGAGATTTCTGCTGAGAAATTATTGGCAATGAGATAAAAAAGAAGGCAACTATATTTTTTAGCATCCAAGCCTTGCATACTCTAACTCTGTTCAATTATGATATTCAGCAATGATACAGAAGAGAGAATCAAAGGACTGGATTGCGGTTTCAAAAGAAACACACATGGAACTATTCTCGGAGCTCGATGTGCTGCTTCGCGCAGTGGACAGATTCTTCATCATCGAAAACCTTCCCTCGGCAAAAGAAAGCCTTT